>BNJU01001284.1_pt1 | contig 121411 bp, 152 predicted proteins | sample 8539281 | NCBI WGS metagenome assembly BNJU01 (sample SAMD00202456, study PRJDB9452) | human saliva metagenome | isolation source: human saliva | place: Japan | reverse complement strand
TGAGCTTCTTGATGTCGTCGAGCTCGGCACCCACCAAGCGAACCTCGTCGGGGCCAACCACGGATGCACGCTCGCCAATAGCCGCGGTGAGGGCGGGCGCGAACGCGGTATTCTCAGACTCGATGATGGCGAAGATCAGCTTGTGATCAGCGGAAACCTGAGTTTCGATAAGCTCCGCGCCTTCACTCAGGGAGTTGGAAACGGTTTCAATGAGCGCGGTTGCCTCATCCTTCGAGGCGTTCGCGGGGGTCAGCTCGATCAGGTACAGTGCCATGTCTGTTTTCTCCTCAGGTAAAACGTTGTCTTTTACTCGCCTGTGCGGCGGGTCTGGCATATACCCTAAACCGGTCGCGGGCATGGCACCTAATGTTTTTTCGCTATAAGTCCTAAAACGAAGGTTTAAGAACTTTTAAAGCGTCACATGAGGTCATGAATCTACATAAATCGTCATCTTGTCCGGTGGCGGGAATATTCATCCGCCTCTGGTGTTCGGGGAAGGTTTTGGAGGGTAGCGGGTTAGGGGCACCGATGAACAGAAACTGACTTTTGGTAGCGTAAACACCTGACTTTTGGTAGCGTAAACACCTGACTTTTGGTAGCGTAAACACCTGACTTTTGGTAGCGTAAACACCTGACTTTTGGTAGCGTAAACACCTGACTTTTGGTAGCGTAGGTGTATGAGCTACTTGAAAAGAAGCCTAGATTTAGAGCTTGATGAGCTTTTCCCCTTCGTTCCTGCCATTGCAATTGATGGACCTAAAGCAGTCGGGAAAACTGTTACTGCTCTCCGAAGGGCTGATCAAGTCTACTACCTCGATAACGCAGCGCAGAGAGAATTCCTACAGGCTGATTTCCTTCTTGCGTCGTTACCTTCTGGAACAGTTCTGTTGGATGAATGGCAACAGCTACCTGAAATCTGGAACTCAGTTCGCCGCAATGTAGATGAAGGAGCTCCCGCTAAACGTTTTCTCCTGACTGGTAGTGCTACTCCTGTTGACCAGAGCGGAACCCATAGTGGGGCGGGCAGGATTTTATCGGCTCGAATGCGGCCTCTAACGTTTTACGAGCGATACCGACCTTCAAATCCGGTTAGTCTCCGCAGTCTTTTGAAAGGCGAACAACCTGTTATAGAAGGCTCTACAGATGTAACGCTCAATGACTATGTGAAGGCCATCGTTGAAGGGGGTTTTCCCTGCTACGTTAGGCCAGCCTGATAGGGTCTGCCGTGCCTACTTAGATGCTTATGTGCAACGTATTATCGATAGGGACATACCCGAGCTTGGGCATTCTGTGCGATACCCCGAAACTTTAAAACGTTGGATGCAAGCGTATGCAGCTGCCTCATCTAGCACCGCATCGTATTCACGAATTTTAGATGCTACAACGGCCGGGGATGGTGTACAGCCTGCTAAGACCACTACTAATTTGTATCGTAATTTCCTCACAAAACTGTGGATATTAGATCCAGTACCAGGATGGGCTCCCGCTAGCAACGAGTTTACTCGTCTTACAGTATCTCCCAAGCACCAGCTGGCTGATCCGGCCTTGGCTGCACGTCTTCTGCAGCTTTCGGCATCAACACTGACCTCTTCACAGGGAGCGCATATGTTGGGGCCGCTCTTTGAGTCTTTGGTTACTCTCAGTGTGCGTGTTGCTGCGCAGGCTGCAGAGGCAACGGTGAGTCATCTGCGCACTAAGAGCGGTGATCACGAAGTAGATTTGATTGTGCAGGGTCCCGAGGGGGAGGTCTTGGGCATAGAAGTGAAGCTGGCGCCAGTTATTACCGACACTGACGTACGGCACCTGCTGTGGTTGCGGGATAAAATGCCCGATAGTGTTACAAACTTGGTGGTTATTACAACGGGAGCCCAGGTGTATCGGCGTGCGGATGGGGTGCTCGTTCTGCCCTTGTCCCTGCTGGCTGAATAGCGTGCAGTAGCTTGCCTTAGTGAGAAATAAGGACTTTATGTTCTCAATAAGAGCCTTATTGAGAACATAGAGTTCCAGATTCTCATTAGCTGCCTGTACTTCCCTCATTTTTAGGGTATTCCCTTACGGTACAGATGGTGGAGCAGAATACGTCTGTGGCACCGAATGGGCGTTCTAGTTCACTCCGCGCATGAGTTTCTGCACGGGTGCGCGGCAGAGGAAGAGGACGATACCAGCAATAACCGAGACGGCACCCACATAGGTGAAGTAGGGAACCTCGGTGTCTTGGCTGTAGAACTGTGCGCACCAGCCCGCAAATGCGTTCCCCATCGCCAGAGAGGTCCAGTAGAGCGCCATCATGTTCACCTTATAGGTTTCGGGCGCGAGCCGGGTGGTCAGCGCCATGCCCGTAGGCGAAATCGTAAGCTCCGCAACAGTAAAGATAAACATGATGATGACCATCCAATAGACTGCCACTTTAGGGACACCCACCTGTGTGAGGAAAACCCAGTATGCCGGGCCGATAGTCACGAGTGCGAGCGAGAACTTGGTGGTTGTGCGTGGCTGCCGGTCGCCCAGCTTGGTCCACATGGCGGCGAACCCTGAGCCTAGAAGAATCACGAAAATGGGGGCTAGAGAATTGACAAGGGTCGGGGGCAGGTCACTGTCCAGAATATGCCAGTCGAGCCGCTTTTTCGGAGTATACGGGAATAAACGTAAACTGCTGCTGGTAGAGTGCCCAGAAAATAGCATTGGCAATCCAGAGGGGAATGAATGCCCACACCCGTGAGCGTTCGTCGCTGGTCACGTTCTTGGCGGTGAGCAGCTGAACGAATAGGGCCACCGCACCAATGCCAACGGCGCTCACCACCCATGTGGAGATGTTGCTGGTGGTGATCCACCCCATGGTGACCAACAGGAATATTATGAGAGCTATACTCAGCAGGGTGCCCGCTAGAATACCGTTCTGACGCGGGGTGAAAGGGGCGGTCACTTCGTGCACCGACTCGGGCAGGTTCTTGCGGGTGAACGCATACTGGATGAGTCCTGCCGCCATGCCGATAGCCGCAATTCCGAAGCCGAAGTGAAAGCCTAGCCAACCCCATCCCCAGCCGGTTAGTGCCGGGCCTAAAAGCGCACCGATGTTGATGCCGATATAGAAAAGCGTGAACCCTGCTTCGCGTTTGGGGTCGTCTTTGGTGTAGAGCGAGCCAACCAGAACCGATGCGCTGCTTTTGAGGCAGCCTGAACCGATCGCGACCAGAAGAAGGCCTATGAGCACGCCAGCTGCCCCGGGTATGGCGGCGAGGGCAATATGGCCCGCCATAATACCAATCGCTGAATAGAAGAGGGTACGTTCGGGGCCCAGGACGCGGTCGCCCAAAATACCGCCGAGGATCGCCATGAGATAAACGGTTGCACCATACGCTCCCATAGCGCCGGTTGCCGCTTCTTCGGGTATCCCTAACCCGCCTTTATCAATGGAGTAGTACAGGTAGTAAATGGCAAGGGCCTGCATGCCATAGAATGAGAATCGTTCCCACATCTCCACGGTGAAGAGGCTGGCAAGCATCGGTGGATGCCCGAAGAATGTTCTATTGTGCTGCTGATGTTCTGTGACGGGTGCAGTGGCTGACATGGCTCACCTCCCGAATAGGTTCCCGGTCACAACCGGCTCTATTACCTGAATTTTAGAGTATGCCTTAGAAAATGTATATAGTTTCGAGAATAAAAATTCTGCTGCTCACAGTACAAATATACCCCTCCACAAGGGGATTTACAGGCTGCGAGCGGGGGCGGAGTAATGTTGCTGGAAGAAGTATTTTTTTACCTAAAAATAGCTTGGAATATACTCCTTTGCACAAAAGCATTTTTTCGCGCAACCCCAATTATCAGGAGTAGAATAGATAAATAATTGAAATACAACCGACACCGGAAGTTAAGGAGAAAATCATGAGTGATGTACCCCAGGTAAACCCCACTAATGTGCCCGCAGGAGCCACGATTATTGATGTTCGTGAAGACTACGAATGGGAAGCTGGCCATGTTGCGGGTGCGCAGCATCTTGTGCTCAACGAGCTCCCGGAACGCTTGGATGAGCTTCCCAAGGGTGAGGACTTCTACGTTATTTGCCACGGTGGTGGGCGGTCCAACCGGGCAGCGGAGTACATGCGGGAGAACGGGTACCAGGCAAACAATATTGCGGGAGGAACGACCGCCTGGTTTGAGGCAAACCTACCCATGGATAGTGAAAACGGGAAGGATCCCGCCGTCGTTCACTAATGACGCTATACCCTAAAAATTTGGAATATATCCAGTTTGACTAGTGTATATAGCCAAAACGACATATAAAGATGCGGCACCCCAGCCCCCGAAATGGCTGCTGGTGCCGCATCCTTTGTATTCGGGTCGAAGCCACACTGCTCAAGACCGACGGCAATGCACTCTACAATAGGAAACGTGATTCTTCAGCCCGATCAATACCCAACGCTGCACGTGCGCGCCCTCGACTTTGCGATCATGCCCGAGGCTGCATACCCCGTGATCGCTGCGGGTGCTCGGTACGCCTATTGGCTTGATTCCGCACGAGAAGAATCGCCTATGTCTCGCGTCTCGTATGTGGGCGTCGTCCCGCATTGGGCGGCTGTGCTGCGCATCGAAAACGCATGCGAGGCAACAAACCCGACTCCCTGGGATGCCCTCGATACTGCGCTTGCCAGTATGCCTGAACCCGATGACATTGCCGAGCTGCCCGAAGGTTTGCGCGGTGGTTACGTGGGTTATTTCGGGTACGAGGCGCGCGCCGCCCTGCACCCCGGGCGCATCGGATACACACCCCGGCACACGGCACAAACCCCGGATTCTCTCTGGATGCCCGCCGTGCGGTACCTGGTCTATGAACATGAAACTCGCCGCGCGTGGCTGCTTGGTGATAAACCCTGGATTGAGGAAATCGAGCCGCGTTTGCGCGAATTGGCGCGGGATTCTTGGCGTGAGATGCCGGGTGATAACGCACATGACGGCGATAAACCATTGAGTCAGCACGTGGAGCATCTGCTTTTTGAAGCCCCGGATTGTGAAAGCTATTGCGCAGATATTGAGCGCGCACAATGGCATATTTATGAGGGGAATAGTTATGAGGTGTGCCTGAGTGCCGAAAGTACCGCGCGGGTAGAACATCCTCTCACGCCAGATCAGCTTTTTGAGCTGTACCGCACTCAGCGTAAGCACAATCCCGCGCCCTATGCCGCCTATTTGCGGTGCGGTAATTTCTCTGTGCTTTCTTCGTCTCCCGAGCGTTTTCTGATGGTCGATACACACGGAAACGCCGAAACGAGCCGATTAAAGGGACGTGTCCGCGCGGTGCGAATCCTCAGGATGACGCCGCTGCGGCTCACTGGCTGCAGCACGATGCGAAAACCCGCGCCGAGAACCTGATGATCGTCGATCTTTTGCGCAACGACCTCTCGACGGTGAGTGACCCCGCGAGCGTGCAGGTTCCTGTACTCATGAGCGTGGAAAGTTATGCAACGGTGCATCAGCTTGTTTCTACCGTCACTGCGCGTCTTAAACCCGAAATTTCCGCGGTGCATGCCAGTGCGGCGTGCTTCCCTGGCGGATCTATGACCGGCGCACCCAAGCCCTCAACAATGAATATTATTGAGGATCTAGAGGCGCGCCCCCGCGGCGTATACTCGGGTGCTCTCGGATTCTTCTCGATGGATGGCGGCGCCAATCTCTCTATTGTCATACGCACCCTGATCGCGCACGATAACGGGCTTATAACCCTCGCCGCCGGCGGCGCTATTGTCGCCGATTCAGGCCCGAACGCCGAGTACGAAGAGATGCTGACGAAACTACGTGCGGCGCTTCCGCCGAGTGTGGGGCGCATCGTTGAAAAGGGTGTGAGTAAGCAGAGCGTCGCCGCGACCGACCGAGAAAACTCAGGGGTATCATGAATTTTGTCTTCGATATCGACGGCACCACTAGCTTTAATGGCATGGTGATCGAACCCGCCATTGAGCGCGAAATTTATGCGCTGCTGCGGGCGGGACACCGCGTGGTTTTTGCCTCCGCCCGACCGGTGCGCGATATTCTGCCCATGCTCTCTGATGATGTGCGCGCGCATAGCGGGTTGGCGCTGATCGGCGCGAACGGTTCACTGTTGTATCGGGACGGGCAGCTGCGGGCGCGGGAACACCTAGATGTGCATAGTTATGCAAAAATTCGGGATCTTATCGAACGTCACAGGCTGCACTATATCGCGGACTCCCTAGATTCTTACGCCTTTGATTTGCCCGATGCGCATGTGCTCGTGGAACGGTTAAACCCCGAGGGAACCGACCGCCTAGTTTCTTTGAAAGACCTGGAGAATCCGGTCAAAATAATTCTGCTTGACATCAATAATCCGCATCTTTACGCCGAGCTTGAAGAGACTATTGCGAACCTAAACCTGCATGTGACTAAGCACCAGGATGCCACCACGAGTATTGACTTGGCACCCGGGGGGAGTGCATAAAGTTTCGGTTCTTCCGCAGGCGCTTGGCGCGCGTCTGGGTGAAAAACCCGACCCCTATATCGCGTTTGGCAACGATATGAACGATGTAGGGCTGCTTGAGGGCGCTCAGTATGCGGTCGCGGTGGGCTCGCACGAAGCCTTACTGCCGCTCGCAGATCTGATGGTGGACCCGCATCCGGATGCGGTCGCCGCCGCCATCCGCGCCCTCGCGGAGGATTTCTGATCTTCCAGTATCAACCCTAAAAAACAATTATCTTCTTGTATAAAGGGATAATGATTGCAGGGAAACGCATGATGTACCATCACATGAACCTAATGTAGGTTATGCTCAATATGCGACTTCATTACAGCGAATAGCTGTTATACATCAAAAGGAGCATCACCGATGAGCCAATATCACCTACCCGATCCTGCGGGGCAGCCAAGTTATCCGGTGCCGCAGAATTCCCCCTACTACAATCAGACCCCTGCACACCAGCCCCCTGCATATTCGCAGCCTCCTGTTGTGCCCTATGCTCCGGTGTATGCGGGTGTGCTTCAGCCTGCTCCGGTGGCTCGTCCTAAACTCACGATCACGCCCATTATCACGCTGATTATATGTGCCATATGCATTGTGCTGCGGGTGTCGGAGCTTATTGCATCCACTCGGATGGTTAACTCTTATAACAACCTCATGCATCAACTCTTCACAGATTTACATATGCAGCGGGATCATGATATTACCTCTTTACTAATGGTATTAGCCACGTTCTGCAAGTTCTGAATATCTTATTGCTGATAAGTGTTGCCATATACTTTACACTTGGTATTTTTGTCTACCGTGGGCGTAACTGGGCTCGTATTCTGATGGCTATTATCGCTATTTTTGGGATGGTAGGTAGTACCTTGCACCTTCTCTGGATGTTGAATATTCAGCACTACATGGTTGAGGAGGGAAAAGAATTAATTCAGCCAGGGCTGCCGGTGCCCCACTTTGAGTTTGAGTCTATGGTTCCTGTCCTGGTATTTATCTACGCATCACTGATTATTGCGAATTTTTTCCTTCTGGTATTTTTGTGGCTGCCCGGCACTAACGCTTTTATTCGCAACTCTAAGATATACCGCCTGGTGCAGAAATCTATGGCTTAGCCCGAGATGAGGCAGCGGTGCAAATAATGGTTTACAGGCTTTCGTGGCGTCAGTTATAAAACATGGAGGTGTGGCCATGATGTTCTTTGCCAGCATTAGTTTCGGCTATGCTTATGTGCAATGACTCGATGCCCGAGTTTCTGTGTGCCACTACATCTATGAAGGAATATGCGCCATGAGTGAGAGTGCGACTACCGACCACCAAGACCCTCAGAAATCTGTACTTCTGAAATATACGCATTACCTCAGCAGACTCAGGCTTTTACTCAACAATCCACACCGGCAGTGTATGCGTTCGCAGTACCGGCACCGACTGCACGCCCTAAAATCACGGCTACGGCCAAGACCGCTTTTATTACCACGCTGCTATGTGCGCTGCTGCGTATTATGGAGTTCACGATCATAATAGTCACCATAAACTCTCTGCACTCCGCAGGCGAGATGACTGATGATCGGTATAGAGGTTTTGGGTCGTCTTTAATCTTCATGTCTACCCCGTTGTTCCTCAGTGTTGTTCTGTATATTGCGTGTGGTTTCTATATTTTCCGGGGCTACGACTGGGCGCGCGTGGTCGTGAGTGTTATGGTCTTTCTGGCTTTTACCAGTGTTTACATATATATACTTTACATACAGGGGTTGATAAGCGGATTGAGGGAAGAACGGCTGGCAAGGACGCCCGGAATTTCCGCTATTCTATACACGCTCCTGATAATTTACATAACGCTGTTTATTGTGAACATCGTTCTGTTTGTGCTCCTGTGGCTGCCCGGTACCAATGCCTTTATGTTCAACTCTAAGGTGTATCGTCTGGCGCAGAATCCCTCGGTTCAGCCGGTAATTGTGCACCCACAGCATGTTCAACCTCAAAAATCGAACTAGGAGTAACACATATATACCCTTCCCTGTTAGGGGTCTTTGCAGTACGGGGCGGACCACGACGCAGCAGGTCTGCCCCCAGCACACCCCTGAATCGTAGGGTCACCCGCTAAACTTGAAATATGACTAAACTTTCCGAAACCCTGCCCATCGAAGAAGCCCGCGAACGTTTGCGCCAGCTCATCTCCGAGCTTGCCGTGGTGCGCGGTAAAGTGACTCTTGCCTCCGGGAAAGAAGCCGACTACTATGTCGACTTGCGCCGTATTACCCTGCATCACGAAGCGTCGCGCCTGGTCGGGCAGGTGATGCTCGATCTGCTCGACCGCAACGGCATCGAATTTGAGGCCGCCGGGGGTCTAACGATGGGCGCCGACCCCGTTGGTTCCGCAATTATGCGCGCGGCGGGCGATCAGGACCGCGCTATCGATTCGTTTGTGGTGCGTAAGGCACAAAAGTCCTACGGCATGGGTCGCCAGGTTGAGGGTCCCAGCGTTGAGGGTCGCCGTGTGGTCGCCGTTGAAGATACTTCCACCACCGGCGGGTCCGCGTTAACCGCCGTGGATGCACTGCGCACAGCGGGCGCCGAGGTCGTCGCCGTCGCCGTCATTGTAGACCGTGCAACCGGGGCGAAAGAACATATCGAAGAGGTTGCTGGGGTTCCCTGCTTCTACGCCTACTCCAAGGATGATTTAGGGCTCGACTAGGGCTTTGTAGATGCCCGCGCGTGCTGGCAGTTAGCGGCGTGCGGGCATCGCCGCACCGCCCGCCGCCCAGATTCCTTTGCCGTGCATCCGGCACTATATGTACGCGCCATCAGAAAGAAACTATGAGTTCCCCAAGCCATCAGACCCCCCTTGACCCCTCAGATTCCGGGCAGGATTCCTGCGTGAACGAGTCTGCAGAGCCGCAGAATACACCGCAGGAGTACCCCGAAAGCGAGGCTTTCGGAACTCCCCGGTTTGAGGTTGGCGTCGGCCCCTGGGAGGGCGAGTGGCCCGAGGGTGAGCATTGGGATGAGCAGCTTCTGCGTGAGGGCGACCGCCGCAATGTGGTGGATAAGTACCGTTACTGGAGCATGGAGGCGATTATCGCCGACCTTGATACGCGCCGCCATGATTTTCACGTCGCGATCGAGAACTGGCAGCACGATCTGAATATCGGTACCGTGGTGCGCACCGCGAACGCCTTTTTGGCGAAGGAAGTGCACATTATTGGTAAGAAACGCTGGAACCGTCGCGGTGCGATGGTGACCGACCGGTATCAGCATGTGCGGCATCATCCCACGATTGAGGACTTTGTGGCGTGGGCGCAGGGCGAGGGGCTGGACATTATCGGTATCGATATTTTTCCGGATTCGGTGCCGCTTGAAACCTATGATCTGCCGAAGAACTGTGTGCTGGTCTTTGGGCAGGAAGGCCCAGGGTTGTCGGAGGAAATTCACGCCGCCGCGCGCGATACGCTCTCGATCGAACAATTCGGCTCAACCCGGTCGATGAATGCGGCAACCGCCGCCGGGATCGCGATGCACGCCTGGGTACGCCGCCACGTTTTCGGGCAGAAACCTTAAAAAGCAAATACACCGCGAGCAGGTAGGATTTTGCCGAAAAGGTAGGAAAATCCTACCTGCCCGAACCAAAAACCACCTGCTCGCGGTGTTGTGTGGAGGAGTAGACCCTAGCCCACCGGAACGTTCACGTTCACGAGCGAGAAAAGATCCTTCGGATCGTCCGGGTTCGCCACCAGGTCAATGAACTGCTGCAGATCGGTACCCTGAGTTGCTGCACGCGCATAACGCAGACCCGAGAAATCAGCGATCGCAAAGCCCACCGAATCGAAGAGAGTAATCTGCTCATCCGAGACGCGCCCGGGCTCCTCGCCGGTCAGAACCTTCCAGAACTCCACCACGGGGAAGTCCGGGTCCTTCTGCTGAATTTCACCCTCGATGCGGGTCTGCGGCGGGAACTCCACGAACACAGTCGAACGATCCAAAATCTCGCTCTCCAGCTCGGTCTTGCCGGGGCAGTCGCCTCCCAATAGCATTCAGATGCACGCCGGGCTTCACCTGCGAGTTCAGAAGCACCTTCGCCTGCTGCTTATCGGCGGTGCAGGTGGTAATAATATCGGCGTCTGCAACGGCCTCGTCCACGCTGGATGCGGCATGAATCCTGAACCCCAGCGGCTCCAGATTACGGCGGAACTTCTCAATAGCTGCGGGATCAACATCGTACACCGCAAGGTCCTCAATGCCGAGGACGGCGCGCATCCCAAGGGCCTGGAACTCGGACTGCGAACCCGTGCCGACCATCGCCATCTTCCGCGAATCCTTGCGTGCCAGATGCTTAGCCACCATGGCAGAAACAGCGGCGGTACGAAGGGCGGTCAGCAGGGTCATCTCTGCAAGGAAGACAGGGTAACCGTTATCCACATCAGCCAGCATACCGAACGCGGTCACGGTCTGGTACCCGCGTGCAGGGTTCGAGGGGTGCCCATTCACGTACTTAAAGGAATAGGTGATGTTATCTGAGGTGGGCATTAGCTCAATCACGCCGAAGGGGGTGTGGGATGCCACGCGCGGGATCTTATCGAAGCTCTGCCATTTCTTGAAGTCTTCTTCCAGGAAATCCACCATTCCGGCGATGATGTTCCCAACACCGTCTTTTCTGAATCCACTGCGCCATAGCTGCAACATCCACGAATTCAACTTTGTGATCGCTCATTAATTCTCCTTTATTCGGCGGTAGTAGCGGGTGCTCGTGTCATTATAACAATGCATTTTTACCCGATGTGTGCGGCTTAAAAGTTTTTCCAATCACAATGATGATTTTATGTCTAAAGCTTATAAAAGTAATTCACATCATGTGATTGTATTGTTTTATGTTGGGAGTGTTGGGGTGGGCGGCGTGCTGGGTAATCCCGCAGAATTGGCCGTTGAACACACCACCCGCCCCTGCTACAGGCTACTTATCGTTGTCTTTCGGCTTGTCATCATGCCGGTGGCTGCGCGGTGTATCTTCAATGCCCAGTCCCTCAATATCAACGTGTACGCGCGGCTCATGCACGAGTTTGCGCACCACAGGGCGCTGAGCCACGATCGGTACCGAACCGGTGTAACCTACACGCATACGAGCAATTTCGTACACGCGCTTGCGAACCCTGAACCAGCCAATAACTAGAAGGGGGATAACGAATAGAAGTGAGATGAGGGTCCACGTGCCTACAGGGTAGTCGAGTGCCATGAGGATGATTACGATAGCCATAAAGGTCAGAACAGACCAGTCGGCGAACCGTCCGCCGGGGGCTCGGTAATCGGGGCGCTTGTACTTGCCTTCCTTGACCAGTTTGAGGAACTTCTGGTGCGAAAGGGAGATGGCAACCCAGGAAGCCATTGTGCCAAATGCTGCGATATTCAGCACCACCTCAAACGCCTGCTCGGGAACAATAAAGTTCAGTACCACACCGAAAAGCCCCACCACACCGGTTAGCAGAATACCCGCCACCGGAACGCCGGATTTAGAGACCTTGGTGGCAAACTGGGGTGCCGAGCCAGCAACGCCCATGGAGTGCAGAATACGTCCGGTTGAGTACAAGCCTGCGTTCAGTGAGGAGGCGGCTGCGGTAATCACAACCAGCTGCATAATCGGGGCTGTTCCTTCCACACCGATTTTGTCGAAGAAGGTCACGAAGGGTGATTCTTTATCGCTGTAGACGGTGTACGGCATGAGCAGGCACAGCAGTACTACGGAACCGACATAGAAGATGGCGATACGCCACACCACAGTATTGATGGCGCGCGGAATAACCTTCTTCACGTCCTTTGTTTCGCCGGAGGTGGTACCCACCAACTCAATGCCAGCATAGGCGAACACCACACCCTGTACCACAATGAGTGCTGGGAGCACACCTTTGGGGGAATAGCCCATCGTGAGCTGCGATGAGAGGCAACCCCGGCTGCACGCCGTCGATCGGTTGGCCAAAGATGAGATACCAGACGCCAGCTGCCATAAAGGTCAGCAGTGCCAGAATCTTAATGAGGGCGAACCAAAATTCAAGCTCGCCAAAGAGCTTGACCGAAACCAGGTTGAGGCCCACGGTTACGATCACCACGATAAACGCGGTGAGCCACTGCGGCAGGTCATAGAAAAACTGGTTGTATCGGCCAAACCAGTTAATGTAAATGGCGATAGCGGTGGCGTCTGCCACGGCGGTCATTGCCCAGTTAAGCCAGTATAGCCAGCCGGAAACGAACGCTGCCTTCTCGCCGTAGAACTCGCGGGTGTACGAGACAAAAGAACCTGAGGAAGGTCGGTGCAGGATGAGCTCACCAAGGGCTCGCAGAATCAGATATCCGAAGAAACCGCAGACTGCGAAGATAACGGCCAGCATGGGGCCTGCCTGTTCGAGGCGCCCGCCTGTACCCAAAAATAGACCAGTACCAATAGCCGATCCGATGGCGATCATCTGGAGCTGTCGTGCCCCTAGCCCCTTGTGCAGTCCTTCCTGCTCATGGGCGAAGGCGTCCTCTTGGGGAGGCGCTGTGGTTGGTGCGTCCGTAGACTTTTGGGCGCTCATTGAAACCTCATTCCTATTTGGATTGCGCAGCGCGGGGTCGGTGATCCCCGTGCGGCTTTGCAACCTGTGCAGCGCAACGCATAAGCAGCGGATCGCACCACAAGTTTGTGGCGCAACCCACGAGATAGTATGTCAATGACTATAACAGAAATTCTTAGGATGTAATCGAGGACACCTCTGATGTAAATACATAGAATATTCATTTTGAGGCGTGAATCTCAGTCGGATATATTGGTCGATAAATTACGCAAAACCGTGCCATAGGTGACCTTGAACGGCATGATATGTCGGAGAAGGTGAGGGTGCTTAATTGCGCTTCGTGCGCTTGCTGATTTTGTTCTCCAGGCTTCTCTTGCGGCGGTTTAACCACCACCAGCTGGGCAGGTGACGTACAGATTTACGGCCTACATCCACTACTGACGGCAGTTTTTTCTTGTGGAGGGTGGTGTCTATCTCATGGTCGGTGGCACCTTCGGCGCGCATCTTCTCGATAATCGCCAGCGACTGTGCCATGGGTCCGCTGCCGAAAACGTGCGCGTCAATACGTGCCTGCACCGCGTTTAATTTGTGGTGAAGGGGCGATTGGGGCTGGGTGTTACTGTCTTGGGTACCCATAGTCCGGGGTCTCTCCTTAAGGTGCGATTACACCTTACTTTACCTGTGTTTGAGCGGAAAAACCGCCTATTTTGCTCTCTGAAAATCGGTCTGCCCTTGCTAAAATGGAGGGTGCAGGTGGCGCATGAGTGCGCCAACAATATGAGCCGCCCCTGAAGCGGGTGGTCGAATCCTAGTCAAGGAGTCAGCATGGCTATTGCAACCCCCGAAGTCTACGCAGAGATGCTGGAGAACGCGAAGGCTAAAGGCTTCGCATACCCGGCAGTAAACGTCACCTCTTCTCAGACTCTTAACGCCGCTATTCGCGGTTTCGCTGAGGCTGGTTCTGACGGTATTGTTCAGGCATCTACCGGTGGCGCAGCGTACTGGTCGGGCGCGTCGAAGAAGGATATGGTTGTTGGTTCCCTGGCGTTCGCCGCATACGCCCGTGAGGTTGCAAAGCAGTACGACGTAAATATTGCACTGCACACTGACCACTGCCCCAAGGATAAGCTGGACGGCTTCGTTCTTCCCCTGCTCGCCGAGTCTGAGAAGGCTGTGGCCCGTGGCGAAGACCCCATCTTTAACTCCCACATGTGGGATGGTTCCGCTATTGATCTTGACGAGAACCTCAAGATTGCAGCCGAGCTGCTGGAGCGCACTCACAAGGCAAAGATTGTGCTTGAGGTTGAGATCGGCGCCGTCGGCGGTGAAGAAGACGGCGTTGAAGGCGCTATTGACGACACCCTGTACACCACCGTTGATGATGCCGTGAAGACCGTTGAGGCTCTGGGTCTGGGTGAGAAGGGCCGCTACATTGCGGCGCTGACCTTCGGTAATGTGCACGGTGTGTACAAGCCCGGTAATGTGCACCTGCGCCCCGAACTGCTCAAGCAGATTCAGGACGAGATCGGCGCTAAGTACGGTAAGGAGAAGCCGTTCTCGCTCGTGTTCCACGGCGGTTCCGGTTCGACCGCCCAGGAGATTGCGGATGCGGTTTCCTACGGTGTGATCAAGATGAACATCGATACTGATACCCAGTACGCTTTCACCCGCCCGGTTGCCGGTCACATGTTCAGCAACTACGACGGTGTGCTTTAAGGTTGACGGCGAGGTCGGCAACAAGAAGACATACGACCCCCGCGTGTGGGGCGCTAAGGCTGAAGAGGGCATGGCAGCTCGCGTGGTCGAGGCTTGCCAGCAGCTCGGTTCGGTAGGCACCTCACTGAACAAGTAGGTAATTCTCAGCCGGATTGCCCCGGCATCAAAAGGCTCTTTATGTGATAACTGTAATGCTTTATCACATAAAGAGCCTTTTTAGTGTATAAGCAGGGGAGGGTCGTCTTATGAACCCGCTGGCTACCCCCCTGTAACCAACGCGTAGCACACTGTAAAAATATACGTATGCCCCGAACTATGGACGGTTCGGGGCGTACGTATTTTAGCTACAACGGGCCTTCTTGATGCTGCTTTCCGCTTTTTGCGCCTTTGCCCGGAGAACTGCCAGCAAATACAAAGACTGAAGCCTTCAAAGCGCGCCTGTTTTTAAGTCATCCTTCAGATGTGCAGAATACCCTGAAAATATCGGGCTCATCGCAAGGGCAACAGACGGGCAAGGAATACACATGTCAAAACATAATGAGGAATTACACGCTGTACCTTCACTGCTTGAGCTGGCTGAGCAGCTTGAGAACAAAGCCGCCGAGGAAAAAATACGGAAGCAAACGCAGGACAAAGAAGAAGACCGAACCGTACAGCAAACAGGGAAGGGCGTCCAGTCAGAAGACACGGACAAAAACGATCAGGCGCCTCAATCGGCGGATGAAGATAAACACCGCAACGACCATGCGGAGCAAAGCACACACGGGGAGCCGGATAAGACCTCCGAAAAACCCGCACCTGCTAGCGAGGATGCTAAGCAGACAAACCGCGTGTCTGCTGGTGTTGCATCCACTGGAGGAGCGTCAGAAACCTCTATCGTTCCTCCCAAGACTAAGGCTGAGGCGTACACGCTCGCCAAGACCGCACGCACCTTTAAAGTCGTCTTTATTGGAGTTCGGTTCTTTTTTCTCCTGCCCCCGCTTCTTGCACTATTGGTTGCTACGGTATCTGGGGTGGTGTTTCCTGCACCTACAGTCTTCGCGTACCCGATTCTGCTTCTACTGAGCCTAGGCCAACTTGATAAAGGACGCGTAGCCGTAAACGTCGCGGCTAATATCTTAACGTTACTGAGCCTGCCCTTTTTGTGGGGAATCACCATGTCGCTCTACAAAATATTTATGACTCCGGGCATTATGCTGTGCGCCTTCGAACTATTTTGCGCTGTATACAGCTTGGCGCAGGCGTCCAAAATTTCCAAAGGCTATAGCCAGTTGGGGGAAGGCGGTCGGCGTCTCTATGAGAAATACGTAACTGCTGAGGACTTACCCCGTGAAACGTCGTTAAGCAATATAACGCCCCCTACACACTCGGATACCCCAGAAAAACCTGCCGAAAACCCTGAAGAAGGCACCAAATCTTCCAGTAATACTGCGCCTGAAAGCACAGAATCGACCAGTACCGATGCGCCCACAGGGCCGACAGCACCAGCCGTCACCCAGAGCGATAAGCCTGAGACAGAGATTCCGGAAACCCACGATAAAGAACCCGCCTCGAGCGACTCGGGCGAACATAACAGCCTTCTCCCCGGTATCCCGGTTGTATCTGAGCATCTGGTGCAGCAAGCCCAAAAGCTCTCAACTGTCGCCGCAATCCCACCCAAGTTCCAAGCAACATAAGACCCACGATCACTAAACGCCTGCATATTGCATTGTGCGGGTGAGTACTGGCTGGCACCGGCCCGTTGTAAAACCTTGGGAAAACATCACATCATGCCACCCGCATGTTAGTAATCTAGTGGAGGGGTAGCGGGTTCGGAGAAGACGCAAATTTCTCACTATTTGATATTTTGGGTTGATATTTGATGTTTTTTTAATAACTCCGCGCCAGATTGTCAGCTTACCTTCAGGTTGGGTGTTTAGGATGCCTACATGAGCGCCGATAACATATTTCAACAACGACACACTGAAGAGCCTGTGTACGATGTAGATCACCTCCCTACTCGCTGTTATACGAACAGCCTCAGGCGCCAGTGCAATCATCGCATACGGTGCACCCTTATGGGCCAGTCAATCAGCAGACTCAGTATCAGTTTGTATCACAGGGGGCCGAGATGCAGCCTCCCGCCTATGCTCCACCTGCTTTTCCAGCCGCACCGCTGCCGCCGCAGGGAGCTATGTCGCCGCCTGTTGTAGAGGTCTCACCGCTTAAATATGTTGCCTTATACTGGGTGCGTGCTTATGTACCAATGGTTATTATGCTTCTGGGCTTATGGTGTATATATTTTAACTTTCTTCGCGGCGCAGAAGAATATTACTTTATTGTAACCATCCTGTTTGTTGTACCCAATATAACATATATGGTGAACATCATATTGCAGGCTTTCTGTGCTTATTTTTATAGTAAAGGAAAGTTGTTAGGTGTAGTACGGGCCATTAATATTTATGGATTCGTGGCCTGTGGGTTACCTATGGTTGTAGCTTTTGCGATAAACCCGTTTATTTTACCGTTCTTGGTGTTTGACATTGCTATGGGAATCTTTTACATGTTAGAAATAGCAAGCCATCGGCGGCAGGAAGAGGCGGCACGTATGTTCGCCTCGCAGCCGACGTACCCCAATAACGGTGTGGTACCGCCGCAGTTTGCCTATCCGCCTACTGCCCCCATCCCGCCAGCTCAACAGGTGGTGCAGGTTCCTATCCGCACCCACCCGCTGCCCTGGACGCACACCCCAATCAGGAGCGCCCTCAATAGGTAACACTATTAAGGTGGCCGACGGTAGATAGCTACAGTTTTTAAAATTTAAGGATGTATCACATGAGTACCCCAGGATTCCCGCAGAACCCTTACATGGGAGCGCCCCCTCAGGTGCTCCCGACCGCCGCAGTGCCGTATGGGCCGAGTGCGCAGAAGCCCAATACTATATATATTGTTTTTTACTGGCTGCGTTTTATTGTGCATGCAGCACATATTGGTTTCTGGATTTTTATAGTAGCAACTCTTAGATCAGGGTCGACTGATTTTGAACAAGGTTTGGGCATGGTCATCGGTACCATGCTTTTGATCTCAGGCGTCCCTTATATCGTGTATATTATCCTGCAGATTATTGGTGCTTCTATGTATCAGCGCGGGAAATTTTTTGGTCTGGTCATGGGTATAAATATTTACGGTGCAGTACTTGCAGGAATCGCCGTTTTCTTCTTTTTTTATTTAGGGATTGAGGGCGGAGCAGTGGAATTAATGAGTGGCGGTCTCATATTTTTGGCATGGGCGGTAGTCTGCATTCTCTACTCGGTAAACTGTGCACGGCATATGCAGGACATTAAGAGGCAGCGTGAACATCAGTGGCTAGCCATGCAGCAAGCGGCTGCAGCCTACCCTGCGTATGGGGGTGGGATGGTGCCGCAGTACACCCAAATAGGGTACGAGCAGCGACCACCGTATTACTACCAATAGCAGTGTGGGCCTCACCTGTGAAGGGTGAGGCCCATGTTTTGGTGTTAAATATTTAGCTGCTGGTTGATGGTGGGCTACTTGCTGCCGCACCCGCAGCCACCGCATCCGCAGCCGCCGGACTTGGTGGCAACAGAACCCTCTGTGGGAATGCCGTCACCGGTATCCCCGCCCATGAGATTCACGCGGTTGCCAATATCGGGACCACCCACAACCTGGGGCTTCTTCCCGGCAAGAGTGGCCGCGAAACCGGCGGGTTCACGTAACCCGCCCGGCGATAAGTCAGGCACCGGGCTGCCTGCGCCCCCGGTTGGCCCACAGGCTGCCGCAGCCGCATTAACCTTCGGACTTTTGACCGTGTGTGCCTTTGCAAAACGTTTCAGCTGCTCAGCGGTGGGGTACATGAATGATACTTTTACTTCGCCATTCACCAGCATAATAGGCAGGACCTCAAGGCCGCTCATAGCAATCTGCTCCGCCACCGGTTCGCACTCCTCAAACGCTGAGGGGTAGGTGTCGGTGGCAAACACCTCAATATCAACCCCGTCATCCAAAGCCTGCTGCGCCGCGCCTAAAAAGGCGCTGCGTTCCACATCGCCCGGGTCATTGGGGTTCTCTCCCGGGCCCGGGATGAAGACCTCAAGAATAGTGCCTGTTGGCTGCTCTTCGCTCATACCCACTCCGCCATTGTTGATTGGTGCACCATCATGTGCCTGAACTTGCTCCTAAGTTTACTCGCGTTGCATCCGTGCTGACAGGGGGATGCCGCAAGGATGCGCGCACGGCTTAACTGCCCTAACCCCCAGGCCGGGAAACCTGTAAAACGAGTGGTGCGGCACATCTTCCACAATGCGTCATGGGGCTTTGGCCACACCCCTCACCCGCTGAATACGGTATCCTTGATGCAGAAACGTGTTCCAGATCGCCGCAGGGGATCGCATCGGTTTCATGACCACCCCACCCCACTGAAGGAGATTATATGTTTGGATTCGGCAAGAAAAAAGAAGCTGCAGAACAGCCTGCCGCCGAAATTTATGTAGCACCTGTCAGCGGTGAATACCTGCCTCTCGCCGAGGTTTCAGACCCTGTTTTTTCGCAGGGTGTGATGGGTGATGGCTACGCTGTGGACCCCACCGATGGTGTTATCTGCGCCCCCGTTAGCGGCGAGATTGCGCTCATTCAGGATACCCTGCACGCATTTATGATTCGCACCCCTAACGGCGGTGAGGTGCTGGTGCACATCGGCATTGACACCGTAGACCTTGGTGGTGAAGGGTTTGAGGGTCTGGCTAAAGTCGCCGATAAGGTTGATGCAGGCGACCCCATTGTGAAGGTGGACTGGGCCGCAATTGAAGGGCGCATCCCCTCAAAAGAAACCATGGTGATGATTACTAATACCGCAAAGTTCAATATTTCTAAGGAATCTGACGCTCGCCGCACCGTTCAAGCTGGCGACCGCGTTGCTGAAGCCACCAAGAAATAGTAAATTTCACTTTTCCGCACCTACTCTCGCCCGCCGTCGCGTGTATCGAGACCCTCCGATACCCGCCCGGCGGGCTATTTTTATGCGTACTTTGCGTATTTATGGGGTATTGAAGGCCCCGTTAGCCGCGTAATGCTCCGGATAGAACGGCTGCTACCCGAAACCATTTTATGCCCCTGACTAGGGGCTTTATTTTCTGATGCAAAAAACCCGCATAAATCTTTAGAAAACAGAGACAGACAGCTTAAAAATAGATATGCTACTTAAAGCATAAGTTCACTACGATTAGGGCTTAATGCACACACATAACACACGTAAAACTGAATTAACAACGAATGAACGAGGGAGACTACCCGATGACAACATTCAACTTTAACTTGAACCGTCGTGCCTTTATTGGCGCCGGAACACTAGGAGCAGCCGCAAGCGTCTTTGGGACGGCAAGCAGTGCATCTGCCGCAGAAGCGAGGCAAAACGCCGCCCCGCAGGCGCAGGGGACACTCCCAGGTGCCGTATCAACTGCTGCACACAACTTTATCCGCCGTCAGGAATTCTTCATCGCCCACCGCGGCGCAGGAGACGTTAACCCCGAACACACCGCCTACGCATACGCAGAATCCGTGCGGCGCGGCGCGAAGCCGTCGAAATCTCAGTGCGCACTACCTCCGACGGCAGGCTCGTGTGCATGCACGACGAAACCCTGCAGCGCACTACGGGGTCAAATATGGTAGTGCGCCACAATACCTACGTGCGGCTGCGCAGCGTATACGTGAACATGCGTGAAACCCTCGGTGAAGGCGCCCCGCTGGAGCTGATTCCTACCCTGGATGAGGCACTGGATTCCATTGATGCCATTAACCGCAACACCATTCTGTTCATTGAAGCGAAAGACGGCCAAGGCCAGCGCCTGCTGCTTGAGACGATTAAGCGCCGCAATCTTGCCGCCCGCACCGTCGTAAAAGTCTACCGTGACGGCAATGGTAAATACGACCCCAACTCTCGCTTCCTCACCCAGGCCAAGGCAGCAGGATGCCAGACCTGGTGCTACTTCGATGCCAATGACAGCCAGCCTGGAATCCAGCGCATGGCCGCCTCCGCCACTGTGGACGCTATTGGAGTGCCCTTCTACGAGAACACGCGCGGTACCGCATCCGGCTCCATGTCTGTGGAGAATGTGCGTAAGGTGGTAGGTTACGGCAAGCCCGTGATTGTGTGGGAGATTCACCGCCGTAGTGTGCACCAGCGTTTCCGTGCCCTGGGTGTGCGCGGGTTTATGTGCCCGGACCCGTACTGGATTACCGGCGGTAACCTCGACCCCAACCTAAAGCTGGGGGAGGGGCGCCGCCTGCACGGGATGATTCCGGCTGAAGTCACGAACCCGCGTGATATGCCCGACTATTCCCGTGGGGCCCTTGTGCACAGTCAGCCCCATGATGAGTCGGTGCTGCTGGGCCCGCTGGTGAGCATGACCACGCGCCAGAACTACACCCTAGACTTTTCAATGCGTTGGGAAAACAGGCTGCCCTCCACCACCTGGCAGTACGGCTACCTGGTATTTGGCCGCGAGCACGATGGGCCGTTCGGCATTGCCTCAAAATTCCGGGGTGAGGCCACCGACGGGTGCTATGTGCTGACGCTGCGCCCCGGCGGCCGTGTGCGCGATGAAACGGCAAGTACCTCAGCGGCGATATTGCACAGGTGCTCCGTTATGACCCGGCCAAACGCGGCAAGGAGCCGGTGGTGCTGCACACCATGAAGCTGGAGAAGCCTCTAGCGGCCAACCGCAATATTGACGGAAAGATTATTGTTAAGAAGGATTTCTTCTACTACGTGATTAATGGCCAGTACTCGCCGCGGCTGAATGATACTGCACACCGCGGCCCTTATGTGCACTTCGGTCGGTACCACGGTAACAGCAATGGTGGTCCGTTGGCGCTGACCAGAATGGTTGCGCGTGAATCGTGGGCATAGTGCTTGATGGCCGGGCGGCATCATGCTGTAGCTAATCGGCGAAATGTTTCACGTGAAACAGCAAAAAGCAGTTGTTAGCGGTTGCTTTTTGGGGAGTATGAAAGGACGCGGGGTGCCGCCTAAAGTGTAGGCGGCACCCCGCATTCGCATACTCTGGGCAATATTTTCCGCGCGGTATTCTCTGTGTATCACTGGGTTATTGTGTGCGAAGTTATGGTGCCCGCTGGCGTGACGAAACCACGAGCCAGCACACAGCAGAGCTTGTACACTGGGGGCATGAGCCAAGAAATTACTGAAGAAACCGCTACCACTTGGTATAACCATTGTCTTACCCTCGACCCACCCGTGCCCGCCGAATGGGGTGTCGATCAAGAAACACGTGAGGTAATTGAGGACGATATTCGCACCCACCTCGCGAGGGGAGTAGGTGACCCTGAGCTGTACGCGGAGGTGATTCTAGATAGTATCGACTATCTGTCTGGTGACGATCAGGATACTGAAGAGTCGTCTCGCCCCACCGATGAAGCCATTAATGCTTATGCGCGCCAAGTGATTGAACGGCACCGCAACCTGGCTCAAGAGCTCGGCATTACTCGTGAAGACGGCAACCTCGAGCGTGCCTTTGCACAGCTGGCGGAAGAAGGAATTCTGGGGCGCAGCAACTTCACCTGCTGCGGCACCTGCGGCAACTACGAAATTGTTGATGAGCGCGATAGTTCCCGCACCTGGTACGGGTATGTGTTCTACCACCAGCAAGATGCCGAAGCCATCCCACAGGGACGGGGTGTTTTCCTGGGGTATGGCATATTTTGGCCCGCTCACTGCACGAAAGAACAGTTCGAAGCAATGAGTGAGGAAGAAAAAGACGAAATATATGAGCGTCTGTCTGTCGCTATGATGCGCGATAAAGTGGTGCCTGTTTTAGAGCGAAACGGGATGCAGGTGGACTGGAATGGTGATTTCAGTCGCCGCCCCTATATCCATAATGTGTGGGCATTTGAGGTGCCCTAGGAGCTGGTGTGATACGCCTATAGTGCTGAGGCGCAGCGAATACCGCGCCCGGGCAGGTGGTTTCCTGCCCGGGCGCATACTGTTAACTATCGAACCTAAAACCCCGTAAACAATCTCTGTAGATTGCTTTTCTATTCAGGCAGCAGGTTCAGTGCAATGTTGAAGAGATGCTCCCGATTGGTTGAGGGCGACAGGGTTGAGCGCACCATAAACCCCTGGAAAGTGAGGATGAGCGCATCCGCTGTGTCGCTGACGAAAGAATGCAGTTCGTCGGCAGAAGGTTTGCGTTTATTTTTCGCCTTGAGATACTGCTGACCCCAAGGGGTGAGCGAGCGGGCAACAATATCGTGCAGGGTAGTAAAAAGTGTATTGGTGGATTCTTGCACCTCGGGAACAGTAAAAGCTTCCAGGCGGATACGCAGCATTGAGGTGAAGTTCGCTTCGACGGCTGAGGTGCTAAAAATCATGCGCATAATATCGCGTGGTGAGGGGTCTTTGAGTTCCTGTAAGCAGCGGTGATCATATCGATACGCTGTTGAACGGTGGCATGCAGAATATCGCCTTTGCCGTCAAAGTGCGAGTAGATGGAACCCGAGGAAAGCCCAGATTCTTTAATAATGTCGCTCATGGAGGTATGGGTGTACCCCTTGGCGGTAAAACACGTGAAGGCGGCGTCGATAATTTGGCGTCGACGTGCCTGTTTAGTGGCTTCGGTCAGACGTGGCATGCCTTAAGACTATACCTTTCCGAGGAGTTTGCGCTAGATAAAAATAGAATGTTTATTCTCTGTTGTGAGATTATAAACAAAATGATTATTGTGTTTGCATCTGGTCTTTATGCAGAGTAGAGTCTTAGGTGTTAATAAACAAAACATCTATTTTGTTTGGAGAGTTTCATGGCACGCACACCGGAGGCGATTACGCCCTCATCCTGGCGTAAAGTTATCGCCATCGCCACGCTGGCATCCGTCATCGTCAGCATCGTGATTCTCGCCTTCACCTGGCCCACTAAAGCCATGGAGACGAAAAACCTGCCCGTCTCCATCGCGGGACCGGAAGCAGCCGTCAGCCAATTCGAGCAAGGACTCAAAGATCGAGGAATCGAAACCTTCGAGTTTCAAACAGGCATCCTCACGCGAAGACGCCGAACGGCAGATCAAAGAACGTGAAACCTACGGCGCGATCGTCTTCACCGAAGGTGCGGCGCCCGAGGTCATGACCGCGCCCGCCGCAAACACCTCCGCAAACCAGATGCTCACCGGCGTAGCCCAGCAGATGAACGCTCAGGTACAGCAGCAAGCCACCGCAGCCAAAACTCAGGCACTGCAGCAGGCCGCCCAGGCGGGCGGGCAGCAGGGCGCTATCGCCACCCAGCAGCTCGAACAGCTGAAAACCGAGCAGGAAAAACTGCAGCAGGCGCAGGTCAAAACCACCGCAGTCGTACCACTCGGCGACGGTGACCCCAACGGTATGGGTCTGGCGGTTGCCGCATTCCCGCTTGTTATGGGCGGCATAATCGGCGGGGTTCTCAGTATCTCTCTTGTCAAAGGAACCGTGCGACGCTTCGCGACTGCAGGACTCTACGGGATTCTTGGCGGACTCTTCATGACCCTTATTCTAGGAACCTGGTTCGGGTTTGTTCCCGGCGATTTCGGGGCACTGTGGGCGACCTTCGGCATGACCGTTTTCGCGACGGCCTCCTTCATGATCGGAATGTCCGCGTTGTTTGCCGACGCCGTCGGTATCGGTCTTGGCGCCGTGATCTCCATGTTCATCGGCAACCCGCTCTCCGGGGCAAACATGCCGTGGCAGTTCATCCCCGCACCCTGGGGCGCCCTCGGGCAGCTGATGGTGCCGGGCGCATCCAACACGTTGCTGCGGAATATCGCCTACTTTCCCGGATGCTTCAAACTCCCTGCAATGGGCTGTGCTGTTGGGTTGGGCAGGGTTTGGCCTTCTCGCCGGGGCGATCGGCTGGGCGTGGAAGGAACGCCGAGCAACTCACATGAGCGCAGAGGATGATACCGCGAGCGTTCGCGCGAAAACCGAGGCGAACGCAGACGTGCCGGACAACGTTGAGATTCCCTGGAAAAACGGCAAACGTATAGCGACCTCGCCCCCAAGTAGATCCGCGAGCAGATAGTATTTTCAAAATACTATCTGCTCGCGCCGCATGGGGGAGATTCCTAGAATGGGAAGTATGAGCGAAGAGATCACCAGCGCCCGCATCGACGTCTGGCTGTGGTCGGTGCGCATCTTCAAAACCCGCGCACTCGCAGCCGACGAATGCAAAGGCGGGCACGTGCGCGTGAACGATGCATCCGCAAAACCCTCACAAAAACTCAAACGAGGCGACATCGTGCGGGTGCGCTACCCCGGCTGGGAACGCGTGTTTAAGGTCGAAAAACTCATCACCAAACGGGTGGGCGCGCCGATCGCCGTCACCTGTTACGAAGACCTCTCGGGGCCGCGCCCCGCGCACCTGTCGATGCCGCCGGTCGCCAAACGCGAACGCGGCACCGGGCGACCCACCAAGAAAGAACGCCGTGCCCTAGACGAGCTGCGGGGGCGAAAAGGCTAAACCCAGTTCCGCTCTCTCACCCCGCGATCGTCGTTAAGACCCGCGAGCAGGTAGGATTTGGCCGAACAGGTGAGTTTTTCCTACCTGCTCGGACCAAAAACCACCTGCTCGCGGAACAAGAAGCGGTCATAGCGTGAGACAGATAAACGCATCGCTGACGTGCCATACGTGCGGGAGTAGGCTGTACCTATGAGCAACAAGGCCTCAGAACCCAACACATCAGGCGCCGCGAACACATCCGACAGCACCGCCAGCACGCACGAACCCCAAAACCTGCTGGATGCGACCCCGCGCACCGGCAGCATCCCCCTTCACCTGGGGGAAGGCGAGGCGGAATCCGGGAAAACCCAACCCGAAAAATCGCTCAACAGGCGTATTCTGGCGCTCGCCGTACCCGCCTTCGGCGCACTGATTGCCGAGCCGCTGTTCGTGCTCGCCGATTCCGCACTCGTGGGGCAGCTGGGCACCGAAACCCTGGCGGGCATGAGCATCGCGGCAACCCTCATCACAACCGTGGTGGGACTCATGAACTTCCTTGCGTACTCGGTGACCCCGGCGGTTGCGCGCGCGTTCGGGGCGCATCGGCTGGCGCACGCCTACCGCATTGGTGTGGACGGCGTGTGGGTTGCGCTTGGACTCGGCCTGCTCATTATGGGTGTGGGTTATATCTTTGCTGACCCTGCGCTGCGCGGCATGGGCGCGAACGACGCAACCATCGGCTATGCGCGCGACTACCTGCACCATTCGCTGTGGGGCATTCCGCCCATGATGATGATTCTGGCGCTCATGGGTACCCTGCGTGGGCTGCAAGACACCGTGACCCCGCTCAAAGTTGCGGGTGTGGGCACCGTGGTGAATGTGGCGCTGAATTGGGTGCTGATATACCCGGTCGGCTGGGGCGTGGCCGGTTCGGCGACGGGCACATCGCTGACGCAGTGGGGCATGGCGCTTGCTCTTGGTATATTTATTCATCTTAAGATGCGCCCGCAGGGCGTGACGTGGCGTCCCGATATTGCGGGGATGCGCGGCGTGCTATCCCTCGGGTCCTGGCTGATGCTGCGCACCCTCTCGATGCGCCTGGCACTGCTGTCTACCGTATTTGTGGTGGCTCGCCTGGGCGACGAGCAGACGGCGGCATATCAGCTGGGCATGAGCGTGTTCAACCTGCTGCTCTTTGCCCTAGATTCTCTTGCAATAGCGGCGCAGGCGCTGCTGGGCAAGGAACTTGGGAGAACGCGACCTGACGGCTGAATCCGGGCGTGCGAAAGTGCGTGAGCTCAAGAATCGCCTGGTGCGTATGAGCCTGGTGTACGGGGTTGTCACCGGCGTTGTTGCGCCCGTGATTGGCTTCTTTGGGAACTGGATTTTCACGCAGGATGCGCCCGTCGCCACCCTCTTCGCGTGGGCTACCCTCGTGATTGGTGTGGGGCAGCCGATAGCCGCATATGTATTCGTTCTTGATGGTATCCTCATGGGTGCTCAGGACGTGAAATACCTGGCAATTGGCTCATTTGTGATGCTGGTTGTTTATGCGCCCGTCATTTTCGGGATCTACTGGGCGGTTTCCGGTGGCCTGCTGAGTGCCACGGTGGGGTACCTGGGGCTGTGGGCGGCGTACATCCTGTGGTACCAGGGCGTGCGGGCGTTCATCTTCGGCCGCCGTGCCGCCTCGGACGTGTGGATTAAAGCTTAATTTTTTTCGGGGTTTACGCAGCATTCAGGTGTTGAGGACAAGTTTTTCACGGTCTTCTAGCTTACGCATCGCGTTGAGGCATCGACTGGTGACCCCCCACGGCATCTATGTGCGAACGGACTATACCCTTGGCGGTATGTGTGCTCCCTGAAACGGAGACGGCTCTGCGATACGCAGCGTTCAGAGAAGGGACTGTACTCGCACCCTCACCTGAGGCTGGGGCTTGGAGCCTGACCCCGAAGCGCCGCCCTCTCGATTTGCTTGCGACAGTGAGCGCAGAACCGCCTCTTGAACATCGCGCACAATTTCTTTGACCGTACGAGAGCCGTCGATTCCAATCTCGATAATGACCTCCTGCGCGCCCGACTCGATGATGATCCCAAATCGGGCGGCCGCAGGGTCGCCGCTCATACGGCTGCCGATAGCTTTCAGCGTGGAGCCGATCCCCGGTTCAATGCCGCGCACTCCAGGAACGGCCGTGACTACATGAGTCAATTCGGCTGCTGAGAGGTTAATCGTCATCGTGCAGATCCTCAATATGAATATTGACGGTTGGGGACAATTCTAGGTTCTCATAACACGCCTGGCGCACCGCATCACGAACCTGTTGAGCAAGTTGGGGGAGGCTACTGGTTGTAACATGTGCAGAGATACGGCAGAAGATCGTATCCGGCATTCCCAACCCCCGATGACCGTCAGGGGCTGGGGCATGTTTGAAAGAAGACCGCAACGCGCGAGCGCCGGGTACGGAGTCTACACTGCGTCGCACTAGGGCGCGTAGGGAGAACTCAGACATACTATATGGCCCTAAGTCGGTTGGCGGCATCTCTACCTGGGCACCGTGGCGCGTTTCGGCGATTACTGCATCCATCATATGACGCTGAGGCATCACCGATGCGCTCGACTGTGATTCCAATGTGTCCCAGGTCTTGTGGAGAGAAGCAATTAGACGCAGATACTCCCGTGTGGAGGCCTCATCAAGCTCATGAGCCTGAGACAGCGAACCGGCCGACTGTGCGTGCTGCGGTTCTGCGTGTGGGATGCGGGTGCTGGAACTCATTCCCACTCCTTCATGTGGCGCATCACGAGGGAACGGGCGCGTGCCAGCCTCCCCCCGGACTGTGGATTCGGTTAGGTTCAGGGTTTGGGCTATCTCCTCGTAGGACATGTCATCAACCTCTCGAAGCACCCAGACGATACGCAGCTCTTCGGGAGCGGATGCCAACAGTTTGGCTAATGCTTCCATCTGGGCGTTGACTTCACTGGACTGCGCCGGATCACCGGCCGCTGTCGACGTTGTGTCAGGGAGGATGCTCGCGCTCTCAAGACCCTCTGAATCGTAAGGGTCAGTGGCCCGGCGCTGGCGCTGACGAATGCTGCTGGTGGCCTTATTCGTACAGATGCGCATGAGCCAACCCCGGAAGGCATCAGGATCCCGAAGCAGATGAAGACTCCGCCACGCCTGAACAAGGGTCTCTTGGACGATGTCCTCACTGTCGTGGCGGTTGCGCACGATCATGTAGGCGGTGCGAAACAGGCGCCCCTGGTAACGTTCGACGAGCTTTCCAAAGGCGTCAATGTCGCCGTCCTGGGCTCGCAGCACCAGGTACCTGTCTTTGCCTTGGGACGCAGTGTTCGGATGAGGCACAGGGTCGGTGGGCGGACCGGTGGACTGCCCTGCATTGCTGCGCTTTTCATCGGTCATGGTTATTAGAACCGCCGCTCTCTAGTGCGTGTTTTCCTGCCACAGTGTGGGCTGCACTCTGGGGTTTGGTGGCTTGTTCTAGGTGCAGCAGTACGTCGATCTGACGAGCGTGCTTTCCCAGAGAGGAACTAACGTCGTGGTCAAGTCGGTTCCTGAGCTCGCTCACGGTCCATGCAACCTCGCTGTTCTCTGCTACGGTGACGGTTGCCTGCACCCACAGGTTGCTGGGTGAACCGGTGACCCATACTGAGCACCGCTGAACCCCAGGGACGTCTTCGGCCCGCTCAGACAGCGCTGGGCTATGACATCGGGGACTGAGTGTGGCCAGCAGTGTGCCGTCGGAGCCTGTCAGACGCAAGGAAGACGCGGCAGCTTTTACGGGGCACCTGCTTTAATGAGCAGAACCAAGCCAAACGCGATGAGAAGAACCGACCCGAGGGCGGCGGCTGGCAACAGCCAGTTTCGCCTGGGGCCCGGCCCAGGTACCGACCCGGGTGTCAGCTTTGGCGAGAACTGAGCTAAGCGTGGGCCATGATTGATCCAAACTTATGCCGGAAGCCACAACCCAGAGGGCTGCCGCGGTGATCAGCAAACCGCATACCGCAAGGACTATCCTATTGAGAACTCCAGATACTGAACGCATGGTTTTCTCTCTTTCAGCTCGTGTGCTGGATACGCACTCGGCTGTGTGCGGTTCCGACGGGTTTCAAGGTCTGTATAGCCTGCTCAGCTGCCTTCTGCGCGGCTTGTCGCACAGGTTCGAGGTCATCCAGAACGCTGAACACGGTCACATTCACGCGCGTTCGACGGACTCGAACCCTGGTGCTGTGAACACCATCGACCCGCTCGACATGGGTTTGTACCAGCTTTGCTAGGTCACGGCGTGAAATGGCTGTCTGACCGGGTACGTTATCTGCAAGAACCTCAGCGCGTTCAAAAGCCCCCGGCCACAGGGCAAGAAGAATCATGAACAGACCACATACGGCCACAAAACAGGCCGTTGCTAGTACCGCTGGCGACCCGATGATCGTGGAGTCGAGCCCGCTGACTGCTGAGGATATTCCATTCGGCCATGCTCCGTTCAGGAGCCGGTTTCCCAACGCCCAGATTCCCAGCCCTCCTACGATGAGAAGTAGTAACGCCAGGACAATGACAGGTGCACTCCGCGACGGGCGCCGGATGAGATGTTTGTACGGGGGTTTTCATCGCAGAGCCCTCCTTGCCTGGCTGCTCGGATTGAGCCAGGAGATCTCAATGTTGATCTTCTCAACCTTCAACCCGGTGAAGTGCTCGACACGCTGGCTCACATGCTCACGCAGCTGTTGCAGGGTTGAAACCAATGCTGTGGGGAAGGTCAGGCCGATATCCAGGTGCAGGACTGCAATCTGGCCGTAAATATCGCACTTTGCCTCGGGGCGCGAATGGAAATTTCGACGTGCCCCGATCCCGAGCAGCCCTCCGGCGTTCGAGCCCACATTTGCGCTCTCGTAGGCGGCTTGGGCCGCGATCTGCGCAACAACCTGGGCGGGAATGACGGTGACGCCACGCTGCTCCTGCCGAGGGACCTCAGACAGAGAGAGCTCTCTGCACCGGCAGCAGCGGGCTGTGTATTGGTCTCCGTCATTACTTCCTCCATCGATTAAGGATGCTTTGGACATCGACCCGGCCCTCCAGGTAAAGACCCACCACCGTACCAACCAGGCCGCACAGTGCCACCAGGATGAAATCGGTGAAGGAACCGAAAGCAAGAATTGTTCCCAGGAATAGGCCCACCAAGAGGGCCAGGTGTGTTGTCTTCATAAAAGATCCTCAGATCGTGGCTGGTTACTTGAGGTCGGCGGAGTCAGCAGAATTGGAGTCGTCGTCGGGCAGGTGAACGTCGGTGACGTCGATATTGACCTCTACTACCTCCAGCCCCGTGGTCCCCTCAATCTGTTCGATAATGTTGCGGCGGATAGCATTGGCTACTTCCACAATGGAGACTCCATATTCGACCACGACGGTAGCATCTACGGCCGCCTGGGTCTCGCCCTTCTGGACGCTAATACCGCCAGCAACATTGGTCTGGGCGTTGGGGATGCGGTCGGTCACAGCGCTGAAGGCGCGGCGTACAGCATTGCCCATATCGTACACACCGGGGACTTCGCGGGTTGCCATGCCAGCGATTTTGGCAACAACGTTCTCTTCAATGGTGGTTACACCGTGTGAAGTCTGCAGGGGGCCGCGAGGGGTTTTGTCCTGTTTGGTCTCCTTGTTGTTTTCGCGCTCGCGCTGCTGGCCGGTTTGGGGGATGGAGTTGTCGCTCATAGGAGCCTCGTTTCATGTGTTTTTCCGCTGCGCGGATTATGATGTTTGATATGTGCGGCACGCATCGACGGCTGGGGAGTTTGGGCGCTACCCACGCCCTTTGTCCGTTCTTGCGATCGATGGTGACGCTACTATAAAGACGCTTGAGGTACCGAATTCCTCACGAATTAAAAAAACAGTGTTATATATCACATTATATTGGCGGGTGTCCGCAAACCACGACTGTTGCCCGTGTTTGCTCGGCTCAGCTGCCTGTTAGGCGAGTAGTCCTCATATGGAACTAAGCGGGTTATGCAGAAATTCCGAGTTTCTGCATAACCCGCTTAGTTTTGTTTCTGCGATGCTGAAGCGACGCAAGGATATGGGCTACTGGTTTCTTTCCTGCCGGTCACGCTTAGGTATACGGAGATTGCGATAATGGCGGCAATAACGGATAGGATCCAGCGAATCCAGTCGATACCGGCGGTATCTGCAACACCGAAGAGGCTTGCGATTCCTCCTCCTACGAATGCGCCAACAGCACCCAGGATGATGGTCCACAGCACCGAGATGTTCTGGTGGCCTCGCATAATGAGGCGGGCCAAAGCGCCAATAATAGCGCCAGCAATAATCATTCCGATGAGTCCAAGCATGATGTTCTTCCTTTGTGAGTATCCGCCATGGCACGGGCGCGCCTGAGCGGATGTTGGTATGGGGTCTTAGCGCGCAGATCGGTGAGTTTCTGTCTGAAAGTTCAGTGGTAGCCGGGGTTCCAGTTGCCGTTACTGCCACATATTGTGTGATCCGACAGGGCTGTCGCCGCCTGCCGTCGTCTCTCAAAACTTGCGGCGCTGATATGAAGACGCCATGGGCACGCAAATCCTCACGTACTTAACAAGTGTTTTGCATCACGTATGTGTTAGCGGGTTTTTCTTCTGCCGCCGCGCCGCCTCAGACGTGTGGATCAAAAAGCAACTGGTGCCTTCAGAGAATCCGGCCGCATGTCCTGAAAAGATGTAACGGCTGCCCTCTGTTAGGCTGAAACTTCCAGGAGTTTTAGGACCCCGAGGAGGAACCCGCATGTACATAAATCACCTGTACTATCACAGCAGCTCTGCAATCACCCACACGCTCACGCATATCCTAGCGAACGCCGTTAAACATGCTGATGTGCGCGCCTACCTGTTTTTCAGCGCAGACCGTGAAGCAGAATTTGAGGAAACGGCTGCGCGGATTTCGGGAAAAGTGGTGTGGGTCCACAGCGTCGCAACAGGACCTATGGGGTTTCTTGCTGAACGTGCCTTCATTGGGCTGATCGAATTTAATGTGCCAGCTGGTGGTGCCAGTGCGGTAAGTGCCTTCTTTGAAGAAAGCGGTATTGCTGAGAAGGACGGCCAGGTGCTACTTGTCAAAGACCCCGCCTCACCCGAGAATCTTCGTGACATCCTCCTGCGTGAGTATACGCCGCATGACGAGCAGGCGAACACCAATTTTTCTTCGGTGGATGCACTCATGAACGCGGGTACCGCCCTGTTGTATTACCGCGATCTTGCAGGTGCCGCCTACGATAGCGACTCCGGGGAGACTCTCTCCTGCTGTGAGGTGTTTGTTGATGCTGCGTGGGAGCATCTTGTTCCTGAACCGCCGCAAGATGCAACCACCCATGAAGGGTCTTTTTGACACCGCAGCTGGTGAAGTAAAGTTTACCGTCGTAGAACATCTATAGGGCAGCAGACCCAAGAGTGCTTTGGCGGGGCAGCTTGTTCGGCTGCCCGCTAGAGCTATGCCTCCACCGGGGAACACGGCTGATAAAAAAAGCTGAAAATTAACCTTTAAAGGTTGTTTTTGTTCAATATTCTGTTTCGTTGCAGACCGTTCTCGCACCAAGGAAAAGACCCGAATAACGCATCATTAGGAGTATTACCCGCCCCTAGAAGGTATGTAATACGCCTTTTGGTGCGTTATTCACCGAATATCTGAACCGCTACATCTCACCACGTGCTCGTTCAGGGACGTGATAATGGTTTGAAGCTGCACGCAGCTGCTGGATCGCCTCAATGAAACTCGGGTCCAACTCTCCCAGTGCATCAAGCCAAAACCAGTCGTCAGAGCTGGACTCATGCTTATAGGTCATAAGTCCTCCTCTTTTAGAAGACATATAAAGGTGGGTTGGGATCCTTCACTTCGGCCCGCCAGACTCTAAACCCTACGGTAAACCTCATCGAAGGGCAGGCGGAAGCGCTCACCCCAGATGCCGTGGCCGGGTTTGCGGATACCGCAGGCGACCACCATGTTAATCTCGACATTGCGCGGCAGGTTGAGGAGTTTCTTCACGCGGTGGCTGTCGAAGCCTTCCATTGGGCAGGTGTCGTACCCCGCCTCGGTCATCGCGAGCATAAACGTCTGCGCCACCAGGCCGCAGCTCTTGTGCACAACCACGCGATAATCGTGCTCCGAAACCTCACGCATCATCGGAACGAATAGGCCCGCACAATTCGCCATTGCTGCGCGGGATGCGCCCAGCAGGCCAAAGCAGCGCGCGTACACGAGCGGCATAGCCTTGGTGTAGTACATTTCCCAATTCTTGATGCGGTCTTTCTGCTTCTCAGGCGGGCTGTTACGCTCAACATTGCCGCGCTCAAACTCCAGCGCGGCTTCGCGCGGCGGCGGTACAAATCCTGGCGGGTCACGAACACCACCATCTGCTGCGCGGTCTTGGCGGCCTGCTGGTGCATGCACGCAGCGGCGAGTTTATTCAGGGTGGCGGGATCAGTCACGTGGTAGAGCTCGTACAGCTGCATATTTGAACTTGTGGGCGCCAGCTGAGCCGCCCGCAAACACTCTTTGACAACATCGGCATCAATAGGCTGGTTCTCGTCGTAATGGCGCACCGAACGGCGGCGGTTCAGCAAATCTAGCAGGGACATTATGCAGCTCCTCTTTCACGGCGGCGTTTCGAAGGTGTGTCAAAACAACCCTCACCTTTAAGGCTAGCGTTCGCGGGCGCGGAATTCACGCATAATTTTTTCGGTAGTAATACTCAGCAGGTCAATAACCGCACTGATGTATGGAAGCTATCGGGTGAGCCAGTCCGTGGAGGGCAGGCTACTTGGCCCACACGACGAGCTCATCGAGCGGCTTGCGCGGCTTCGGGTCGATCTCGCGCGAGCGGTAGCCGAAGGTCGCAGCCACGGATACGCCGTAATCCTCAGGGTCGAGAAGCCCTTCCTCGGTGAGGAGCTGGGTGACCGCATCGTAGTCCATGCCTTCAATGGGGCAGGAATCGATGCCGAGCATCGCTGCGCCCGTGAGCATATTCGCCAGCGCAATATAAGTGTTCTTCCTAGTCCACTCAAAAAGGGCACGCTCGTCGTCGGCGATCTTCATATCATGAATCTGGAACTTTTTGTACATGCCCATTGCCATCTGCATCTGGTCTTCGGGAAGGTTGCGCTTCGCGAGCGTCTGCAGCAGGAAATCGGAATCGTAGCGGGCGTTCTTCTTCGCCACAATAATCACCACGTGGCTGGCGTCATCGAGCGTATTGACCATACCCCAGGCGATAGGCTTGAGCTTCTCGCGCAGCTCTTTATTCTGTATCACCAGGAATTTCCACGGCTCGGAACCAACCGAGCTGGGGGAGAGGCGCCCAAACTCAAGGATTGTGTTGAAGTCTTCGTCGCTGATTGTACGCGCGGGGTCGTAGGAGCGGGTAGAAACGCGGCGCTTGAAAATTTCGAGCGCTTGTTCACGGGTGAGAATCATGATTTTCCCTTATCTATGCTGGGTTTCTATGACGGAATTTAGTATATCGATCCGGGATGCGCCTCCCGCCGGTTTTTTCGCACAGCGTGATTGACTGCGTTGCCCAAAGCGTGCTTTAGATGTGCTCCTACGGCTAACAACATATCGTTTGGACAAACCGCCGCCGATCTTCAGCTGGTTTTTCGGGTGAAAGAGCCCGGTGAGCGGCCTGCACAATCAGAGAGGCTGGAACTGCATCATATGTTTTCCCCTGGGACTCGACGGTTCGGCACTGTTCACCGTGGCACACATCGTCGCAGGTGCTGCTTCCCTGTATCCCACCCACTAGATTTTCTAGGGGTACACCCATAATCCAGATACGATTGGATTCCTCAGGATGAGTCAAGAATTCTTCTTCACTCATTGTACGGATTTCCAGATAAGGCTGAATACCCTGAGGCAAGAGCTCAGCTTCCAATACCTGTAAAGCCTTGCGCAGCTCCTCACCTGTTGTACCGCACCGTGAGCAGGTTTGTTTTTCGGCATTGACAAGGTGCTGCCAGATAATAGGTAAAGTTTTCATCAGGGACTACCTTTCCTTTTGAAACTATAATCTATTCGGTTGTGACGAGACGGGGCGGGTGCATGCTGGTGTTTACGCCACTTTTACGGTGTATTCCAGGGCCTTGTGCGGTCGCAGAGTCGTTGAGACGTATCCGTTGGTGGGGGTGCGCACATAGTCGAGGTAATCCTGCATGGACGGGCTGAACCCCTCAACATCGTCTACGGCAATCACGGCGCGGTCGGCAAGATGCGGCTCCAACAGCTGGAAGACGGGATGCACCAGGTCAGGCCACCCGTCGAGAAGTACAAAATCGGGGCTGAAATCCAGGTTTTGCAGGGTCTTCAGCGCATCGCCTTCGCGCAGTTCGATATAGTCCGCAAGCTCCGCCCGCTCAAAATTTTTCCGCGCGGCCTCAGCCTTATGAGGCACGTATTCGCAGGTGATTACGCGCCCGCCATTGCGTTTTGCGGCGGCGGCAAGATACAGTGTCGAGATGCCGTAGGACGTACCGAACTCAACGATATTCCGCGCACCGCTCGCCAGCGCCTGCATATACAGAAACTCTCCCTGCTGCGGGGTTATGGGGATGTATTTATCGGCGTAGAAGTCCTCATCTTCAGTCTTCCAATCGATCCCCTTACCTAAAAGCTGGTGGATTTTCGGCAGAAAATGCAGGAACATGCGCTTGCCCTGCTTGAGCGTGGCGTCGTAAAGGTTGTAGAGCGTGCCTTCGACCGGTGGGTCGTTAAGGAATGTGAACATTTGCGGGGTTAGTCTGGGCATGTGAATCTCCCGGGTGCTTCGCTGCGCAGCATATCTTTGCACCGCAGTTTCAGGCGTTTCTCTGAAGGGTAGCGCGGGTGTCTGGATTCTTTTATCATGCCAGCGTCAGCAGGGGGAGTACAAGGGGTTTGCGCGAAGACGCACAGAAGCCGAAGCTCGCCGCCATGACCTAGCTACCGCTCAAATCGGGTGAGGCGCATCGAATTGAGCACCACAAACACCGAACTGAACGCCATGGCCGCACCCGCAATCATCGGGTTCAGCAGCCCCGCCGCCGCGACCGGCACCGCGATAGTGTTGTATGCGAACGCCCAGAACAGATTCGACTTGATGGTGCGCAAAGTCGCCCGCGAAAGCCTCAGTGACGTGGGGATCGCGCGCATATCCGAGCGCATCAGCACAATATCCGCTGCCTGCACTGCAACATCCGTACCCGAGCCCATCGCCACGCCCAGGTCCGCACGGGCCAGGGCGGGCGCATCGTTCACGCCGTCGCCAACCATCGCCACCCGGTAGCCTTCATCCTGAAGCTGCGCAATAACTTCGGATTTACGTTCGGGCGTGACCCCCGCAAAGACGTTCTCCGGCTTAATCCCCACGCTGGATGCGATAGCCTGGGCAACCTCGGGGGCGTCGCCGGTCAGCAGTACGGGCTCTAAGCCCAGTTCGTGAAGCTCGGCGATAGCCTGCGCCGACTCGGGTTTGGGGGAGTCTGCCAGTGCGATGAGCCCCACAGGCTGCGGATCCTTTGTACCGATCGCGCGGGCCACAGCCACAGTGGTCAGCCCCTCCGAGCGCGTTTGCTCAAGCATTTGATGCTGTTTCTCGGTGAGTGCAACGCTGCCTGCAGCAGGTATTCGGGGGTGCCCACCAGCACCAGGCGGCGGGGCTCCCCGCCGGTATCGGCGGGCACAAGCTCGCCGCGCACGCCTCCGGGCACGCCCTCAAAATTTTCGACGGTACCGAGAAATGCTCCATAATTTTCTGTCGCAAAACGCGCAATAGCATGGGCTATTGGATGCTCGCTCAGTGCTTCCACGGCTGCGGCATCGCTCAGAATAGATACAGAACGTTCGCTCTTTGAAGAGGCGTTGTCGGCCGTGACTTCGGTGAAATTGTCGAAGGTTCCAAAGCGTGCCACGCGCATTGTGCCTTCGGTGACGGTTCCGGTTTTATCCAGCACGATGCGGTTCACTGTATGCGTAGTTTCCAGCACCTGCGCGTGGCGAATCAGTATGCCCAGTTGCGAGCCGCGCCCGGTGCCCGCCAGCAGCGCCGTGGGGGTTGCCAGACCGAGTGCGCACGGACAGGCGATCACCAGCACCGAAACCGCCGCGTTGAACGCACGCGGTACATCGTGCGATACAACCAGCCACCCGATGAGGGTCAGGAGTGAAATCACCAGAATTATTGGCACGAAAATCGCAGAAACACGGTCGGCAAGGCGCGCGATGGGTGCCTTCGTTTCCTGGGCGGCGGCAACCAGCTCGCCCATTTTCGCGAGCGTCGTCTCAGAGCCCACGCGGGTGGCGCGCACCGTCAGCGACCCGGAGGTGTTCAGGGTTGCGCCGGTGACCGCATCGCCCACCGAAACCTCGACGGGCACCGATTCGCCGGTCAGCAGGGAGGCGTCCACGGCGGAAGACCCTGCAATAACCGTGCCGTCGGTGGCGATTTTTTCACCCGGGCGCACCAAGAATTCGTCTCCCGGCAGCAGGTCCTCGACCGGAATCTGCACCTCGCGCGTGGTTCCCCGCTTGTCGGTGCGAAGCAGGGTCGCGGTGCGTGCTCCCAGGCTCAGCAGGGTGCGCAGAGCCTCGGAAGAGCGGGTTCGTGTACGGTGCTCAATTGCCCGCCCGATCAGCAGGAATAAAGTCACCATCGACGCCGAATCAAAATACAGTGGCGCATGGTGACCGCTCAAGAACATGTCGAGAATACTCCCGTGCATGGGGTGAACATGCTCGGTTAGCCCGGGGTTCATGAACAGCTGTGCGAGTGAATACAGGTAGGCGACGATCACGCCGAGAGAAACCAGCGTGTCCATTGTGCTGCTGAAGTGGCGTGCGTTCGTGAGAGCGGCGCGGTGAAACGGCTCGGCGCTATAGACTGCAACCGGCAGTGTGATAAGCGCAAGCACCCAACCCCAGTGCGGGAACTGGAATGTGGGGAACATTGACATCAAGAAAATCGGCACACTCAACAACAACGCCACAACGATGCGCCATCCCAGGCCCCCACTGCGCGCGTTGGTCGTCTCTTCGGACTCTGCATCGCGAACCTCGGTTTTGAGCGATGCCGTATACCCGGCGTTATTGACCGTTTCAATGATCTGCTCATCGGTAATATCGGCGGGAACGATCACGCGCGCAGACTCCAGCGGCAGGTTTACGGCGGGATCAACCCCCGGAATTTTGCGGAGTTTACGTTCCACGCGGCCCACGCAGGATGCGCACGTCATGCCCTGAACATCCAGGTGGATAATGCGCGTCTGCCCGCCATTAGCCGAGGAATCGAAAAGAGAACGCTCGTTCTCAGCTGTGGTGGATGCTGTTTGAGTTGAGTTACCCATGTTCTTCGCCTCTGTTCTCACTGCCCACAATGCTGTGCTGTCTTCGGGCTTTGCCTGCTGCGGGCACGCCCTGCCGCAGTCCGCCCTGACCTATACTTCGCCTTCGTCCGGCAGTCCATCGGCACGGTTGCTGCGCGGTCGCTGCCCGGTTAGTTTCGGGCCTCGATCGTTCACCCCGCGAACCCGCGTGACGGCAGCACGCCTGAATGTGCGGCGTTGAGCGAGGGCGTCGTATGCGGTGCCGTGCACACCGGGATGCAGATTATCGCCGGTGCCGTCTGCGGAGGTATTCGCCGCCTGATCCTGTGAGGAATGTATACGCGATGCGCCCCGCCGCTTCAGCCCGCGCTGATCCTCGCGCGCCGTGTAGGGGGTGGAGTCGCGCACCCACGCATCCAGCAGATCAGGGTCGAGCCCCATCTGCCGTGCCACGCGGGAAATCGCCTCGGTCAGGTGAATGTTCTCGGTGCCTACGAGTGCGCGCACTGCCCCGACCGCCATTGCCTGGTACTGCGGAGAATACGCCATGATTAGACGGCGGGAGTGAAGCCAGCTTCGACGATGGCGTCCGCTACGGCTTGCGTGTTAAGGGTGCCTTCGTGCTCGATGGTGACGGTCGAAACGCCGTCTTTGACCACGTCTACGTTCACGCCGGTGACGCCCGGAACTTCGCCGACTTCTTCACTCACGCTCATGGCGCAGTGGTTGCAGGTGAGGCCGGTTGCTTTGACGGTGGTGGTTGCCATGATGTTCCTTCCGATTTTTTGGAATTACAAAACTTGTGGATACGCCGCCCGCGTGTCAGCTGCGCATCATGCGGGATATTGCGGCGGTTGCCTCTTTGATTTTCTCCTCAACGATCGTCGCATCACCTGTACGTTCGGATTCAATCGCGGCGTTGGTGACGCAATGCCCCATATGTTCTTCGAGCAGGTTGAGAGAGACCGCGTGAAGCGCTTTGGAAACCGCCGCGACCTGAGTGAGCACGTCAATACAGTACTTGTCTTCCTCGACCATGCGGGCGATACCGCGCACTTGCCCTTCGATGCGGCGCAGGCGCTTCAAATGCGCCTCCTTATTTGGGGTGTACCCGTGTGGCTGTGCTGAGGAATCACGCTTTGTCATAGATCCAGTGTATACCCTAGGGGGGTATATCTCAAGAGGTGGTGAAAGTGATTTGATATATTGGCTTTATGCGTGCACCACACCCTCAACCGGTCTATACGCTTCCGCACGAGCAAACGGTGCTCAATACCCTGCGGAAGTATGGGGTGGTTAAAGCGCACCTATTCGGCAGCGCGGCACGCGGCGAGCTTAACCCCGCCAGTGATCTTGATTTTTTGATAGAGATGAAAGACTCCCCAGATTACGGCGTATTACTGCGGTTATCTGAGGAGCTTGAGCAGATTACAGGGTACCCGGTCGATGTGCTGACCTCTATTAAGCCTGTTTTTCGCCCCTACATCGAACCCGACTTGACGGAGCTGCCGTTGTGAAAGTTTCAGACCCCTACATCATCGGTTGAAACAGAAAAACCCCGGGGCGCAGAAACACTGCTGCACTCCGGGGTTTTATCTGGTTTTTGCTGAAGCGTTCGTGGTGTTTAACCGCGGCTTACATCCCCTGCGCCTGGATGGCGGTGATCGCCACCGTGTTAATGATGTCCTCCACGGTGGTGCCGCGCGAAAGGTCGTTCACAGGCTTGCGCAGACCCTGCAGCACAGGGCCAACGGCGGGGGCACCCGAAGACTGCTGCACAGCCTTGTAGGTATTGTTGCCGGTGTTCAGGTCGGGGAAGATGAAACACGGTCGCCTGGCCCGCCACCTGGCTGCCGGGCAGCTTAGTCGAAGCGATCGACATGTTCGAGGCCGCATCGTACTGAATCGGACCCTCCACCGCGAAAAATCCGGGTTAGAGGCGCGCACAATCTCGGTCGCCTCACGCACCACATCCACATCCGCGCCAGAGCCGGAGGTACCGGTCGAGTACGAGAGCATAGCCACCTTCGGGTCAACCCCGAACTGACGCGCAGTCTCGGCGGAAGCCTTCGCAATATCCGCCAGCTGCTCAGCGTTCGGGTTCGGGTTCACGGCACAGTCGCCGTACACCAGCACGCGGTCTTCCATGAGCATCAGGAACACCGAAGACACAATCTTGGTGCCCGGGCGGGTCTTAATGAACTCCAGCGAGGGACGAATCGTGTTCGCGGTCGTGTTAATAGCGCCCGAGACCATGCCATCCGCAATACCCTTGTACACCAGCATCGTACCGAAATACGAGGGGTCGCTCATGCGTTCACGCGCGGCCTCAATAGTCATGCCCTTGTGGGCGCGCAGCTCGGCGTAGGTTGCTGCGAAGTCTTCACTGTACTCGTTGTTCTCAATGTCGATAATACGGATTGAGGCGGGCAGGTTAATGCCCTCAGACTGGCAGATCTCCGCAATCTTATCTGGGTTGCCCAGCAGAATCAGGTCACAGAAATCGCGGCGCGCAATCATCTCGGCGGCACGCAGAATACGCACATCGTACCCCTCAGGCAGAACCACGGAACGGCGGTTCGCGCGGGCGGTCTCAATCAGGTTGTGCAGGAACCGCAGCGGAGTCATCGAGGCCGGGCGCTCAAGCTCAAGGCGTGACAGCAGCTCTTCCTGGTTCACGTACTCGTCCCAGCCACCGAATGCGCTCGCAAGCTTGCGGGCCTGGCCGCTGATCACACTGCCGTGCACGCGGGAGACGGCGCGCGCCGACTTGAAGGTGTCACGCTCGGTAAATAGCACCGGGAAGGGGGCGTTATCGAGCAGGCTGCCCACGGCGGTGTGCTTCCCGGGAGCTCGTTGAGCCCGCCGGTGAGCAGCAGACCCGACGGCGCCGGGAATGTGGGGGAGAGCGCGGATGCGAGGGTTGCGGCCACAACGTCGGCGCGGTCACCGGGAACGATCACGAAGTCCCCGTCGGTGAACTGGTTCAGGAAGTTTGAGACGGTCATTGCGGCGATCTTGACTTCGCTAATATCGCGGTCAAGGTCTTCCTTCTTCAGGTGCGAGCCGTCAAGTTTGAGGGCTTCAACAACTTCCGCGATGGTGGGCTTACCCAGTTCGGCGATCTCGGGCAGAACGTAGACGGGGAACTTGTGCTCGCCCAGCTTGACGTTCTTCTCAATGCTCTCACGCAGCTCGGGGTCGGCGCGGTTGACGATAATCGAGAACAGATCAACCTTGGCCGCCTTAAGCTCGGAACGGGCCACCTCCACGGCGTTGGTTGCCTCTTCGAGGGACGCATCGTTTGCACCCACAATAGCGATTACGGGCAGGCCCAAATCGCGGGAAACCTGGGCGTTGAGGTCGAACTCGACAGCGAGCGCGTTCTGTGCGGTCAGGTATATGCCGTCCACGACCACAACATCGCTGTGGGCGGCAATTTCTTCGTAGGCGGAAACCGCGCGGGCCGAAATTTCTTCGGTGTTGCCTTCCGCGATGAACTCTAGCGCCTCGGTGAGGGAGACGCCGCCGCCTACCTGTTTGTCGGAGAGGTTGAAGTGCTCCTTCATGAGGCGAATCATGGGGTCGTCGTGGGCGGTTTCGCCCTTAAAGATGGGGCGGAAGAAACCTACCCGGTCGGCGCGTTTTACGAGGGAGTCGGCGAGGCCTAGGGCGATCAGGGATTTGCCTGAATCCTGGGTCATCGCCGAGAGATAAATGCCGGTGGTCATAGTGCTCCTTTGGCGTTGAACGTTCGGCGGGGGCGGCCCGTCTATGGGGTGTGGGCGACTCTCGTCGAGTTTGTGTTGTCTTTTCCATTCTAAGGATGCTTCCGGGGTGTGGCACACATTATATGTTGTGGTGTGTGGTATTTCATGGGGTGTTGTGGGTGTGGGTTGTGTGCGTGGCTGGGTTCGGGGCCTGCGGCAGGGGTGTTGTTCCTGCACGGGGTGCTGCTGGGGGTGTTCCTATCTTCTGGGTTCGCACTACCATGGGAGTATGTTGTTTGCTTTTTCTGTAGCCCCCACTGTTAGTGACCCTGACGGGTCGGTCCACCGTGCTGTCGCCGATGCGGTGGCGATTGTGCGCGCATCCGGGCTGCCGCATCAGACCGGGCCCATGTTCACCACGATTGAGGGGGAGTGGGACGAGTGCATGGACGTTATTAGGCGCGCCACGGAGGCTGTGGGCAAGCACGGCCCGCGCGTTTCGCTGGTGATTAAGGCGGATATCCGCCCCGGCCATGACCACGGGGAGATTGAGGGGAAGGTGCAGCGGCTTAATGCCGCCATAGAGCAGCTGGATTCGGGGAAGTAACCACTCTGCGAGGGTTTGGCGCAGCTGCTTCTTGGGGCCTGTGAGCCTCTATGTCGGTCAGTGATGCGACGCGAAGGGCACCTAGAAGTTGCACCCCGCCAGTCCGTGAGATTCACGCGGCTATTGCGGGGTCTTGTATCTAGGCTCCTTGATGGTTGCCCACCCGGCTGCTGTCCGAACCTAGCGTAGGCTTATGTGCATGGCGAAAAAGAAAAACCGCACCGCTGCCTCACGCCGCGCTGAGCGCTCCGAGTATCCGCACACAACAGGTGCGGCTGCCGGTGTGTACCCCATTTCGACCGGTGAGGCTGAGCTTGTGCCCGATGGCTACCACGCTGATGGTTGGCTTCTGCTCGTCAACGGGGTGCAGTCTTCGCATGTGATAGTGGGGCAGCCGCGCATGCTCGATTTTGAGTACATGCGCTGGATTGCTGCGGTTCTCGACTCGCATATTCAGACTCACCTTAATCCCGAAAAACTGCGTATTACCCATCTGGGCGGCGGGGCGTGTTCTCTAGCGCGCTACTGCGCGGACGTATACCCAAACTCACGCAATACCGTTGTGGAGCTTGATGCCAAACTGGCCGAATATGTGCGTGAGTGGTTCGATATTCCTAAGTCGCCGCGCGTAAAAATTCGGGTGGGTGATGCAGGCACCGTCACTCGCTCGTTCGCCCCGGCATCGCGCGATGTAGTTATTCGCGATGTGTTCGCGGTAGATAAAACCCCAGCGGAACTTACAAGCGTGGATTTCGTACGGGAGGTTGATCACTCCATGGCGCCCGGTGGGCTGTATATTCTCAACTGCGGGGATGGCCCCTCATTGGATGGGGCGCGTGCTGAGGTGGCTGCCCTGTTTGAGGTGTTTGAGCAGGTGTGCCTGGTGGCTGATGCTGCGATGCTCAAGGGCAGGCGGCGGGGCAATATTATTATTGCCGCATCGCACAGTCCGCTGCCGGCGGCAGGCTCAGCTGAGGCGGCGGCTATCTCACGAACGCTCATGGGCGGCGGTGTGCCAGCGCAGTACCGGGATTCGGCACAAACCCGGCAGTTTGCCCGCCTGTAGCTTCCACTGATAGGGCAAGCCACTTACGGCCACATAAAATAGAACGCACACTCTACTATGTGTGGAGGTTTCGTCCCGAGCCATCCCGCGCTTACGAGGCGCCTGCCGCAGGGTCGCTGGTGGGGATGGGGCCGTGCCGAATCTGGGGTATCCCGCATCCCGAAATCACCTGCCTGCCCGGTTCGCGCTGCGGCGCCTCGCGCTAAGATTGAACCCATGCGATACACCTACCTTGGCCCCTCAGGCACCTTCACCGAATCCGCGCTGCTTTCCGTGCCCGGCGCGGTCGGTGCCGAACGCATTCCCGCCACCAGCGTGCCTAATGCGCTCGAACGTCTTCGCAGCGGCGATGCGGATGCCGCCATGGTGCCCATTGAGAACTCGGTCGAAGGCGGGGTGAGCGCTACTCTTGATGCGATCGCGGCTTCCGAGGGAATGCGCATTATCCGCGAGGTTCTGGTGCCCATCAGGTTCGTGCTGGTCGCGGCGCGTTCACTCGCTCTGGAAGATATTAAAACCGTTTCAACCCACTCGCACGCCTGGGCCCAGGTGCGGCAATGGGCAGATGAGACTATCCCCACCGCCGAGTACCTGCCCGGTTCCTCCACTGCGGCAGCAGCCGTGGGTCTGCTTGACCCTTCCTGCGCGTATGATGCCGCGATTTGTTCCCCCGCACTTTTGGCAACTCACCCCAACCTGCATGTGCTCGCTGAAGACATTGGTGATAACAAAAACGCCGTCACCCGGTTTGTGCTCATCAGCAGCACCGCGGATATGCCAGAGCCTACCGGTGCCGATAAGACGACGCTCACGATCCCTCTGCCCGAAAATCGAGAGGGCACTCCCGAAAACCGTTCGGGTGCGCTCCTGGAACTGCTCGAACAGTTCGCTTCGCGCGGCGTTAACCTCTCACGCATCGAATCGCGCCCCACCGGCAGGCAGATGGGATCCTATATGTTCAGCGTGGACGCAGACGGGCATATTTATGAGGCTCGAATGCGCGATGCCCTGCGCGGCTTGCACCGCATAGCACCCGGCATTAAATACCTGGGATCGTACCCGCGTGCCGACCGGCAGCCCACCGTTGCGCCGCGCATCCACTCCGAGAACTCGTTCGATGCTGCCCACGCCTGGGTGGAATCGCTCTTCCCGGGTGGGCGACCGGCGCATCTGAAACGCTAAACCGCCCCCCGCGACCGTATAAAAAGAGCCTTTATGCGAATAAAGCGTTGGGAATCCCGCTTTATTCGCATAAAGGCTCTTTTTACGGCTGGGGGCGACTGGGTACTATTGATATGTGATTGATATTAACCTCCTCCGCGAAAACCCCGAGATTTTCCGCGCCTCCCAGCGAGCACGCGGCAAAGACGAAGCCCACGTAGACCGTATTCTTGAGGCGGATGCCGCACGCCGCGCCTCGATCGGCACCTACGAGAACCTGCGCGCCGAACAGAACGCCTTCGGTAAACAGGTGGCGAAGGCACCCAAGGAAGAGAAACCCGCCCTCGTAGCCCAGGCGAAAGAACTCGCCGCCCGAGTCGCAGAGGCAAAAGCGGAATCTGAGGCGAAAACCGCCGAATATGAAGAGCTGCTAAGCTCCATCGAAAACCTGATTATCGACGGCGTACCCACCGGCGGCGAAGACGACTTTGTGGTGCTCAAAGAAGTCGGCACCCCCCGCGATTTCAGCACAGAAGGTTTTGAACCGCGCGACCACCTAGAAATAGGCGAACTCATCGGCGGCATCGACATGGCACGCGGCGCCAAGGTCTCCGGCTCGCGCTTCTACTTCCTCAAAGGGCAGGTTGCCCGTCTGGAGCAGGCGCTCATGTGGATGGCGCTCGATCTGGCAACAGCCAACGGCTTCACCATGATGACAACCCCCACCCTCGTGCGCCCCGAAATCATGAACGGAACCGGGTTCAACGTCAAACACGACGACGAAATATACCGCCTCGAACGTGACGACCTGTACCTGGTCGGCACCTCGGAGGTGGCGCTTGCGGGCTACCATATGGACGAAATACTCGACCTTAGCGACGGACCCAAAAAATACCTGGGCTGGTCATCCTGCTACCGCCGCGAAGCCGGTGCCGCAGGTAAAGACACCCGCGGTATCATTCGCGTGCACCAGTTCAACAAAGCCGAAATGTTCGTCTACTGCCAGGTGGAGCAGGCGGAAGAAATACACGAGCAGATGCGCGCCCTCGAAGAGGAAATGCTGCAAAAATGCGGCCTCGCGTATCGCGTAATTGATACCGCCGCAGGGGACCTGGGCACCTCTGCCGCACGCAAATTCGACTGTGAGGCATGGGTTCCCACCCAGGGCACCTACCGCGAGCTGACCTCGACCTCGAACTGCACCACCTACCAGGCACGCCGCCTGAACATACGCGAACGTACCGCAGACACCGTAGACGATGCGGGCAATGTGCGCAAAGGTCGTACCCGCGCGGTCGCAACCCTCAACGGCACCTTGGCGACTACCCGTTGGGTTGTGGCGATTCTGGAGACACACCAGCAGCCCGACGGTTCGGTGCGTATCCCTGAAGCACTGCGCCCGTATATGGGCGGCGCTGAGGTTATTCCTGTGGTGTAAAAACGGGTGCTTCGCCGAGTTGCTAAGCCTGCCGTTTCATCGTGTGGGAACCCACTAGCAGCCCAAGAGCGGTGTGTTAACATGGGGATATTACTGAAATGGATGTGCTGCGGCGCACCCCGGGAAGAGGGCAGTACTAACTACCGTACAGTGTTATTTCAGCTTCTAGTGTGCGTTTAGGTCTCTAAAAAGCGTTACTCTTAAAGTATGTCCATTTCGCGTTCTAAACTTATTGGCGCATCAGCCTTAGCTGCAACAACGGCTGCGCTGGTGGCGCGTGCCCGTTCACATGCGCAGAAAATTGTGGCCCCGCTTGGTATCTGGCGAACAATCCCCACCGGCGATATGCGTCGCGTGGGCGTGGTGTACAACCCAAGTAAGGGTGGGGCTACCGCCGCTGTTGGCATTATTGAACGCACCATTAGAGCGAACGGCTGGCCCGCACCTATTACCCGCACTACCCGCATTGATGAGCCCGGTGGGGAAGCCGCCCGTGAGGTACTGGCTGAAGGCGCGGATACCGTGATCGCCGTTGGCGGGGACGGGACGGTTCGTGCCGTAGCCACGGCGTTACAGGGGTCGCAGGCGACTCTTGGTATTATCCCGTTGGGCACCGGTAACTTGCTCGCCCGCAACCTGTACCTGCCGGTGGGTGATGTCGCCTCCTGTGTCAATATTGCGCTTAACGGGGTGCAGCAGCCGGTAGATGCTATTAGGATGGTGACCGACCCCGGCAGCGACGAAAAAACCGAACATACGTTCTTTGTTATGAGTGGTGCCGGGTTTGACGCGCTGGTGATGAACGATACCACTGAGGAGCTTAAAGCTCGTATTGGGTGGCTCGCCTATGTGCGCACGGGGCTGCGGCATATGATGGGGCATTCGCATATGGTGCGGCTAAAAATGGATGATGAGCCAGTGATTGAAACCCGCGTGCGGTCGGTACTGATCGCTAACTGCGGGCGGCTTCAGGGTGGGCTGCAGCTGACCGATATGACCGATTTGGACGACGGTAACCTTGAGGTGATTGTGGCGTCCCCGCGCACGGTGCTGGAGTGGGGGGCTGCTCACCGCAAAGGTTATGCGCCGTACCCTGCTGGGGGCACCGCGTGTAGAAATGCCGATGATCCGCCATTTTGTGGGGCACAAGGTTGAGCTTGAGATGCTGGACGAGCCTCAGCCTGTGGAGGTTGACGGCGACCCGGCCCCGTCCGCGTCGCATATATGCGCGCATATTATTCCTGCCGCTATTCACGTTAATATTCACCCGGATGCGCACCGGCTGACATAACTTACTCAGGGGTAGGGCTTGTGGCCCGATATGCGGTTAGTCTGGGTAATTTATGACGGCAGCAGTGCCGGCGGTTTACACGATAGCTCCTAGAAATATATGGGCGGAGGTCAAAAAATCTCTGTATACGCCTGCCTTGCCATGAGAAAACCGATAATTGCAGCTATCCATAGTATGGCTCCATCGGCGTTACGGGTTGCTAAGCTAACAAAATGGTCAAGCTTAGATGTGATCCATGATGAAGCAAGACGGCGTATTACCAAGAGAGTAACAGCAGGGATGAACATTATGAGGCAATAACCCATCAGCACTATGAGCTTAGTGATAATAGTGGAATCCCAGGTGTTAAGCATGCTGATGGCGGCAAGGTAAGGGAGCATAGTTGCAGCTTCGAGAACCCCAGCGAGAAGCGCGATAAAGATTGCTGCGCGCGGATTGGTGACTTTTTCGAGACGGGTGCGCCATTTTATTTCGCTGGCGCGGCTGTCAGGGCTGGGTGAGAGGACACCGTATGCGAAGAGGATAGCCCCCAGAATCAGCTGAATCCAGTAGCGTCCTTGGGACGAAAAGATAGGATGGTTCCAAGTGATAGCTTCTACACCAAGTAGAAGAAGGGTGCCGAGTGCCGTGTAGAACAGCCCTAACGTGAAGCAATAAAGGGCTAGTGTGCGTACCTGAAATCGTGGTTGCGCCAGAAAAATAAGCGGTATAACTAGTGTTCCTGTGCTAAGGGAATCAAGAAGAGCCAAACTGAGAAGTGTCATGAAAAACAAGAGCAACCTCCTAAGAGCAGAGTGATGGTTTTAGTACGACTGTGTTATTAAAATTAGCATACAGTTTAGACGGAAGACGTAAGATAGACATGTGCCGAAAAATGTTGATCATCAGCAGCGTCGAGATGACATTGCGCAAGCTACCTTTGAACTCATTGCTCGTGATGGTCTGATGAACGCCAGTGTTCGAGCTGTCGCCGACTATTCTGGGTATTCAGCTGGATCAATCCGGCACTATTTCCCTGTGCATGATGAGCTTCTGCGTTACGTCTCAAGCTACCTGACGCGACAAATCGGAAATCGTATTTCAGCTATTGCCCAAGATGAAACTTACGGTACGGCAGCGTGTGGAGCAAGCCTGTGAACAGCTTCTTCCGCTTGATGCTATGCGTAAACGAGAGATCGTTGCATATGCGGAGTTGGGCCGTCTTGAACGTGCTCGACCAACAGGTCGCCTAGAGGAAGGGCAAGAAATCGCTAAGGTCTGTGAGGCTTCGCTCGAAGCTTTGGACGTGCATCGCGTCCTTGATAAAGCACGTCGCGCACAACTGGCACGTCGGTTACACTGGGTGCTTGACGGATTGGCTGCGCAAGAAATTATCTATCCTAGTTACATAAACCCTGCGGATATTCAGGAAGAATTGCGCCAAACTCTTGACGATATCGAGCGTGAGATTGCTGATTTAATACCACAAAAATAATTTGGAAGTCTAACAGGGGAGCACACGCAGAAGAGCGTCAATGTCACGTTCGCGTTGTAGGATGCGTTGCTGGGCATCAACGATGTCAGTGGTAGCAACGTAGAAGAGCTGATGATCACCCACCATAAAGTCCGCAGTGTAAGTGGAGTAGCCTTCGAGGCGTCGGGCGAGTTCAGTGCTCGCGGCAGCTTGTCCGCGTTCACGAAAAATGCTCTTGAGAGTACGATACTTTGCAGGTTGTGATGCGCCAGCCGAGGCCATCGAGTGTCCCTCAATGGAAAAAATAGCGGATTTTTCCATTTACAGGCCTTTGCGCAGGGGCATATTGGAAGAAACAGCCGTTTTTTCCAATATGCTGTGTAAAGAGTGCTCTCCGCTCCAGCTTCGGAAGGGCGGTGCGCGGCTCGTCAGATCCGAGTCATTTACCGGCGAAACTTTCACCGTTGCCTGGCAGGGCCGCGCACGGTAAGCTGGTGTACATGAAGATTGCTACCTGGAACGTGAACTCCATTCGCGCCCGCGCCGACCGCATCGAGGACTGGCTCGATAAAACCGAGGTCGATGTGCTCGCTCTGCAGGAAACTAAAACCAAGGACGAAACCTTCCCCTTCGAGCTCTTTGAATTCCTGGGGTACGAGGTGGCGCATTACGGGCTGAACCAGTGGAATGGGGTAGCAATCGCATCCCGCGTGGGGCTCGACAGTGTCGAACGCACCTTCCCGAACCAGCCCGCCTTCGGAAAACCTGGCGACCCCGCCGAAATTGAGGCGCGAGCCATCGGCGCCACCTGCAACGGCGTGCGCATCTGGAGCCTATACGTGCCGAACGGGCGCGGGCTCACCGACCCACACATGGCATACAAAATGGAGTGGATGCGCCAGCTGCGCACCAACGTCAACGGCTGGCTGCACGCCGACCCCGCCGCACAGTTTGCGCTCGTCGGCGACTGGAATGTGGCGCCCGAAGATACCGACGTGTGGGATATCGACTTTTTCCGTGAGAACGACCTCACCCATGTTTCCGCCCCCGAACGCGAGGCATTCTATGCCCTGCTCAATGATGAAGGGCTCGTCGATCCGGTGCGCCCCTACACCCAGGGCGAGTACACCTACTGGGACTACCAGGCCGGGCGGTTCTCGAAGAATGAGGGGATGCGCATCGACTTTCAGTTGTGCTCCCCGGCGCTCGCCGCCCGTGTGGAAAACGCCTGGATCGATAGGGAAGAGCGCGAAGGGGACGGCGCGAGCGACCATACCCCCGTAGTGATTGAGCTCGCTGACTAGCAGCTCAGCGTGTGATGTGAGGAGATAGTATGAGCCGGAATCTTACCCCTGAACTGGTGGCGACGGGCAGCGCAGAAACCCGAATCGGTCAGCTTCGCTGGCGTGAATACGGTGGTCCCCGTGAAGTCGCAGGCGAGAGGACCCTGCTGTTTGTGCACGGGCTGCTGACGAATTCGGATGTCTGGGGCGAAGTGGTGCAGAATCTCTCCCAAGATTTTCGGTGCATAACCCTCGATATTCCCTTGGGGAGTCACACTATTCCCGCCCGAGAAGATGCAGCCCTCACCGTTGCCGAGCTGGCGCAGGCCGTGAACGAAGCGGCAGAACAGCTATGCCCACACGGGTTTACCCTCATTGGCAGCGATACCGGCGGAGTGGTTTCTCAGCTGGCGGCGGTGCGGGAACCCGCAGGGACTCAAGCGCTTGGTGCTGCTCTCATGCGATACCGAGAAGAATTTCTTGCCCCTGCCGTTACGCTACCTACAGTATGTGGCGTACATTCCGGGAACCATGCAGGCACTCCGAGCAGCCCTGCATCTGGGGTGGGTGCGCCGCCTGCCGATTGCCTTCGGGATGGCTAGTGAAACGCGAGCTTGACGCCGCCGAGTGGAACAGCATTATTGCGCCGCTGAAAGATGCCGGGGTTCGCCGCGATTTGGCGAAAGTGCTGAAGGGTATTTCTACGAAATATACGGTGCAGTCCGCGCGAGATTTGGAACGGTTTGAGCATCCGACCCTGTTTTTATGGGCCGATACCACGAAGCTGTTCCCGATCGAGAATGCGCGTCGTTTAGCCTCCCGCATGCCGGATGCGCGCGTGGTTCCCGTGCCGGAAAGCTACGCATTCAGCCAGCTGGATCAGCCCGAATTTGTGGCGAACGCCCTACGGGAAGAACTGGCAGGGTAACCCGTACACTCCCCCAACCCTGCACTGAAGAAGGAGGAATAATGACGACCGTTTTTTATCGTGGTGAGCGCCGCGACGTTACGTCGTTTACTCCCGAGGAGCGCCAGGATTACCTGGATAAGAAGCAGCACACGATTAATGAAGCCAAAGAAGCCATTGCAGGTATGAAGGCTCGTATTGCCGAGTTGGAGCGCATTCAGGCGATGAACCCAATACGCCGCTGGTTCTACAAAACCTTCCATATCTAACAGGTTTTTAGCAGAATACCCGCACGGGCCGCCAACGATGGCGCGTTTCGTGCGGGTTTGTTGTGTGCGGATGACCAACCAGCTACTTCTGAACTGCCGGAACGCCTATGCTAGAAGGGAATAACCCGCATTAACGCAGAAAGAAGCATCTGTGAAAGCCTACGATATTGTTTTCGACCACACTCCCGAAGGCGCGACGGAGCGCGTGTGGTCATATGACGCGATGAACCGCGACATGGACTCCACCCCCTGATAAAGTAACTGAGAGCGGCTGGTTGGGAAATGCTGGCCCGAATATCCCAGATAACCAGTGGCCGCGCAGCTCCCATTCGGGGCTGCCCATGCAGCATATCTTCACCCTGCACCTGCCCGAGGAGTACCGCACGCAAGGCCCCGAATATGTGGCCGTCTCATTTTTCGCTGGGGATGGTCAGTTCGCTGAGCTAGGTGAACGGGCCGTACCCGACCCGCATAGTGACGACCCGTTCCTGGTGCAGCTTGCAGAGTACACCCCGCACCCGAAGTGCCGCATTCTCACCGATATTCTTGATAGTGAGTACGCGACAATCTTCCTTACCGAGGCTGAGTTTTCGGGGCGTTCGCACGGCCCGGAGGATGTGCGCCGTCAGGGCGAGCATCGGGAGGACGCCGAGAGCTATAGTGCCTACAGCACGTATACGCGGCAGAAGTGTGAGCGCGCCCTGGGGCTGGTGGAGCGTATCGACCCGAACGCCGGGATTGCGCCGGTGTATGAGTACACGTCCGATTCGGACGGTGAGATGACCCCGAAGGATGTCTGCTCTAACGGGTACGAGGATCCTTACGACCCAGACACGCGCGATGATAAGCCGTGGGCGGAGCCGCTGTACGGGCGGTGCCACTTGGGCGGTACCGTGTTCTGTGTGCAGAACATGCCGGAGGGGCTGACTGCTCGGTACATTGAGTTCGAGGAGATGGACGTCATGAATTTCGGCGGCGGAAACGCTCAGCTTGACCTTGAGTCCGATACCTTCGACTGGGCGTGCGGCTAAACATTCACCCGTTACAAACGCCCCGCGCATCCACCGTATAAAGGTGAATGCGCGGGGCATTATTGCGTTTGAAACCGTCGCTCTGACTAAACGGTACGCCTAGAACTACTGTGCCAGCAGCTCCGGGTCGGTGGTGACGAGGATCTTCACAGCGGTCTCGTTGTGGTTAATCAGGGTGTCGAAGCCCTTATCAATCAGGTCTTCCAGGGCGATCTTGCCGGTAATGAACGGCTTCAGATCGAGCTTGCCCGACTCGACGAGAGCGATGCTCTCGGGGTGGTTATTCACGTAGGCGATGGTGCCGCGCAGGTCGATCTCTTTCAGCACCAGCTTCTGCACATCCAGCGAGGCAGGCTTGCCCCAGATAGAGACCACCACGACCTTACCGGTGGGCTTAATGGCATCCAGGATCAAATCGAGCGCGGGCTGAACAGAGGTGCACTCGAAGGCAATATCCACGCCACGGTCGTTGGTGAGCTTCTGAATTTCAGCGAGCACATCGGTCTCGGCGGGGGAGAAGGTGTAGTCTGCAACCCCGGGAGTCGAGCGCCTTCTGGCGACGCAGCGGTGACAGCTCAGAGATAATGACCTTAGCGCCCTTTGCCTTAAGCACTGCGGAGGTGAGCAGGCCGATCGGGCCTGCGCCGGTCACCAGCGCGTAATCGCCCTCATGGATTTCGCCGGCGCGCTCAACAGCGTGCACACCCACGGTGAGCGGCTCAATAAGTGCCGCCTCGTCAAGGGGAATGTTCTTGGAGATCTTGTGGACCCAGCGGCGCTTGACGCTCACAACTTCGGAGAGCCCGCCGCCACGGCCTGCCAAGCCAATAAAGTTCATGTTCTTTGACAGGTGGTAGGTCTTCGAATCGGGGCCAACATCCACTGCGTCATCAATGATGTAGGGCTCAACAACCACATGGTCGCCGACTTCCAGGTCGGTGACGCCTTCGCCGAGTTCTTTCACGACGCCGGAGAACTCGTGGCCCATGGTGACGGGGGAATCCTCACCCGAGATGGGGTGCGGGTGCCCGTGCTGGGGGCAGAAGATGGGGCCGTCGAGGTATTCGTGCAGGTCGGTGCCGCAAATGCCGCACCAGGCGACCTTAACGAGTACTTCACCGGGGGCTACTTTGGGGGCCGGGATGTCTTCGATACGAATATCGTTGCGGTCATAGAAACGAGCTGCCTTCATGGGAGACTCCTTAATCTGGGGCGCTGGCCCCTGTGAGTGGTTGGGGTGAGAATCGCATGCTTCTCACCTTTTTAAGGTACTCCGATGTGTCTAAAAAGCCTAGATTTTAGGCGTATTTTTGCGTATATGACGCGCAATGATGCTATTAGGAATTATTCTCAATAGATTGTGCAGTTCTGTGTTCTATAGCGTTCTGTAGGCTTTTTCTTGACGTTGAGTGGAGCCTTAATTTTTTTCCATGCCATGCCGCCTAAGTTGTAAAAGTTCGCCCTAGGCGAACTAATGTTAATAGCATCCACAAAGTAGGTGGTTTTCACAGTCGCAGAACCACCCGCGCAAAACGCAGACACTACGAAGTATCAGCACATCATATAGAAAGACAACCGATGTTTACTCCACTGGCTTTCATTACACGGCATAACACCCACAATGCCGCCCGACGCATCCGCATTGCAGCTCTTGCAATGTTCAGCGTGTTCATTCTCTTATTAACCGCCTGCTCAGGTGCGGGCCCCGCATCGTCCGGAAATGGTAAGAAGACCGTGCTCACCACCTTTACCGTGCTGGCTGACATTGCTAAGAACGTGGCGGGTGACCACCTGAACGTGGAGTCACTTACCAAACCAGGGGCTGAAATCCACGAATACGAGCCCACCCCCAGCGACATTAAAAAAGCCCACAGCGCCGATTTAATCCTCGACAACGGGCTTAACCTAGAAACCTGGTTCGCTAAGTTCGTGCAAGAAGCTAACGCCCCGCACGCCACGGTCTCTGAGGGCGTGACCCCCATGAATATTTCTGAGGACGCCTACGCGGGCAAACCCAACCCGCACGCCTGGATGAGCCCCAAAAACGTGCAGAAATACGTGGATAATATGGTGACGGAGTTCAGTAAACTCGACCCCGACCACGCCGAAGACTTCAAAAAGAACGCCGAAAACTATAAACGGCAGCTGCAGGACGTACAGGACGAACTGTCCAATGAGGTGCGCACCCTGCCCGAGAACCAGCGGGCGCTTGTCACCTGCGAAGGGGCCTTCTCGTACCTGGCCGCAGACGCCGGGCTGAAAGAGAAATACATTTGGGCCGTGAACTCTGAGCAGCAGGCAACTCCCTCCCAGATTAACTCCGCTATTGACTTCGTCAAAACCAATAAAGTGCCCGCCGTATTCTGCGAATCCACTGTCTCGGACAACCCCATGAAACAGGTGGCTGATGCGACCGGTGCAAAATTTGGCGGGGTGCTCTATGTGGACTCGCTCTCAGACGCTAACGGGCCGGTACCCACCTACCTGGAGATGATCCGTCACGACGCGAAAACCATTGTGAAAGGTCTGACCGGTAAGCAGTAATGGGTGTAGGGCAGAGTATGGAAACGCTACTGAACGTCGAGAACTTGGGTGTGAACTACGGTTCGGTACAGGCCTTGCACGACGCCACATTTAGGCTTGGTGCGGGGAGTATCTGCGGGCTTATTGGCATGAACGGCTCGGGGAAATCGACCCTGTTCAAGGCGATTATGGGCGTTACGCCCGCCCACACCGGATCCGTTGAGATCGCCGGAGGTGACCCTGCCGCCGCCCGTAAAAGCGGTGTTGTCAGCTACGTGCCGCAAAGCGAGGAGATCGACTGGAGCTTTCCCGTATCGGTGCGCGATGTCGTGGCGATGGGCCGCTACCGTACCCTGGGGCCCACCCGCCGTCTGCACAGTAAGGACAAGCAAGCGCTTGCTCATGCGTTAGAGCGTCTGGAGCTTACCGACCTGGCAGCGCGGCAGATCGGGGCACTATCGGGTGGGCAGCGTAAACGGGCCTTTGTGGCCCGCGCTATCGCCCAAGGCGCACGGCTGCTGCTGCTTGATGAACCGTTCGCCGGGGTTGATAAACGCTCGAAGCGATGCTCATTGACGTTCTCAAACAGCTGCGTGATAGCGGCGCCTCGGTGCTGGTGTCAACCCACGACCTTGCGTCGCTTCACTCCTTCGCTGATGAGGCGGTGCTGCTGCGTAAAACTGTGCTCATGCACAGCACCCCCGAGGCGGTACTCGCCCCAGAAAACCTGGTGCAGGCGTTTGGTATGCACATTAATACCGAGCACAGCCCGTCCACACCAGAGAAAAACACAGCGAACAATACCGACGAGCAGGTGAAAAGGGTAAATAACGAATGAGTATTCTGGATTATTTGACGGAGCCCCTCACCCTGCCCTTTATGATGCGCGCCGTCCTAGTCACCGTGGCCGCCGCGGCTGTCTGTGCACTGCTGTCCTGCTGGCTTATTATGCTTGGCTGGTCGCTAATGGGGGACGCGATATCCCACGCCGTGCTGCCGGGGGTGGTGCTCGCCTATATCGCCGGTGCCCCCTTCGCCGTGGGGGCGGTTATTGCAGCCCTCGTAGCGGTCGCTCTCATTGGTGCGGTACAGCACAGCGGGCGGGTGCGCGAGGATGCCGCGATCGGTATCGTTTTCACCACCCTCTTTGCTTTCGGGCTGATCCTTATCTCTGTAACGCCCTCAAATACTGACCTTAACCACATTCTTTTCGGGAACGTGCTGGGGGTATCGTGGCTGGACGTGTGGCAGGTGCTTGCCCTTGCCGCAGTGGTGGGGGCTGTTCTGCTGGTGAAGCGTCGCGATTTTGTGCTGTACGCCTTCGACCCAGGTTTTGCGCACGCGATCGGTCTGCGGCCGCGCCTGCTGGGCGGTATGCTGCTGGTCATGTTGGCGCTCACCAGTGTGGTGGCGTTGCAAATTGTGGGAGTGGTGCTGGTGGTGGCGATGCTGGTGATCCCAGGCTCAACCGCGCGTCTGCTCACCGACCGGTTCTCCGTGATGCTGGCGATCTCGGTGGGTGTTTCGCTATTGGGCACCCTTATTGGCCTCTACAGCAGCTACTACATGGATGTTTCCCCCCGGCGGTGCTGTGGTGCTCACTCAGGGGGTGCTGTTCCTACTGGCGTACCTATTCGCCCCGCATCACGGGGTGCTGGGACGGATCCGCGCCGCCCATCGTGCGCAGCAGGGTACTGTCACACACGGGTAGCAGACGCGCATCGTTGGGCGGTTCTTAGGGGCGGGAGACGAAAGGTCGGTTGCGGCAGCTGCACCCAATGGCACGGTGGTCTGCGGCGGGGCAGCAGGGGTTTGGGCGGATGCAGCGCCTGCATCCGCTGGTGCGACAACACGCACATTAATGGCCTCGGAGAACGGTGCGCCCTCTTCGATCGCCAGGTGCGCACCGGGAGTGAAACCATGCTCGGACAGGTAACGCAGCAGCTTGGGGTCACTGTCGTTAATGCGTTCCAGTACAACGGTCTCGCCCGGTTCGCACTGGCTCAGCGGCACCGTATGTGGGAATGAGATGCGCCCCGAGGCGTCTGGGATGGGGTCGCCGTGCGGGTCGCGGCTGGGGTGCCCAAGTACCGTGTCGATGCGTTCAATCATGAAGTCTGAGACGGCGTGTTCGAGTACTTCGGCCTCATCATGCACCCGGTCCCAGGTGTACCCCAGGGTTTCGACGAGGAAAGTTTCGATGAGGCGGTGGCGGCGGATCATTGCCACCGCATAGGTGCGCCCCAGTTCGGTGAGTTCAATGGTGCCGTACCGCTGATGTTCAATGAGGTCAGCTGCCGCCAGGCGTTTAAGCCCGTCCGAAACTGAGGATGCCCGTAACCCCATGCGTTCGGCGAGCGCTGATGCGGTGGCAGGCATATTGGACCATTCCTCAAGGCTCCAGATAGCTTTGAGGTAGTTCTGGGTGCTGGCGGACAGTTCTGACAATGGCATAGGTCAAGTTTACCTAAGTTGGTGTTTGTGGTGCGCTGCGGAAAGTCATATGGGGGTGCTACTGCTGTGTTTACGCCCTAATAAAAATATTCAGAAGGTACCTGTTGAATTTTCTAGAAGGGTCCTGTAGTATTTTCTTACAGGGTCCAGTAAGAAACCTGGGGCCCGTCATTGACGCCCGGTGAAAACCGTAAAACCCCGGGCTATTCGCCCGCTGAGGCGCATATGGGCGGTAGAACTCCGGCCCGTAACTTACCAAGGCTCACAGCATGACACAACACAATATGGAAGGTGCAGTCATGAACGCACAGAATAATACGGGCGATAATACCGCCCAGGACGAACAAGAACGCCGCAACCACCCTTGCGGGGAGCCGTCGCCTACCCGGGAGCTCTACAAGAAGCTGGGACACATTGGTCGCCTCACTCACCTGTGGGCAGCCCAGCAGCGCGAGCGTACAGGCCCCAGGCGCATCGACACCACCCGCGGGCAGGGGCGCATCCTCGCAGCCTTGAAACTCAAAGACGGCATCGCAACCCGCGAACTCGCATATGTGCTGGGCATTCGTGTTCCCTCACTGAATGAGGCACTGAGCAAGTTAGAGAACGCTGGGTATATTGTGCGGGAGCCCGATCCGCGTGACCGCCGCGTGCAGCTGATTACACTCACCGATTTGGGGCGGGCTCTCACCAACCAGATGGGGAGGGGGAGCCCGAGGGCGATAATATTTTTGAGGTGCTGACCGAGCAGGAACGCGCGAACCTGAACGACTACCTGGATAGGCTGATCGTCCGCATGCACGAGGATTTGCCCGACCTTGAAGCCGACCGTCAAGAGTGGGAGAAGGCTGCCCGGGAACGCATGGGGGATGATGCGTTTGAAGCGTGGGCAGCACAAGCCCAAGAACGCGGCGGGTTCGGTGCCCTGGCTGGCTTCGGTCCGCTGGGTGGATTTGGGCCCGGCTTCGGGCCTCAGGGTTTTGGTGGCCCGGGCGTTGGCCGTGGCCGCAAGCGCCGTCGTCACGGTGGCCCCAAATCTCGCGGCGAGCGTGGCGAGTTCCCCAAGGGGTTTGAAGGTAAGCATCACCGCCGCCCTTCACCGTGGGCATCTTGGATGATGTGGTGACAATAGATACCGGTAAAACCAAGCGGGGCGGCACCTGGGAACCTGTGGTGCATAATGGGGGTGTGAGCACTTTGCCCTCCTACCACTCTCGCAGCATAGATGAACCGGTGCTGCTGTATGACCCTGACTGCGGCTTCTGTGTGGCAGCCGCAGATATGCTTGCGCGGCTGGGGCCGCAGGTGCGCATTATGGCCGGAACCCCCGCGGCTCTTGAGTACTACGGGGTGTGCGCTGATAGGTTTGCGCACGCCATTCCGCTGGTGAATGCGCGCCACCACGCCATTTTCGGGTCGGATGCTATAGCGCTGACCCTGCGCACCCACCGTGCACCCCTGCTGCGGCTGACCGGCTGGATGCTTTTGCGGGCGCCGGTTCGGCCGCTGGCACACCGCGCCTACAGGTTTATTGCGGAGAACCGCCCGCTCATTTCCCGGGCAGCTGCGAAAGCCGGTGCCCGCTGGGGCGAATCATGCTCCATTTCACCCCAATAGAATCTTGAAATAGCAGGGGATAAAAGAATATATTTACAGTATGTGCATATAATGCTTCCCCTATTGCCACTGTTATGCAGGGATATTAGATATGGGGCAGCCAATAACCGGATAAATAAAGTGCATATATGCATTCACTCCCCGGAAAACCAAGAGAATAGTAATGCAAAAATATGCGAACCATCGGGTGGGTACGGCAATGGGCCGAGCATTAGCGGGCACACAAAAATGAGGGCACCGAGTACCCATAACGCTCTAGATAAACCGCGAGAAAAAGAAACCGACTACTCAGCTGCAATAACCGAGGGCTCAGCAACATCCATACGGTCCAGCAAGTTCACCACCGTGGCCCGCGCCGCCTGCTCCTCATGCCACAGTGAACGCACAAGGGCACGGCTAACCGCCTGGGTAGTAATACCAAGAGCCGCTGCTGCTGCCTTCTGCTGGCCCCGTACCCCCGGAACGAGCAGCCGCACCACGCGCCATTCAGCCTCCGTACGGTCAGCACATACCCGGTACAGCAGCCGCGCAGACCCCGTAGCCATCTCGGCGAGAGAGCGGTCCCTAGCCATCACCGCAATACCGCGTGAGGGCGCACCCCCACGGGCGTACTCAACCGCCAGCCGTGAAAACTCCAGGGCGTCCCCCGTGCAATCCGTAATGTTCAGCGCGCCCAGCGCCCCGGCAAAACGAGGGAAAGTAAGCTCACCAGCGCCAATGCCCACCCAAAAACCGTGGGCGTGTGCCGCTAAAAGAGCCGCATGCAATGCATCAGAGAGCGCTCTCAAAAGCCCCTGAGCCTCATCAGGATATGTTTGTGCGAATGTGACCTGCGGATTAAAGCTTCTCTAGCGATTCAAGAAGACTTGGAACTGATGCAGTATCAGATCGTTGTATAAAAGTTAGGACGAACACACTACCATTATGCCGCATACCCCTCCGGAAATGCGGGAGCTCGAAGGCCCAAGATAACGACATAATGATTTCGTAATATTTCGCCAGACCGAAAATATGCATAAAACCCACATACCACGCGGAAAGAACGGCCGGGCACCCCATCAGAGTCATTCGCCACAGAAACCCAGATGCCCAGATGCTGGAACACGTCAACACCCCAAAAACGAAAATCTAACCTTCCACTTGAGAGCTAATAATCACTGAGGTTGCACAACACCATGAAATCACCAAGAACCGCCAGCTGCTGCGCCGTGACGGGCACAAACCGGTGGATCGTACTCGAACACACCAGCACCGAACACCACTGCCCGCGTGAAATCGCCACATTCAGCCTGTTCGGGGACAGCAAGAACTCCGCCCCACGCCCCGAAGCCCCAGCATTAGAAGCCGCCAACGACACCACCGTCACCGGCGCCTGCTGACCCTGAAACTTATCAACCGTACCCACGCGCACACCGTGCCCCTGCGCATCCCGCAAACCGGCGCGTTCCAGATGCTGCACAATCGTATCAACCTGCGCATTGTAGGCGGCGACCACCACAATATCATCGCCCGTTAACGCCCGGACAGCCCCATCGCCAGCATCCCACCTGGCACCCACAAACTCCTGCGCCAGGCGCACCACCTCAGCTGCCTCAACCTCCGAACGCACCGTACACCGCCGGTGAGACACCGGAACCACCTGCAGCCCCGGCTCACGACCCTCAAGATGCCGCAGCGCAGCAGCCGGTGCCGAGGCCAGACGCCCACCATAGCTAAGCCGAGACACCGGCGCACACAGCTGCGGATGCATCCGCCAGCTCACCGGCAAAAAAATACCCGAAACGCTCATCCACAGTGGGAGCATCACCCGAAAGCCAGCTGAGAGTCGAAATATCCACCGGGTACGGGTGCGGGGCAGACGACACCTGCGGCAGCTGCTGCGGATCCCCCAACAGCAGCAGGTTACGGGCCGAACGGGCAACCGCCAGCGTATTCGCCAGCGAAAACTGTCCCGCCTCATCAACCACCAGAAGATCCAAAGACGCCTGCTCAAACAGAGAAGCATTCGAAAAACTCCAGGCGGTACCACCGAATACGAAACCCTCCCCATTAACGCCGCCCGCGCACCGCTGCTGAATCGTGGCGCGAGACCACTCAGCCCACGGAAAATCCGGCCTCTGGGAAGTCCCCGCCATTTTAGCGACCCGCTCAGCAGGGAACAGCCCGCGCTCAACCACCGCCGCGAGCATATTCTCAACCACCGCATGCGACTGCGCCACCACGCCCACCCGCCAGCCAGCAGCCACCAAAGACGCAATCACATGCGACCCCAAGAACGTCTTCCCCGAACCAGGTGGGCCCTGCACCGCCACATACGAAGAGTCCAGCGCACACACCGCAGCGTGCACCGCCCGCACCATCGGCAAATCCTCACCCGAAAAATCAGCCTCAGTCGGCAGAGAACCGCCAGTCACAAGGCGCGGCGGGCGGCGATACAAAATATCCAACGCCGCCGCCGAGACGCTCCCAGCCGCAGGCTCAATAGCCTCACCCGGTGAACCCTCAACCCCCACAGCCTCTGAGGCTGGAAGCACATCCGGCAGAGACGCATCCACAGAACGCGCAAAATCCTGCAGCGACTGCTCCAGTGCCACCGTAGGAACCGTCGCCGCAGGAGCCAAAGCCACCGGCAGCACCTCATGCGGTTCATCCTTCACCCGAATGCGCTCCTCAACCACGAGCACCACCCGGGCCAAACCATCCGCGCTCACAGGCTCTTCGGCAGGGGCCGCCTCCAGCAGGTGCGCCCCGAAAAACCCCACCCGCGCCACAGTGCGCGGCACATACGCACCCGGGTTAGCGTGCCGGAACGTGTTCACCTGCGACTCCATCGCATCCACCGCCCGGGCCGGTGCGTGGGCGGCCTCATATACATCACATACAGCGCCTTATCACGCCCTACTTTGAGTGCGCTGCCCTCACCCACAAGAGCTACCGCACGCAAAACCCGCACCTGCCCCGAACCGACCGTGGCCTTCTGCCAATCAGAAATCACCTGAACCGACTCAAATACCGCACAATCCCGCGAACCAGCCCACGACGCCACCGGCTCATACAGGCGCCGCATATGCTCACGCCAGAACGGGGCGCGCTCACGGCGGTGATAGTTCGTCGCAGCCAGGGCAAACGCCAGAGTACGCTCATCCTCCGTGAAATGAGCTGCATCTTTCGCTCTTTCCAGGGCCTGCAGGCGCTCATCCAGCTGCTGCTGGATCAGGTGCCGCTCATCCTCCGACTCAACCGGTGCGGGTACCGGGTAGCCGCCCTCGAGAGCCTCAGCGGCGCTGTCTGGTTCTGCCGTGTCGGGTTCGTCTGCCTCAACCTGCTCAGGGGCGGGCAGCTGAACCTCGGCGCCTTCCAAACGGGCGCAGGCATCACAAGTGCCGCAGGCAAACACATCCGGGATATTTTTGAGTCTGCACCCTCACGAACGGCGCGGTCCAGCTGTTCGAGACGGGTGAGCATCCCATGAAATACCGGCAGGATACGCGCCGCCGCAACGCTCCGTCCCGAACCGTCCTGATCCGCAGCGTGAATCTCAAAAGTATGCGGGGCCGGGCGGCTGCCCAGCTCGGGGGCGTTACGCAGTAAGTGCAGCAAGGATGCGGCACCCAGCAGGTCGCGCACCTCGTCCCCGCTGTGCTCAAGACGCAGCACGCCGCCCGGTTCCGTACCCAACACCCGGTTCACGGCCTCGAAGGTTTCATGTTTGCGGCGGGCGAGCTCATCCGCGCCCGGTGCGGGGCGTGCCCGCATGTCCTCATAAAGCGCGATTTCGCAGATATGGGTGTGTATCGCATCGTCCAGAGAATACATAAATGGTTCACTCGCTGCGGAGAACAGCCACAGGCTCACGTGCTACTTCCCCTCCGTCGGTGCCGGTTCGCCAGCGGGCGCCAACGTAACAGGAGCGTTCGAGGTGGACGTATCGGTGGCCTTCGGGGACTCTGTGGGCTTGGCGGACTCGGAGGGTGAGTGCTCCCCAGCAGAGTGTGAAGAATCCGAAGGGGACGGGGAAGGTTTAGGTGCCCGGTTGCTAATGACCGCAGCGGCAGCATCTGCCACCTTCTTCGCCTGCGGCAGCCCACCGATGCTGTCTGTATCGTTCAAAATCAGCGCAAATATAAGGCGCGTACCGTCTGGGCGGGTGGTGTACCCCGCCAATGCAACCGCCGTGAACAGGGTGCCGGTTTTTGCCCGCACATGCCCGCGCGCATCTGCGGCGTCGGGCTCGGTAAAACGTTCTTTGAGCGTGCCGGTTTTACCCGCCACGGGCAGCCCCTGCAGCAGCTCCTCGTGCCGGGGATGCTCTAACAGCTTGGCCAACGCCTGAACCAGCATACGCGCCGTCACCCTATTCTCCAGGGACAGCCCGCACACATCCGCCTGCTTCAGATGCTCGGTGGTCACCCCGGCGGCCTCAATTTTTTCACGCACCAGCTTCTGCGCCTCCTCAGCGCTGCCTTGCCGGCCCGCCGCGATCACCGCGTTCCGGGTGAGCGCCTCAGCGAGGGTATTATCGGATTCGAGCATCATGTGCTGCGCCTGCTGAAGAGCCGTCGCCGATTCGACGCTGGCAATGTCGGTGGCATCCGACGGTTTAGTCCGCTTATCTTTACGCTCAAACGAATAACCATGCGGTTCGCCTGCTTTGTTTAGCGCATCCACAAACGCCTGCGCCGCCGCCGAGGCCGCATCGGTAGGCCGTGCCGGTGTGCCGTAGGGGCCAGACTTGCCAGCAATAGTGTGAGAATCCAGTGCAATCGGCGAAATCCCGGTTATTTGACCGGAATCAATGTCTGGTTTCTCCCACCCCGGGTTCAGTTCAGGACCCGTATAGATGGAGGTGTCCAGAAAGACCGGGAACTTACCTTTTTCGGTCTTGGCAGACCGCAGGCTCTCAATGCACGCCCCCGCGAGCGTCCCCAGTCCCGCATAACCATTCACTGCATCCTTTTTGGAGTCGCCCGCGCCCAGCATCGTATCCCCGCCCGCGATGAGAGTCAGCTCGTTTCCGTTACGCGCCACACTTGTTTTAAAACGTGCCCCCAGATCTATGCTGTGCGCCAACGCCAGATACGTGAGAACCTTCATAGCTGATGCGGCCGCGCGCGGCTCGTTCTCGCCCTCGCCGTACACTATGTTCCCGTCGGTGTGCGTGACCAGTACCGAACGATGCGCCCCGGCACGATCCGCTAAAAGCTTCTGCAGCTGAGGAAACTCCCGGGGCAACGGCGGAGGCCTCGGGGGCAGCCGACTCCGCGGTGTTTTGAGGCGACTGTTCGGGCTGCTCCTCACGGGCACATGCCGCCAGGGCTGCCAGCGGCACAAGAGAAAAAAGAACGGTGCGGCGGGTAGGGTGTGAACGGAGTGTTTGACGAAAGCGCATCTTTAGAGCATAACGCGCGCGGTACAATAGGTACGATTCCGGCGCACCAAGCGTGACGGAAAACAGCAAGAACACAGTAAGAGAGAGGTTCCCATGGAACTCGACGTCACCATTGAAATCCCCAGCGGATCGCGCGTGAAATACGAAATAGACCACGAAACCGGTCGCCTGCGCCTAGACCGTGTGCTATTTACCTCAATGCAGTACCCCACCGCATACGGCTTTTTTGACAATACCCTCGGCGAAGACGGGGATCCGCTGGATGCGATGGTCATGATTGATGTTGACGTTCTGCCCGGTGTGATTGTTGAGGCGCGCCCCGTGGCCGTGTTCAATATGACCGACGAAGCCGGTGGCGACGCGAAGGTGCTGTGCGTGCCCTCAGATAAGCGCTACGACCACATTAAAACCCTGGCGGACGTGCCCGAGCAGCTCAAAGCCGAGATTCAGCACTTCTTCGAACGCTACAAGGACCTGGAACCCGGCAAATGGGTCAAGGGTGAAGGCTGGGATGATTTGCCTGCCGCGGAGAAGATGGTTCAGGAGGCAATCGACCGCTTCGCCACAGAGTGCCACTAGGTCTCACGCGCGTTCCTCATAACTTCGGGGGCGGAAATCTGCAGTCGCTAAAGGGTACGCCCCGCTGCAGATTTCCGCTCCTGCTTTTGTGCGGGTATTTTTCACTGTGTCGCGCCCAAGAAAACACGCTCGCCGTGAAACTGTTGGCATCAGCCCCGCCGCAACCAGCGGCGGCAACTACACTGTGCATATGAGTGAGAACAGCATCCAAGACCTGCTGAACCCCGAGGCAGTCACCAAAATTGTAGGCACCCTAGCACCCGCCGGGCCGCGCATCGCCCCCGACAAGATGCGGCAGGCGGTGGAATCTATCCGCGCCGCAGCCGAAGTGTCCGTCGATCATGTGCACCGCATCACCGGGCTTGAAGCTGCTCACAACCTACGCGACTCGCAGGTGCTCGTGACCGACCGCAGCACCTGGGCGAAAGCTAACGCGCAGGCGTTCTCGGTCATGCTCGAACCCGTCTTACGTGCCCCGCTGGAAAAAATAAGGCAGAAAAACCCTGCCGCGCTCAGCATCACCGGGTACGGTATCGCCACCGAAGTCGGCAGTATTCTTGCGTACCTTTCAACCCGCGTGCTCGGGCAGTACGAGCCGTATGCGGCACTCGCTGGGTATGGTGCTGCGGGCGGGCGTCTGATGCTGGTGGCACCAAATATTCTGGCGGTTGAAAAGGAGCTCAATGTTGAGCCCGAAGATTTCCGTTTGTGGGTGTGCCTGCACGAGCAGACGCACCGGGTGCAGTTCGCCGCCGCGCCGTGGCTGCGTGACTACTTCCTGAACAAGATCGCGCAGCTTGGTGATAGCGTGAGCACAGGCTTGAGCATTAAAGACGCGCTCGTTGCCTCCAAAGGCGCCCGCACCGATGAGGCTGATAACGAGCCGCAAATTGGTGAGCAGCTTGCCGCCCTGGCAAAAACACCCGCCCGTGCCAAACAGATCGCCAGCGAGATCACTGCCGTCATGAGCCTCCTGGAGGGGCACGCGAACGTGATCATGGATGCCGTTGACGCCGAGATAGTGCCGACCGTCAAAACAATTCGCCGCCGGTTCAACCGGCGCTCCGAGACGCAGAAACTCGTAACCCGCCTCATTTCGCGCCTGCTTGGGCTGCACCGCAAAGCCGCGCAGTACCGCGACGGGCAGAAGTTCGTGCAGCATATTGTGGATGCGGTCGGCATGGAACGCTTCAATACCGTGTGGGAGCGGCCCGAGAACCTGCCGACCGAGCGGGAGATTCACAACCCGGACGCCTGGATGAAGCGCGTGTTGGACGAGGGGTCAGAGGTGACCGACATGGTTAAACATGGAGAAATCACCGAGTAGTCCCAGGGCGGATTATGTGACAAAACCGAGCGACATCCCAATACGCCAGTGGGCTTGATAATGCGTAATTCGCTGCTGCGTCTGCCGTGGGGATCAAAGGAATTTGCGAATAGATTTTGTCACAGCGGCATATACAACAGAGAAGGACAACACATGCAACATGGACGGCAGGGGCGGCTGCATCCGGCGGTAGGGACGGCTCGCCGGGAACTGGCGCGCGCGCTGACGAACCTGCTGGGTGAAGGCACCATCAAGGCGACCGGGCGTGCGCGGCGAGACTCGACCGCATCGCATCAGGGCGCAGAAACCGAGAAGCCCCTCGTGCTGGTTGCGTGCAGCGGCGGGCCAGATTCACTCGCGCTCGCCTGCATTGCTGCGCATTTTGCGCGTCGTTCCGATGTGCGCGTGGGCGCCGTCGTGGTCGATCACGGACTGCAAGCCGACTCCGCCGAGGTTGCCGCATCTACCGCAGAAACCCTCACGAACCTGGGGCTATATCCCGTGCTCACGGAGCGCGTGCAGGTTCCGCAAGGCAGCATGGGCCCCGAAATGGCGGCGCGAACCGCCCGTTACAGCGCCTTTGAACGTGCGGTGCAACATACCGGCGCACGGGCTGTTCTGCTGGGCCACACCCTTGACGACCAGGCGGAAACCGTGCTCCTAGGGCTTGGGCGCGGCTCGGGCACACGCTCCCTCGCCGGAATGCCGCCCGTGCGCATCGAAAACGGAGTAACCTACCTGCGCCCCTTCCTTACTCTGCGCCGCGCCGACATGCTGAATATTTGCGAAGCCGAAGGTGCCACCCCCTGGAACGACCCCACCAACACCGACCAGACGCTCATGCGCGCGCGCATTCGGCACACCATCCTACCGTTCCTGCACGAGCATCTTGGCGGGGATGTGGCACTCTCCCTGGCGCGAACCGCCGCAGTCGCCGGGCCTGACGCCGAATATTTGGATGCGCTCGCCGCCGCCGAGTACGCCCGCCTGAAGCTGCCCACCGGGGTTCATCTGTCGGATATTCCCGGGGCTGATACGGTGCCCGGCGACCACTCCACGGAGGCTGTCTCTGAGAAACCTGCTCCCACAGTTATTGCCCTGAACCGTACGGAAACGGCGGCGCTACACCCTGCCCTCCGGATGCGTGTGCTCGCCCTGGCGACCCGCGCCGCGCAGGGGGAGAACCCCGGGTTTGAGCGGCTGCAGGCGCTTGACGAGTTCGTCGCCGAGCACGCCACCGCCGGTCCAGTGCAGCTGCCCGGGCACGTGAGCGCCTACCGCCGCCGCAAGGTACACGACCCCCGCACCGACACCCGCGTGGATGCGCTTGTGCTTCTGGGGCGAAGCGCCTTGTGAGTGGCTCATCGGCCCCGCCCAGGTAAGGCTTTCGCTGCGGAGGTTGGGGAATTTGTACACCCTGAAGATCATGAGTGGTTATACCTTACACTTTGCTGATGGTGGCCCTACCAGCCAAGCCCTGGTACTTGGCGTGTCTGGCGAGGTGTGCTTAACCAGTAGGGTTTAAGTAATACTTAAAGCGAACCAAGAAAATATACCCACCTCGGGGTGCAACCTCGGGGCGGGTGCGGCGTGAAGACGCCCCGGCGAGAAAGAAGAATCCGTGCAGGCTCAAGACGTGCAGGACGATCTGAAGAACGTACTCTTCACCAAGGAAGAGATTAATGCGAAAGTTGCCGAGTTGGCGGCGCGCATCGACGAAGATTACGAAGGCAAAGACGTGCTCCTTGTGGGGGTTCTCAAGGGTGCCATTATGGTGATGGCAGACCTGTCCCGCGCGCTCAAGGGGCACTACACGATGGACTGGATGGCGGTTTCCTCGTATGGGTCCGGCACGAAATCCTCAGGTGTGGTTCGTATCCTCAAAGACCTTGATACCGATCTGACCGGTCGGAACGTGCTGATTGTTGAAGACATTATTGATTCCGGGCTGACGCTGGCGTGGCTGCAGCAGAACCTGATGTCCCGCGGCGCCGCATCCGTTGAAATCTGCGCCCTGCTGCGCAAGCCGAAGGCGGTTAAGACCGACGTAGAGGTCAAATATGTGGGCTGGGATATCGACCCCGAATTCGTGGTTGGTTACGGGCTTGATTTCGCTGAGAAGTACCGCAACCTGGACTGCGTGGCGACCCTGCACCCGCACGTATACTCCTAAAACCCGGTTGTGCGCGGCGTGCGCACAAGAGCTTTTGGTGCCCGCGCATCCTAATGAAATTCTGGATGCGCGGGCACGCTTATGTCTGCACGCAGAGCTTCTTGAAACTGTGCGTCACCGCTTAGCCAATCCGCAGCCAGGGGTAAAGGTCTCCCTTGATGAGCTATGAGTTAGAGTTCGACCCGCGTGCTCTTCAAGAATGGCGGAAATTAGATTTCGTGTTTGTGCGCATACCCCATCCCCGAGCCCTTTTAGCCTTGAGGGGAACTGCCGCTGATGCGGGCGTTCCTTGACGGGGGTACGGTACATTTAAAGTTGCATCTTTTTACCGTCACGGAATGCTCCGGTATGCTGTGGCGCGTACACGGCAGCCCTAGCACATGTAAGGATTAAGCGTTGGCGCAAAAACCCAATAATTCCCCTGAGAATCGGGACGGCTGGCTTAATAAGCTGATCTTCACCCCATGGTTGTGGGTGATTGTTGGTGCCCTCATTCTTGTCGCGATTTTCGCGCCGTCAACCTTCGGCTCGGGGAGCCGGCAGGTTGATACGAACGTGGGTATTCAGCTGTTAAACGAGCACAAGGTCAAAAGCGCAAAAATTTATGATGGCGACCAGCGCGTAGACCTGCAGCTGCATGAGGACTACAAGCAGGGCAGGGATAACTACGGTAAAACCGTCAAGTTCTACTATGTGCAACCGCGCGCCCATGACGTAGTGAACGCCATGAACGGTGCCGGGCTGGAAAGCTACACGGACCAGCCGGTGGAGAGTAATTTCTTCGGTTCTCTCCTCTCCCTGTTCGCGCCTCTGCTGATTTTTGGTTTATTCTTCTGGTTCATGGCTGGGCGCATTGGCGGCGGCTCATCGGTGCTGTCGTTCTCAAAGTCGCGCGAAAAAAAGTTCAACAAAGACAACCCGACCGTGCGTTTCTCCGATGTTGCCGGTGTTGATGAGGCACTGGCCGAGCTTGAAGAGGTGCGCGAGTTCCTTGCAGAACCCGAAAAGTTCACCCGGCTAGGCGCTAAGATCCCTAAGGGTGTGCTGCTGTACGGCCCTCCCGGCACCGGTAAAACCCTGCTCGCGAAAGCTGTTGCGGGCGAGGCCGGGGTGCCGTTCTACTCGATTTCCGGTTCTGACTTTGTGGAGATGTTCGTGGGTGTGGGTGCATCCCGTGTGCGTGACCTGTTCAAGGAAGCGAAGTCTAACCCCGCTGCGATCGTCTTCGTGGACGAGATCGACGCTGTCGGTCGCCGCCGCGGCGTCGGCATGGGCGGCGGCAACGACGAGCGAGAGCAGACCCTTAACCAGCTGCTTGTTGAGATGGACGGCTTCGACGGCAACTCCAGCGTGATTGTGATTGCCGCGACTAACCGCCCGGATGTGCTCGACCCCGCCCTGCTGCGTCCGGGGCGTTTCGATCGCCAGATCGGTGTGGATGCGCCCGATATGAAGGGCCGCCAGCGCATCCTTGAGGTGCACGCCGCCGGTAAGCCGATCGACCGTCGCGTCGATTTGGGGCAGGTCGCTAAACGTACCCCCGGTTTCACGGGTGCAGATTTGGCGAATGTGATGAACGAGGCGGCCCTGTTGACCGCCCGCGATAACGGCAACGTGATTGATGACCGCGCTATTGATGAGGCTATCGACCGTGTGATGGCGGGCCCGCAGCGTGCTTCGCGCATCATGAATGAGCACGAGCGTAAGGTGACTGCGTACCATGAGGGCGGTCACGCTCTCGTGGCTGCCGCCCTGCGCAACTCCGCGCCGGTTACCAAGATTACGATTCTGCCGCGTGGTCGTGCACTGGGTTACACGATGGTAATGCCGCAGGACGATAAGTACTCGACCACACGCCACGAGCTGCTGGACCAGATGGCCTATGCGATGGGTGGCCGTGCGGCTGAGGAAATCGTATTCCACGATCCTTCCACAGGGGCCGCGAACGATATTCAGAAGGCGAGCGATACCGCGCGCAAGATGGTGACCGACTACGGTATGAGCGCCCTGCTGGGGTCGGTGAAGCTTGGCAGCGACGACACCGAACCGTTCATGGGCGGCGATCCTTCGGCGGCACGTAACTACTCTGACGCGACCGCCTACAAGATCGACACCGAGGTGCGTAAACTTCTGGAAGAAGCTCATGATGAGGCCTTCCAGATTCTCGTGGAAAACCGCGATGTGCTTGACCGCCTGGCGTTCGCCCTGCTGGAGAAAGAGACCCTGCTGGAGAACGAGATCGCGGAGATTTTCAAGGATGTTCGTAAGCGCCCTGAACGCGAGCACTGGTACTCCAAGGAGGGCCGCGAACGCACCGACATTCCGCCGGTGAAAGCCCCGAGCGAGCTCAAAGCCCAAGCGGAAGCACAGCAGAAGCAGCAGGAACTTACCGGCTCTGCCCAGGAGCCCCCCACCGCCCCCACCAAACAGGCGGCAGCAAACGATGCTCCGGTGACTTCAACCGCGCCAGCGGACACCCCCGGGCCTGCTAGCTCACCGGAAGAAGACCCGACCGTGGCCATCCCCCCGCAGCGTGGACAGGGCCGGGGCGGGGCGTCTCAGCAGCCCCCGTACCGCAGCCCGTACAACCCGCAGAACCGCCCCGGGCAGAACGGCCCGAACCGGCAGAACCCCCACGGAGGCTCAGATGAGCGAGGCTAACGGGTCGGCTGTGGATAAGCCGCGCATTGAGGCGGCGGTGCGGGAATCCTGCTGGCAATCGGTGAAGACCCTGACCGTGACGGTTTGCAGGACACCCCGGCGAGAGTGGCTCGCGCCTACGAGGAGTTTTTCTCGGGTCTGCACGCCGACCCCGCCGATGTGCTGGGCACGACCTTCGATATTGCCCATTCCGAGATGGTGCTGGTGAAGGATATCCCGTTCTATTCCACGTGCGAGCATCACCTGGTGCCTTTCCACGGGGTGGCGCATGTTGGGTACATTCCCGGGGCTGACGGCAAGGTGACGGGGCTGAGCAAGCTGGCGCGGGTGCTTGAGGTGTATGCGCGTCGCCCCCAGGTGCAGGAGCGGCTGACTACGCAGGTGGTGGAGGCGCTGGAAGAGCACCTGAGCCCGCGCGGTGCGATCGTTGTGATTGAGGCCGAGCATATGTGCATGTCGATGCGCGGCGTGCGCAAACCCGGCGCGAAAACCGTCACCAGTGCGGTGCGCGGGCAGCTCAAGAATGCGGCAACTCGCGCCGAGGCAATGAGCCTGATTTTCTCGAAGCAGTAGCTTCCCTAATCCGCGAGCAGGTGGTTTTGGCCCGAACAGGTAGGAAAATCCTATCTTTTCGGTCAAAAACCACCTGCTCGCATTGAAGACAGAAGAGTCCCCTTGGTTTTGAACCATTCTCACGTACAATAAAGGCTGTAGGGGGGAAATATGACTCATATACTCTCTGGTACTCGCATTACCGCATCCGAGGCTGAGGAGAACCAGGCTTTTGCAGATGCAGCTTTGGCATTAGCTGGTCATCATGTCACTGATCCTGTGCTGAAAGATATTGTGGCTCGGGCAGCTCATCATGACATCACTGCCGATGAGGCTATCGCAGAGATCCGCCGCCATGTGCAAAGGGCATCGTGAGAGACCACGCTATCTTTCACACCTGGGATGATTACTATATTCCCGGCACTAGGGTGCTGCGAAATAAATTCACCACGCCAAACAAGCCCTTTGGTGAGACTGACCCAGAAAAATTGCGGGTTATGGAAGAAGCAATTACCAGCCTGAGGATCCGGGAACTTCGTGAGAACCCTGTGCTAGGTAAATTTGACTATGAACATATGAAAGCAATCCATTACGCCATTTTCCATGATATATACGAGTGGGCAGGGCAGGAACGGGTTGCACCAGTGGGGCAGTTTATGTCTAAACGGACATGCTTACTATGGGGCTGGCCCGCATCTGAGAGCAGCTGCAGAAGCCGAGTACGCAAAGCTTGTTCAGAAGAATTTTCTGCGAGATTTAGACCAAGATACTTTTGCAGCTGAGCTCGCTGAAAGCTGGGGCGAGATTAATGTAATCCATAGTTTTCGTGAGGGTAACACTCGTAGCCAGTTTGTGTTTTTCTCATACCTTACCGAATACGCAGGATACAGCATTGATACCAGCGCGTTCGCTCCCGATAGTTCCTTGTGTGAGGAATTCGTACAGGCGCGTTTTTATAGTCAGGATACCGGACGAAACGACAGGTTGGCTGCTGTTCTCAGGCAAGTAATCACGCTCTGAGGACAAGAGCGAGACTTAATAAAACTAAAAGCCCTATAACAGTCTTACAAGGATGTATATGAGACCCCCTAGAATCCTGCCCGAATTCCTTGCGTGGGCAGATGAGATTGATGATGCGGGCAGAATTTCCGATCAAAACCATCTAGAGGCCGCACTAGGCTCGCCGTGGTTACCCGGGAGGGGCGGGTACCGGAAGATCGAAGAGTTTTGTGCCGCAATGGGTGCGGGGGAGAAACCGTGCGCAGCCGAGGAAAGTTTTGCGTGGGTGAGGCCTGAACGGCTGATGCGACTTGTGCAGTCGCTAGCCTACGCTATTCCGCAGCATGTGCATGGTCGTTGGGTGAACGCCCGGCTGATGCACTGCCTGTTCAACCCAAGCATCGACAGCTCTTTAGACCTAGCACAGAGTGTCCGCGATTTTCACGAACGGAACAACAAACACTCGGATCGCACCCTCAACTTTTCTGCTTTTTATAACACCAAGACACAGGGTTACGACCTTACGCCGGAGGACGTACTAAATCACGTGATGTGCCCTGAAAATATTCTGTACCGCGAACTCAAAAACATTATTGGACCTGATATAACCGATCAAGAATCTTTTACCCGCACAGAGCGTTATTATCTGCGTAATTATGATTCAGCGCTTCTGGTCAATGACGTTGATGGCCAGTATTATGAGGCCTTTCGTAAGCTGCTCCTTAGACGCTACCGTGCGGGAACTTTGGGCGATTATGTGCATCAGACTGTTAAGAATCTGCGTACCTGCAACGTGGAGTTGTATCCGTTTCGTTCATCGTGGGTGAGTGGGGTTGAAGATTTACAGAATGTCTATTCGGACTTCAGTGCTCAATTGGTGTTATACCGTCTGGCGCGTTATCTGCGCGATGAGCAGGAAAGCGAGCCCGGATTCTGGCTTGTGATGCGCAGCCGCGGCGCTTGGTATCGGCAAATTCAATCCGTGCTCACGAACCCTGAACCACGTTATGGGCTAAGGTTTGACCCTCAAGATGCGCGTGAACTCGCAGACTGGATCTTCACGACCTATGCGTATGAGCATTCTAGCCGTTCGGCGATCATGACCCCGCAGAATCTCAGAAGCCTCACTCCCAAAGTTAACGGGTCCCTTCAGAAAGGCGAGCGCATGAGCGCTGACGAGCATACCCGCCTGAAGCGAGGCATCCTGCCGGAATGAAGCTATGCTCTGCCCCGCAAGATGGGCATTCCTGCTACAGATGCTGTTTTATGCGGCTGCTTCTAATGCTTGCGAGACATATTGGTTAAGGCTCTGATGCGCGAATGCTGCCTGCTGGCTGAGTTTACGATGCAGTTGTGGGGATACCCGCAGGTTAAAGCGTCCCGAGAATCGTCGTAAATGATAGGGTTCTGGCACCGGTTTTCCTTCTTCCTCCAAGATATCGATAGCCTGGAGCACTACCTGCTGAATTCCGGATAAAGCCTCCAAAGAGCTATCAGCTAGGCAAGAGAGACTAGGAAACTCTGCAACGGTTCCCACAAATTCTTGGTCTTCTTCAGACCATTCGACGCGGTATGTGTATAGTTCTTCCCGAGGAATAGACATTTTATTCTGCCTCCAATTTTTCAATGGCTGCTAGTACCTGACGCACCTGATATGGCTTAGCAGATCCATTTCGGCCCTCTTGTAAGTTAACCAGCGGATCGCCAATCCAAGGTGTCTTGAAAAAGTGATGAGATCCGTGAATACGCGGTTCTCCAAATATGCTTTACTCACTTTGATGAGATCACGAAAAGCGATATTCTTCGGATTATTGCGCATTTTCTGTAGGATCGTAGCAACACTAGGCATAACAAGAATAGTACCAAATATAGTACTGAAATACTAGAAGGCGCATTAGGATACAGGCAGTATTATTCGTATGTACACAGCTGCATAGACGGCTTTAGAGGGTGGAGCATGCGCGTGATATAGGGTAAGGTAGCAACGATACGGGTGAGCACCCAGTCTGCTAAAACTATGAGTGCTCACCCTGTGAGGACGTTATACTAGCCAGCGGCTAATAGCGTCGACTAACTTAGCGACCGCCTTGATGAATCGTGAACCTGCCTCAACAAGTCGCACGATCATCCGGGCGGTTTCGCGTTTGTCCTTCGACATCCGGCCCTCACCCCCTTCCCGCTATAAACCCCTCACACGACTAAACAATAGGAACGTGAGACGCGGGGGTATAGCCGCAGGGGTATTTATGGTGTGCAGCGGCTAAGGGTGCAGGTGTACGGGTAGCTCAAGAACGCGGCAACCTGCACCCAGGCGATGCGCCTAATCTTCTTGGAGCATAGTTTTAATCTTCATGCGTGCAAGCTGAAGAACCTATTCTTCTCCCTGAGCTTTCGCGTAAAATGAGGTAGGTAGAAGATAGGTGTTGGGGGGAGTGCTGATGTCTCAGAGCGATATGTTTGATCTTGATAAGCGGTGGCCTGATCTTTTTGACAGGCTTGACCCCGCGCAGCGCCGCTCAGTAATACAAACCTTGGCAAGTTCCTGGCTTGAAGGTCGTAGGCCAGATCGTCAAGAGGTCGAAAATTTAGTGGATGAAGCATGCGGTGCCATCAGTGAGGAAGAATACCTCCGGCGAGCACTGGAAAAAGCGCGTGGCCTTGAACCCGAGAATAAAGTAGAGAAATCGTCGTGACAGTCTTTGACAGCTGGGAATCCTACTTCTACCCACCACCCAATAATGAGACGTTAAGGAATCTTAAGGGGATTCTGAACCCGCGTGATTTAGCAGCCTATGAGTACGCGGCTACAGATTTACGTAATCGACAGCTGAAAACTGACCCCTCCCTCATTGAGCACACCTATGATGCTGACCATGTGCGCGCTATCCATAGGTACCTTTTTCAGGATGTGTATGAGTGGGCTGGGGATTACCGCACACAGAACATGTTCAAGGGTGGGCGGTTTGTCCCATTCGCAAGCGTGAACGGGGGAGAAATAGACCGGTATCTCAACACAACGCACCACATTGTTACCACAACTGACTGGGCACAGTTAGACCGTGACGAGTTCAGCCAAGCAGCCGCCGCAGTTTTTGCGAACCTGAACCAGGCGCACCCTTTTCGGGAGGGAAACGGCCGAACGTCACGGGTTTTTATGGACCATGTGGCGCAGAACTCTAAGTTCGATTTGGACTATTCGCGTGTGAGCCCCTAAAGACTGGAATATGGCGTCTATGTTGAGCGGCCCCGACCTGGGTAAGTATGAGGTGGTGCCGGGATCACTGGTTCCTGTTTTTCAGGCGATAGCTACCAGGCGCGAACCGGAGGTTTCCGCACCGTCCGAGACGAGCACCGTAATGCGGCAGATGCGCTCGAAAATAGGTGAGGTGAAGAAAGGGTATGCCCCATCACCTCAGGGCCAACCGCAGAAAAAAACCAGCAACGCCAGACCCTGCAGCAGCCGTACCGACCCTAAACGCGGGTATGGTGATCGGCGTCCAGGGATGGGGCTGTAGATAACACGTTGAGGCTGTATAAGTAAGTATTTTGCTAGTAGTTCCCTCGTTTGCGGCAAAATCGCTGGAAATAATCGGCGATATAGCCACAGTGAGCAAGTTACGCCAATAAGGGCGGGCACAGCTTAGAGGCAGATAGCCATTTCCTGCTCATGTAGCTTCGGCCCATGGGAACGATCCACCTTTGTGTCACCCGTTAGCTGCCAGCCCTGCCGTTCGTAGAAGCTGACGGCGCGGGAATTTCCCTCTAAAACCCAGAGATGCGCGCGCTCGCACCCCCATGCGGCAAAGGTGCTGAGTGCATGGCTCATAAGGGCGTGGCCGACACCCTGGCCGAGGGCATCCGGGTCTATATAGAGTGAGTGGAGTCTTCCGTTCATCGTCCCGCCCGGAGTAGCCCTTTCGGGGCGGTCAGCATTGTTGGGTGCCGCACTGAAATGGCAGAACCCTAGCACCGCATCGTCGCGTACCGCGAGCATAAACGACCGTTTTTCACCGTCGTTCGGTCCCTGCACGGACGCTAAATTATTGGGCGGCAAGTTTTGGGGAAGCTGACTGAGGTACCCGCGCATCCTCTCGGTGTCTTCCGCGATGTTGAGCGAATCGAGGTAACCCTGCGGTACCAAGCCCTGATAAGCGAACCGCCACCCTAGAACACGGATGCGCGCTACTGCTTGCGCATCGTTAGGGGCGGCGGGTCGAATTGTGAGGGCATCCGGCATGGCTTAATCCTAACGGATGTGAAGATCCGCCTTCCCAAGCTGCCATAAAATGAAAGGCCCCAAGATACCGAATAAATCACCGTGCCCGGGGCCGTCATCAGTGCTTAATAATTGCATGATTTATACGGATTTAGTTTTGTTGTTTCTGCGGTGAGAGTATGCTGGGATTATTCGCGCCCGGCGCGGGTTTTCCGCTAACCGCGCCGGGGCGCGCATCACATGTGTACGTACAAGGGAGAATGCTGTGACTATGAAGACCGGCGCCTGGGTTCTAGCTCTACTCGCTATTGCGGGGCTGATCGCTGTTGTGCTCATTGACGGACCGCTACGCTGGCTTGCGTTCGGGGAAACCCTCATGACCGGGTTTATTGCCCTGGGGCTGGTAGTGGTTTTGGCGCTCGGCTGGGGCGAGAATAAGCCCGCAGAAATCAACGATTAGGCGCCCGTTTAGGCCGCGAGAGGCGGATCTTATGCCGATAGAGGTGGTCGGCGCATCCGCTTCTCGCGTGATAGCTAAGAGCGGCTGGTGCGCATCCGTTAGGATTGAATCATGCACGCAATGATGAGCCCGCAGTCCCCCGCACACCTGCCCTGCGACGCCGCAGCCGCAGAGCGAACCCTTGTGATGGGAATCCTGAACGTCACCCCCGATTCCTTCAGCGACGGCGGCGAACACTACACCGCGAACGACGCTCTCACCCACGCACAGCGCATGATCGCGCAGGGTGCAGACATTATTGATGTAGGCGGCGAATCCACCCGGCCCGGTGCGGTTCGCATCAGTGTTGATGAGGAACTTCGGCGCATCCTGCCCGTGATCGAGGGGCTTGCCGAAACCGGTATCACCATCAGCGTAGACACCATGAACGCAGCGACCGCCCGCGCCGCCGTAGCCGCCGGGGCGCACATCATTAACGACGTTTCGGGCATGAGCGTGAGCGAGGAGATGGTACAGACCGTAGCCGAGCTGGGCGTACCCTATATTTTGATGCATGCGCGCGGCACCTCAACCACGATGGATGCGCTCGCCGCTTACCCGCGCGGCACCGTCACCGAGGTGCTGGACGAGCTCGCCGCCCTGCGTGATCGCCTGGTTGCCGCCGGGGTTCATGCCGAGAACATTATTCTTGACCCCGGGCTGGGATTTGCGAAGGGTGGCATGCAGGATTGGGAACTGCTCGCCGCCCTTGGGCAGCTGCACACACTGGGGCACCGGGTACTAATCGCCGGTTCGCGTAAACGTTTTCTGGCGAATGCGCTGAACGCGGCGGATGCGGCGCGCACCAAAACCCAGAATCCCGCCACGGGCGCGAGCACCGTTCCCGACCAGATGCCGCCAGCACGCGCCCCCGAAGACCGTGATGCTGCATCCGCCGCTTCTCTCTGCGCTCGTGGCGGCCCAAGGGGTGTGGGGGGTTCGCGTGCACAATGTGCCCCCCACGGTGGATGCCGTGACCGTGGCGAATACTTTACGCACCATTACCCGCACCAAACAGACCTAAAATTATGTACCAGTATTCACATCAGCTAAGGAACACCATGCCAAACCCAGCGCACGCCTACGCATCCTGCGACCGCATTACCCTGACCGGTGTTGCCGCCGTGGGTTTTCACGGAGCGCTTGATTTTGAGAAACGTGAAGGTCAGCCCTTCGTGGTAGATACGGTTTTATACACCGACTTCACGCAGGCTGCTGCAACCGACGACCTTGCCCAAACCACGAACTATGCGGAAGTTGCCGAGATTATCCGCACGCATATTGTGGGGGGGAGTCCCTCGATCTGATTGAGACTCTTGCCGTGCGTATCGCCCAGAACATTCTGGACGAATGCGCGTATGTGCATGCGCTTGAGGTGACCGTCAATAAACCGAAGGCCCCGATTGAGGTAACCTTCGGGAACGTGGCAGTGACCGTATTCCGGGAGCGTGAAGGCACACAGTCTCAGGGCGGAAAGGGTGCCTGCGCGCGTGGGTAATGTGCCGAACGCGAACCAATCGCACCACGCACCCGGTATGGATGCGTTAGCGCATACGGCGGTGCTGGCCCTGGGATCAAACCTGGGCGAGAGCGAAACTACGTTAGAGCAGGCCGCCGCCGACCTCGTGCATCTTAGCGGGGGTGCAGTGCGGCTAGTGCGCGCCTCCGGGCTGTATGTGACGGAACCGGTAGGCGGCCCCGCCGACCAGCCGGACTATATCAACGCCGTCCTTGAAGTGCACACAAGCCTTGATCCCTACGCGCTGTTAGCGCTGTGCCAGCAGGTGGAGGCGCATCATCACCGGGTGCGGCTTGTGCGATGGGGCCCACGCACTCTCGATATTGACGTTATTACCTATGACGACCTTGTCAGCGACGATCCGGTTCTGATTCTGCCGCATCCGCGTGCGCATGAGCGTGCTTTTGTTCTGGTTCCGTGGGAGCAGGCAAACCCGCAGGCGCAGCTGATGGTGCGCACCGCATCCGGCTGGGCTAATAGGCGGTTGCGGAGCTGGCGTGTGAGGTGAGTGCGGCTGACTCGCATGCCAGCGTTAATGCTGTCAAACTGCTGCGGCCCATGAATTTTATGCCGGAGGAGGCCTGAACCCCCTCAGACGGGCTACCCTTAACTAAGGAGAGTCGCCGCCTAGAGATGAAAGTGAGGGTCTATGAAGCCTATCCCTCTGCGGATTATTCTGCTGTGCGCGGCGCTGGGAGTGATAGTTGCCGTTGCTGTGAACAGTATACTTGTGAGCTCCGGCGGCGGTGAGATCGTGATGTCGCCGGTGGTGATCGTGGTGTGCCTGTGCATGGGCGGCGGCGCCCTGTGGCTGGGGTTTCAGGTGGCCCGCTGGCGCAATATTGAAACCCGCGCGAAAGCGAAAAACATGAACCCGGTGGCGGCTGCCCGGGTGCTGGCGTACGCGCAGGGCTCAATTCTCACGGGTGCTTCTCTTACCGGGTGGATGCTGGGGCTTCTCATCTATCAGCTTTCGCTGGTGAGTGCACGCGGGGTGACGGGCGTTTTGTGGGTGACGGGTGCGAACCTTGTGGGCGCCGCAGCGCTTTTAGCGATGGGTATTTGGGCGCAGTACCTGTGTCGTATTCCACCGGATGATTCCGAAGGTAATTCGTCTTCGGGCGGGTCGAATTCGGGTAAGCTTGCCGCCGACGGGTACTCCCGGGTGAGCGATCAGCAATAGAGGGTATGTATGGTGCAGCTTCCGCACTCTGAGAGCGATTCTCTCACACACACGAGGGCGAAGGAACGGTGACCGCGACCGAGGGCGAGTAGGCTGGTGCGTCTGACGATCTGCACCGCCGGGGTGGCCGCCTCCTCAGGGCCCTTGAGCCGCCAACAATGTGTGTTTAGGAATATCACTGGCACACCGTAAAAATCAGTGAATATACTTGATAGTGTGACCATGAACCATCTCAAACCCGCACGCTTGGGTATCGGTATTGTCAGTGCCGGCAAAGTTGGTGCGGTGCTCGGTGCCGCCCTGCGCTCGGCGGGGCACGCCATTGTCGGTGTGCGCGCCGAGTCTGATGCGTCAGCTGAGCGCGCCGAGAACCTGCTGCCGGGCATACCCGTGCTGCTCACTGAGCAGATTATTGAACGAAGCGAACTTGTGCTTCTGGCTGTTCCTGATGATGCGCTCCAACCTGTTATTGAGGGTATCGCCGCGGGGGGGCATGGTCAGCCCCGGGCAGCTGTTTGTGCACACCTCCGGGCGGCACGGTGCCGGAGTGTTTAAGCCACTCACCGAGCAGGGGGCTATTGGCCTTGCCGTGCACCCAGCCATGACGTTCACGGGGCTTTCCCTCGATGTGCAGCGCCTCAACGGGGCCAGTTTTGCGGTGACCGGCCCGGCTCCTTTTATCCCTATCGCCCAGGCGCTCGTCGTTGAGATGGGCGGTGAACCCGTGCATATTGCCGAGGCTGACCGTGCCCTCTACCACGCCGCTTTAGCGCACGCCGCAAACCACCTGGTGACCATTATGGGGCAGTCCCAGCAGGCGCTGGCATCTATCGGTGTTGAAGACCCATCCCACTATCTGGGGCCGCTGGTGCGTGCCGCCCTTGATAATGCGCTCGCGGCGGGTGAAACTGCGCTCACCGGGCCTGTTATTCGGGGCGACTCGGGGACCGTTACCGAACATTTGCGGGCCCTGCGGGAGTACGCTGAACAAGAAAATACGCGAGATATAGCTGACTCTTACGCGGAATTGGTAAAATCGACCGCAAAAAGGGCGCATAATAGAGGTTTGTTAAACGATGAACAACTGGGGCGGGTTGAAAGCACCTTGACTGAGCATACCTCGTTCATGGATACCACCGACCCCGCCCCTCAGACAAGGAGTTCTCGTCATGACTGAGATAACGAAACCCCTGGTAGTGAAGACCATTGCAGAGTTTCGCGCCGCTATTGCTGAGGCGCTGGTTGCTGCGCAAGAGAAGCTGGATGCGCAGGCGCGGGCCGCGGCCGCCGAAATGGTACTGCGGTTGAGTACACGGATGCGTCGCTGGGCTATGTGCCGACCATGGGTGCCCTCCACCACGGCCACGCTAATCTGATGCGCCGTGCCCGCGAACAGAACGAGGTGGTCGCCATCTCTGTATTCGTGAACCCCCTCCAGTTTGGCCCGGACGAAGACTACGAGAAGTACCCGCGAACCCTGGAAGCTGATGTTGAGCTTGCCGCTCATGTAGGCGTCGATATTGTGTTCGCCCCTGAGGTTGAAGAAATGTACCCGGATGGTGAGCCGCTGGTTCGTATTTCGAGCGGCGAGCTGGGGTCACGGTTTGAGGGCGCGACCCGCCCCGGCCACTTTGATGGTGTGCTGACTGTGGTTAATAAGTTCTTCAACATTATTGGTTCAGCGACCGGCGGCCACAGAGTGAACGCCTACTTTGGTCAGAAGGATGCGCAGCAGTTCTTGCTGGTTCAGCGTATGGTGCGCGATTTTAACCATGATGTGACCCTGCGGGCGGTCGCTATCGTGCGTGAGGATAATGGTTTGGCACTGTCCTCCCGGAATGAGTTCCTCTCGGATGATGAGCGTGAGGCGGCCTTGGTGATTTCCCGTACCTTGGCACTGCTGCGTGAGCACTCGCTCAACCGCGGGTTTGAGGGTATTGACCTTGACGGTGCCCGTGAACGCATTAACGCGACCCCCGGGGTGCGGCTGGATTATTTGGAGCTGGTGGATCCGAATAACTTTAACGCCCCCACCAGCGAGTCTGAGCGGGTGCTGGCCCTAGTTGCCGCATATGTTGGCCAGACTCGCCTTATCGATAATATGGATTTACGGTAGTTCAGTTTTTACCGCATCAGCCCACACAGCCCGTGTGGGCGCTTCGCGGTTTAAGACGCAATATTTTCAGCAGAGATACAACAGGTAGGTATTCCCCTTGAGTAACGAGCAGAACGCCGCACCGGCGATCGCAGATATGTCAGACCAGATGCAGATTCGCCTTGAGAAGCGCGCTAAGCTGCTCGAATCCGGGCGCCAGGCGTACCCTGTGGGCCTGTTGGATGCTCAGGGCGGGCGTATCGCACCGGACCATATTGCGGATGTGCGCGCCGAGTACGACCCGAAATTAGAAGCTGGCGAGCTCACTGCAGGGGACGAGACCGACCACGTGGTGAACGTTGCGGGCCGTGTGGTGTTCGTACGCAATACCGGTAAGCTCTGCTTCGCGTCCCTGCAGGCGGGTACGAATGGTGACCGCATTCAGGCGATGCTTTCGTTCAATGAGGTTGGTGAGCAGTCGCTTGCCGACTGGAAATCCCTGGTGGATTTGGGCGATCATGTGTATGTGACCGGTCGTGTGGTGGTCTCTCGCCGCGGCGAACTGTCGATTATGGTGCGTGAGTGGAGGATGGCCGCGAAGTCGATTCGCCCCATGCCCGTGCTGCACAAGGATTTGAACGAGGAAACTCGGGTGCGCCGCCGCTACCTGGACCTGATGGTTCGTCCCGAGGCACGTGAGCTGGTGAAAAAGCGCGCCCTGATTACCCGCACCGTGCGCCGCGTACTGGAAGATCACGGCTATATTGAGCTGGAAACCCCGGTGCTGCAGCTGGTGCACGGCGGCGCGACGGCTCGTCCGTTCCGCACCCACCTGAATGCCTTCGACCAGCCTATGACGATGCGCATCGCCACCGAGCTGCCGCTCAAGCGTGCCGTGGTGGGCGGCATTGAGCGCGTCTACGAAATTGGTCGCGTATTCCGCAACGAGGGCGTGGATTCAACGCACAGCCCCGAATTTACAACCCTGGAATGCTACGAAGCCTACGCCGATCAGTACGTGATGGCCGAGCGTATGCAGGAGATTATCGTTGCGTGCGCACAGGAGCTTGGGGTTACCGCGATTGAGACCGAGGACGGCACGATCGACCTGGGCGGCGAGTGGGCGTGGCTGAGTGTCTACCCCGGACTGTCTGAGGCCGTGGGCGTTGAGATCACCCCGGATACTCCTGCTGAGACGCTGCGCGAGATCGCCGCCAAGCATGATGTTGAGGTGAATCCCGCCTGGGATGCAGAGAAGCTTGTGATTGAGCTTTTCGGCGAAATCGTGGAGCCAACCCTGCTGAACCCGACCTTCGTGTATAACTACCCGCCCAGCGCCCAGCCTTTGGCTCGGCCAAACCGCGATGGTTCCCGCACGATTGAGGCGTGGGATCTGATTATTGGCGGTATGGAGCGCGGTACCGCGTTCTCTGAGCTGATCGACCCGGTGATTCAGCGCGAGCGTTTGACCGAGCAGTCCCATAAGGCCGCTGCGGGCGATGACGAGGCGATGGAACTTGATGAGGACTTCTTACGCGCCCTAGAGCACGGTGCACCGCCGATGGGCGGTCTCGGGCTGGGTGTTGACCGTCTGATTATGCTTTTGGCGGGTGAACAGGACCCTGAACGCCCTGGAACCGTGGTGCGTCAGCCGGGTATTCGTGAAACTATTCTGTTCCCGCTCATGAAGCCCGAAGCTTAAATTATAACTTTAGGTTTAATATTTGATTGAGCTCACATTCAGGGCGGCATTAATCCTGGAATGAGCGTTCTTAAACCGCCCGCACGAAATTTTGAAGACGTGCGGGCGGCTTTTTCTTGTTTGTGCGGGTATTCTGGACTCTAGAAAGCCAGATGAAGGGAGAGGAAATATGGATATTTTGATTGCGTTGGTTCCCCCGATTTTCGCCGGGATTGCCCTGTATTTTATATTGCGGTGGATTAATCGTGCGGACCGTTCGGAGCGTGCAGCGCAGCGTGAGGCTGAAAAAGATGCCCAGCTTTGGTATGAACGGGTAAAAAGTTCACGGGGGTCTGTTAACCCATTTACTGATGATAAACCGTAGTTGTATAAAATATTTCCCGCGAAAGTATTAAAACATATTTCGGAACCTTTATCTTTAGCGTTAAAGTCTGTTACTATGTATGTGCGATAGAAAATGTTTCATATAGAATTCTTTATATTTGAGTTTTCTCTAGCGCGTTCACATAACTACTAAGGAGATAACTACATGGCACAGAAAGTGCGCATCATTCTTGAAGACGATCTCGACGGCGGCCCCGCAGACGAGACCGTACGATTTGGCCTTGATGGTGGCCAGTATGAGATTGATTTGTCGAATGCTAATGCCGCTCGCTTGCGTGATGCTATCCGCCCGTTCGCGTCGAAGGCTCGCCGCGTACAGAGTACTTCGGGGTCCGGCCGTGCAGGTCGTGGCTCGCGTGGCGCAGCAACTGCTGTGAAGCGCAACCCCGAGACCGCTGCTATCCGTAAGTGGGCTAAGGAAAACGGTCATGAGGTTTCCGATCGCGGCCGCATTCACCAGGAGATTCAGGATGCGTACTACGCAGCACTGAAAAAGGAACAGGCATAAGCTACGTTTCTTAAATAAAAGACGGGAAGGCTTTTGAGCCTTCCCGTCTTTTATTTATGTCATTTTTCTGTCAAAGTGAATCTTGCCAGGTTGATTTGTGTATTGTGGCGGGCGGAGCGATAGGGTGAGGCTCTAAAGTGTGGTGGTGAACCTCCGTAAATTTGGTGTGACGAGGTGGTCTCCAGGGTGCATATAATGGTCTGTCCACATCAACTGTGGAATGTACGGCACATGTTAGTTGTGTAGGTTAATCTCACGATCATAATCGGTTGTTGTGGAGATGTCGAGAAAATATCCGCGATACTCCATCTCTATTTGGTATATTTCATGCATATTTTGATAGTTGCATTTTTGGAAATTGTTTGAAGTGTTTTATTTCCTGCCCTTTGAAATGGATAGTACAGGGCGGGCTATTGGGTGGCGTAAGGAATAATTTCGGTGTGCCGAAAACATGCATATGGTTACCACTTAGAGAGAATTCATTCTATATTTTCCTGGTAAATAGTTGCAGTTTCTATAAAATAAATCAAGCCCTTGAGGTTTATTGTCGGGATTAAACGAAAGTTAAACTTTATTTAAGTCTCGTATATACATAAGGGTTACCGAAAGGTAAGCATTAGGTTTTCATAATCCCTCAGAATCCTCGTGCCGCCGAGCTCGCTGCGGCAGATGATGCGCGCGTGACCCCGGCTGCGGGCCGGTGCGACCTTCGTCTCGCTAGTTCTTTCGATGGCGAACAGTCCCCACGCGAGGGGTAATACCGCGTAGTCTTGTATCAAGTAGAAAATCCTAGGAGTACGCAATGTTTGAACGCTTTACCGACCGAGCTCGGCGCGTAGTGGTGCTTGCCCAAGAGGAAGCACGCATGCTCAACCACAATTACATCGGTACTGAGCACCTACTGCTCGGCCTAGTTCACGAGGGGGAGGGCATTGCGGCCCGAGCCTTGGAGTCGCTGGGTATTACGCTCAACAGCGTACGTGAACAGGTGCAAGACATTATTGGCCCGGGGGCAAACGCGCCCAGCGGGCATATTCCCTTTACCCCGCGCGCGAAGAAAGTGCTGGAGCTTTCGATGCGCGAGGCTATTCAACTTAACCACGGTTACATCGGCACCGAACATATCCTGCTGGGTATGGTGCGCGCGAACGAGGGCGTGGCAAACCAGGTGCTGGCTAAACTCGGTGTGGAACCGGCCGCCGTGCGCCAAGCCGTAATGGACCTTATCTCTGGGTACCCCGGTAATGGTGACTCGAAAGAAACTGCCGGTGTTGGCGCGGGCAACTCCCGCGAGGGCACCCCGGCGGGCTCGACGATTCTCGACCAGTTCGGGCGTAACCTCACCGCCGCTGCACGCGAGGGTCAGCTTGACCCGGTGATTGGCCGTCACCACGAGATGGAGCGCGTGATGCAGGTGCTCTCACGCCGCACTAAGAACAACCCCGTGCTTATCGGTGAACCCGGTGTTGGTAAAACCGCTGTTGTTGAGGGTCTAGCCCAGGCTATTGTGCATGGTGACGTACCCGAAACTCTTAAAGATAAGCACCTGTACACCCTGGATTTGGGTTCCCTGGTCGCGGGCTCCCGGTACCGCGGTGACTTTGAGGAACGCCTTAAGAAAGTACTCAAGGAGATTCGCACTCGCGGCGACATTATCCTGTTTATCGACGAGATTCACACCCTTGTCGGGGCCGGTGCCGCAGAGGGCGCTATTGATGCGGCCTCCATTCTGAAGCCGATGCTGGCTCGCGGTGAGCTGCAGACCATCGGTGCCACCACCTTGGATGAGTACCGCAAGCACATTGAGAAGGACGCCGCCTTGGAGCGCCGTTTCCAGCCGATTCAGGTGGACGAGCCTTCACAGGAGCTCGCTGTGCAGATTCTTAAGGGTGTGCGCGATAAGTACGAGGCTCACCACCGCGTGACTATCTCGGATGAAGCAATTGAAACTGCCGTAAACCTGGCGGCGCGCTATATCTCTGATCGTTTCCTGCCCGATAAGGCTGTTGACCTGATTGACGAGGCGGGCGCACGCCTGCGTATTAGCGGATGACCGCCCCGCCCGAGATTAAGGTGCTGGAAGAGAAGGCAGGTAAGCTCAAGCGCGCGAAAGAAGACGCTATTCGGGAGCAGGACTACGAGAAAGCTGCCGGTCTGCGGGATGAGGAACAGAAGGTTCTTCAGGAGAAAGACCAGAAAGAGAAGGCATGGCGTGAAAACGGTGACGCCTTCGGTGAGGTGACCCCCGAGGTTATTTCAGAGGTTCTGGCGTCTTCAACCGGCGTTCCGGTGTACAAGATTACCGAAGAAGAGTCCTCGCGTCTGCTCAAGATGGAGGACGAGCTGCACAAGCGTGTGATCGGGCAGGAGCACGCCATTAAGGCGTTGGCCCGTTCGATTCGCCGTACCCGTGCCGGGCTGAAAGATCCGAACCGTCCGGGCGGCTCGTTCATTTTCGCTGGTCCGACCGGCGTCGGTAAGACCGAGCTTGCGAAGGCTTTGGCAGAGTTCCTCTTCGGCGATCAGGATGCACTGATTACTCTGGATATGTCGGAGTACCAAGAGAAGCACACCGTTTCACGCCTGTTCGGTGCCCCTCCCGGGTACGTGGGCTATGAAGAAGGCGGTCAGCTGACCGAGAAGGTACGCCGTAAGCCGTTCTCGGTGGTGCTGTTCGACGAGGTTGAGAAGGCGCACGCCGACCTGTTCAACTCGCTGCTGCAGATTCTTGAAGATGGCCGCCTGACCGATTCGCAGGGTCGTGTGGTGGACTTTAAGAACACCGTGATTATTATGACCACGAACCTTGGTTCACGCGATGTGAACCGCCGCGTTCCTGTGGGCTTCCAGGCAATGGACGATAACGCCGCTGACTACGAGCGTATGCAGGCCCGCGTCATGGAGAACCTCAAGGAGCACTTCCGCCCCGAGTTCCTGAACCGTGTGGACGATATTATTGTGTTCCCGCAGCTCTCCGAGACCGAGATTCTGCAGATTGTGGACCTGTTTGTTGGTCGTTTGGCAAAGCGTCTGGCGGATCAGGATATGTCGATCGAGCTGACGAATGCGGCGAAGGTTCTCATGGCTTCGAAGGGCTACGACCCGGCGATGGGCGCCCGTCCGCTGCGCCGCGAGATGCAGCGCAATATTGAGGACGCCCTGTCGGAGAAGATCCTCTTCAGCGAAATTAAGCCCGGTGAAAAGATTACCGTGGACGCTGAGGGTGAAGGGGATGACGCGAAGTTCACCTTCTCCTCCCAGCCGATGAAGGAATTATCCAGCGAGTACCTGAAGGATCTGGATTCGCAGTCGGTCGCTGAGGAAGAAGCGGTTGAAGAAGCCGAGCAGATCACCAATAACGCTGCCGAGTAGCTTTCAGCCTCGGTTAGTGATCAGGCTCAAATGAGCGCAGAGCACCCCCAGTCTCCCGTATGGGAGGAGCTGGGGGTGTTTCTTTATGCCTGTGCCCTGCATGTTTGCCTGGAAGGGGTGCGCTGGTGTCGGGCGGGATACGGCGGAGGGATAGTATGCTTAGTACATGCCCGCATCATCGAAAAAAACTCAGTCTTCATTGTCTCGTTCACGACCGGAACGGGGGCAGGACGCCTACCGTGCCGAGGTTCAGGCGCGGCTGGGGTTTTCCATTAAACGTGCCGAGCAGGCGATGATGGTGGCAAAATCTAAAGCTTTGCGGGAGTACGATCTGAGTGTCGCACAGTATGCCGCCATGCTTTCGCTCTACTATGCTCCCGGACAGTCAGCGGCGCAGCTGGCACGCGCTGCGGCGGTGACCCCGCAGACAATGGCTACTGTTCTTGCGCGTCTGGAGGCAAAAAAACTGATTACCCGCGTGCCTTCAGAAATCCATAGTCGCGTGAATGTGGTGACCCTAACCCCGGCGGGGGAGGAGCTGGGGCTGAAGGCTGACAAAAAGGCGCGTGCTGTTGAGGATCTTATGAGCAGTGAATTCACCCCGCAGGAGCAGGAGCAATTACGCGATTTGCTGGGCCGACTCGTTGAGGTTCTTGAGGGGTAGGTTCTGCCCCGTTGACGTGCGGGTGTTTATAGGCGCCCGCAAATAATCCGCTGTCTGAGGCCCGGGAACAACACTACCCTTAATAGCAGATGTCTGTTATAGTTCAGTGTGCGACTATAATTAAGGAGTATGATGATGAAGGCTGTCCAGATTACCAGCTACGACGGGCCCCTTGGCACCTTAGAATACGGTGAAACATCCGACCCAACCCCGGCTGCCGGTCAGATCGCTATTAACGTTCACTACGCAGGCGCTAGCTACGTGGAAGCGCTGTTTGCAGGCGGATTCGTACCGACTATCCCTGTGCCCTGGGTGCCGGGGCTTGAGGCATCCGGCACGGTTCGAGCCTATGGCGAAGGGGTCACGGAGCACGACGGCCTTGAGATTGGCACTCCTGTTGCCGCCTTTACGGTCACTGGCAGCGGAGGGTACGGGCAGATCGCGGTCACTAACGCTCACCTGGTTGCGCCAATACCAGAGGGGCTAGATGTTGCCACTGCAGCCGCTGTACCCGCAAACACTACGGCTGCGCTCATAGCCCTGGAACGGCTGGCTCAGGTGCAGTCGGGGCAGAGCGTGCTGGTTCAGGCCGCCGCAGGTGGCCTTGGGTCTCAGCTTGGGCAGGTGGCACGGTATCTGGGTGCTTCCCGCGTGGTGGGTGTTGTTGGTTCTGAACAGAAGCGGCACGCGGCATTAGAGCTGGGGTATGACGAGGTAATCTTACGCGATGATCTAGCAGAGCAAGAGCCCGACCAATTCGATATTATTGTCGACCCGGTGGGCGGTCCAACACGCGCTCGGTGCGTGGATCTGCTCCGTGTAGGTGGTCGCCTGCTTGTAGTAGGTGACGCTGCTCAGGCGGGGGATCAGCTCATAAGCAGCAATGACCTGTGGCTTGGCGGTAAAAGCGTCATGGGATTCAACCTAGGGGCTTTAACGGCGGCACAGCCTGAGCTTGTGGGAACATACCTCCGGCGCGCGCTGCAGCTGGTCGCCGATGGGGAAGTGAAGGTGCAGGTGACGGACGTCGTGCCTATTACCCAGGCCCCTAGTGTTCTGGCGAGGCTGCGGGCCGGAAGCACCGTTGGTAAAACCGTCCTTAAACACGAAGCGCTATAGTGACGCGCTAATAGTGATACCTTCCCTCCCGGCTGATTGAGGGCCGGGAGGGAGGGAAAACCGGGTGATAGATGGGGCTTATTCAGTGGTTAGCCAGTCATTGAGTGTGGTGGGGTCGGTACGGTCTGCTGGGTCAGGGATTAACCCGCCTTTAGCGATAGCCGAACCAAGGTATGGCAGCTGCCACACCAGCTTGGGGTGTTTGCCGCCGATTTCACCGCGCGCCGCGAGGATACGCTTCACAAACTCGGCTGCCGTCCCTTCTTCGGCGCCGCGAATCGAAATAACGCCTGAATCGGGGATATTCATCTGCCCCTCAGCAATATCGCAGGCTAGCTGAGCCACCGGCGCAGCCGGTAATGGCGACATTTTCATAGTGGGCAGCACCGATACGGGCCCAAAAGTGACCTGCTTTACGAGGGTGGGCAGAATCTCAAACCATTGCGCGGAGTGAATAATCACAGTTTCCACCGGTGAGGCCTTATAAGTGTTTTCCTGCACGGCCTTGCCGCTGTAGTAGCCGTATCCGCGGCATACTGCCGCATCCTGCACACCGGCAATCGAAATGCACACAATGCGCTTCACCTGGTTCTCTGCCGCTGCCTGCGCAATATTGCTGGCGGTGAGCTTAAAGAGTTCCTCGGCCTTGCGACGATTCATGACCGTGTGGTTCAAGGCATCAATGACCACATCCACCCCGGCGAGAGCTGGGGTGAGGCTCTCAAGCACTGAGGCATCTACCCCGGTGGAGCGGCTCAACGGCACCACCTGGTGCCCTCGCTTCTCAAGTTCGGTGCAAATTTTCGTGCCAATGGTTCCGGTTGCCCCTGCAACTGCTATTTTCATGAGTATCCCTCTTGAGTGAATAGTTGGTATTTCAAATACGTATTTTCTATTCTTTCAAAAGTTGGAAGCGAAAACAATAAGTTTCTGAATAAAGTATCTAAAAAATTTATATACTAAATTGTTATAAAAGCATAAAATATGTCTAAATACTTATGCGCTATAGTGAAACTAAATCATCTTTTTCACTCGCCAGACCGTCAGCAAGTAGTCCTTCATAGCAGCGTTGGATCTGCTCTTGAGAAGAGCCTAGCGTACGCAGCGACTTCACCACTGCTGACAAGTTTTTGGGTGCCACAATATCGGGGGAGAAGTTGGTAATAAGTTCCTTAGGGATGGGGTGGTGGGCTTCCCGAAGAACCGCCATCATTGCCCCGCGTAACTGCCGGTCTGTGCCATGCCAGCTTTGACCCTGAGGGGTGTACTCAGCCTCTGGTTTGCCAGCGGCAACCCAGGCACATAAATGCCTAATTGGGCATATATTGCAGGTTGGAGATTTTGCGGTGCACACCAGTGCCCCAAGCTCCATCGTGGCGGCATTCCATAGGCAGCTAGCCTGCTCATCGGTGGGCATCAGCGTCTCGGCGAGGCGAGTTTCAGCCGCATTAAGCGACTTGTGTGGCAATCCTTTGCCGCTGATGGCACGCGCGTGTACCCTGCGAATATTTGTATCTATTACAGTTGCGCGCCGCCCAAATGCGAAGGAAGTAATCGCTGCTGCAGTGTAAGAGCCAACCCCGGTAAGGCCAGCAGCTGCTCATAAGTGCCGGGAACATCACCATGATGCTCTAACACAATAGCCTGCGCTGCCGCATGAAGGCGCTGCGCCCGACGCGGATACCCCAACCTGCCCCAGCACGCACCGCCTCGGCGGACTCTTCAGCTGCTAAAGTCTTTGGGGGTCGGCCAGCGGCGCATCCATTCTTCCCACACTGGAAGAACACGTTTTAACCGGAGTCTGCTGAAGCATAAACTCACTTACCATCACGCCCCACGCGGAGCAATCTGCGCGGCGCCACGGCAGATCGCGAGCATTGGCGATAAACCAGTCACCCACCAGCTGGTGCAGCTGCTCTGTCTGTGTAAAAAGATACATGGGGTACTTCAGAAACAGTCTTTGGGCGGGAAGTGCGTGGTGAAGAGGTCATTGAACTAGGGTAAAACACCCGCAATATATTCCAAAAATAATATATATGCATAATTCCCGTTAAGGAATAAAAACGCTGTATTCTTATATGTATGTCAGAAGATATGGATTTGCCCCTGAAGTATATCGCCGTCGACGCATTATTGCGGCAGTTGCGGCAATTATTATTTTGATACTTCTTATAGTAGGTATTACCTGGGCTGTTAATACCATTCAAAACCGTAATACGAATGAAGCAGTCCCCAGTGCTACAGCAACAGCAGAGGCATTCCAAAACTTCAGCGCCCGAGCGGATGTGACCGCCTCACCCACCGGCTCGGCAAGCGCCAACCCCTCACAAGCAGCCGATCCCCAGTAAAAGCCCCTGACCCGAGCGCATCCACCTCCTCGGCTGCTGTAGCTGCCTGCTCTGCACAGAACCTTAAAGTGACCGTGGCCCCTCCAAAAAAAGCAGTATGCTGCGGGGAGGCACCTTCTTTACCGTCACCTACACCAACACCTCTAAAACCCCCTGCGCCATCGGCGGAGATAAAAGCAGAAAACGGCATAGAGCTGAACATTACCTCCGGTGCGGCACAAACCTACTCAAAGAACAAGTGCGCCCCTGCGCCGTTGAAAAAAAGCTGAGCTTGAGCCGGGGAAAGAAGCCACCGGTGAGATAGCCTGGGACCGCAAATCCAATGCGTCAGGGTGCGAAAAAACGAAGGACGCCGAGAAAGGCACTTATTCGGTGGTTGCAAGCGTGAACGGTGTTGCCTCACAGGCGGTAAACTTTACCCTCGCCTGATAGTAACTATCGCGGCATCCGCGGTGCTGCCCTGAGGGAGGGGGCTATAAGCCCGCTCCCTCCCGGCCGGGGGCCGGTAGTTTCCCGTACGTGAAGCCGCCTTCAGAAATGCTCTGCACGGGCTAGTGTGCGGTTTACAGGTACTTTTCGAGGGTGCTCTCAGCCATGCGGGAGAGCGACTCACGCAGGGTGCGGGCGCGGTTGCCGCCGACCCCCTCCACGGCCCGCAAATCCTCAAGGGTGGCTGCCATAAGCGCCTGTAAAGTGCCGAAACGTTCGACTAGGCGCGAAGAGATAATATGTGGGATGCTTTGAATACCATCCAGCAGACGGTATCCGCGCGGCTGAAGCGGAGTGTCTAAATCATACCCCTCAAAGCCGACCACCTGCGCAATAACCTTCAAATCGACAATGTTCATATCGTCCAGGTTCTCCAGAGCCTCAACAGCATCCCCAATATTCCTCGGGTTGGGGTTCGGCAGGTAGTCGAAGAGAATAATCTCGCTGCCGGGCATGTCGGGGCTGCGCAGTTCCTCAAGCTGAAGCGCCACCAGGCGGCCATGCACACCCAGCTCAAGCACATAGTGGCTAACCTCGGAAATAATACGACGCACCATCTCCATGCGCTGAAGGGTGGCGGCCACATCCCCCAGGGTCACGTGCGACTCAATTTCTAGAGTCGAGAGCGTCCCCAGCACTTTACGCAGACGTTTCTTGTAGCTTTCAAGAGTCTGGATGGCCTGGTTAGCGCGGCTCATGAGGTACTGGGTGTCCTGCACCGTGTAGCGGGTACCATCCACATACACCGAAATCACAGACATAGAGGCACTGACCGAATCACCGGAAAACCAGTCTGGATAGCGATACGTTCGGCGGTGCGGTGGCGGGTACCGGATTCATTCGTCTCAATGAACGGATCAGGCATGAGCTGCACAGCGGCTTTGAGGAGCCGGGTGGCATCCCTATCGCAGATAATAGCGCCATCCATTTTGGCGAGTTCGCGCAAACGGGTGGCCGAGAATTCCGTATCAATATCGAACCCGCCGGAAGAGAGCGCGGCAACGGTGCGGTCTGAACCGAGCACAATGAGTGCGCCGGTACGTCCGCGCAGGATGCGCTCCAGCCCCTCCCGCAGTTCGGTGCCGGGGGCGATGCGAGCGATCGTTTTGAGAAGGAGTTCGCTATAGTCTGTTTGCACGTGCTCCATTGTAGCCTGTTTATAGTGTTATTTCGCCTTTGAGGGTTGAGCGCAGGGGGCGCGTAGTTACACGGAAAAATGCATAAATAAAGAGTATTCGTTCTGTTTTAAGTGGTGGTTTACCGCCAGCGCACGCCCTGACCGGGGTGCATCATCGGTATGGTGCCTTATGGGCAGCTGCAGGTCTTAAACCGTCAGGGTCGCCCGTACAATAAAAACCATGGCTGCACGCACAAAAACCACTAAAGGAACCCCCGCCTACCGCTGTACTGAATGCGGCTGGACCACCGCCAAATGGGTGGGCCGATGCGGGGAATGCCAAACCTGGGGTTCTGTCGAGGAAGCCGCCGGGGGTACCGTGGCGCGCACCCGTACCGCATCCAGCGTGCAGAAACCGGCGCAGGTGATCGGCGAAGTAGACTCGACCGTCGCCGCCTATATGAGCACCGGCAATCCCGAATTTGACCGGGTGCTCGGCGGGGGACTGGTGCCCGGTGCCGTGATTCTGATGGCTGGCGAACCCGGCGTGGGCAAATCTACCCTGCTGCTGGATGTTGCCGCCATCTTCGCGCGCGGATACACCCCCGCGAACCCCCGCCGCTGAGCGTGCCCGCGCGAAAACCCGCGACGTGCTGTATGTGACCGGTGAGGAATCCGCCGCGCAGGTTAAGCTGCGTGCGGACCGCATCCACGCCGTCGCCGACACCCTGTACTTGACGAGCGAAACCGACCTGGGGACCGCGCTGGCGCATATTGAGCAGGTAGACCCGGCGATGCTGGTGATCGACTCGGTGCAGACCCTTGCCTCCGCAGATGTTGAGGGCAGCGCCGGGGGTGTGACGCAGGTGCGTGAGGTTGCCGCATCGCTGATCGCCACCGCGAAAGCACGCAATATGTGTACCCTGCTGGTGGGGCATGTGACCAAGGAAGGCACGATCGCCGGGCCGCGCCTGCTGGAACACCTGGTCGATGTGGTGTGCCAGTTCGAGGGCGATAAACACTCCAATATTCGTATGCTGCGCGCTATTAAAAACCGGTATGGGCCCACCGATGAGGTCGGTTGTTTCGATATGCACGAGGACGGGATTGCGCCCGTGCTCGACCCGTCCGGCATGTTCGTTTCGCGCACGCCGCATCCGGTGGCGGGAACCTGCGTGACCGTGACGATGGAGGGGCGCCGCCCGCTCCTTGCCGAAGTCCAGGCGCTGTTGGATCAAGCGGTGGCACCCGCGCCCAGGCGCACGGTGGCGGGGCTGGATTCGGCACGCATCCAGATGCTTTTGGCGGTTTTGCAGCGCCGTGCCGGGCTGAACGTGGGCAAGCTCGACTGCTATGTTTCCACGGTGGGAGGCGCCAAAATCTCTGAGCCCGCCGCCGATTTGGCGTGCGTGATGGCGCTGGCATCGGCCGCGCAGAATAAGCCGCTGCCGCGTAAACTCGCGGTGTTTGGCGAGGTCGGCCTGGCGGGGGAGGTGCGTGCCGTGCCGGGTATTCGCCAGCGTATTGCCGAGGTCGGCAGGCTGGGGTTCACGCATGTGCTGGTGCCCGCATCCCCAACGGGCGTGGGGCAGGTGCCCGATGGGGTGACCGTGCGCGAGGTCGCCACCTTGGGCGAGGCGCTGAACCTGCTCTTCCCGCAGGATAAATAACTGCCGCACATCGTGATGCGAACCGTGAGCAGAGTATTTTGGCGAGCAGATAACGAATTGCTGTCTGCTCGCCAAAATATTATCCGCTCGCGCAGGCTAGGTGGTTAGCTTTGCGTTTTCTCCCGCGCATGCTCATGTTTGGGGAAGAAGAAGGCAGCGAAAGTGCCCAGTACCAGTGCTGCCGCACCGGTCAAAATGGCTGGGGAAGCCGCATCCGTAAACCCTGTGGGCGTAAGGGTGCCGTCAAGGGCCGTAAAAATTGCGGTGAGAGTGGCGATCCCCAGCGCGATTCCTACCTGCCGTATGGTCATATTAGTCCCCGAGGCGGTTGCCCTGTCTTCAGGCACCATGCCTTGCAGGGTTGCCGTGGCGATAGGGGCAAAAACCATGCCCATACCCACCCCGGCAGCCATGAAGGGAGGCACAGAGTGGATGTATTCAACACTGGGATCGAGGATTGCACCGCTCCAGAACAGCCCAATACTCATGAGCGCCATGCCGACCGCAATCACCGGGCGGGTGCCGATCCCTGGATGTCAGCAGTCCTGCAAGCGGTGAAACAATCGGGGGCGCGAGAGTCCATGGCATGGTCATCAGCCCGGCTTCGAGCGGGCTTGCCCCTTGGACCACCTGCAAGAACTGAAGCAAGATAAAAGTAACCCCAAAGGTGCCGAAGAAAAAGAGGAACCCTACAATATTCGCCATACTAAAACTGCGGTTCCTAAAAGAGACGCAGCGGAAGCAGAGGCGCGGCGGCGCGTGATTCCCACCAGATGAAAGAGACTAGGATGAATACTCCACCGATCAGAGCGGTGAGAACTTCCAGGCTAGTCCATCCGGCTTCGTTTCCGCGCACGATGCCGTAAGTTATACCGAACAGCCCTATTCCCACGAGGGCCAGCCCAGGGAAATCAAGCGGTTCGGGGCGGCCTCGGGACTCTGGGATTGTGAACCATACCAGGGGAATGCAGAGCAGCCCGAATGGTACGTTAATCCAGAAAATTGCGTGCCAGTCCATGCCCTCAACCACGGCACCACCGATAAGGGGACCGAGCGCTACACCGAGTCCAGCGACTCCTCCCCAAATTCCAATAGCAGTAGCACGCATCCGCTCGGGTACGGATGTACTCAGCAATGCAAGGGAAAGTGGCATAACGGCAGAGCCGCCGATTCCTTGAAGAGTACGGGCCGTGATGAGGGCGCCGATATTATCGCTGATACCGCACCACGCAGAGGAGGCAGTAAATATAAAGACTCCAAGTAGGAAGACGCTGCGGCGTCCAAACCGGTCGGCCAGTGCCGAGGACATGAGAATGCAGGATGCAAAGGTCAGGGTGTAGGCGTTTACTGTCCAGGTGAGCTCTTCCAGTGTGGCTCCCAGATCTGCCCGAATGACTGGAAGAGCATTGGTGACGACGAGGTTATCGAGGGAAGCCATAAACATAGGAATGGACAGCGAGATGATGATGAGCCATGCGGGATGGGTGCGGGGTTTTTCTGCCTGTTGGGTCTGTTTCATGGGAAGGTCCGTTTCGTCTAGCTTTAAGTAATCAATTGATTACTTAAAGCTAGGTTATCGGGTGATAACATGTCAATATGGCTGAGAAAAAATCTGCACCTGGGCAACGACTCCCCGCCGCCGAGCGTCGTGAACAGATGCTAAACGCAGCCAGTATTGTTTTTGGTGAGCGCGGCTACACCGGAGCTACCACAGATGCCGTTGCCAAAGCGGCTGGAGTAAGCCAAGCGTATATTGTGCGCACCTTCGGCTCTAAAGAAAATCTTTTCGCAGAAACAGCCAGCCGTGCTGTTGATAAAACTATTGACGTGTTTCGCACAGTCGCTCAAGGCGTAGAAAGCCCTCAGGAACTCTTGAGGGAGATGGGGCATGCCTACGTAAAACTTGTAGCTGACCGGGGAATTCTGCTAACCATGATGCATCTTTTCACGATGGGGCATCATGAGCGGTTTGGTCAGCTTGCTCGCGACGAATTTATGCGTATATACCGAGTACTGCACCACGAAATAGGGATGAGCCCTAAAGCAACCGAAAAGTTCTTGGCAAAAGGTATGCTCATTAACACGGTTTTAGGGATGCGATTAACCGATGTCATGAAGACCGACCCCGATATACAAGGATTCTTGGCATGCACATTCACGCAGGAGGAAGCCGAAAGCCTGGCGGAACTCGCCAAACACCACGCACCGCTGCCTCCTGCGGCACGGGGACGCACATCATCCTAGCGATGCGCGCAGCCGCCGCCTGATTGTCTTCCGGTGAGGCTACTCGGGGTGCTTCTCAAGCTCCTGATCATGCAAGATAATGTTGATCGTGCGGCTCCGCAAATCTTCCTGCTCATCCTGGTTGCTATTAGCCTGCACGATTGGAATTTCGGAGGTGCGCGGTGCGTGCTCCGTGACGGCTTCACCCAGCTTCACCAGTGCTGCGGATGCCTGCTCGTGCCCCAGGCCGGTGGCTTCAAGCATATCCACCGTCATCAAGCGCAGCATGAGCACCAGCGACTCACCCTCAAATGAGGCCACACCCATCTGCCTCGGCTCCAAGGTGCCAGCGAGATCCACCAGACGTTCACGCGCAACCTGCATATAATGCGCCCGCTCCTGCTCGGTACCCGAATACATGCCCAACCCCACGCTCTGGGTGGCAAGCGCCAACGACTCCAAGGCCGCCGCTAACGACTCCAGGGCGGCTGGGCGCAGCTGCACGTGCGCAATCGTTGAGGCCATACGCCGGTTAAACACGCGGTCGTTACGGATCGCTAAATCAACGGCGTTGAGGGTCTGCGCCAGCCGGTCAAGTTCAGCCCGGCTCTTCTTACCCACCCACGAGAGCTGAGCCATGCCGCGCGCCGTCACCAGGTCGTTGCGGCACGCATCGTAGAGCGGCTGCAGCTGGCGGGCGTCCCGTAAACTCTGGTACGCCTTCTCGTAGTTATACTCGCGGATCGCGCTTGCAGACAGAAAAAACACGTCAGAAAACGCGCCCATGAGCGCTTCAGCACGCTCCCGGGGGCCATTGCGGGGGTCCTTAGGCATGAGGAACATCATCAGAAACGCCGCCACGCCGCCCACCACGCCATCCAGGCTGCGGGTAAACGGCAGATCGGAGGTTGGCGGCAGCAAAATCACCAGGCACGACTGGGCGCTCATCTGAATCGTAAAAATAATGCCGTTATCAATAAACCGGGCCAGAAGCACCGACAGGAACAGCGCCACCGCCGCCTGCCACGGCCCGCGACCCAGCGCCATCAGCAGCAGCTCGCCCACCAGAATGCCGCACGTGACCCCCAGCGACACCTCCAAAATACGGCGGGAATGGGTGGACCCGCTCACATACCCCAGGGACACAATGGCGGCTGTCGCAGCGAAAATGGGTTCCTGATGCCCCAGCACATAGAACGAGAAAAAGTACGCACCAATCCCCGAGATCGTAATCTGCAGGGACTGAAAAAACCCCGTGCGCACACGGCGGGCACCCTCACTCAAATAGCTGCGGGTGTGCTTTCTCGCTGAGGTATACATGCCGGCCATATGTTTAGTGTACCGGCGTGCGGCCTGCTGTACAGGCCCACAAGGGGGTGGGTGTCTCATTCTGCACCCGCCCTCGGCCGGGCTTAGCCTACCTGTGCAGGATGCGCTTCAGCAGAGACCCCTGATACTCAGCCAGCTTACGTTCGGCAGCCTCAGCGCGCTCACGCAGCCCGGCTATCTCGCGGTCTTTCCCCTCAATCTCGTGGCGGCGGGCGTCCTCCCACGAGTGCATACGATCCGATAAGGCCCACTCATTCCCGGCCTCTAAAGAGGTGCGCCTCAGCAGCCGCCGCGCCGCACGGTTCACCCCGCGAAGCGGCTCGTTCAGCGCCTCCACTTGGTGCACCTTCGGCAGGTTCTGCGGCTCGCGTGCCTCGTCGTTGCCGCTAATACGCTCCCACACGTACTGGCGCCACTCGGCCAAAGCGCCCAGCACCTCGGCCCGGCGCGGTGCCTGCAGCTCGGTGAAGGTGGCCCCCAGCTCGGGGTCGTTCAGCTGCACCGCCGCATCCAGCAGCAGGGAAGGGATGGCGGTGCCGAGCATCTCCAGCGGGGTGATGAACTCACCCACACCGTAATGTTTCATCACACCGGTGAGCCGCATTTCGGTGAACGCATCCGGTACCAATGCCACCACGGGCACCCCCACTGCCAGGCCGAAAACTGCCGGGTGGTAGCGGCTGGTGAGCGTTAGCGCAGCCCCCCGGTGGATGCGCACGGCGGCGTCTGCGTGCGTGATTGGTACTAGGGTCGCGGGGGTGTGCATCTGTTCGGCGATGCGCGCATGCACCTCATAGTCCCCGCGCTCACCCGCAACGGCTGCCTGGGCGGGGTTGCCCATGTGGCTGAGGAACACGGTGCTCAGGCCGTGCTCCTGGTAGGTGTACTCCAGCAGCTCCGCGAGGTTCTGGGCCTGCTCGTCGTCAGCATCATCAATGGTGACGCACACGTACCGTTGGGGCAGCTCAGGCACAGCCACCGACTCGGGGTATTCCAGCGTAAGTTCGGGGGAGTGCGGGGCGTAGTCGGTTGCGTCGTCGGCGCCAGCTAACGCCTCAATGCCGCGTTCGGTGCACCAGGCGTATGAGCCGCGCTCACGTACCGCCACCGCCACCGCGCTGCGGAGCATACGTTCAAGCACCTCGGCATCGGTGTTCGAAAGTACCGGCCCAAGCGACTGGCCCGAAATAAACAGCGGAATCTTGCGGTATTCGGCGACGAGGGCGATAGCCGCCCGCTCGTACAGCAGCCACCCATACCGCGAGTTGAGGTTGCCGCCGCCGGAGATCACCACAGCATCTACCGCGCAGACCCCCTCAACGAAAGCCCGTATTTTCGTGGCATCCGGGGCGAACTCGGGCAGTGTGGGCATTACGCCGCTGCGCAGGTACTCTTCCAGTAACTCTAGGGTCTGCTCCCGCTGCGCCGGTGCCCACGGAAACAGCAGGTACGGCAGGTACTCGTACTCTTCACCCGCCGTCCCCAGCGCCAATGAGCTGACGAGAATGCTCCTCATCGCGGGTTGCCAGGACGATGCGCGCCCCGCGTCCCGGCAAAAAATGTGGCGGACGCTACCGTCATTGCTTCGTCGCCCACATGGTAGACCGGCTGGCCAATATCGCCAGCCACCAGAACCTTAGTCATTATGCACTTACCTTATTGTTGGTGTTTTTAACCGCGCTTAAAAATATTTGGTGATGCGTTCGGCCCGTTCCCGCCACGATAAGGCCCGCTCGACCCGCAGCAGCCGCTCGTTCTGCTCCCGCTGGGCGGCCTCAATACGTTTCAGCTGTTCGCCCTGTTCCCGCTGGGTTGTCTCGATACGGCCTAATGTTGCCAGCACGTCCCGGAGCAGGTTGTGGTTTTCAAGAATACGCCCGTCTAGTTCGTTCGCCAGGTGCGCCTGGTACAGGTAAGGGCCAGCCGAGGAGCCGGAGGCAATATCCTTACGGATCTCTTCGGCGCGCACCTTCGAATCGTAGTAGCGGTGCTCAGCTTCACGGCTCACACTATTGGCGGCGGCGCCAGTGGCTTCGGGGCGCTGGCACCAGTACGCCAGCGGTTCGTCAATCGTGATGATTTCGCCTTCTGCGGCGGCGCGCATATTAAATTCCCAGTCGCCTACCACGGCCAGATCGTCCCGGTAACCGCCGAGCCTGGTGTGCAGGTCGCGGCGGTAGATCACGCCAATGGGTACGGCACGGTTGGTGCGGTATAAAAACTGCAGCCCAACAACGGGCAGCCCCTCATGGAAGATACGTTCGTTGAGCACCTGGAACCCGTTGTCGGTTTCACGTTCGAACCGTTCAACAATGCGCACGGTGCACATATTCGCCCCGGTCGAATCGAGGGCGGCGACGGTGTGTTTAAGAAATTTGGGGGCCCACAAGTCGTCGTCATCGTGCACGGTCACGTAGGTTGATTCGCTTTCACGAACCCCCAGGTTGGAAGCGGCTTCCATGCCGATGCCGTCGGTGTGCAGGAGCGTGGTTTTATCGGCCACCGGGCTTGCGGTAACAATGCGTTCCGCCTCGGCCCTGTCGCCGCCGTCGTTGACCACGTACACGGCGTAGTCCTGGTAGGTTTGCTCCGCAATATTGGCTAGGCGCGGGTCAGAAATTGTGGTCGGTTTTTGGTGCGCACAATAATGGCGACAGTGGGCGTCATTATTCTCCCATTCTCCCGGAAAGTGAGGCCGTAAGGCGCACATGCGCACGGCATGGTTGAGGCGTACCTAATTATTGTACGGGCTTTTTGCTACGCACAGTTTTAAAGCTGTCGGTTGGGCGGCAAATCCGCTGGTTTTCACTCGAAGAATAATCCGGTGACGCTCATCAGAGCCACCGCCAGCAGGAAACAGGCGGGAAAAGTAATCACCCAGGTGAGCAGGATTTGCCGCACCACGCGGGCGCTGACGGATGCGTGCCGCTGGTTCACCCCTGCCCCGAGTGCTGAGGCGACCGCCAAATGCGAGGAAGAGAACGGCAGCTGCAGCACGAACTGCCCTGCCGCGAGCACCGCTGCGGTTGTTCCCTGGGCGATAGCCCCGCGGAGCGGGTCAAGGCGCACCATACGGTGGGTGAAGGTATACCCGATGCGCCACCCGCCGGTCAGGGTACCCGCCGCGAGGATGGCGGCTACCAAGGCGGCGCATACGATCATGAGAGTTGCCGGGGCTTTATCGAAACTGACTGCGGATGTGAACGGGGCGAGCACCCCGGAAAGCAGCAGAAGCAGCAGGTAGCGCTGGCCGACCTGCAGCCCGTGTAATAGCGAGATGCCAGCAGTTGAGACGGCGAGAACTTCGCGGGAGGTACTATTGACCCGGTGCGGTGCGGTGCGTAATGCCAGCCGGTAGAACGGGAATACGAGCACCCAGGAGAGCAGGAACGTCAGCGGCGGCAGCAGCAGTAGCGGGGCGAGGGCGGTGGTGAAGATGGTGTGCACAAACCCGTAGTTTTCAAACCCGTCGGTGTGGGCGTACCAGGCCACCCCGGCGAGCGCGCCAATGAGCGCGTGGGTTGCGGAGGAGGGCATGCGCATCGCCCAAGTGATAGTGCCCCACGCCGCTGTGGTGGTTAGGGCGCACACGATACCAAGGAGGGTGGGTGTTCCTCCCGGGACAACAAGCCACGACGCCTCATATTCTTTTATCAGCATATACGCGAGGATGACCCCGGCGCCGTTAAAGAGCGCACTCACCACCAGCGCCGCCACGGGTGTCATGGCACGGGTACGTACCGGCACCGCGATCGCATTCGAGGCATTATGCACACCGGTGACGAAAATCGCGGCACAAAACGCCGCCACGCACAGCAGATACAGCAGGGTAGGCACGAGCTAGGACTCCTGCACAATAATGCGCCCAATTTCGGCTGAGACGTCACGCATAGCGTTCGCGGCGGCGCTGAGGCGCGTAATGAACTTGGTGTAGCGGCGGTACCGTTCCATCGGGTAGCGGGCGGCCAGCTGCGCGTCGTACTCTTCGGCGGTGCGCACCGCTTGGCGGGATATGCGCAGCATGTCCATCCAGTAGGTGTCCAGCCCCTGACGTCAATAAGTTTAGGGATCACCGCTTCGGTGAGCACCGCCTGCCGCTGAATAATGTCGAGAATGGCGGTGCTGTGCGTGGCGAAACCCGTCAATACGGTGTAGATAGAGGATGTGCGCGGCACTGGTGAGCTCCTCCACCGCACTGGTGAGTTTACGGGCGAGCGTGTACAGGTCTTCACGCGGTAAAGGGGTGGCGAACGAGCTGCGCACAGAGGTGAGGGTCATAAAAAATAGTTCGGTGCAGCTGGCCTCGTGGGCGAGCATCCGCTCGAATAGGTCAGGGTAGTCGCTGGTGGGGGTGCCAACCATTTCCGAAAGGAGCGCCGCCGCGCCCGCAACCTGCGCCGAAATCTGCGCCAGTGACTGCAGCGAACTGTTTTCTTGCGGGAAGAGGCGTTGAAGCATATACCGATTCTATCTCTGTTGTGAACTTCGGCGGCTGGGTGTGGGTGCAAAAGAAGAGGCCAACGAATCCGCTGACCTCTTCGATACGTATGGGATGTCGGGTTGGGAGCGCCTCTCGGCGGAAGGCCGCTCGAAGCGGCAAATGATTTGGAGCCCGGGGCTACCTATTAGCAACCCGACATCTTGTAATCATTATCCCGCCCGTGCGGGGGCCTGTCAATGCCTAACACCGGTTTGCGGCGCATCGGGAAGTCTTACCTTTTTATGCTGCTAGCACCGAAAAATCAGCGTGCACGACCCGAAAAATATTAGAATCCTTCAAGTCCCCCATGGTGACGCCACAGCAGGGCCACAGCTTCTAAATCTTCAGCGATTTGCCCCAGCCTGCGCACTCGTTCGGGGATGCTTAACATGCGGTTCACACCCTCGCGGCGCACCTCATGGCTGGGGGCGAGCGGTACATGCACTCCTGCGGCACGGGCTATGTCACCTGCGGCGTACTCGGCCCGTAAACCGAGCGCCACCACCCGCGCGAACGCGGCGAAACGCTCCAGGGCTATATCAACCTCACCCTCGTACACCCCCGCTAGGATACTGTCTGCTGTGGCCACTACCTCCCAGGCGCTGGGTGGGTCGGGTACGCCCGCGAGCACGTGTGAACGGTAGTCGTCTTCAAGCCCTTTAGCGAAGGCGCGGCTAACTGCTGTTGCGTCACGGTGCACCGCATCCCGTAGCGAGTACATGCGCCACAGTGCCCCCGGTAAGGACTGGGCGGGGGCTGATGCCCACATGAGCGCTAACGTTTCAAGCCCGTACTCGTCGGTGAAGTCCACGAGGCGTTGGGCCACCTGCGGGTCTGTGTTAGCGCGCCCACGAGCCAGTAAGACGCGTGCCGAGGCGTACGCCGCCTCATGCTGGGCGGCAGGGTTTTCACCACCGGCCTGGCGCTCAAATCTCGTGAGAAGCCAATACGGGCCGATGATAGCTGCGGGGCGTTGAAGAAACCATAGGTTCCTCAGTCTAACGCCGCAGCCACCGTGCGAACAGGGTCTTCGCTGACCGAAAACCTCACCCGAGGCCGTGTTTAGGGTTCGTCCGTGTGTAGTGTATAGTTGTACTGGAGCGCCTTTAGCTCAGTTGGTAGAGCTACGGACTTTTAATCCGCAGGTCGTGGGTTCGAGCCCCACAGGGCGCACTCTTCACCAGAGATCATCTGGCAGGTCGCCCCTTTCGGTATGAAACCGATAGGGGCGACTTTTTTCTTGTTCTCTCCTCCAACATAGGAGGGGGTAGGCGGCTTCATGTTGGCAATAGCCGTTGCCCGCAGGCTCACCCAACACACAGTTGATAATGTCCTCGGTCCTTCTGTCATGTTCATAGACTTGCGCCATAGCGAGGAACCTTTGACAAAACGTGCATGCGAACACTACGGTTACAGAACAGATAAAACGTCGCGATAGGTACCAGAGCAGATCATCCGGTTGGGTGCACGAATGGAGAAGCCGCTCGGGCGGGCCTCAGGACTAATGGCCATTGCCAGTTCTGAGGCATCTTTTTATTTATGCGTTTAGTAATACAGCTAGTGCCAAACCTAGACGAGATTCTTTTTAAGGGCGGCAAAAACTTTTTACTGTTTTTGTTGCGTTTTTCGCTCCCACCAGCGGATTACTTATGAGACCCCTAACTAGGGGAACTTATTAACCCACTAAAACCAGCGAGGGAGCGATGAGGCCGATGGGGTGTTCTACGGTCAGCGGGAATGATGACGGCGAGTTTCGGAGGGGCACAGCGCAGCGCCAGAAAAATTTTTTGCTGTTTTTGTTGCGTTTTTCGCCTCCAAAAGCAAATTACTTATGAGACCCCCATCAGGGGGTACTCATAACATCCTCTGAAAGCCCAAAGGTGGGGCAGACACACTTGCGCCTCCCCACCCGTCTAAAAACAGGTAGAAAGGAAAATTTTTGTGATGCTCAACCTTCGCATACGGCAACCTTCACGCAGCGAGAAGAACTGCAAGTTCCCGTTACTGAAGTTTTTTTCCGGCTCGAAGCAGATAGCCCCTACGGAAAACTTCAAAAACGTTTGGGGAGAGGCGCTGTTGCTTGAACGCATATTTTTCTCGCTCTTCTTGCAAGCGTGAGTGTTGAATTTTGTTCAGCTGCCCCCAACACACTACAAGCTACTAGATCTTTTGAAAGGCTGGAAAGGAACTCTAATGGAAAAGTATTCCGCAGGCCGAACCACAGATACTGCTGGGGAAGCTCCCCTGCGGTCCCGAAAATTTTTGGGTGCAAAACATGGCGGGAAGGGCTAGAAACCAATGGAAATCTTAAATCTTGTGTGGTCAGACCCCAGGTTGATTTTGTGCGTTGGTATTATCGCCTTTTTATGGCGACCCATCGGGAAGGAGCTTTGCTGTTGTGCGGCTGTTGTGTGGCGGGAGGTCTCCTGCTGGGGCCGGAGGCTTCTAAAAGCTTTTCTGAAGACCGCGCTGCCTGCCCCCGAGGCGCTTGGGGAGCGGATAGGTCGGTGGGTGCGTTCTAAATGTGGTGTCAATGACAGGTGACGCGTAACTGCCTTTATCAGTGCGCCGTCATGGTTGTGCTGCTGCATTTTCGGCACGGTTTAGGAAGGGGCCGAAGCCACACTTCTGAGCCCCGTGCATTACCGGGTGTAACGAATGCGTAGGGTGTATGTGTAGAGCGCAGATCTTGCCGTTCAGGTTCTTTATAATGGCTTCAGCCCTACCCGACTACGACGCACCGGCAGGAGAGCCTTGTGAGCAGCATCAGAAACCCCGAAAAAGTGACTATTCTGGCCACTGGTGGCACGATCGATAAGTTTTATTCGGTTGCGGGTACCCTCGATATTGGTGCACCGGCGGCCCAGGACCTTCTGGATCGGGTGATTACTGATATTAAGTTCGAGATCCGCCCGCTTATTGGTAAAGACAGTCTGGATATGACGGACGCAGACCGCGCGGAGCTTGCCGCCGCCCTCAACGCGGTTCGTGGTGAGCAGGTGATCATTACCCACGGCACCGACACGATGAGCGAAACCGCCCGTTACCTTGCGGAGCATGCGGATGTGGGGCAGAAAACCGTGGTGCTTACCGGGGCGATGCAGCCAGCCGTTATGGCGCGTTCGGATGCCGGGTTTAACCTGGGTGCGGCACTGTCTGCCGTGAACCTGCTGCCGCCTGGCGTGTACATTAGTATGAGCGGACGTATTTTTCCCGCCGCGAGTGTGCGCAAAGACCGGGCCCGCGGAATTTGAGGGTTAAACCGCCGCACCGATGAGGCACCGGTAGGGAGGACTATGGCTGAGAACCCGCCAAGAATAACCCCGCCACAGGGAAACCCCGGGCGTACCTCACTTGATGAGGGGCTGTACGTGTTCCGGGTGGTACTGTTAGCTGGCCCGGCCCTGATCATGGCGTGGCAGGCCATCCGTTTGGCTGTGCCCATTATTGCTGCTATTCCGTTGGCGTACCTGGTGGGTCAAAGCTGGTGTGCGTGGGCGTACCATAAGGGGCGTTCGCCCAAGATCATTATGGTGGCGAACTATTTTAGTATTCTTGCCGCTCTTGTCCCCATGGCTCCGGTGGGGGCTCTGCTGCTGTCTCCTTCCGCCACGCAGGTTGTTCTTAACTACCTGTGGAGTTCGCCGCTTCTGGTGCCTTTGACGGTGGTGTGGATTCTCATAGAGCTGCCTATTGAGACCGTCTTTTCGTTATTTTATGCCCGCCGCAGCGGGCGCAGGCTGAGCATTATGGCTGAAGCGTCGGCTGCGTAGATTCGGTTGTTCAGGGGACGTGAACTCGGGGCTGTGCCGCGCCTCAAAGGTTGCTGTGTGTGGCCGCAATAGTGCCACGTTAAGGATACTGCCCGTGGTACGGTAATGAGCATACGACGGCCTAGCGCCGTGTGAGGATGCTATACGAAAGGGGCGAGGGTGAGCGAAAACCCGCATTCCCATAATGATGAGGTTCAGGACTCCTCAGCCTCCGCCCCTGTGCATTCTACTGAGTATTCCCACGATGAGCAGGCCGATGCGACCGTGCCGTTAACCCCCGAGTATGCTGCTGAGCTTCGGGAACCTAACGTCCCGGCCGATGCGGACGCTGCCGAGGTGACGGTCCCATGGGGTACCCACCCAAGCACCGACACCGCCGAGCGTAAGGGGGGCGAGGAGCCGGGCAGTGAATCCGCTGAGCTGGATGCAACCCGCCCGATGCCTCCGCTGCTGGATGATCCGCAGTCTGGTGAACGTGACGAGCTGGAACCTACCCGTGTTCTTTCCCGCCGATACGAGCCTTGAGGACGTTGAGGCTGAGGCAACCCTGGGTGCTTCCTGCGGACGGTACCCAGCCCCGACGGACGCCACGAGGCCGCTGCCGCCGCACGGGCACCCTGACAGCACGGTAAACGGTGAGCTGGAGGGGCCTGCCGTAACGGGGGATCAGAATCAGGCACCTACCCGCTATCAGGCGCCGGTGCGTCTGACGACCCCGCCACCGTTGCCGCAGCTGCCCGCGCCGATCCCGCCGCACCAGGCGCCGCCGCCACAGCAGCCGTATGTGCAGCATCCGGGGCCGCCGCAGTATATTCCGATGGTGCCGGTCATACCGGTGGTGCCCGTTATGCCTGTGGCGCAGTACCCTGCGGCGCTGCCGAACGTGTCCCCGCAGGCGCTTGCCCGCGGGCAGCGGGGGTTACGGAACACCCTGTGTGTGCGCCTGCTGGTGCTGGCCGTGATCGCCCTGATTGAAACCTCAATTATTGCCCAGTACACGCGTGAGATGGCAATGGCCTTTGGGGGTGCTTGCCGTGCTTTATGCCGTGGTGCAGGTATGGCCCCTGATACGCCCGCCCCGCAATAACTCTGATGCCTCCGTATATATTGCGTGGGGTGTTTTCTCAATGATTAGTTTTGTGGGGGTGGGGCTGCTGCTGGCTCCCATTACGCTGATGCTTTTGGTGCTTGACTGGAGGGGTATTTCGCTGGGGATGGACCCCATGCTGATACTGTGTGTCTTGGCCGTGCTGTGGCTTCTTGAGGTGATCCTGTTATCGGTAACCCTCTACCGTTTCGGGAGCCTGCGCATGATGCTCACCCAGCAGGCGCCGCTCATGGACTACCTTAATACACACGGGCGGTAGATGCGTGCTCGGGAATCTCTCAAGTTATATAGTATTGAACACAACATAGTGCATGAATCCGTATTTTCGGATGTCTCTTGTTCTGTAGCCGCACTCTGTTAGAGTGAAAAGGTAATCATCTATAGGATGTGAGACGTATTCTGTACTCTATAAGAACCACGTCGGGATCGGACAGATCCCACACACCGCGAAAAGCACCGAGAAACCGGGGCTAAGGAGAACAACACCGATGAGCGAACAGTACGGCCAGGGCTCTGGCTCCCAGCAGTATGGGAACCGGGGCCAGTATGGGCAGCAACCACCTCAGTATGGGAGCCAGCCCCAGTACCAGCAGCAACAGCAGCAGGGGAACCAGGGCGCAAATAATGGGTACTCCCCGTACGCCGACCAGCCGACAGTGCCGCTAAGTTCCTTCACGTCGCAGGGGAACCAGGGGCAGCAGTCCCAGCCGGGTTCTGGCCAGCCCCAACAGCAGAGCCAGCAGGGCCAGGGGTATAACGCGTACGCATCCGGTGCGGGCGCCAATAACACTAATAAGCCGTACCAGCAGTCTCAGCCTTCGTATGCGGGGAACCAGCAGCAGGGCTACCAGCAGTCTCAGCAGGGGTCTGGGCAGCAGCAGAACCAGCAGGGCCAGTTCGCAGCCTCAGCTTACAATGCTTCTCCCGGCGCTTCAGCTTCCCCAACGGCACCGCCGCCGTCAATGCCCGGCAGCGTGAAAATGGCACGCACGTTTGGGTTTGTTGCGGCTGCCCTGGTGCTGGTAGACATTATTTTGGGTGTTGTGCTCAATACGATGTCTGCTTCATCAATGTTCATTGTTTCGCTCCTTCTGAATATTGTGGCTTTGGGCGGCCTCGTTGCTATGGCCGTGATGCTCCGTACCGCTAACCCGCTGATTCGGATCGGGCTGAGCGTGCTCTCGGGTATTATCGCGGGCGGGAGCTTGGTGAGCCTCATCATGGCGTTCATGAAGATCGGTGAGGTCAGCAACGCCTCGAATGAGGGGCTGCTCCCTGACGGTTATATGGCCGTGGCATACGGCAGCCTGGGTGTTGCGGTGCTCATTGTTTTGGCGAACATCGCGGTAATTGCGATGCTGTGGGTTTCTGGTTCTAGCGAGTTCTTCGCCCAGGGCGCGGCACAGAAGGCCCAGGCCCAAAACGCTGCGCAAGCTCAGAACGCGGCACAGCCTCAGCCGGGTTACCCCAACCAGCCGGGTGCCCAGTACGGTCAGCAGGGCCAGGCTTCTTCGCCGCAGGGCGCGCAGGGGCAAAACCAAAATGCGGGTGCACAGAGCCAACAGAGTTCCGCTCAGCAGCAGGGTTTCGCTGCTCAGCAGGGCACCGCCCAGCAGCAGATAGCCGTCGGGTGCAGCGTCGTCAGCGCAGCAGTCTCAGCAGGCTTCACAGCAGTACGGTCAGCAGCAGAACCGCTACCAGGCACCTTCTCAGGGGGCCCAGCAGTACGGTCAGCAGTCATCATCTTCCCAGTCTTCGCAGGGGCAGTACCAGCCGCAGGGTCAGGGTGCTCAGTCGTCCCAGTCTTCTTCGCAGAGCGGGTACGCTGGCGGTTATGGGCAGGGTTCCTCCGGGCAGTCTCAGAATGCTCAGAGTTCCTCTTCTCCAAACAGCCAGTCGCAGGGGTACGCTTCCCAGGCGCAGTCCCAGCAGCAGTATGGCCAGCAGGGGCAGTACTCGGGGTATCAGAAGCCGCAGACTTCTTACCAGCAGTATCAGGCTCAGCAGGCGCAGTCAGCTTCGTCCTCACCCGCCGCTTCAGCTCAGTCAGCTGCCGCTCAGGACGATCCGGACGCGACCGTTCCACTGAGCCAGAAATCGTATGAGGCATACACCTCTCCTCAGCAGTCGTCCTCTTCGTCCCAGCCGCAGGATAAGGATAAGGATAAGGACCCGTCCAAGCCGCAGGCTGCTGCCGAGTCGTCTTCCTCCTCATCGGCGCAGCAGAGCCAGGGTGAGGATCAGCCGTTGGAGCCAGAGCCGGAGACTTCTCAGGTGCCCCTGCTCTCCCAGGGTTCCTCATCTTCACAGAGCTCTGAGTCTTCCCAGAGTTCTTCGCAGTCGCAGCAGTCCCAGCCGCAGCAGCCACAGAAGGACTCAGTATCTGCTCTGGATGCTGACTCGGATGCGACCGTGCCGCTGAGCCAGAGCTCCTATGACGCTTATAACTCCATTACCCAGCCACACGCCGCTCCCCGGCAGTCAGCGGGTTCTTCGCAGGGGCAGTACCAGCCGCAGGGTCAGAACCAGGGTTCGGCGCAGCCGTCGCAGAACGCCCAGAGCCAGAGTTCGCAGCCTCAAGCTGCTCAGGGGCAGTCTCCTCAAGGGCAGCCGCAGCAGCCTTCGCAGAGCGGCTATCCTGCCGGTTACCAGCAGCAGGGGTACGCTGCTGCACAGCCTCAGCAGAATATGCAGGGCTACCCGGCGGGTCAGCAGGGTGCGCAGCATCAGCAAGGCTATGCTTCGGCGGCACAGCCCCAGCAGCAGTATGGCCAGCAGGGGCAGTACCAGGGGTATCAGCAGCCGCAGCAGTACCAGCAGCAGGCCCAGGCGCAGGCTGGTTACTACCAGCAGCCGTACCAGTACCAGGCACGCCCTCAACAGGGTCAGTTCCAAGGGTACGGCTACCAGCAGCCGCAGAATCCGCAGCAGCCCGGTTCCCAACAGGAGCAGAAGAGCGGTGACGCCAACCAGTCACAGCCCCAGCAGCCAGGGCAGACCTCTGCGCAGAACAACCAGTCGCAGGGTAAGTCTGAGAACGGCTAGTATGCGCGAAATAGCGTAGCGTCTTAATTTCCCCGCCCGTCGGATAACCGATGGGCGGGGAAATTTCGTGTTGTTAGGCAATAAAGTATCGATAGTAGACATCGAATTGGTACCCTAACTAACAGTCAGGGTATACAGAAACCTTAAGGAGTGGAGCGGTGCCGAATACGCAACCGGCTCAGCAGCCGGTGATCCCCAGCGGTGGAGGTCTTGAACGAGTCTACGCTTTACTTCCCGCGCAGCGCCCGGCACCGCTGATCCCCGTGTACCTTGCTGCAGCACTCATCGCCTGCCAGGTGGTGATGTGGCAGGTGCTGGCCTGCAATATTCTTTTCACAGTGCAGTACCCCATTAATGCCCTCTCCGAGAGTCAGGCGAAGGCTATGGAGCAGATCCAGCAGTATTACCCGGCACTGGTGACCGGGCTGGGCATTATGTTTATCACGGGCATGCACATGTTTCTTCTGCTGAAGTACCTGCAGGGTCACCGCTGGGCTGCCCTGGTGCTTACGGTGCTTGAGCTGCTCGGTATGCTGTGTGCCCTGTCGATGGTGCTCATCGTGGGTGTGCTCATGTCTCAGCTTAACGGTGCCTCGTCTGAGCAGGTGGATTATTTGCTGGGGTCTTCGTCCCCGCTGTACCTGCCCGTGTACGCCGGGATGCCGTACCTGGTGATGAGCGTTATCGCGCTTGCGCTGCTGTGGAGCAGGGCCAGCCGCGCTTACACCGATGCCCGTAGTGCCTGGCGGCTGCGTCACCGGCTGCGTGAGCTGGAGGAACAGTGCGACCTTCTGATGCAGGCGCAGGCCACCCAAGCTGAGATAGCTAAAGATACGTAAAGATTTAAAACTATTTCAAACAATAACGTTAATATTCATGTGTTTAGAATCTCTCTGGTGGTAAAGTAAAGAAGAACGTGCCACCCATTGTGAATTTGTGCGGCATGCCCAACCAAGGAGAAAACACATGAGCGATCAGTACGGGAATTTCCAGGGGGTGCCGCAGACCCCGGCCCCTACACCCTACCAGCAGCCACCGTACGGCAGACTGGACAAAGGCTACCCTGCAGCTGCGCAGAAGCCGCGTCCGGGTATCACCGTTATGCTGGCTCTTGCGGCCATACTGATCTTGGTTGCGCTGCGAATTGTGGACTTCTTCCTTGCTGCGTCTATAGATTCTCTTGACGCATCAAGCTGGCGCTCTCTTCTATTCACAATTTTTACATAGCATGCGGTTGCCAGGTGTATCTGGGGAGGCGTTCGGGCTCTATTGTCCAGACGATATTATCGGCGCTTGCAATCGCCGTGAATTTAGCCTACCTGCCTGATGCGATAAAGGCTAAAGAAGCGATAGACATACTCGCTCCCGAGTATTCCGGCAGGGTAACTATGGTTATTCTGCTGACGATTGTTTCTATGGTGTTCAGCGTTATTGCCATTGTTTTGCTGTGGCTTCCGGGTACCCTTCAGTACTATAAAGAGACTGCTTTGTACCGCCAGGCCCAAGCTGGGCAAGCAGCCCCGCAGTTTCCTGTGCAGGGGCAGCCGCAGCAGCCAATGCCTCCGCAGCAGGGGATATATCCAGCAGTACGGGCAGCAGCACCCGAACCAGCCGCCTCAGTATCCTCAGCAATAATCTCACTATACAGGTGTGTAATATGCTCACACGTGGGCGCCGCCCTAATGCACAGGGCGTCCACGTGTGGGGCTATGGCGGTGTGCACAAGCATAGGGTGATATGCAGGGGTGCAGCTGACATAATGAGAAGAGAATCCCCGTTGCCGTTGTGCACGAGTGAAAAGGAAAACTTTTGGAACAGCACCCTCCCCAGCCATCGGAATATCAACAGTACGCGCCGCAGAATGTTTACGGGTACCAACAGGTGGTGACCGAAAAACCGGAGCGCAATAAGACCGTTAATATTGGGCTGATGCTCCTGTACATCTACATAGGGATAACAGTTCTAAGCACCGCTCTTGAGGTAGTTATCTCGTTCGCCACCAACAGGTATGAGCATCTGGCTGAGCTTCAGAACTATGACAGCTATAGCAGCGGCGTCACCATTGATACTGGCACCTATACAGCTATGGTAATTACTATAACCATCATTATGCTGGTCGTTAAGGTCAGCCTGATGGTTCTGTTCACCCTCATGTACCGTGCTGGGCGCACATGGGCGCGCATATTGAGCGCTGTCCTTGCGATTCTTGCCGCATTGCAAAGCTTGTGGGGGTTAATCTCTATCCCATTTCTTGCCGCTGTTGACCCCGGCATTGTACCGGACTACATGCATTCTGCGGTGGTGGCGGCTAGGGACACTGCTATTTTCACTTTGCTTTCAATGCTGTGGGCGGTGCCAACGCAGTCGCAATCGCCATTTTCCTGCTGAAGAAAGAAGCCTCTGAGTACACCGCACAGTACGCAGCGTGGCGCACCTACCGCAGGAGCGCCACCGAGCACGCTATCTACGGGTCGCAGCAGATGCGGTACTAGTTAGGCGCCGAGTCTTCTGCCGGTAACCGGCGGAAGGAGCTTCGCAGCTTTTTCGGTGCTTAAGAGAAGCACTGCGGATGCTGGCTGCGCACATCTTGGCGGCAGGTACCTGCCTGGCCCAAGAGGCAGGGTTTGGTACGGTGGTAGGGAGAGAACCTCTAGCACGTTCATAAGGAGAGAGTCATGAGCCACGACTTTCCCAACCCGCAGAATCCTCACCCTCAGGCTCAGCACCACGGGGGCGCAGCACCCCACGGTGCTGCCGATTTAAGTGCTCTAGGCCCGCACGGGACACCGGAACATTACGAGACGCATCAGGTTTATGAGCACCTGCCCACTGAGCCTTCGCGGCCTTCCGCCCAGGTGCGGCTGGGCATAAAACTCATCTATGCGCATGCCGTACTCATAGTGGTGCACGGCGTGGTGAGTTTCTACCGTGACACGATCCCCACCAGCACTACAGTGTACGCCCAGCACGGCGCCGCAGCCATGGACGTCACGATTGGGAAGATTGCCGTTTTGTACGCGGTCATCACCCTCGTGCTGGTAGCCACCAATATTCTGGTGGGAGTGTTCTACTCGCGGGGGTACACGTGGGCGCGTATTACTGCGGCGGTGCTGGCCATACTTGGTGCTATGAATAACCTCCTCCTTGGCCTGCTGACCCTCATTGGCGTGTTCGAGCTTTTTGCGGCGCTTTCGCGGGCGTCAGATTCGGGAGACCCCGGGTACATTGAAGCGTACCGTTACGCCACCATTTTTGTGGTGGCTTCGGCGGTGCTGTACCTGGTGGGGCTGCTGCTGTGCATCATTATCGCCGTGTACATGTTCAAGCCGCAGGCGGCGGCATTTACTACGAACTGGGGCATGTGGCGTGCCTACCAGAAGAACCCCAGCATGTACGTTCAAATACCGCCAGCGCATTTTTAGCACCTGGCGGGCCGGCAGCTAGTGGGGTGTCTTCGACCCTGCTCTCACGGTGGCTGCGGTATCTGGTTTATGCATATGGGGCGTTATTTCCCCTTAGCGGGGCGGTATTTTTGGTAGGGTGGAGACGACAGTCACTACATTTACCCCGTGAAGGAATACACCATGAGCCAGTACCCGCCGCCCTACGGTCAGCCTCAACAGCAGCTGCCGAGTTATGCTCAGCCCCCCGGGTCTTCCGGGTATTATGGGGCACCGATCGGGCAGCAGCAGTTTCACATGCCTGTGCCGGATGAACCGCCGCAGAGCAATAAGAAGGTGAACTTCGGTGTGCGCCTTATCTATATCTATGTCGGGTGTCTGGTAGTGGGCCTGATCGTGGATTTTCTGCCCGGCTACCAAAACGATGGTGACCAGGGTAGGGGAAGTAATATCACGCGGGGCGCCGCTCGTCGTTAATATGCTGATAACTGCGGTGTCGATTACAGTGGCGATTGTGGTCGCCACGTTCTATAAGAAAGGGTATACGGCGGCGCGGATCACAGCCGGAGTGCTCGCTATTGTGCAGGGGCTTTTCCTGCTTATGCAGGTAGCATTGGCTACAGTGGCGATTCTTGTGGCGTGGACGCTCATCTCTGACGCAGATAAAGACAATGTATTTAGGGTAGCATCCGAGAACCCCTTGGCTGTTGCTGCCTTCATAGCAGCAGTACTGCTGATGCTGATAAAACTGGTGCTGTGCATCATGATTACCTGCAGCGTGTTCAAATCTGAGCCCAGCAAATTCACTGCCGACTGGGGCGCATGGCGTAACTATCAGAACAGTGTGGCGCTCACCCAGCAGGTTCAGGCATACGCTCCGCAGCAGCCCACCGCACCCGGGTTTTCTGCCCCTGCTGCGGCAGCGCCCAACCACTATGAGGCGTACAGCCAGCAGAACAGCCGTCACGAGAGTGACAAGAACGAGGGCCCTAAACTCAACTAGTGCTCGTACGCCTGCGGGTTATCGCAGGTGAGGTGTACCGCCTCCACACCCGCAACCGCTGAGTGGCTGGAAAAGGCATCAAAAAGGTGGCCTATATCGCCGGTGAGCACCCACTGACGGCCCAGATGACCGCACAGTTGAAGAAGCCCATACACGTGGTGCTCCCAGCTGTGTATGGGCTGCTGAATCTCAAAAATATTCTTATCCCGCGCGGTGACAGTCAGGTTCAGCTCCGTGAGCTCTCGCCGTACCCTATTCAGCACGCGTTCGGCGGCAGCATCGGATGTGGCCGCTAGAAAGAACGTCAGCCGGGTAGTCGCTATCATCGGTGGCCTTACAACTGCGCGCGGCCCCCCACTGAGGAAATAACGAGAAAGTAATTTCCCAACGGGGCCGCCGCAACATAGCAGCAGCGAAAAACTACTCGCTCAGAGCCTTCTGCTCCTTCTTACGGCCACGTATGTACTCAATAGCCACCGGAACCACCGAGACCAGCACAATAATCACGGCCAGAAGCTCAATGTTCTTGTGCACAAACTCGATACCGCCCAGCAGCACCCCGGCGGTCCCAATCAAGCCGATCCACAGCACCGCACCCAGAATATTCCACAGATTAAACTTACGGCGCGGGTACGAAGAAATACCGGCCGCCAGCGACACGAACGTGCGCACAATCGGCACGAAACGCCCCAACACCAGCGCCACCCCGCCGCGCTTAGCGAAAAACTCCTCAGCCGCGTGCAGGTTCTTAGTGCTCAAAAACTTCGCGTCGTCCTTGAACAGGTTACGGCCGTAGCGGGCGCCCAACTGGTACCCCACCTCGCCGCCAGCGACGGCGGCAACAATCAGCACCGGGAACGCCAGCCACAGCGAAAGCCCCATACGGTCATGCAGCATGCCGAGAGCAAAAATAAGCGAATCACCCGGCAAAACCGGGAACAGCACGCCGGACTCAATAAACACGATGATCGCCGAGACCACCAGCACCCACGGGCCGGTGCTAATAAGAATATCCTCAAGATTAAAACCGAGAAGCGCCACGGGCATATGCGCAACCAGCGCAGAGGCGAGAAGAGACATCACAATCCTGAAACGTAAATAGGTCTATAAAAGTCAGTGTGCGCGGTGCGCAATAGCAACAGCCTAACCCCCGCACCTGAGGAACGGGTAACGGCACACTATGCGGAAGCTGTGTAACACTGTGCCCAATTCTACCTGTAGCGAGCAGGAAAACACATAACCAGTGTCCTGCCGCCACCGTGATACGCACCGCCTCAGACGCAGCCAACCGGCTGACCCCGAAGAGCAAAAACCGGTGGTGCTGGAAGCAGAACCCCGCACCAGCACCGCCCTATCAGCAAGATGCTGCCCTGCGCCCAGCAGACAATAGCGGGCACCAATACCACTACAATAGAAGCCTTTTCTGACATGATGGAAAGACAACCATGAACCCGCACCCCAAGAAGGCACCGTGAACAGTAACCACTTTGCGAGCCCACAGGCGCAGCCTCTGCCCACGCGCGCCCGCACCCTCCTAGCTGCGCTCACCAACAACCCACACGCCGCCTTCCATACCGGGCAGTACCAGGCGATCGAAGCGCTCGTGGCACACCGCCGCCGCGTGCTCGTCGTCCAACGCACCGGGTGGGGAAAATCCGCCGTCTACTTCATCGCCGCCCTGCTGCTGCGCGAACAAGGGGCCGGGCCAGCACTCATTATCTCCCCGCTGCTCGCCCTCATGCGCGACCAAGTGGCCGCCGCAGAACGCGCCGGGGTGCGCGCCGCCATGCTTAACTCCTCCAACGTGACCGACTGGGACGACATCCGCACCCGCCTAGAATCCGACCAGATCGATGTGCTCCTCATCAGCCCCGAAAGGCTCAACAACCCCGCCTTCCGCGACGAATGGCTGCCGCAGCTCGCACCCCGCCTCGGGCTGCTCGTAGTGGACGAGGCGCACTGCATCTCAGACTGGGGACACGACTTCCGCCCCGACTACCGGCGCATCGGTCGGCTCATTGACGACCTGCCGCCGCGCATACCCGTGCTCGCCACCACCGCAACCGCCAATGAGCGCGTGGGCGCAGACATCGCAGAGCAGCTTGCCGCGCATCCGCCAACCGGCCGCACCCCAGACCCAGACAGCGCCGAACCGCAAAAAGTACTCACCCTACGCGGCCCCCTCACCCGCGACTCCCTCCGGCTGGGGGTGCTGCACCTGAAGGAGCCCGCAGAACGCATCGGCTGGCTCATCGCGCACCTGAACACCCTACCCGGCTCCGGCATTATCTACACCCTCACCGTATCGGCGGCGCAAGACACCGCTCGAGCACTGGCTAACGCTGGGTACCGGGTTTTGCCCTACACCGGCGGTATGGACGCTGAAGAACGCATTACCGCCGAAGAAGCACTCAAAAACAACCAGGTAAAAGCCCTCGTGGCGACCAGCGCCCTCGGCATGGGGTTCGACAAACCCGACCTGGGGTTCGTGGTGCACCTGGGGGGGCGCCCTCCTCCGCGGTCAGCTACTACCAACAGGTAGGGCGCGCCGGCCGCGGGGCCATTAACGCCGACGTGCTGCTGCTGCCCGGCCCCGAAGACACCGCCATCTGGGAATACTTCGCCACCGCCTCAATGCCGGACGAAACCAACGCCCACGCCGTGCTCACCGCCCTCGCTGAAGAACCTGAAGGGCTCTCAATCCCCGCCCTGGAATCCCGCGTGCAGCTGCGCCGCACCACCCTGGAGCTGCTGCTTAAAGTGCTCAGTGTTGAAGGGGCCGTACACAAAAATAAGTCCCGGTGGGTCAGCACCGGTACGCCCTGGACGTACGATGCGGCCCGCTACGAGGCGGTGGCACGCGCCCGAGTGGCCGAGCAGAAAGCCATGCTCGCCTACGAAAACACCACCACCTGCCGTATGGTGTTTCTCGCCCGTGAGCTTGACGATAACACCGCAGAACCCTGCGGCACCTGCGATACCTGCACCGAACCCTGGTACCCGCGCACCGTCCCGCAGGAGGCGCTCACCGCCGCCACCGGCTCCCTCACCGCAGCAGGGGTGGAGATCACCCCGCGTAAACAGTGGGCTTCTGGGCTGGACAAGCTGGTGGGGGGATACCGCACCCGCCGGAACCCGCATCCCCGCCGATGAGCAGGCAAACACAGGGTATGCGCTGGCCCGCCTGAGCGATCTGGGGTACGGGGCGCAGCTGCGTGAACTGTTCACAACCGACGCCCAGGGCACCCGCACGACGCCCCCACACCCGCGCCCCTCGGTAAGGCGTGCGTGAATGTGCTCGCCGCCTGGGACTGGGGCGACACGGGCCGCCCCGCCGCTGTGCTGACCGTGCCCTCACCGGTGCGCCCGCGGCTTGCGCGTTCACTGGGGGAAGGACTGGCAGGTGTGGGGAAACTAGCCTACCTGGGAGAGGCCGTGCTCACCGATGCTCCACGGTTTTTCGGCGGCAATAGTGCGTTTCGGTGCGCGGATGCCCTGCGCTGTTACACGCTGCCAGACCGGGTGCGTGACTACCTGCATGAGCATCAGGGTGCCGGTGCTGCTGGTGAGCGAGCTGGTGGATTCGCGCTGGACCTTCACCGTGCTTGCCCGCGAACTGCGGCGTGCGGGCGCGAGCGCGGTGTACCCGTTTGCGCTCGCCTACAACGGGTAAGGCCTATCGGATAGGGGAGTATGAGCTGTTATGGATGACGAAGAGTACGCGGTAGATGCCGGTGATTCCGCTGTTCTTAGCGATGCCCCGGCCCTGCCGGAGCATCAGCGGTGGATGCGCCTGGCCCTGGACGAGGCCCGCGCCGCAGCCGGTGAGGGTGAGGTGCCGATTGGGGCGGTAGTTATTGACCCTGCCGGGCGTGTTATTGGTGCGGGGCATAATATGCGTGAGCGGCACCATGACCCCAGCGCGCACGCTGAGGTGCTTGCTATTCGTGCCGCCGCCCAGCAGCTGGGCACGTGGCGGCTGCAGGGGTGCACCCTGGTGGTGACTGTGAGCCGTGCCTCATGTGTGCTGGGGCGGTGCTCATGGCGCGTATCCCCACCGTGGTTTTCGGGGCCTGGGAGGCGAAGACGGGCGCGGTGGGGAGCCGGTATGATGTGCTGCGTGATGCTCGATGTGCGCCGCCGGTGCGGGTGTATGCGGGGGTGCTGCGGCAGGATTGTGCGCGTGTCATGAGCGGTTTCTTTGCCCGTAAACGTGACTAGTGCGCGGGGTGGCTGGGGAGCGGGCCTCACGGTGGGGCTGCTGCGGTTCGTGTGCGGGCTCTGAAGCAGTTAGCCCCCACGGTAGCAGTCTAATAGTATAGAGGTAATAGTACTCACAGGAGGGGAGGGCTTAGCGTTGCAGCGTCCCGTTGCCGAGGCCGCGACTCGTCGCCCCGGCCGCACCAGCAAAACCCAGCTGAAGCTTTTTAACGCGGCCATGGAAATCATGGGACAGCGGGGGCCAGAGTTCGCGACCGTTGAAGAGGTTGCGCAGCTTGCCGGCGTTTCGAAGGGCACCGTCTACTACAATTTCGGGTCGAAGAAAACGATGATCGACCAGCTTTTGCAGTACGGAACCGACCTGCTACTACGCCAGATGGAGGCCGCCGCTCAGATGCATAGCGACCCCCGTGAGGCGCTGAGGGCCAGCATCTACACGGCGCTGAAATACCTTGAGGACCGCCCGGGGTACGCCCGGCTGTGGATCGCTGAGGTGTGGAAGAGCATGAACGACTGGTCGGAGAGCATGGTTGATAGCCGTCAGAGCCTGCTGGACTTTATTGAGGCCAGGGTGGCTGCCCTGAGCAAACGGTACATGATTGACAGGGCCCAGGATGTGCGTTCCACCTCGGTCGCTATTTTTTTGGTGCCGCCTATATGCTGTCAATGGACCGGGTGATTCACAGTTCGCCCCTGCACCGCTGAAGACGCCACGCGCGCGGTCATGCAGGTGGTGGACGGGTACATCCGTAGGTAGCTAGAGAGCCGCCCACTTGCAGGCACAGCACGGACGAAAAAAACAGACCGCTATAGGGCGGCCAGCCCCCATAGACCCTGGCAGCTGCGGGGGTCTGAGGGGGTTTTGCGATGCCCCAGACGGTGCGTTAGAATAGCTTTAAAGCTGGTGGTGTGTCC
>BNJU01000666.1_pt1 | contig 121614 bp, 157 predicted proteins | sample 8539281 | NCBI WGS metagenome assembly BNJU01 (sample SAMD00202456, study PRJDB9452) | human saliva metagenome | isolation source: human saliva | place: Japan | reverse complement strand
CCATCGTCCTGGCCACGGCGAGGCGTCATCAAGCAGGTCAAGCCAGTGACGAGCCCAGGAACGCCGAGAGCGTGAGGTCATCACCCCACCCTGTCCGAGGGCGACCGGGTGGTCTTCGCCGGCACTCGCGGCGGACACGGACTTCCTGGCACTGGTGACCTCCGACGCCCAGTGCTGCGGTTTCCAGGCCGCCAAAGGTGCGTCCGCAGGGGCCAGGGGCGCCCGGCGGCATGGCCGGGGATCTCGCTTCATGAGGGCGCCCGGGTCATCGCCGGCGCGGCGGTTCCTGAGGAGCTCCTGGCCGGGCCGTGGTGGTGACGGTGGCGGGCTCCGAGGGCTCGCTCCCGGCACCGGCGAGGCGAGTGTCAGGTCGCGCGCCTGGATCGCTCACCCGGCGAAGGGTCGGGCCACGGGCGGGGTTCATCGCACCGGTTTCCTGCGCGGTGAGGACGAGCTGATGGTGGCCTGGGTGGGGTGGCCCGCCTGGGGCGCTGCGCGAGGGCGGCAAGCCGGTCGCGCTGCCGGGCCGATGAGCGGCGTGACGGCTCCGGGCTCACCGCACCGGCCCCATCGTCGGAATCGGCTGACGGGCCGGTCGCAGGCGACAACATCAGGATCCGCCCGCGAGCAGGGCGGTTGTGCCTACAGTGGCGCATGGCCGATCAACCCTCCGCAGACCTGCTCATCGGACGCGCATCGTCCCTCCGGTCCCGCACCGGTAGGGGCGCTGCGCCAGGATGACCCTCACCCCGGCTGGCCGCGCTGCCGCCTGGGTGAGCCCGTGGATCGTGCGTATCAGGCGGGCCGGGTCGTCGAGTGGGACAGGGTTAAAGTGTTCCCGGGACACGGGTCCCTTGATGCCGAGGCTCCTTCCTCATTCCCGGTCTGTGGGACGCTCACGCCCACCTGGACATGGAGGCAGCGCTCGGCGCATCGACACGCAGCCACACCCGCAGCGCGCAGAGGAGGGCTGGGCGGTGGCCCGGCGCTGCAGGATCATCCGGGCGGTTCGCGGCCGGCCGATCAAGGCCGGGCACCGCCATCAGTCAACTGGCGGGTGCCCACGGTGGCCGAGGCTCGACGCTGTCACCGGGGAGGTTCCCACGCTGTCTCATCTCCGGGACGTGCACTCCGGGTGGCTGAACTCGGCGGCGCTGCGTGTCTTCCGGCCTGCCGGGGCCAGCGCTCAGGGACCAGGGGCGCCGATGAAGGAGGATCCGTGGTTCGCCCTGACTAGACCGCCTCGATGAGGGTCCAGGGACGCGAGAGCGCGGGGTCCGGCTACCGGCAGGTCCTGGTTGACATGCTGTCCCGGGGCATCACCGGCGTGGTGGATACATGGTGGTCGGAGGATCCCGATGACTGGCCGCGGCGCCTGCGGCCATGACGGACCAGGGCGTTCTTCCCCAGGTGCTGCCCGTATCCGCATCGGGGTCTACCGCGACAGTGCGGAGCGGTGGATCGCCAAAGGGGCCTGCGCACCGGACCGCGTTGGCGGGCTCACCCCGCTTGCCCGACGGTTCCCCGGTGCTGGTGCAGGGGCCGCTCAAGGTGATCGCAGACGGCTCGATGGGCTCGGGCAGCGCGCGCATGTGCGAGCCCCTATCCGCCGAGTGGGCCTGGAGCACGCCTGCGGCGTGGTCAACATCGACCGGGCCGAGCTCACCGACCTCATGGCCCACGCCTCCCAGCAGGGTTGAGATGGCCATCCACGCCATCGGGGACGCGGCGGTCGACGACGTCGCTGCGGCCTTCGCGCACTCGGGTGCCGTCGGGCGCCTGGAGCACGCCCAGTTGCTGCCGGCAGACGCCCTCGACTGAGCCTGATGGGGCGCTCAGGCGCCTCGTGGGCTGCGGGATCGAGCTGTCGGTTCAGCCGGCCCACCTCATTGACGACTGGGCGGCCGTGGGGCGGGTGTGGCCGGGGTTGGAGGGGCGCACCTACGCCTTCGCAGACATGGTGGCCGCCGGAGCCTTGCTCCAGCTGGGATCGGATGCGCCGGTGGCGCCCCTGGACCCGTGGTTGGCCATGTCGGCGGCTGTGGGGCGCCGGACGCCGGATGGCTCGGTGTGGTCGCCGGATCAGCGCCTGACGGCCGAGGAGGCGCTGGCGGCCAGCGTCAACAGGGGCCGGTCCGGTGGCGGTGGGGTTCTCAGGCCGACCTGGTGCTCCTGGCCGAGGACCCCCTCCGCCTCGGGGCCGAAGAGCTGGCGGACGTTCGTCCAGTGGCCACCGTGGTGGCCGGAAGCATGGTCTCATCGTAGAAATAATAATTGAGTTATACAACGCACTATGACGTCATGAGGTACGGTCAACCAACTTCATAGCGAGCGACCTAGACTTATCATTGAACCACGAAGATAAGCCAGAGACAAAACCACTCAGACCCTTAACCATACTTTCATACCTCATCATCGGAATAATCATCCCAACAATCAAGCCAAACACATAGATCGAAACTACAAAAAACGTCACACCCGCCTGAGAATAGAAAAGACCACACAGCACAAATAATGCAAATAATCCGCATAATGTGATCGACGTCCTACTACTCAAAACTTCACACGTCGACATAAACGCCAGCGCCGCAACAACGACAACAACAAAAATACAGAACACCTCGAAACGCCACGTCGTTCTAACAGAACTAAACCTAGCCAACATATATAGTAGCACTCCAGTTAATGCTACCAGATTCCCCCACACCCATGGGTATTTCCAAATGTCGGCATTGCGTTTGGGTCTGCACCCAGTTGCGAGGTTACGATGGCGAACAAATGCATTCAGGGACGGCAAACTATCACTTACTGCATGCACATCCCCCTTTACTCCCTCCACCTTAAATCGATCCACTCCAATGTGATTTAGATAGCGGCAGATAGCTACACGAATGTGACTCTTACTGGACGAGGGAACTGCTACTACTAACTGTTTTTCAGTGAGATCATAGACCACCCATGAGACAGGTTCTACCAACCACCCTAAAGAAACCGAGAACATCGTCAATCCAACAATCATAACAGACAACCCCACCGCCTCAACCGTGCGCATATTCCACAACAATGCAGGATTAAACAGAACTGATGCAAAATCCTCAAGGGCGTGTCTGACAGACAATCCACCCGCTATCGAAACCAGGGTTCCAACCCCAGTAAAAAAGCGCAGAACATATCCTAGACCAACGTACGGGAACATTATGGTTGCCGAAAACAGAGGAGAGAAACAGACTCCCTACGCTTAATCACTTCATCCGAAAGTTAACAGAATTAAAATCGCCAATGAGAGCGAAAAATGAAGTGACAGCAACGGGAAATCCCATGCGATGAACACTAGAATCAGTGCGACAATAGCCCCCTCAGCATCACTTCTTTAATCAATGCGGCTACATAATTTACATCCGTGGCACTCTAGACCTCATCTCGAGACTGCAGGATGCTGAGGTCTTCTTGAATTCCGACCAGATCATTCACAGAGTACCTAGTCTGATAGAAAATCAACTCGAACACAACTACATACGTAACTACAGACTGTACGGAAAGCAGACGTCGAATAGTCATGGACCATACTACTAGTGACACAATTCCACAGACCCCCAGATGCATTTACTACATCTCCAGCCTAGGGTATCATAGTATCGATTATATGCACTCTTTTCTCTACGGTCCGAGATCGCACTCTCTGACAATCTCCACTGACACTTATCGACAAGTACGACGAATTGTCGTCGAGAATCAATATGTACTTGATAAAAAGTAGCGAATGAGCAAGTAGGCTGCGAAAGAATACATTATACAGTAAGCGCAATCTAGCCAACGCTATCGGGGATCTTTCGAAACTGAGAAATACCGACCCACACCATTACAATAGCGGCAGAGAGAACACTGCTGCCGCACAGAACAACGATTACCGCACCATACCCACTTTTTACGCTAAACTGGAACCCTCTCTCAGGTAAGAGTGCGGATGAAGAGAATAGAGTTAAACCGCGAGACTGAACCAGGCTCGATATCTGAAGGACTGTCCACACACTTCAGTAGTTCTGCTCTAATTTTTCCTTCTATAGCATCGGCGTAGAAACTTAGAAAAATCTCGTTGCGCATTCCACAAGGCTACACTTGCTGGCAAAAATAGCCCTAGCCAACGCCATAGTACCACGAAACTTCACCAGATTTCGGAGTGATAGCTCCCATAACTGACGAAAGTCCCTAGAGTGAAACCTAGTATAGTCTACAATAGGACGACTGGAGTTTCGTTGATCCTGGACTATTTTGTACTCTTCAATGAGGATGTTAGATGAAATCAACAGTCGCTATGTCAACCCACCTCACGCTGTGCGCGGTTCTAGCGTTTGATTCTACCGTTGCGGAACGTCCAACACTTGATATGCCATCTTAGAAATGTATCATCCTTGAGCTGTTCTCCAGCAATAGGCAAGTTAGATGAGAGGCATATCGCTATGATCAGTGTCGCGCTGGAGGCTCCATACTACCTCATGGATAACTTCTCCGCACTAGAGTAACGCAGAACGACTTCGCATGAAACACTGACATCTGCCGGACCGCTGCTTCACCAGCAGAAACCAGAACTTAGAAACTCAAGTTTCGGTGATGAGAGACTCAGACGTCGAGGGCGTAGAGGATGGTGCCGCGGGTGGTACATAGCCCAGGGACTCATGCGAGGTCCACGGCACCGCTGGGGTTGTCGAGTGTCGACTGCCGGCGGCAGCGTACTCCATGCCGTCGGCGGCGTAGCGCGCATGGCGGCCACCAGCAGCGCGGGCCCGATCTGGCGGTGGCGGTGGTCGCTGAGGACCCCGAGCACGTCGGTGTAGCCCTCACGCCAGCCCAGGGCCTGCCAGTCCTGCTCGTAGCGACCCGAGCGCAGGTACCCAGCGACACGGGCCCGATCTGAGCGATCCATGGCCCACGAAGGCTCCACTGGGGGCAGTAGGCACTGCCGGCGAGTCCAGTCCTCAGGGGTGACGTTCTCCGCCTCAGGTCTCGGCCATGCGCCTGGTTGTCAGGCGCGCACGACATCGATCGTCGATCTCGGGGGTCCACGGGTCGATGGTGATGAAAGCCGTCCAGGTCCACCTCAGGGGATCTCGTCGCCGAGAGTCAGCTGCACCTCCCGGTACCAGCGCATCGGGCTCAAAACCCATGTCCGCCAGGTGCCCCTGCATGCGCTCGTCGTCCGCCATGACGGTGGTGACCACGTGGGCGGGGATCTGGGCCGCGCCCTTGCGCGGCACGGAGCCGGCCCGCTCGGCGCCCACGGTGGCGGGCCCGCTCAGCCTGCCAGTGCAGGAGGGCACGTCCGATGCCGCGAGTTGCGCATGCCGGGTCCACGGTGCCCGGTCATGGGCAAAGTGACGATCTCGCCGGCCGGGCGCAGGCGCTACCAGGCCGAGCGCGCATGACGCCGTCGGTGTCGCCCAGCGACCCCAGGTAGCGTGGGGTCGAGTACTCGGCCGTCTCCTGCTCCTGGTGCGGTAGGGAGGTTGTCGACATCCTCGGCCCGGGCGATGAGCGCGAGCCAGCTCGTGGTTGTCCTCCGGACCCAGCGACGCAGGTCAGGCTCCCGTGACAGGGACAGAGCGGGGCCCCGGGGCGCAGGATGGGCCAGGGTGAGATCCCGCTCGACGGACGCCGCACCGGGTGCCATCAGCACACCTCCCCTGAGGACGAAGAATGACGATCGAGTCAGCGAGCGACGCGAGCTCGACCTTCGGCGGGCCGTGACACGCAGGTTACTGACCTACCTGAAGGAGCGGCCGAGACCTGATGCGGGGGTCAGGCGTCAATGCGCTCGCGATCAACATCACGGGCGCCTTCGACGATGAAGTCGCGCCGGGGCTCGACCGATGAGCCTGAGAGGCTCGAAGACGGACTCGGCCTCCATGATCTGGGCCTCGTCCCCAGGGTGATGCGCCGCAGGGTGCGGTGCTGAGGGCTCCATGGTGGTCTCAGCGAGCGGTGGGCGTCCATCTCACCCAGGCCCTTGTGGCGCTGGGGCTCCTTGGCGCGGCCCGCGCGCTCAGGCGGCGCAGGGTGGTGACGAGGCTCCTCATCGGGTAGTGTGGATGATCTCCTTCTTGCGCCGCCCCTGAGCCGGAGACCTCGATGCGGTGCAGGGCGGGACGGCGGCGGCAGATCCGGCCCGCCTCGATCATGGGGCGCATGTGAGCGGAAGAAGAGGGTCAGGAGGGGTGCGGATGTGGGCGCCGTCGACGTCGGCGTCCGTCATGAGGATGACCTTGCTAGCCGGGCGGCCTCCAGGTCGAGTGCGTCCGCTGCCGGCACCGACCACCTGGATGATGGCCGAGCACTCGACATTACGCAGCATGTCGGCCTGGGAGACCTTCTGCACGTTGAGGATCTGCCGCGGATCGGCAGGAGCGCCTGGAACCTCGAGTCGCGGGCGTTCTGGCGGTTCCCAGGCGAGGTCTCCTCGACGATGAACAGGCTCGGAGGCGGCGACGTCGTCACTGCGGCAGTCGGCGAGCATGGCCGGCAGGAGGAGGTCTCCAGGGCGGTCTTGGCGGGTGATCTCTCTGTGCAGAGCGCGCTGAGACGCGGGCGCGCATCTCGCCGACGATCTTCTCCTCCAGGGCGCGCGTCTGGGTCTTGAGGTCCCGCTTTGGAGGAGGTCAGCAGAGCGGTGAGCTCGCGCTCGACCACCTTGGAGATGATCTGCGCGCACGGGCCCGGTGCCCAGGACCTCCTTGGTCTGGCCCTCGAACTGGGGCTCGGGGACGCGCACGGTGATGACGGCGGTCAGGCCCGCCATGATGTCGTCCTTCTCGACGCGGCCGTCCTGGCGGTGAGCTTCAGGGCCCGGGAGTCGGCCTCGATGCGCTTGCGCAGCACCTGCGTGAGGCCTGCTCGAATCCGGTCAGGTGGGTGCCGCCCATGGGGGTGGCGATGATGTTGACGAAGGGCGTTCCGTGGTGTCGTAGCCGATCCCCAGCGCAGGGGCGACGTCGACCGTGCAGGTGCGCTCGACCTCCACGGGCGCAGGTGCCGCTGGCGCGGTCGAGCTGCTGGACGGTCTCGTGTAGGTGCCCTCGCCGGTGAGGCGGAAGGTGTCGGTGACCGAGCCGTCGGAGGCCAGAAAGTCGACGAAGTCGGCGGTGCCGCCCAGAGCCTGGAAGACCTCGACGCCGTCGTCATCACCGGTGTCGAACAGGTCGCCGCGGTTCTCGGTGGCGTTCTTGGCGGCCGCCCGCAGGGTGACCTCGTGGACGGCGTCGTCGGTCTCAGCCGGCGTCGGCGGCCGGCGTGGTGGAGGCGGCGATGGCCTCGGCCTCAGGGCGCTTGTCCTCCAGGCGCAGGGTGAGGGCCCGGAACGAGGAAGCTGGTCTGGCGCAGGCGGGCGCGCAGGGCGGCGGCGTCGTACTCAGTGGGCTTGGGGAAGATCTGGGGTCGGCCCAGTAGCGGACCTGTTCCGAGTCACGCCGCGGCGCACCCTGCCGATGACGCGCAGCTCGGAGGCCTCGTGAACCCGGTGGGGGTGGGAGGGGCTGCGCCCGGCGGAGTCATCGAAGATGCCGGGCTCGCCGCGGTGGAAGCTCATGGCGTAGGGTCTTGCCGCCGCGTCGACCTCGACGTCCATGCGCTCGGCCAGGGCGTTGACGACGACGCCCCACGCCGTGCAGGGCGCCGGCGGCGCCGCCGGAGCCACCGCCGAACTTCCCGCCGGCGTGCAAACTTGGTGTAGACGAGCTCGACGCCGGTCAGGCCGGAGGAGGCTCGATGTCCACGGGCACGCCGCGCCCGTTGTCACGCACCTCGATGGAGCCGTCGTCGTGGACGGTCACCGAGATGTCGTCGCCGTGCCCCTCGAGGGCCTCGTCGACGGCGTTGTCGACGATCTCCACACGCAGTGCATGAGACCGCGCTGGTCGGTGGAGCCGATGTACATTCCCGGGCGCTTGCGCACGGCCTCGAGCCCCTCCAGGACGGAGAGGTGGCGGGCGGAGTAGTCGCCCCGGCTGGTCTTGTTCTCAGATGAGGGCACGCTGGGAATCTAGCCGATCAGTGCCGCCGGCGCCTCATGCCCCGCCGCGGGTGCGCGGTGGCGTCATGCGTCATGCAGCCACGCCCGAGGCCGTTGGGACCCTACGTCAGCGGGAGGGCTGGGGCTCACCCGCGCGCTGCCGATCCCGCGGTCGGCCCTGCCCAGCGCGCAGCGCACCCGCCTCTTGAGCACGGTGCCGGAGACGGCCCGCCCGTCCACCAGCCTCGCCGGGCAGGAGCGTGAAGGTCCATCGCTCGGCGTAGTCGGAGTCGGGGACGAGCCCTGGCGGCACTGCAGGAGGCGGGCTCCCAGATCTGCGGGTCATGAGGTGCGGGTGTCGACGCCGTCGACCTCGAAGAGCTCCGCGGCGGGCGGTGACGTCCTCATGGCTTCCCGCCGAGATCCCGTACTGGCCGACGACGCGGCGACCACCATCCAGAGCCGTCCTTGGCCAGCGTGGTCCCGGCAGGGACCGGTGGAGCCGGCGAGGTCGCCCCTCCCCAGAGCCGGGTCGACACGAGGTCCCTCGGTCAGATCAGGGCTGCTGACCGCGGCGGATGTCCAGGTCCATGTGTCCCCGCGGTGTCAGAGTCGGTTGCTGGCCGACCGCCAGGAGCCCGTAGTCGACGTCGTCGGAGAAGCGGAAATGAGGGCGAAGTGCTCCCTAAGCGGGCCACTGCGTGCTCGGCCCGCGCCCATGTGGCACCGCACCTCCGTCTCCTGCGGCCCTCGTCCAGGCACTCGGCGACGACCTCGGCGGGCGGCCGCAGCCCCTACGGCCTCCAGCCGCTGACGAAGGGCCGCGTTGGTCGCCCAGCCCGAGCGCTCCAGGCGCGCGATCTCACGGTCGCGGAACTCCTGCACCACCGACATCCCGACTGCTCCCTCCCGAGTCCCTGCGCTGTGACGACATCACCACGGCCGCCCTCCAGCATTCACCCGATCGGTCGGCTCCGTGGTGACGTGCGCCATGACGCCGGTGCGCCGTGGGCGAAAGCGCGTGCGCCTCAGGCGGAAACAGCCGCCTCTGACGGGTGGAAAGCGTCTGCGTCATGATCGCAATGCAGTCCATGAGCACAACCGGAACCTCAACCGCCACGCAGGCGGTGACCACCCTGGATGAGCAGACCACTCCTGCCGCCGACTCCGCCGAGCGCCCGCTGACCACAGCCGACCGCTGCGACGTCTGCGACGCAGCGAGACCTACGTCCGAGTCGTCATGCTGACCGGCGAACTCTTCTTCTGCGGCCACCACGCCCGCAAGCACGCAGACAAGGCTCAAAGAGGTCGCCCTGCTGTTCCAGGACGAGACCTCGAGCCTGACCGCCGGCAGTGACGCCGCCAGTCAGCCCGGCAACAACCAGCGACAGCCCGGCCAACGTGGACTTTTTCACTGAGGGTCGGCACTGCGATTCACTGAGCATCACAGCCGTTTTTCTACCGGATGCCGCATATCCTCGCTCCTGAGGCTTGATCTGTTCCTCCTGAGTCTCCCGACGCAGAGCCTCGCCCTGATCTGAAGCATCCTGCCCGCATCCAGGCTCGACGAAGCCGCGTCCCGCAAGGAACTGTCTGTGAAACGCTCCTTCCGCGTCGTGACCGCCTCTACCCTCGCTCGTCCTCTGCAGCGCGCTCGCGCTCTCCGGATGCTCCGGTTCCGCCGGCTCCAGCGCCTCCTCCTCATGCCAACACCGCCTCGGCGGGCGCGAAAGGCCGCCGGTCCGTCATCATCGACCTGCGTTCGGCTGGAGGGTTCAAGAAGGGCACCTGGAGGGGCCGTTAACTACGACTTCTCCTCGGGTGATTTCTCCAGCCAGATCTCGAGCCTGGACCGCAGCTCCCAGTACCAGGCTCTCTGGCTCCGCCGATCAGCCCAAGATGGCCAGCGCGCCGTCGCTGCGCAACGCCGGCTTCTCAGCGTCACCAGAACCAGAACCCTCGCGCCGCCAAGAAGACCACCGGGCCAAGGTCGTCACCGGCTGACGCCGGTCGCCCCGGCGGGCGAGCTCGCCCGGCCCGCCGATCACTCAGAAGCGGGCAGCCCTCCCAGGAGATGGTGTGAGGGCGACGACCCGCCGCACGTACCGGCACCGCCAGGCCGACGACGCTCGGCCGCCCGCCCTAGCATCCCCTGATCACGCGGTCGTCTGAGTCACGCTCAGCCGCCGCGATCGTAGCTCCAGTCTCAGCCGGACCTCATCGGCGTCCACGGTGTCGATATTCAGATGGACCGCTGGCTGCTGCAGCCGCTAGCTCCAGTCACTCTTGCAGCAGGCTCCGTCTGAGCCGCCCAGGTCGGCTGGGCCAGGCGCAGCCACACGGCGATGCAGTAGCCAACCTCGGTCCAGGAGTGCGGAACGCCAGGTCTAAATGACCTGGGAGACACAGGCCGCCAGTTCTCCATCACCCTCGACGTCACCAGTACCGATAATGTGGGAGACCGCCATGGCGTGGTAGCTGCAATGGAGTGCGAGGTGCCGATGTCGGGTGGAGTCGATCCAGACGACGGCCAGGTCGTTCCGTAACGGGCGCGTGAGCCGGTGAAGGGACGACGGAAACAGCGCAGTCCCCGCCCCAGTGAGGATCCTGAGCGTCGTGCCGGGCGATCGCCCGCGGGCGTCACGAATCCCGCCAGATCTGGGGCACGCGACCCATGCCGTTAGCGACGAGAACTCCTCGCCAGTGGGTTCATCGCTGACGGGACGATCTCCGTGGGACCGGGCGTGCCTGGGCAGGAGCGCCGTCAGCACCCGGGGTTCCCAGTCGTACGCGCTGCGCCTCCCTCAGTGAAAGGCGCCCGGGCAGCAGGCTGTGCACCGAGGTCTCTCCCCGCCCCCGCCACTGGGGCCAGATGAGGCAAGTGTCGGACCGGGCGAGAGCGGTGCGTGTCAACCATCTCAGTGCTCCTGAGCGAGGGAGTCTCCCGGTCTCTCAGTTTACGATCCCAGGCCGTACACCACCTGACCGCAGTCCTGAGTCGTCACATGCAGAGGTGCCTGTGGGAGCGGTCACCGCCGTCAAGGACGCACTGGGCGCCGCGCTCCACCTGCGCGCTTTCGGCAGCGGAGCCGGGATCGCCGACGACAACGACATAACCTACCATCCGGCTCTAGCCCAGACTCGGTAAATGGTGGACGGGGCTCGCGCCCGTGTCCAACGCCCAGGCCCTCGGCGTGCGATGGCGCCGGTGAGGTAGTCCTCGTCCCGCACCGCTTCCAGCCAGGTCGCCCGGCGTGTCGCAGTGAGGCGATCGCCGAAGAGAGCGTGCATCCCGTGCCGTGGGTGTCCTGCGTGGACACCCCGCAGACCGTAACAGGATCCTGACGCGTCGGCATCGGCGTAGACATCGACGGCGTCACCAGCGTCACCGCTCAGGTGACCGACCCTTGATCCAGCACCGCTGCGCACTCCAGATCCCCAGCGCTGCGCCTGGCTGCGCAACACGCGAGGTCAGCCGCGGGCTCCTCCCCAGCAGGACGGCCGCCCCATAGAGGTTAGGGAGTGATGAGATCGGCTTTGGCGCACAGACGGCGCACGGCACCGACCGCCCGCTCGCTCGAGAGCAGGCGGTCCCCGGAGGTGGCTCACCATGCGACCGGTCGAGTACCGTATGAGTGAGTCCAGGCAGGTACCTCACCGCGTCGCGCCAGCTCGGCGGTGGCGAGCATCCTGATTCTCGTGCATCGGGGACGATGTCTCCAGCAACGTGTCCATCTGGAGACGGACGAAACTCGACCGGCACGGCGTGCACACCGGGCTACACCGCGCGTTGACTGGGCAGTCAACGCCGTGATGACGCTCATCGCGTAGAGCCGAGGGCACCCATGGCCTTATGCTCGGCCTGATCGCCGGCGCCACGCATCTAGGATCTGAGCCGGCGATGGTCAGGCGGTCACGGCCGCCGAACGCCGCTGGCTCATCGCGCGACATCCTCGTCCCAGGCACGGTGCAGGTCGGCGGCGACGCTCCGGGGTCCTCGCCGTGCAGATGGTTGATACGACGGCGGCACCGGCCAGACCACCCGCCCGGAGTGGGCCGGCAGGTCGCTGGCCGGATGCCGCCGATGGCCGCAGCAGGCAGATCGATCAGGGCAGCCATGCGCGTCACACGCCGTTCACCCCAGGCCTTCGGAGGTCGGCCTTGGTGGCGTGGGTGAACGACGCCGATGCCGATGTGGTCGCAGCGCCCTGTTCCTGGGCGGTGCGCAGCTCGTCGGGAGTCGCAGTCGACAGCCTGAGGTAGGCTTCTCCCGACGAGACGGCGTGCGATGCGGGCGTGGCAGGGTCCGACTCGGCTGAGGTGCACCCTGGCCACGGGCGCTCCTGACTCACGCGCGCCGCCAGGAAGATGTCGACGCGGTCGCCGACGATGACGGGGACCTGATCACCAATCACCCGCCACCTCCAGCACCTGAGTCAGAAGAGTCCGCCGTCGGTACCTCTGGCGCGCCTGGACGCAGGTGACCCGCCGTCGACAGCAGCTCAACGGTGGCCAGGACGTCTCTGCCGCGAGCGGCACCGGGCCTCATCGGTGAGGTAAACCTGACAGGTCCGGTGCGGCCTCTCATGCTCGGCCTCCTCGGCGGCAGGTGGTCGCGCTGGTAGCACTGACGCTAACGTTCTGCAGGTCCTGCATCTGGGCGGGCGCACAGGCGTCGAGGAAGGCTGGTGCGGGAAGGATCCGGGGCCGGTTGATCGGGCCTCCGCTCGCTCGGCAGCAGCGCCGTAGACGGCATGCGCGAGCGACGACGGCGCCGACGTCATCCAGGCCCTCCTTCCGCCCCTGCGCCCGAGAAAGGCCGCGACCACTGCACCCAGAGCGCAGCCCCGCCGGTCATCTGGGCTCAGTAGCGCGGAGCCGCCCTGAACGTGGATGACGCTCTCGCCGTCGGTGACCAGATCGACGGGCCCGGAGACGGCGACAACGCAGCCGTGGCTGCGGGGCCAGGTCGCAGGCCGATCTGAGTGCGCGGCGACTGTCGTCGGCGGTCTCGACGCCCTCAGCCCACCGCTGCCGTCACCGGCCAGAGCCAGTATCTCCGGAGGCATTGCCCCGCACGACGCTCCGGTCCCCAGCCGAGGCTTCCTGGGCCAGCGCGGCGCGTCAGCGTGCCGATGGCCACCGGGTCGAGGACCCACGGCGCTCAGGTCAGCTGCCGCAGCCACGGCCTCTGCGGGCGGCGTCCGGCTGCTCGGGCTGAGGCGTGCCGAGGCTGATGAGCAGCGTGGAGGCGACGCGCAGCGCCCGCCTCTCCCGTGATGTCCACCATGGCGGGCGCCGCGCCCAGAGCCAGGAGAACGTTGATGGTGATGTTGGTGACCACCGAGCTAGTGATGCAGAGACCAGCGGGGCGTGGCGTACCGCCTCAGCGCTGCCGCTGGGGTGCAGAGCATGCCCCAGTGCATGTGACATCCTTCGTCAGTACCAGCCGACAGGGTCTGACGGGTGGTTCTCAGCCATGGGCACCCGTGCACGATCGAGACATTAGCATCGAGGAGGTCGGCCCCGGAACCCTGATGGTTCCGGGGCCGACGCCGTTGAGATGAGCGAGCCGGCGCTCCCGCTTGTCCGGCGAGTCCGCTCAGTCCAGGTAGTCGCGCAGGACCTGGCTGCGCGAGGGGTGGCGCGCTTGGACATGGTCTTGGACTCGATCTGGCGGATGCGCCCCGGGCGACCCCGTAGACCTTGCCGATCTCATCGAGGGTCTTGGGCTGGCCATCGGTCAGACCGAAACGCATGGAGACCACGCCGGCCTCACGCCTCCGAGAGGGTGTCGAGCACGGCGTGGAGCCTGCTCCTGCAGGAGGGTGAAGCCACCGCGTCGGCCGGGGACCACGGCCTCGGAGTCCTCAATGAGGTCACCGAACCTCGAGTCCCATCCTCACCCAGGGGGTGTGCAGGAGATCGGCTCGCGCCCGTACTTCTGGACCTCGACGACCTTCTCCGGGGTCATGTCCACTGACGGCCGCCTCCTCCGGGTGGGCTCACGTCCCAGGTCCTGAGCATCTGAGCGCTGCACGCGGGCGAGCTGTTGATGACCTCGACCATGTGCACCGGGATGCGGATGGTGCGGGCCTGGTCCGCCATCGCGCGGGTGATGGCCTGGCGAATCCACCAGGTGGCTAGGGTGGAGAACTTGAAGCCCTGGTGTAGTCGAACTTCCACGGCGCGGATGAGGCCCAGGTTGCCCTCCTGGATGAGGTCCAGGAAGAGCATGCCGCGGCCCGTGTAGCGCTTAGCCAGGGAGACCACCAGTCGCAGGTTGGCCTCCAGCAGGTGGTTCTGCCCTCTGGCCGTCCTGCAGCCACCCAGTGCAGCTCACGACGCAGCCTGGCCGGCAGGTCGTTGCCCTCCTCAGCCAGGCGGTGCTCGGCGTAAAGACCGGCCTCGATGCGCTTGGCGAGTGCTCGACCTCCTGCTCGGCGTTCAGCAGCGCAACCTACCGATCTGCTTGAGGTAGTCCTGACCGGGTCCGGCGGTGGCACCGGCAGTGACGACCCGCTGGGCGGGCTCGTCACCCTCGTCGGAGTCGGAGACGGTGAAAGAGCCGTCCTTGTCCTGGGACTTGCTGCGCTTGCCGGACTCTTGAGGCGGCCTTCCGCCTCCCTCCCGGCGCATGCGCTCGAGCCTCACCGGTCAGGGCTCGCGATGGAGGGCTGCATCTTGATGCCCTGATGACCCATCCGCGGAAGATGTAGCTGTTCTGAGCGCAGGTAGTCGCGCGCCACCATGGGGGCGGAGTCGCCGATGACGAAGCGGGCACCGGTCCGTGGCCGTAGGCCCAGCGTGATGGGCTCCTCCAGGGTGCCGTGCCGGCGATCCGAGGTTCTCCACGACCGTGCGCGAGCGCACGAAGAGAGTCGCCCCTGGGCCAGGCGGACCCTCTTGAGAGAGGCGGGTTGTTGAAGGGCTGCGCTGAGCCGTCGCCGTTGTCCTCCAGGCTCACGTCCAGGTAGTAGTCGCGCGCTCGGGGCCGGGCCGTCATCCTCCTGGACGGCCTGCGCCTCGGAGGTCGTCGCCTGGTCCTCCTCCTCGCCGGAGGAGTCCTCGTCGTCGTCAGAGTCGCCGTAGTCCTCGTCGTCGTCAGCGTCGTCGTCTCCTTCGTCGTCGAGGTCGAAGTCCCTCGTCGTCGAGCGGGGTCTCGTCGACGTCGTCAGTGAGCCTCGGTGCTGGAGCGCGTCACTGTGGAAGAAGCCACGGAGTTCCTTTCGCGTGAGCGGGCGGACAGCCGGTGACGGGGCATGGGGAACCCGCTCCGGCACAGCAGACAACCCCGAATTGTCAGCGTTTATTCCCAGGATCACCGCACGGGCGACTTGAGTATACCCTCATCTCTGTCCGCACTCGGCGTCGCGCCGCGGCAAACCCACCGCCGACTGGGAGCGTCGCCGCCCGCCTGACGTCTGAGCCTGGGACTACTCTGGCGGTCGTGAGTGCGTTGCTCTGCGGCCCTGGGCCGTATCCGTCCCGTCGTCGAGCACCGTCTGACCCAGGTCCTGGAGGACTCGCCACCGGCGCTGGGAGGACCTGGGCCAGGCTGCCCCGAGCCTGCTGAGGCCGCCGGAGCGTCCTGAGTGGGGCAGCGCATGCGTGCCGTCCTGGGGCCGTCGGCTGCGTGATCCCTGAGCGCCCCGGAGCGGCGATCCGAGTACCTGACCGCTTTCCGACGCCGTCCACCTGGGTGCGGCGCTGAGCCTCACCAGGCCAGTGCCCCTGGTCCACGACGACCCTCATGGATGGCGCCGACACGCGTCGCGGGCCCGCCCTGCGGCGCACCGGGTCTTCGCCCGGGACCACGAGACCTGGGCTGGCTGGGGCGCCTGCAGACCTTCGAGGCCATGGCGCCATCCTGCTCGGCGATCTCCCTGCTGTCCCTGGCGGGTGAGGAGATGAGCGCACTGGCGCCGTCGCGCACCTCCAGCCAGACCCGAGGTAGTGCGGTGCGGCACGCCCGGTCCGCTCGACGCCATGACCACCGAGGTGGCCCTGGGCCAGTTCCTCGACGTGCGCAGCGAGAACCCTGCCCCTGCCCTGGGACCAGGGAGCCGGGCGCCGCAGCCAGGCTGCATGCAGGCGATGCCCCTGTCGGTCGGCTCGGCACAAGTCGGCCCGCTACTCGGTGCGCCACCCGCTGCTGATCGGCGCTCTCCTGGCTGGCCTGGACCCGAGCGGGACCACCGCCGAGCACCTGGCGCCTTCGGCGAGGACGTCGGATCGCCTTCCGCCCGCGCGACGACGAGTCTGGGGTCTTCGGCTCACCGCAGGCCACCGGCAAAGCCGGCCGGCGACGATCTGCGCGAGGGCAAGCGCACAGTGCCGCTGGCCCTGACCTGGGGGCGATGCGACGATGCCGGCCGATGCTGCTCGGCAGCGTCCTGGCCAATCCGAGGCCACGGAGGAGCAGATCGGCGAGGTCGCCGCCTCATTGAGGACTCAGGCGCGCGCGCGCCCACGAGGAGATCATCGCCGCGCACCGCGAGGCCGGGAACCGGGCGCTGGAGCGCCTCGGGGACGAGGGCGTGGTGAGCACCGCATCCCTGGAGGACCTGGCGGTGCTGGCGGACCTGCTGACGCACCGAGTCTCCTGATCCGGCGCGGGAAACGGGGCGACCCGACCCAGGTGGGCAGTACTCACCTGCCTGATCCGGCCGGCGGCTGTGACCATCCCCACCGGCATCGTAGAATCGCGGCGTGGTCACAGATCCCTCATTGGTCGGTTGGTCGACTCGCTACGAGATCGTCGACCGCCCTAGCGCGTGGCGGATGGCCACCGTCTACCGCGCTCATGACCGTCGCCTGGACCGGACCGTGGCGCTCGCTCACGCACGCCCACCCTGGCCGACTCCCCGACTTCGTCTCGCGCTTCCGCCGTGAGGCGCGGGCCGCGGCACGCCTGTCCAACCCGGGCGTGGTGGCTGTCTTCGACCAGGGCAGCCTGGACGGGGTGGCCTACCCGTCATGGAGTACGTCGAGGGGCCCACGCTGCGCGACCTCATTGCGGCCGGACCGCTGTCGGTCAAGGAGGCCCTGGGGCTGGTGGCCCAGCGCTGCGTCCGCTCGGCGCCGCCCACCGGGCCGGCCTGGTCCACCGCGACATCAAGCCGGAGAACGTGCTGCTGCCCTCGGACGGCTCTGGTGGCCAAGGTGGCCGACTTCGGTCTGGCCTGAGCGGTCACGGAGGTGACGCAGACGACGACGGGCAACGTGCTGGGCACGGTCGCCTACCTGGCACCCTGAGACTCATCACCTCCGGGGGACTCCCACTCTCGCGCTGATGTCTTCTCCGCCGGGTGGTCCTCTACGAGCTCCCTCACCGGTCAGCAGCCCTTCACCGCGGACTCCCCATTCAGATCGCCTTCCGTAACGTCCACGAGGACGTGCCCCTGCCCTCCAAAGCCTGGTGCCCGAGATGCCGGCCGACGTCGACGAGCTCGTGGCCACCATGACTCGCCGTGAGCCGCAGGAGCGCCCGGCCGATGCCGACGAGGCGTTGGCGCTGCTGCGCAACGTCGTCGACGAGTCTCACCGACTCCGAGCCTCTCCGTGCGCCGCGGGGCGGGACCGGTTCCATCCGGACCCAGCAGGTCGCGACGGCCAATGCGCAGGCCGCCCGCTCCGCCATCGACAACGAGCCCCAGGACGACGCCGACGACCCTCCGCCGAGGATGCCCTCGCCGCACGCCGGTATGCGCACCGTCTCTCCCATTGGTTCGATCGGCCCGGACTCCAGGGGAGAACACGTGCGCTCTCCCCGCAAGGCCCTGGCGGCCGACGCGCAGAAGACCACCGCCGTCCCCACCTCGAAGAAGAGCACTGGCGGCTTTCAGTCGCCGTCGCACTCGTCATCGGGCTGCTGGCCGTCGCTGGGACCGGTGCGAGCGCCACCTGGTACCTGACGGCAGGGTCCCGGGCAGAAGGTCTGCCGTGCCCAAATATCGTCGGCATGTCTGAGGACCAGGCGCAGCCTCGCCCTGGAGAAGCAGGGGCTCGACTGCGGGGCACGCCCGAGCGCGTCTACTCCGACCCGGTCCCGGCTGCGCAGCATCGTCTCCTGCCAGCCGAAGGCGGGCCAGAAGGTGGGGCCTCGGCCAGGCCGTCACCGCCACCGTCTCCCGAGGCGTGAGACCAAGACCGTTCCCGACGTCGTCAGGAAGACCAGGACCAGGCCACGGCCGCGATCACTGCGGCCGGCCTGACCCTGGGGGATGTCACGGAGGAGTACCGCCAGCGTGAGTCGGGCAAGGTCATCTCCTGCGACCCCAAGGCCGGGCAAGGTCATCAAGCACACCGAGAAGGTCTCGCTCGTGGTCTCCAGGGCAAGGAGCCGGCCACGATCCCGGACGTGACCGGTATGAGCGAGGACGAGGCCAAGAAGGTCCTGGAGGACGCCGGGCTGAAGAAGGGCAAGGTCAGCAAGGGCTACCTGACTCGTGGCGAAGGGGGAACGTCATCTCCTCCTCCCCATCGCCGGGGGCCTTCGGGCTACTACAAGGCAGCGACTCGGTGGACCTGACGGTTCCAGGGGCCGGAGAAGGTGACGGTGCCGATGTGACCGGTAGAGCCAGGACGAGGCCAAGAAGGTCCTGGAGGACGCTGGCCTGGCGTGGAGGTCAACAAGCGCTTTGGGCGGTCCCTTCGACGGTGCGCTCGCACTCGACCCTGCGCCGGGCTCCAGCGTCAAGCCGGACTCCAAGGTCACCATCAACATCTTCTGACGAACGTGGCCCGGTGCCGCTTCAGCGGACCGGGCTACGCTTTCGCCTGCTCTGCAGGCGGGCGCTCAGCGAGTGTTCTCAGCCCTGAGCATCTCGGCGATCTCGAAGGCGACCTCGAGGGACTGCTGGTGGTTGAGGCGCGGGTCGACGAGGGTCTCGTAGTGCTCGGCCAGGCCGGCCTCGTCAATGTGCTCGCCGCCGCCGAGGACCTCGGTGACGTCGTCGCCGGTGAGCTCGACGTGGATGCCGCCCGGGCCGGTGCCCAGGTGCGGTGCACTCGAAGAAGCCGCGGATCTCGTCGAGGATCGTCTCGAAGCGGCGGGTCTTGTAGCCGTTGTCGGAGGTGATGGTGTTGCCGTGCATGGGGTCGGCGATCCAGGTGACGGGCGCCCGTCGGCGCGAACCGCCTCCACCAGTGGCGGCAGGGCCTCGCGGATGCGGTCGGCGCCCATGCGGGTGATGAGGGACAGGCGTCCGGGCAGGCCCTCGGGGTTGAGGCGGTCCATGAGCCGGGAGAGATCGTCGGGGGACGTGGTGGGGCCGACCTTGACGCCCACGGGGTTGTGGACGCCGGCGAGGATGGCGACGTGGGCGCCGTCGGCCTCGCGGGTGCGCTCCCCCACCCAGAGCATGTGGGCGGAGGTGTCGTAGAGGCGCCCGGAGCGGGAGTCCTCGCGGATCATGGCGTCCCTCGTACTCCAGGAGGAGGGCCTCGTGGGCGGCGTAGAAGTCGACCTGGCGCAGGGCCTCGAAGTCCACGCCGGCGGCCTCCATGAAGCGCATGGCCCTGATCGGTCTCCTCGGCGAAGGGACTCAAGCGCTTGTAGGGCGGGGTTGGCGGTGAGCCGCGGTTCCAGGAGTGGACCTCGCGCAGGTCCGCGTAACCGCCCATCGTGAAGGCGCGGATGAGGTTGAGTGGTGCCCGAGCGCAGGTAGGCGTCGAGCATGCGGGTGGGGTCAGGGGATGCGGGCCTCGGGGTGAACTCGTGGCCGTTGACGGAGTCGCCGCGGAAGGCGGGCAGGGTGACCTCGCCGCGGGTCTCGGTGTCCGAGCCTGCGGGGCTTAGGTACTGGCCGGGCCGCGCGGCCGATCTTGACCACGGGCGTGGAGGCGCCGTAGGTGAGGACCGCGGCCATCTGGAGGATGGTCTGGACCTTGAGGGCGGATGTTGTCGGCTCGTGTTGTGGGTGAAGGACTCGGCGCAGTCCCCGCCCATGAGGACGAAGGCGTCGCCCGGTGCTGGCCTGGGCGATGAGGGATTTGCGCAGGGAGTCGACCCTCCGGCGAAGACGAGCGGGGGCCGGCGGCGAGATCCGCCACCACGTCGGCGCAGCGGCCTCATCGGGGTAGGCGGGCTGCTGGAGGGCGGGCAGGTGGCGCTGCGTGGGGCCTGGGCGTCCGTGCGGGCGGCGGAGAGACTCGTTCATCACGCCCGTCAGCATAGGCCAGTCGGGGAGATTGCCTGGGTTCGGCGCCGCATCGCGAAAACACGGGGGTTGGGAGACGAATTCGTCACTGTGGGCGACTTTTAGGGCTGCAACAGAGCGCGCACGGACCGGTTGCACGCCCTGACCTGCACGGGATGCGAAGGCCCCGCTCCAGGAGCGCAGCAGGCGGGTTGAATAGTCGCCAAACGTGACACATGGGTCGCCGGCACCACCCTCCGGGGCACAGACGGGCTAGAGAAGCGGCCGGCACCGTCACGAGGACGGCACCGGCCGCGGCAGGGTGCGGGCTCAGCCTCAGTGCTCGGGGCGACTCGGCGGGCTCCACCTTCTGGCCCACCGGCCATGAGGTCGGTGAACCAGGCCTGGGTGATGTCGAAGGGCTTGGCGCCGGCGATGCGCGGGAAGGCGATCGCGGTGAGCTCTCGTCGTTGTTCTCCTCGTCCTGGCCGATGACGCCAGACTCGCCACGCAGGGCGCAGTCGACGGCCAGGTCGCACATCTTCTTGATGAGGGCGAGGTCCTCGGCGCTGGCATGGGCGGCCCGCGAGTAGTAGCCGGACTTCTGGACCATGACCTTCCCAGCGCCGATGAGTTCGGCGAACTGCTTTGGCGAACCACTGGCCGGGGTTGATGGTGTCGAGCCTGACGTGGCCGAAGGGGTCGCGCTGAACCTCCTGACCGGCGGCTTCCATCTCCGCGATGATCTCGGGGACGCCGGCGCCTCGGACAGGAAGATGTTGACGTTGCCCTGCTCGTCCATGATGGCCTTGAGGCGCTCGGCCTCGGCGGCGATGTCGGTCTTCACCTCGGGGGAGGAAGACGGCTGGACGTCCCAGCGCCTTGGTCAGGCCGAGGGAGGGGCCCACTGCTTGGTCTGGAGCAGGTCGTGGTAGCGGCGGGCGGTCTCTGCGGTGAGGTAGCCGCAGTTGCGGCCCATGCACTCGTGGACGATGAGCATGCGGGGGTTGAGCGGTGCTCGCCGATGACGTTGAAGGCGAAGCCGCGCTCTCGTCGGCCGCGGTCCAGGCGCCCAGGACTGGCGGATCGGGAACCACGTCGTTGTCGATGGTCTTGGGCAGGCTGACGACGGTGAGCTCGTAGTCGTTCTCGTGGAGGTAGGCGGCCAGGTCGGCGGCGGTGGTGTTGGTGTCGTCGCCACCGATGGTGTGCAGGACGTCGACGCCGTCCTCGCGCAGCCTGCTCGGCGGCGAACTCCAGGGGGTTGACGCCCTCCTCGACGAGGCCGCGCTCGACGAGGGTTCTTGGCGTTGGTGAGCTTGACGGGAGCTGCCGATCGGGGACCCGCCGAGTCGCGCAGGATGCCGGCGTTCTGCGGCCCTCTTCGTCGATGACGATGCAGTTGCCGGTGAGCAGGCCGTGGTAGCCGTACTGGTAGGCGATGATCTCGACCTCGGGAGCGACCTGCGTGAGCGCTCGATGAGGTCGCCGACGGCGGCGGACAGACAGGGGGCGAAACCGCCAGCGGTGAGCAGGGCGACGCGACGAATCGACATCGGTAACCTCGTTGGGTACTCGGTCAGTGCCCGGCCTCGATCGGGCGGCGCGGGGCCGCACCGGGCGTCAGTCTACGTGCCATCGGTAGCCGCTGACAGGACCAATCGGACAGAATCAGGAGCTGGGATAGTCGCCCGGTCCCCACTGCTCTCACCGGCGCCGGGCTCGCCTCGTCGTCGGTAGTCTTGTCTCCTTCTTGTCCTGCCGCTCTTGTCCTCGGCGGCTCGGGCACGGAGACCCGCGGGCGGCCACCGGTGCGGCCACGGGGCGGCCGAGGCGATGCCCTAGCCTGGGGCGGCGAGCATCTCGGTGACGACCTCGTCAGCGGTCTTCTTCTCGAGTCCATGGCCTTCTTGACGTCGGCGGCGTAGAGGGTCCACGTACCCTGGCCGGACAGGGCCACGAGGGCGTAGCATGATCTCGCTCGGTGATGGAGCGCAGCACGAAGCGGTCGTTCTCCAGGCCCTTGTAGCGGGAGAAGTCCAGCGGCTCGCCGATGACGATGCCCACGCGGTGGCGGGTGGAGGAATGGACTTGCCGATCGGCTGGGCCAGGTTGGAGCCGATCATCGCCACGGGTACCACGGGGGCTCCGGTAGCCAGGGCGATGCGGGCCACGCCGGTCTTTCCCGCGGTAGAGGCGCCCGTCGGGCTGCGCGTGCCCTCGGGGTAGATGCCGAAGAGCTGCCCCTGAGCGCAGGCGGTCGATGCCGGCCTGGAGCGCCGCCTGGGAAGCCTTGCCGCCGGAACGGTCCACGGGATGGTGCCCACGGTCTTCATGAAGTTCTTCACCGCCCAGCCCTTGACGCCCTTGCCGGTGAAGTAGTCAGCCTTGCCGATGAAGGCGACCTCGCGGTCCACCAGCAGCGGAAGGAAGAAGGAGTCGATGACCGCCAGGTGGTTGAGGCCAGGATCGCCGCGCCCTCGGCGGGAATGTTCTCTCGCCACGGATCCAGGGGCCGATAGAGCATCTCCAGGGCCGGGCCGACTGTTGCCTTGATGGGTCCGTATCCCACGCGGGGCCTCCTGTGAACTGCTGGCTGGGCGGCCACCACACGGTCCCGCACCATCGAGACGGACGGCACCGGGCCGGCGGTAGCCGCTCAGGGCATGGGGTGATTCTAGGGTGCTTCCCACCCTGCTCGCACCGACTTCCCGACTGCCGGCGAGGATGCGTGTCACTGCCATCCTCTAGCCTGCGACCGTGAGCACCGTCAGGGACCCAGGTGTCCTTCGCCGACATGGGCACGCCCCTGGAGCGGCGACCTTCGTCGTGGTGGACCTGGAGACCACCGGCGGGCGCGGCGCTCGCTCTCTGACCGAGATCAGGGGCCGTCAAGGTGCGCGGCGGGACAGGTGCTGGCGGAGTTCTCCACCCTGGTCAACCCCGGTGTCGCCATCCCGCCCAGATCACCTTGCTCACCGGCATCACGAACGCCATGGTGGCCGGTGCCCCGGCGTGCGCACCGTGTGGAGGCCTTCCTGGACTGGGCGGACCTGCTGGCCGACGACGTTGTCCTCGTCGCGCACAATGCTCGCTTCGACGTCGGTCACCTGCGTGGCGCTGCAGCGGCCCTGGACCTGGAGTGGCCCTGAGCCCCGCGTGCTGGACACCCTGGCGCTGGCCCGCAAGGCCTGGACCCGCAGTGAGGTGCCCAACCACAAAGGCTGGGGACGCTGGCCGCCTTCGTGGGCTCCCAGATCCCGTCCCACGCACCGGGCCCTGGATGACGCGCGCGCCACCGTGGACGTGCTGCACGCCGCCCTGGAGGTCATGGCGCCGCTCGGCGTCACGCACCTGGAGGACCTGGCCACCGCCTCCGACCCGGTCCCGGCCAGGCGCCGGGCCAGAGCCCGTCTGGCCGACGCCCTGCCCAGCGGCCCCGGCGTCTACCAGTTCCGCTCGGCGGCCGACCAGGTGCTCTACGTGGGCAGCGCCGTGGACCTCAGCGCCGGGTGCGCTCCTACTTCACCGCCGCGGAGAAGCGCGCCGGGTGGCGCAGATGCTGGACACCACCGTGAGCGTGCGGGACATCGCCACACCCACGCTCATCGAGGCGCGGGTGCGCGAGCCTGCGGATGATCGCCGAGCTCGACCCGCCGGTCAACCGCCGCTCCCGGGCCCCGCGGCGCCGGCCCTGGCTTCACCTGGCCCAGGGCTCGGGCCCAGGGGCCGAGCCACGGTTGGCGCTGACCACCGCGCTGCCGCCGAGGAGGTCGGCCATGCGGTGGGCCCCTTCGCCCTCACGCGGCAGGGGCCAGGGAGCCCTGCGGGCCGCCGAGTCGGTGCTGCGTCTGGGCCGCTGGGACGGGCGCGAGCTGCGGCGGGTGCGCCACGACGACGTCCCGGCTGAGCCGCCGAGGTGCTGGCCTGCCTGTCGGGCGAGGTCGACCTGGTGGCCTCTCCTGCTGGAGCGCATCGCGGCACTGTCCCGGGCCGAGCGTTACGAGAGGCCGGGACCTGGACGGGCCGCCTGCGCTGCCTGCTGCGCGCGGTGGATCGGGCCGAGCGGGTGCGGCCCCTGCTGGCCTGCCCGCATCTCATGGCGGCCCGCCGCCGCGAGGTCGGGGGCTGGGGGCTGGTGGTGGTGCGCTGGGGCGCTGGCCGGCTCCATGACAACCGCGCCGGGGCCGACCCGCGTCCCGCCGTCAGCTGCTGCGCGCCAGCGCCTGGTCGTTGAGCGGCCCGGCCGCGTCGGGTGAGGTGGCGAGCATTGAGGAGACGAGCCTGCTGGCCGACTGGATCCTGGACGAGGGCTCCCGCATCGTGGAGGTCGACGGCGACCCCACGGTGCTCACATGGCCGATCGGTGCGGCTGCCCGCCACCGCAAAGGTCCTGGCCTCGCAGGAATGAGGGCGCCGAGTGCAGCCAAGCGCCCGTGGCTGACGTCGGACGCGGGACAGCGGAGCCGGTTCTCAGCCGGCGGGGGTGACGGTGCCGCGGCGGGCGGTGAGGGCCTGGCGACGCCCTCCTGGAGGCTCCAGCGGGTCCAGGGCGGGGCACGACGACCTCCGCCTTGGCCCAGGCCGCCAGCCAGTCATCCTGGGGACGGGCGGTCAGCAGGACGACGGCAGGGCGCTCGTCGAGCCTCGGTGAACAGCTCGTGAGCCAGTCCCATGCCGCCGAGCCTGCTGGCCTCGAGCGTCCAGGACCAGTGCGTCGAAGGGCGGCTGGTCATCCTTCTCGCGGTCCTGATGGCCATGCGCACGCCCTCGGCGGTGGCCGCCTCGGTCCAGGTCACTCGAGTGGCAGGCCCTTGGCCGGTCGGCGTCCGACACCGTCGATGACCTCCTGACGCACGGTGGCGTCGTCGGAGAAGACGAGAAGCTCGAGGCGGGCGGAAGCAGCCTGGTCAGTCATAGCGGATCCTTCGTGGACGGGTACGGACGGCAGTGTTTCCGCGGTCAGTGTAATCACACACAGGCTCACTATCCCTCTTCCGGCGCCACGTCCAGCATGAACCATGTTCAGGACTTCAGTCCTAACGAGCCCTGCTGAGGCGGGACTGAAGCCACCTCACCACCGAAAGGCGGTCCTTGATGGCCGTGTACACCCTTCCCTGAGCCCCCTACGACTACGCCGCCCTGGAGCCCCACATCTCCGGCAAGATCATGGAGCTCCACCACGACAAGCACCACGCCGCCTACGTCGCCGGCGTCAACGCCGCCCTGAGGCCCTGTCCGCCGCCCGCGAGGCCGGCGACCTGGCCGCCATCAGCCTGTGGGAGAAGAACCTCGCCTTCAACCTGGGCGGCCACACCAACCACTCCATCTTCTGGAAGAACCTCTCCCCAACGGCGGGGGCCAGCCCGAGGCGAGGCTCGCTGAGGCCATCAAGGACTCTTCGGCTCCTTCGAGAAGTTCCAGGCGCAGTTCACCGCCACCGCCATGGGCATCCAGGGATCGGGCTGGGCCGTGCTCGCCTACGACTCCCTCTCGGAAAAGCTCGTCACCTTCCAGGCTCTTCGACCAGCAGGGGCAACGTGCCCGTGGGCACCATCCCGCTGTTCATGGTGGACATGTGGGAGCACGCCTTCTACCTCGACTACCTCAACGTCAAGGCCGACTACGTCAAGGCCGTCTGGAACATCGCCAACTGGCAGGACGTCTCCGAGCGCCTGGCCAACGCCGTCGCCAAGGCCCAGGACCTCATCGTCCGCTGACGCTCGGCCCGGACACGCGCCGCGCAGGCTTGTGGCCCGCACCCCGTCACGGGGCGCGGGCCACAGCCTCATCACGAGTGGTTGGCTGAGCGGCTCTGTGCTCAGATGACCTTCTCGACGTCCATCACATAGATGTACGCCGACTCACGCTTCCCTCCATTGGAGTTGCCGGGGGCCAGCAGCACGATCCTGGAACCCACTGGCAGTCCGGCCGCGTTGATCTGCGCGGCCGGCATGGCGCTGGGGGCGTGATCCTCCCAGGTCGAGCTCCTCGTCGTGCCGTCCCACGAGGTGCGCGACATCTGCACGGCCACCGTGTCGGTCTCCTTGATCGCCTGGCCCTTGCCGCGAGCGATGACGAAGACCTCCGACTGCAGGGGCTCCTCGGCCTGAGGGGTCGGCGAGGCCGGCCGCCAGGGGCTCCAGGTCCCCGGAGACCGTCACGCCGCGGTCAGAGAGCTCTTGACCGCCGCGGAGTCGACCGTGGCGTCCTTGGTGGACGGAGTCAGCTCATCGCCCGTGATGCGAGCGGTGATGTCGACGACGAAGACGAGCGGCCCGGTCGGCGAGTTCGGGCGAGCCGGATCGGCGGTCTCGCCGTATGCGAGCTTGCCCGGGATCGACAGCTGGACGCGCTCACCGACCTTGTGCCCGGCCAGACCACAGGTCCATCCCGGGATGACCCGGTCAGGCCGAAGGTGACCGGGGCGCCCTTCTTGAAGGAGGAGTCGAAAGCTCCGTTGACCCCCACTTCCAGCCCACGTAGTTGACGGTGATGATGTCGCCCGAGGACACCGCCGGGCCTTCCGCGGAGGTGAGTGTCTTGAGACGAGGTTGGCAGGGGCCTGCTTACCCTCACTCCAGGTGACGGTCGGCTCGGCTCCCGCGTCACCGGCGATCGCTGGAAGCGCCTCGAGTCGGTCTCCGATCGTTCCGGCCTCCTGAGCGCAGTCGATGATCGAGCGGGTCAGGGTCAGGGGACGCCTGGGCCGACGGCGTGGCGGAGGCGTTCTTGGACGACCCCGAGCAGCCGGCCAGCGCGAGGCAGGCGGCCGCGGCCAGGGCGGTCAGGGTCAGGGGATGTGCGGCGCACATGAGCCCTTTGCAGTGAGGAGAGGGCCTGCGGGAGGGATCAGTGGAAGGACTCGCCGCAGGCGCAGCTTCCGGCGGCGTTGGGGTTGATCGATGGTGAAGCCCTGCTTCTCGATGGTGTCGGCGAAGTCGATGGTGGCGCCCGACAGGTGGGCACGCTCATGCGGTCGACAACCACCTCGACGCTAGCCATCTCGTCGCCGCCCGGTGGGGAAGGCGCGCACGGCGTCGCCGTCCAGGAGACGCTCGTCAGTAGAGCTGGTCAGACCAGTCCGGAGCAGCCGCCGGGCTGGACGGCCACGCGCAGGCGCAGGTCGTCGCGCCCCTCCTGGGCCAGGAGGCTGGCGACCTTCGCGGCGGCGGTCCTCGGTGAGGATGACCTCGTGCTCGGGGTCTGGGTGTCAGTGGTCTCGGTCAGGGCGGTCTCTGCCATGGTCATCTCCTGGTCTGGGTGTGCCTACGTTCGTCTGCGGCGCCTCGTGCGGAGCCGCGGAGGGTCCTGCGGTGGCTCTCGTGACGAGCGCCTGAAGGATCCCCACTGGAGCCAACGCTCCAGCTCGATGCCTTGTTCCTGGTGACAACCCTACGCGGTCCGCACCGCAGAGCCGTGGTGAGGGGACCCATCACTGTGTCCGACGGCTCCGCCGGGGCGGAGGGTGCGGTCTGCCCCTCAGGCCAGGGCCACCAGCTCAAGTACTCCGGCCCCACAGGTCCTCGTCGCCGTCGGGCAGCAGGAGGACCCGGTCAGGGGTTGAGGGCCTCGACGGCGCCCTCGTCGTGGGTGACCAGGACGACGGCGCCGGCGAAGAGCCCAGAGCCCGAGGATCTCCTCGCGGCTGGCGGGGTCGAGGTTGTTCGTCGGCTCGTCGAGCAGGAGGACGTTGGCGCTGGAGACCACGAGCATGGCCAGGGCCAGGCGGGTCTTCTCCCCGCCGGAGAGGACCCGGGCGGGCTTGTCGGCGTCCGCGCCCGAGAAGAGGAAGGAGCCCAGGACGCTGCGCACCTGGGTGTCGTCCATTCCGGGGGCGGCGCGGCGCAGGTTCTCCACGACACTCGCCGCGGTGTCGATGGTCTCGTGCTCCTGGGCGTAGTAGCCGATCTTGAGGCCGTGGCCGGGGATGACCTCACCGAGTCGGGCTCCTCCACCCCGCCGAGCAGGCGCAGGAGCGTGGTCTTGCCGGCGCCGTTGAGGCTCAGGACCACGACCCGGCTGCCGCGGTCGATGGCCAGATCGACGCCGGCGAAGACCTCCAGGGAGCCGTAGGCCTGGACAGCCCGGAGGCGCGCAGCGGGGTCTTGCCGCAGGGGGCGGGGTCAGGAAGCGCAGGTGGGCGACCTTCTCCACGGCGGCCTCATCCTCCAGGTCGGCCATGAGGCGCTCGGCCCGCTTGAGCATCTGCTGGGCGGCTACGGCCCGGTGGCCTTGGCCCGCATCTTCTCCCCTGGGCGCGCAGGGCGGCGGCCTTCTTCTCGGCGTTGGCGCGCTCCGACGACGCCGGTGCTCGTCGTCGGCGCGCTGCTTGAGGTAGGCGTCCCAGCCCAGAGTGGTAGACGTCGAGGACCCCGCGGCCGGCGTCGAGGTACATGACCTGGTTGACGGTGTCGCGCAGGAGGCTCGACGTCGTGCTGATGACAGATGAAGCCCCGGCGTAGGTACGCAGGGGTCGCGCAGCCACAGGATCGAGTCGTGGTCGAGGTGGTTGGTGGGCTCATCGAGCAGGAGCGTGTCGGGCTGCTGGAAACAGGACCCGGAGAGCTCGACCCGACGGCGCTGGCCACCTGAGAGCGTGCCGATGGGCTGGTCCAGGATGCGGTCAGGCAGGCCCAGGGCGGCACTGATGCGGGCGGCCTCGAGGCGGCGCGTGCCGCCGCCATGGTGAACTCGTGGTCCAGGCGCGTAGCGGTCCAGGGCCTTGGCCTGAGCCTCACCCTCGGTGACGGCGTGCGCCTCGGCCTTGCGGATGCGGGGCCAGGAGCGCGTCGATGCGCGGGGCCGAGGATCCGGTCACGGGCGATCTCGCTGAGGTCCCCTGACCTTGGTGTCCTGGGGCAGGGTAGCCCACCGAGCTCGTGCAGGTGATCGTGCTCGTGCTCGACGGCCTCCAGCCCGTGGCGCTCGTCGGCGTCGTTGACGGCACGGCCGGCGCCCTGGGCCACGGAGGCGGCGGCGAGCAGCCGGTCATCGTGGTCTTGCCGGCGCCATTCGACCCACGAGGGCCGATGCGCATCCTTGTCGACCCGGAAGCGGCGTGAGCGACGAGCTGGCGAGGCACCGATGCGCATGGTGAGGTCCTGGACATTAATCACGCGCGCCATCGTACGGGCACACCGGTACTGCTTCCACCGCAACGGGCCTATCAGTCCCACCACATCCACCAGCCGACCGCGCCGCCGCCCACTCAGGGCCGGGTACGCACGATGTCGTCAGGCACGCACCCGGCGTCGTGCTCGTACCGGTCCCTGACCCGCTCCCACAGCGCGGGAGCACTGGCGGTCCCGGCTGTGCTCGACGAGGACCTCGTAGCCCTGCAGGTCGGTGTCGGCGACCCACAGGCCTCGGCGCTCAGCCGCTCGTCCTCCCGCTGGGGACCGATGCCGTAGCCGCACAGGCGCACCTGCCCGTCCGCTCCGGCGCAGGGCGGTCAGCATCGTCTTGAGGCTCGGGGCGAGGTTCTGGCGGTCGTCTCAGTGCCGCAGCCGGCAGCCGGTTCAGCAGGTCGGCCGCGGTGGCGGCGTCCATGCCGCGGAAGGGCACGAGTCGCTCCCGGGGCGCCCTGGGCATCCAGGTCGCAGCGGGCTCTCCCCGGCAGGCAGCGCGGGGTGTCGAGCCAGGGCTCCAGCAGGCGCCAGGCCGATGCGCACCGTCCATCCCGGTGGATCGTAGAGCCGCGGCACAGTCGGGCGCGGCGGTCAGGGCCGGGACGGGAGGCGGAGTCGTGGTGGGCGGGCGAGACCGGGATGTTCGGTAGGGACCGGCGATGCCGGCTGTGCGGCCAGGAGGTCTGCGCGCTCATGTCGGGTCTCCTTCGCTTGAGACGGGTCGGTGTGCCTCAAGCGTGCAAAACCCGCCCCGTGGTGCACCCACTGACCCGAGCACCTGTGCGCACACCCGTCTCAACTGCGCAAACACCGACCAGTGGATACCGGGATCGCGCAGATTCTCGGCCATGTCTCGTCTCGGGGCCAGGTGCGGCACCATCCAGACGGACTGTTCCCTTTTTGTTCTGAGCCGTGAGACAGTACCTCTTCATCAACCACCTTTTGCGCCCGCGCGGCGCACGAGGTGTCAGGATCCCACACGAGAGCGAGCCCGTCGAGGACTCCGGAGCGCACCGGTGCAGCCGCCGTCCTCGCCGCCTTCGCTCAGTAGGAAAGGGCCCGAATGGCAACCACGACCTCAACCCCTGAGGCAATCCTCGACGCCGTGGGCGGCGCCGAGAACATCATCCATTTCACCCACTGCGCTACCCGACTGCGTTTCGAGCTCAAGGACGCCTCCGGCATCGACAAGGCGGCCGTCGAGGCCCATCCCGGGCGTCATGGGGCGCCGTCCCCAGTCCGGGGACCGCTACCAGATCGTCATCGGTGGTGCCGTGCAGAGCGTGTACGACGAGATCAACAGCCTGCCGGGCCATGAAGAACCAGGGCGGCTCCTCCGGCTCGGGCCAGTCTGACGCCGACGTCAAGCCGCCGCCCGGGCTAAGGCCCGCGGCAAGAAACGCCTGCGTCGACGCCTTCTTCGAGTACCTCCGGACTCCTTCCGCCCCCTGCTGCCTGCGCTGCTAGGCGCCTCCCTCATCATCGCGGGTGAGGCTATCTGTGAGGCCTTCGGCCTCATCAACACCCACGCGGACGCGACGGAAAAGCCGCCACGCTGCTGTTCGTCGACGCCATGTTCCGTGCCGTCTTCTACTTCCTGCCGGTTATGGTAGGCCTACAACGCCTGCAAGAAGTTTCAAGATCGACCCGTGGGTCGGCACCGCGATCATGGCGGCGCTGCTCACGCCGGAGTTCGTCGACCTGGAGAAGCACCCGAGCACGACCTGCATCGACAACGCAACGATCAACCCAAGGCTGTGCACGGCGCACATCGCCGGCGCTGCCCGATGCGCACTCAACGGCTACGGCGGCCAGGTCTTCGTCCCCCTCATGATGGTCGCCATCCTGGCCCTGGTCTGCAAGGACTGGTCAAGGTCGTTCCGACCAACGTAGCAGATGGTCTTCGTGCCCTTCCTGTCCTTCGTCATCTCATGATGCCGGTGACCGCCTTCCTCATCGGCCCCTGCGTATCTGGATCGGTACCGGCCTGCAGAACGGCCCTGTTCTGGCTGAACTCCCACTGCGCCGATCATCTTCGCGATCCTCATCCCCAGCGTCTACCCATTCCTGGTGCCGCTGGGCCTGCACTCGGCCGCTCAACGCCCCTCATGCTGGCCAACATCGCCTCCGCGGCCACGAACCACACCGACTTCATCCAGGGGCCCCATGGGCGCCTGGAACTTCGCCCTGCTCTGGCGCCACCGCGGCTGTCCTCGTGTGGTCCTTCCGCGACAAGGACGATGAGATGCGCCAGACCGCCACCGGTGCCCTCTCGCCGGTCTGCTCGGTGAGTATCTCCGAGCCGAGCCTCTACGGTATCCACCTGCGCTTCAGCGCATCTACCCGTTCATGCTCGTCGGCTGTGCCGTGGGCGGCGGCCTCGTCCAGGGCATCGGCAGCATGCTGGGAGGCATCGAGGGCGTCACGACCACGACCTCGTCTTCACCTCGCTGACCATCCCGGTCTCAACCCATGTGCTCTACGGCATCTCCGTCGCCGCGGCCTTCGCCACCTCCTTCTTCCCTCATCGTCACCTTCGGCTACCGCACCAAGGAGGAGCGGGCTGAGGCGCTCGCCGCAGCGGGCGTCACCAAGGGCAGAAACACCGCCGCCTGCTCCGACCCAGGCCGCCGAGGCACCCAAGGCCGGCGCCGCTGCGGCTGCTGCTCCTGCAGAGGAGGGCGACTGGACCGCGAAGGCCCCCACGCCTAAGCCGGCCCCTGACCCCCGGTGCGGTCACCGAGATCGCTCGCCGCTCAAGGCCACGACCATGGACCTGGACAAGGTTCCCGACCCGTGTTCTCCTCGGGCGCCGTCGGTCAGGGCGTGGGTCTGGAGCCCCAGGGCGACTATCGTCGTCACGGGCTCGCGGACGGCACTCGTCGTCGGCCCGTCCTCGGGGCACGCCTTCGCATCACCCTGACAGCGGGCGGGAGATCCTCACCCACGTGGGTCTGGACACCGTCAACCTGGAGGGCCAGGGCTTCGACGTCAAGGTCTCCCAGGGCGACCGCGTCAGCGGGCCAGGAGCCTCGTCCGCGTGGGACCGCCTCGTCATCGAGCAGGCCGGTCACCCGCTGACCACCCGCAGTCTCGTCACCAACACCGCCTCCTTCGCACCGGTCGAGGTCGTCGGCGGCGACTCGGTGGAGCCCGGCGAGGCCCTCACTCACAGGTCACTGCGCCTGAGGCCTGAGCCTCGACGACGCCGCCGACCTGATCGGCTGCAGATACACAGTGGGGCCGGCTCCGTCCACGGACGGAGCCGCCCACCGTGTTGCCTCGCTTTCCACCCGTCCGGCGAGAACCTGCGGCACCGGACTGGGCGGTCCGGGGTCAGCAGACGCAGCGCCCAGAAGGCCACGGCCGCGGCGGCCGCCACGTTGAGGGGAGTCCACCTCCCCTGCCATGGGGATGCGCACCACCTCGTCGGCTCGCGGTGATGGTCCGGTGGGACAGCCCTGTCCCCTCCGGGTGCCCAGGACGACGGCGACCCGCGAGTCCGGGGCCGTACAGGCCGGTGAGGCCGCAAACTCATCCAGTGCCACGGAGGTGTCCGACAGTGCCAGGGCGGCCACGGTGAAGCCCTGTGCATGGAGCCTCGTCCATGGCGGGCCAGCGCTTTGATCCGGGTCCAGGGGACCTGGAAGACGGTGCCCATGGAGACGCGCACGCTGCGCCGGTAGAGGGGGTCCGCGCAGCGCGGAGTGACCAGGACGGCGTCGATCGGGGCGGCCGCGCTGTGGAAGGCGGCCCCACGTTCGTGTGGTCCACCAGGTCCCTCCAGGATCGCGACCCTCCTGGCCTCCCCGCTCCCCGCGGGCGGCCGACAGCTACCGGGAACACCGGCGGCCCGGGCTCGGTTCATGGCGGCCAGGGCCCCGCGGTGCGGTGGAATCCCGTGATGGACTCCAGGACCTCCTCGGGGGCGACGAACACGGGGACCCGCCGCCGTCGTCGCTGCCTGCGCAGCCGGCCGCGGAGGCGATGACCGGTCGCATCTCCTCCAGGGTGGCGCGGGGCCATGAGGAAGGAGCGTGGGGCGTGCCCGGCGGCTACTAGGCGCGTGTGATGACCTGGAGGACTCGGCCAGCGTACAGGCCCGCTGGTCTCCAGCCGACGGCGCAGCGCCACGTCCGTCAGCCTGGTGAGTCCGCCGGGCGCTCGTCGGCGCCGTCGGGCCGCCTCAATCAATCATCGCGTCGTCACCTTCTGGGGCTTTCCCGGTCCAGTACAGCAGTACGGCGGGGAAGAATAGGCGATCATCGTGATCGCCCACCTCCCGCCGCAGCGAGTGTCCCGGGGCCTCGTCCGGTCCCCAGGGGTGTGAGGGCTGCCGCTCAGGCGCCGTAGGGTCCCTGGGGCGCGCCGGGAGGCGTGCCGTACCCGCTCAGGCCTGGATGCTGTAACCGCCGCGCGGGGCACGGAAACCGGGCTGGGCCTCGTCGGCCACGGGCTGCCGTGCGCGGCGTGGAGCCCTTCGAGGCCGTCGGAGGTCGGAACGCTCACCGTGGCCTCGCCGTCGGCCTCATCCGCAGGAGCCTCGAGAGACCCCTGCCTTGGGTGCGGGCTCCTCACTGGCCTCCTGGGAGGCTGACCTCGACCTCACCGCGGGCCTGGGCGAGAGCCTCCGGGGGCCTGGAGACTGGTGCTAGCCAGGTCCGAGGCGATGCCCAGGTCGAGTCTCGCTGCCGGAGAGGTCAACACCGGGACGGGCGGCGTCGTCATCGGAGTCGTCCGAGCCGCCGCCGCCGTCCCCGCTACCGCCCAGGGCGCCGGCGATGCCGTCAGAGCGCCGCCGTGAACTCCGTAGGCACGATCCACATCTTGGAGGAGGAGCCGTTAGTGATCTTGGGCAGGGTCTGGAGGCACTGGTAGACCAAGCTTTGGAGTCGGCGTTACCGCGGTGGATGGCGTCGAGACCTGGAGGATGGCGCGCGACTCACCCTGCGCCTTGAGGATCGCGGACTGCGCCTGACCCTCGGCGCGCAGGATCGCGGACTGCTTGTCACCCTCGGCCGTGAGGATCTGGGACTGCTTGACACCCTCGGCGGTCAGGATCGCGGCGCGGCGGTCACGCTCGGCTGCGCATCTGCTGCCCATGGAGCCCCTGGATGGAGGCCGGCGGGTCGATGGACTTCAGCCCACGCTGCTGACGCGGATTCCCCAACGGCCGGTGGCTCGGTCCAGGACGCCGCGCACGGCTGGCCGTTGATCTGGTCGCGGCTGGTCAGCGTCTGCTCCAGGTCCATGGAGCCGACGACGTTATGCGCAGCGTGGTGACCGTCGCCTGCTCAATGGGCCTGCAGGTAGTTGGAGATCTCGTAGGTGGCGCGCATGGGGTCGGTGATCTGGTGCAGACCACCGAGTCGATGCTCACGACGAGGTTGTCGGAGGTGATGACGGGCTGAGGCGGAAGGAGACGACCTGCTCACGCAGGTCCGCGATGTTGCGCACCCGGTCGATGAAGGCACCAGGAAGTGCGTTTCCAGCGCCGTAGGCCGCCTGGAAGCGCCCCAGGCGCTCAACGATGATCGCAGTGCTCTGCTTGACGATCCGCACCGCCCGGAAGATGGCGACGATGACCAGGACGGCCACGAGAAGCAGGATGATGGAGACGAAGGGCACGAGGTTCCTCCTGCAGGGCTGAACGGGTGGTCAGAACGGTTGGGGCCGGCGCGGGCAGCGTCAGGACGCAGGGGGCGGCGGTGGAGGTCGTCACCGGGGCGACGACGGCCACGGCCCCGTCGATCTGGGCCACGGTCATACTCACCCGGCCTCCAGACGGGTGACGCCTCCCTGGACGGCGGGAGCCAGACTGGGCGCTCCTACTCCTCACCGCCCAGGCGCACCGCCCGCCTTCACGGTCGACAGGAGTAATGGTGACGGCAGACCGACCGATGAGGGCGTCCGACGCTGGTCTTCATCTGCGGGGGCTGGCCGCCAGCGACGCCTTGGCCCAGGGACGCACCGCAGAAGAGAAGCAGGGTGGAGACGCAGGCGAAGACCACGACCTGCGCCCACCGGCCGCCGAGGAAGGATGTCAGCCCTCCTCCCAGCGCACCGCCGGCGATCGCGAGGAAGGTGAGATCCGCTGTCATCGTCTCAATGACGACGAGGAGCAGCGCCCCTGCGACCCAGAACAGCCATTCCATGCGAACCTCCTGATGAACGCGGTCGGTGAGTGTGGTCGGGTACCGGGCAGGGACGATCAGGATCGATGCGCCCAAAGCGCCTTCCCTCCCGGAACCGGTGGTCAGCCCCTGGCCTCGGCGACGCGCCTGCCGTGGCCGGCCGGGAGCCCCCTGCCGCGTGCAGCGACCTCGGTCGTGGGTGACCTCCAGCGGCATACCGAAGGTCGTGCTGATCGTGTCCGCGTGAGGACCTCCTGAAGCGGGCCGAGCCCATGACCTTCCCTCACGCAGCGTGAGCAGGTGGGTGAAGCCCTCCGGGATCTCCTCCAGGGTGGTGGGTCCAGGACCGCGGAGGGCGAGTCGGGCGAGGAGATGATCTCGGTGAGCGCAGCCAGGTCTGTCTCGCGACCGGCCAGGTCCAGCCCTGAGGCGGGCTCGTCGAGGAAGGCATCTCCGGGTCCGGCATCAGAGCGCGAGGCAGGCTCGACGCGCTTGCGCTCCCCGATGACAGCGTTCCCCACGACCGGTCGACCAGGTGAGCAGCCCCAGGGCGCCCAGCAGGGCGTGAGCGCGCTCGAGGTCGAAGTCGTCGTACTCCTCGCGCCAGCGTCCAATGCGCCCGTAGGAGGCCGACAGGACCACGCCGAGCACCTTCTCGCCGTTCTGGACGTTGGCGGCCAGGGCCGAGGACAACAGGCCGATACGGGATGGACAAGCCCGGAGACGTCCACGCGCCTCGAGCCGCTCGGAGAGGATGTCGACCGTGCCGGAGGAGGGGAAGAGCCTGGCCGAGGCGATCCTGGCGATCGTGGTCTTGCCCGCGCCGTTGGATCCCAGCAGCACCCAGTGCTGCCCCTCGTCCACGGTCCAGTTGACGTGACTGAGGATCTGGTGGCTGCCGCGGTGCAGTGAGACGTCGTCGAGGTGGAGGACACTGGTCATGAGGTGATCCTATCGTGACGGTGAGTTCACACAGGAAGATGCGCGACGAGAGCCGCGCCCCACGCATGGTGACCGCCCCTTCAGGGCTCGCCGCACCACCATTCACTATGCGGTTGGCCCCTGGATCCTCAACCCGCCGGTCAGCATCATGTTGGCCCTGTGGGCGCCATCGCCCTCTCCCACGGCATTTCGCTCGTTGAAGGCCCCTGACGCGCCCATGACGTCATCGGTAGCGTCGTCACCGGGGCTCGGACACACCGACTGCCGACGACGACGGTCCAGGACGCGTCAGCCTGGAACGGTGGCTCGCCTCCGCCCGCCCGCTGAGTCGGGTGAGCGCGGTACTGCCCTCACCGGCCGGCGGCACCGGCACCTGGGGCTCCTTCCCGATATCGAGGAGGGTGTCGTGCTGGAGGGCAGCCGCCGGGTGCTGCTGGTTCCTGAGGACCCGGCACCTGGTGTCCTGGCACGCCGAGCCGCTCAGGCTCCCCGCTGCCTCCGCTGGATGCGGCGCACGCCCGTCGGCAGGTGCACGCCGCCACCGAGGAGGCCATCGAGGCGCTCATCGAGCTCGACCTGGCCCGCGAGCGCCCGGAGATGGCCGACGCCCTCAATGACCTGCTCACCGCGGTAGTGGATCCGCGGCTCGTCCCGCCGTGGCTGGCGCGCCGTGATCGTCTGTTGAGCGCTCCTTGCGCCTGGCGATGTGCGGATGGCCTGGACGACGATGGTGCGGCCACGACCGCCCTTGCAGGCGCAGCGGCGGGCCGACGTCCTGCGCCCGCTGCTGGCGGTGGCGCGTCACGGTGCCGCTGCGGCCACCGAGTGGTGGGCCCGGTAGAGGGGGCGCACCACTCGGTGGCGTGTCGGTGGGGTCACCGAGCGGGGACGGTCATGCTCAGCCCTGGGCCAGGACCCAGTTGTAGACGTCCATGGTGCGCTGGGCGATGGCCTGCCAAGCAAAGTGCTCCTCGACGCGGCGTCGGGCGGCCTGCCCCATGGCCTTGGCCGCCTCGGTGTCGGTGACCAGGGTGGTAAGGCGCTCGGCCAGATCGGCCTCGAAGCGGGCCGGGTCGATGGGGGTGCCGGTGCCGTCCTGGACCTGCTCGATGGGCACCAGCAGACCGGTCTCGCCGTCGACGATGACGTCGGGGATGCCGCCGGTGGCTGAGCCGACGACGGGCAGGCCCACGGCCATGGCCTCGAGGTTGACGATGCCCAGGGGCTCGTAGACGGAGGGGCACACGAAGACGTCGGAGGCGGCCAGTACGGCGATGAGTCTCGGGGCGCAGCATCTCCTCGATCCAGACCACGCTGGTGCGCTTGTCGCGCAGGTGGGTCACGAGGCCCTCGACCTCGGCCTTGATCTCGGGGGTGTCGGGGGCGCCGGCGCACAGGATGACCTGACGTCCGCGGGCAGGCTGCTCGCAGGCGCGCAGCAGGTGCGGCAGGCCCTTCTGCCGGGTGATGCGTCCGACGAAGACGATGGTGGGGCGGTCGGGGTCGATGCCCAGGCGCTTGAGGGTGGTGGCGGCCTGGGCGTCGGCCTCCTGGCCCTGGGGGTGCTTCCATGCCTCGAGGTCGATGCCGTTGTGGACGACCTTGACGCGCTCGGGGTCGATAGCTGGGTAGCAGCGCAGGATGTCCTCGCGCATGCCGTTGGAGACCGCGATGATCCCGGAGGCGGACTCGTAGGCGGTCTTCTCCGCCCAGGAGGACAGGGCGTAGCCGCCGCCGAGCTGCTCGGCCTTCCAGGGACGCAGGGGCTCCAGGGAGTGGGCGCTGATGACGTGGGGGACGCCGTGAAGCAGCCCGGCCAGGTGCCCGGCGAGGTTGGCGTACCAGGTGTGGGAGTGGACGAGGTCGGTCCCTCGGTGCCCTGGGCCATCTCCAGGTCGACTCCGAAGGTGCGCAGAGCGGCGTTGGCGCCGTCGAGCTCGGCGATCTCGGGGTAGCCGGTGACGCCGTCGTCGGCGCCCTCGGTACCGGGCTCGCGGGGGCCGCCGAAGGCGTGGACGCGCACGTCCGCCAGGGGGCGCAGGACCTTGGCGAGCTCGTTGACGTGGACCCCGGCGCCGCCGTAGATGAAGGTGGGTACTCCTCTGGTCAGCAGGTCGACCCCGCGGTGCGCTCTCTGTCTGATGGATGGACTGACCGCGCCTTCCTCGGCGCAGGACGGGCGCCTGCGGTGGGGCGGGCGCCACACCCGACGTTATACGCACACGGGGGCCCGGTCGGGATCGTTCAGCGCCGGTGGTTTCCACCGACTCTCCTGCGAGGGGCCGGCATCCGCTCGCAGTGGAGGCGGGGCGACTCGCACGTGAGGAGTCGACCGATCAGGACGAGTCGCCCGGTGCTCGATCGTCCTGAACGACGCCTCAGGCAAGGATTCGGCGGAGAACCCACCCGGAATGTGACCCATTTGGCCCGCAGGTCCTCGAGCAACGTGGGTGGGCCACATGGCTCAACCTCGTGTTCTCGTAATCGTCCTCGCCGGTGGCGAGGGCAAGCGCTCTCATGCCCTGACCGTCGATCGCGCCAAGCTCGTCGTGCCCTTCGCGGCATCTACCGCCTCATCGACTTCTCCTGTCCAACATGATTAACTCGGCTTCCTAAGGTCGTGGTGCTCACCCAGTACAAGTCCCACTCGCTGACCGTCACATCTCCGAGACGTGGCGCATGTCCGACATGCTGGGCAACTACATCGCGCCGGTGCCGGCCCAGCAGCGCGTGGGCAAGCACTGATTTCCTGGGAGGCGCTGACGCGATCTACCAGTCCCTCAACCTGCTCGACGACGAGCGGCCGGACTATGTGGTCATCACCGGTGCGGACAACATCTCACCGCATGGACTTCTCCCAGATGCTGGACCACCACATCGCCTCCGGTCTGCCCTGCACCGTCGCGGGCATCCGTCAGCCGCGGTCCCTGGCGGACCAGTTCGGCGTCATCGAGACCGACCCGTCCGACCGCGGCAGGATCAAGGCCTTCGTGGAGAAGCCCGACGAGACCCCTGGCCCTGCCGGACTCCCCGACGAGGTCCTGGCCTCGATGGGCAACTACATCATGAACCCGACGCGCTCCTGGAGGCCGTGACGGTGGATGCCGCCATGAGACCCTCCAAGCACGACATGGCGGCAGCATCGTGCCCTGGTCTCGTCAACCAGGGGGCGGCCGCGTCTACGACTTCAAAAACAACGACGTGCCGGGCTCCTCCGAGCGCGACCGCGACTACTGGCGCGACGTGGGTACTGTGGACGCCTTCTTCGAGGCGCACCAGGACCTCATCTCGGTGACCCCCGTGTTCAACCTGTACAACGACCGCTGGCCGCTGTTCGCCGCCACCAGGCCGCGATGCCTCCGGCCAAGCTTTCGTCCCTACGGCCACCACGAGCGCCTGGGGCACGCGGTCGACTCTGATCGTCTCGCCGGGCGTCATCGTCTCCGGTGGTGAGGTGATCTCCTCGGTCCCGTCCCCGCGTGCGCGTCAACCCCTGGTCCTCGGTGCGCGAGTCCGTCATCATGGACGGGGGCCGAGGTGGGCCGCAACACCGTGGTCAACCGCGCGATCCTGGACAAGTACGTCAAAGGTCGAGAGGTGCCAGGTGGGGATCGACCGAGCACGACCGCGAGCGGGGCTTCACCGTGACCGAGTCCGGCATCACGGTGGTGGGCCAAGGGTCAGCCTGTCACCCGCTGACCTGCAGGGCTCACTGTTTTGCGCTGCGCGCCGTCGCCTGAGCCTGGGCGGCGGCGCGGTCTCGCCTGCCGGCTCGCCCACCAGCATGGAGCCATGAGCGACACCTCTCGACACCGTGCCGGCGACTCCGCGGAGCCCTCAGCGGGGCGCTGGAGCGAGGGCCCTTTGGTGACTGAGGGCCCCGGCCTGCTGGTCGCGGACGTGGACTCCACCCTCATCGAGCAGGGAGGTCATCGAGACCATCGCCGAGCGCGCTGAACCCACGAGCCTGGTCGCCGAGGTCACGGCCCGAGCGATGCGCGGCGAGTCTGACTTCGCGGCCTCCCTGCGCGAGCGGGGTGGCGACGCTGGCCGGTACCCCCAGGGGGTCTTCGAGGTCCTGGCCGAGTGCGCCCCACTCAGGGGCGGCCGAGCTATTGAGGCGCTGCACGCACGCGGCTGCCGGGTGGGGGTCGTCTCGGGAGGTTTCGAGGAGGTCGTGGTGCCTCTGGCCGAGCGAGCTGGGCATCGACCACGTGGCGGCCAACCGCCTGAGGAGGTGGTCGAGGGCCGTCTCACCGGCCGAGTGATGGGGCGGATCGTGGACCGTCAGGAGAAGGTCCGCTGCCTGATCGCCTGGGCCCAGCAGGACGGTGTGCTCATGGAGCGCACCATCGCGGTCGGTGACGGGGCCAACGACCTGGGCATGCTGGAGGCCGCGGGGCTGGGGGTGGCGTTCTGCGCCAAGCCGGTGGTCGTTGAGCAGGCCGACGCGGGCCATCCACGTGCGTGACCTGCAGCCGTCCTGCGCCTGATCGGGGGTTGACCGGCTGCGGTTTCGGGAGGTCCGGCCTCAGTCGCGCTTGCGGGCGGTGAAGATCTCCCGGATGCGGGCGCCCTTTGGGCTCCAAACCGCCCAGGTGCCGGGGACATCGATGATGACGGCGGTGGCCGTGGGCACCCCTGAAGGAGATCTGGGAGGCCAGGTCGTCGTCGGTGTCGTGGAGGATGGGCGAGCACGGAGATCGTGGGCTCATGGCCGACGACGACGACCGTCCTGGCGTCAGCACCGTCCCTCGGCCAGGACCTTGAGGATGCCATTGCAGCCCAGGTTGTAGATCTCCTCGCGCACGAGGGTGTCGGTGGGCCTCGAGGCGGTCGCGGATGGGGCGGGCGGTCTCGCGGGCCCGGGCCGCCGGGGAGACCAGGAGCAGGTCGGTGGTCTCCAGGCGCTTGCGCAGCTCTTTGGCCAGCAGGCCGGCCAGGGCGGTGCCCTTGGGGGCTCGGGAGGACGTTCCAGGTCGGTGACGGCGTCGTGAGGGCCTTGAGTGTCGGACGAGCACGAGCCGGCGCATGGGATCCGTTGTCACGTCTCTACCCTACGGCACCACGGCGCTGCCCGGATACGGTCCCGACGACGTCTCGCTCCCGCCGTGCGCCCTAGCGCCCTCATGCCCAGGCCGCCGTCGACGCCGAGGATCGCGCCAGTGACGTAGGCGGCCGCGGGTGAGGCCAGGAAGAGGACGGGCCGGGCGATGTCGGTGACGTCGGCGAAGCGCCCCAGGGGATCTCGCTCGAGGTAGGGCGGTGCGGATGTGGTCGGGCAGGGAGGCGGTCATCGCCGTGGTGACGAAGCCGGGGGCGACGGCGTTGACGGTGATGCCGCGCGGTGAGTCTCGCGGGCCAGGAGCGAGTCAGCTCCCTCCACACCGCCCTTGGCGGCGCCGTAGGCCGACAGGCCCACACCTCCGCGTGCGGCGATGGCCGAGGAGACCAGGGACGATGCGCCTCTGCGGGCCCGCATCATGGCTGGTGTCACGCGCGCACGGTGCTGAAGGTGCCGGTCAGGTCCGCGGAGATGACCTCGTCCCACATCTGGGAGGAGGTGCGGGCCGCCAGTGACTCCCGGTTGATGCCGGCCGAGGCCACGAGAACCTCGATGGGGCCGTGCGCCTCGGTGGCGGCGGCCAGGGCGGCGGCCAGGGCGGCGGGGTCGGTGACGTCAGCGGCCAGGGCCAGGGCGCCGTCGGGGGCCCTCACCGAGCGGGAGATGCCCGCCACCCGGTCGCCCCAGTGCCAGGAACGTCTTTCTGTAACCGCCTCCCGATTCCCCGGGAGGCTCCGGTCACGACGACGGAACGTGATATCGACGGCTCGGTCTCTTCGTTCATCAGCACAAGCACACAAGGTAACGCGCATCAGCACTCGCCATCAGCGATTCGTCATACGCTGATACTGATCCATCCCTGTTACTTCCTTCACAAGTGGTCTATACCTGTGTCTGTTCCGGATCGCAGGGCGGGGCCGGTCACGGCCCTGGCACCCGCCGTGTGTCAGCATGTCGGGGTGACGATGAGTGAGACCTCCCCGCCTCCCCGACGCCTGCGCCTCGGGCCGCGCGCGCCCGCGCCACTGCGCATCGGGCCACTGGTGGTGCCCACCCCGTCGAGCCTCGCCCCATGGCCGGAGTCACCAACGCCTCCTTCCGCCGCCTGTGCCGGGAGATGGCCGAGGCGGCCCTGCCGGAGTCGCTGAGGCCCTCCTATCCCGGTCCACTGCCCACGCCTGACGGCGGCCTGCTGGCCCCGGCGGGCCTGTACGTCACGGAGATGGTCACCACCCGAGCCCTGGTGGAGCGCAACGAGCGCACTCTGGCGATGGTGCGCACCGATCCGGCTGAGAGGGTGCGTTCCATCCAGCCTACGGGGTCGATCCGCCACGGTGGGGGCCGCGGTGCGGATCCTGGTGGAGGAGGATCTGGCCGACCACATCGACTTGAACTGGCTGCCCGGTCCCGCAGGGTGACCCGCAAGGGCGGCGCGGGCGCTGCCGTGGAAGCGTGACCTGCTGGCGGCGATCCTTACCGAGGCGGTGCGTGCCAGTGAGGCCGCTGTTCGCGCCGTCGGGCGGGCGCGGCAGGTGCCGGTGACCATGAAGATGCGCCTGGGCATCGACGAGGAGCACGAGACCTTCCTCGACGCCGCCTGAGCCGCCGACAACGCCGGGATCGCGGCCGTGGCCCTGCACGCCCGCAGCGCGCGCCAGCACTACTCGGGCCAGGGCCCGCTGGGGAGGAGATCGCCCGGCTCAAGGAGGCCACCGACCCGCCAGTGCTCGGCAACGGTGACATCTGGCTGGGCGACGACGCGGTGCGCATGATGGAGGCCACCGGCTGCGACGGCGTCGTCGGGCCGCGGCTGCCAGGGGACGGCCCTGGCTGTTCGCCGACATCGTCTCGGCCATGCACGGCTCGCCTGCGCGCACCTGCCCGGACCTGACTCCGTCATCGAGGTCATCCGTCGCTCACGGGCGGATGCTGGCCGAGGAGATGGGCGAGGACCGGGGGTGCGGACCTGCGCAAGCACGTGGGCTGGTACTCATAGGGCTACCCGGTCGAGCGGGCGCGCGCCGACCTCGCTGGGGATCCGGAGCCTGACGAGTCTCGACGCAGGCCTGGCGCGGATGCGCGCGCCTGCCCGAGGTCGTGGACTACCCCGGCGACATCGTCGAGGGCCCCCGAGGGCGGGCCGGCAGCCCCAAGACTCCCCGTCTGCCCGATGGCTGGCTGGACTCCCCCACCCTGGATGCGGCCCACCGCGAGATGCTCAGCCAAGCCGAGTCCGACGTCTCCGGCGGCTGAGACAGCATACTTACCGGGTCCTTGAGGCCGGTCATCGGCTGCTCGTCTACTCGTCGAGGACCGGGGTGACGCGGCACAGGGCCGCCGCGATCGCCGTGGTCGCCGGGATCGCCAGGACCAGACCGATGGAGAGATGAGGTGCGCACGATCTCCTCGGCGATCTCGCCCGACAGCATCGTGTCCAGCACGGCCCGGTCCATGAGGGCGGCGGCCAGGATGAGGGGCAGCGCTGTGCCGGCGTAGGCGAAGGCCAGGGTGTAGACGGTTGAGGCGATGTGGTCCCGCCCGATCCTCATCCCGCCGGTGAACAGGCGCGTGCGAGACAGCAGCGGGTTTGCGGCGTGCAGCTCCCACACTGAGGACGCCTGGGTGATGGTGACGTCGTTGAGGACACCGAGCCCGGCGATGACCATGCCGCAGGTCAGCAGCGTCTGCAGATCGATGTGTGTGCGTGAGGCCAGCAGACGGGCGGTCTCATCGACGTCGCCGGTCAGGTGGGCGGCGTCGGTCCTCGCAGGGCCAGCAGCACGGTCAGCACGATGCCGGGCCACCGTTCCCGTAGGGCGGTCGTGGTGCGGATGGACACGCCGTGGGCAACGTAGACGGCCGCCAGCATCATCGCCATCGATCCGACCAGGGTCACCGCCAGCGGGTGGGAGCCGGACAGGAGCGCCGGGATCATGAAGAAGGCGAGTACGCCGGTGGCCACCAGCAGGCCCAGGACGCTGAGGACGCCCTTGCGCCCGGCCACGGCGACGACGAGCACCAGGTAGACGACCGCCAGGGCGCCGACCGGGAGCTGGCGCTGGTAGTCGATGAAGGGTAGGGGAGCTGACAGGATGGCCTGAGGCGAGTAGAGGACGACGAGCTGGTCACCGGCGTGGGCGAGATTTTGCGGGCTCACCCACCGCCTGGACCGGCATGACCAGGCCCTTTCCCTCCCCTCGGTGATGCGGGCGCACACGTGGCCCTTGGCGAACTCCTCGGGCTTGACGCCGTTGACCTCCGTCAGGGCGCTCACCGAGCTCTGACAGCCCGACAGGGTCCGTGGATGTGATGGTGGCCTTGCCCACCGAGCGCCGCCCTCGGCGGTGAAGGAGCGCGAGCCGATGAGTGAGCTTCTTGCCCGGCCAGAGCACGAACAGCCCGACGACGGTGGCCAGGACCAGGGCGCCGACAATGGCACCGAGCATGATCCGCACCCGGCGGACCTCCCCGCATCCAGGTCCAGGGGCCCGGAGTGGGAGTGACTGTAGGCCCTGCTGCTGTGACGGCCGTGGCCCCCTGCTGTCCTGCCCCTCCTCGGCCGGGCGGCTCGGGAAGGCCTCGTGGGGACGGACCTGTTGCTCAGGGGAGGTCGAGTTGATGCTCACTGTCCGATATCGCCCCTGTGTCCCTGAGGTGAGCCAGGGACACGGGGCGGGACCCGGATGGTGGCCGGGCCGGCGAGACTTCAGTCGAGGCTGCTGGCCTGCTCGGTGCGGGCGGCTCAGCAGCCGATGAGGCGCTCAGCCAGGTAGCGCTCGACGCCCTCGAGCGATGCGCTCCGGGTCATCGTGTCGCGTCGCGCACGGTGACGGCCCCGTCCTCGGGCGAGTCGAAGTCGTAGGTCAGGCAGAAGGGCGTGCCGACCTCGTCCTGGCGGCGGTAGCGACGGCCGACCGCGCCGGGCGTCGTCGTACTCCACGTTCCAGGAGCGGCGCAGGCGGGCGGCAGTTCCGGCCGCCCGGTCAGCTCCTCCCTTGCGGCTCAGCGGCAGGACGGCCGCCTGACCGGGGCGATGCGCGCGTCGAGCTTGAGCACGATGCGCTTGTCCACCCTCCCTTGGTGTTGGGGGCCTCGTCCTCGGTGTAGGCCTCCACGAGGAAGGCCATGAGCGAGGCGGGTCAGGCCGGCGGAGGGCTCGATGACGTAGGGGGTCCAGCGCCTCGGAGCGGGTCTGGTCGAAGTAGGACATGTCCTCGCCGGAGTGCTCGGCGGGGTGGACAGGTCGAAGTCGGTGCGGTTGGCATGCCTCGAGCTCGCCCCACTCCGAGCCGGGCGAAGCCGAAGCGGTACTCCAGGTCCACGGTGCGCTTGGAGTAGTGGGAGAGCTTCTCGGCGGGGTGCTCATACAGGCGCAGGTTGTCCTCGCTGATGCCCAGGTCGGTGTACCAGGCCTTGCGGTAGTCGATCCAGTACTGGTGCCACTCCTCGTCGGTGCCCGGCTCGCAGAAGAACTCCAGCCCATCTGCTCGAACTCGCGGGTGCGGAAGATGAAGTTTCCGGCGTAATCTCGTTGCGGAAGGACTTGCCCACCTGGCCGATGCCGAAGGGCGGCTTCTGCGGGCCGCGCTCATGACGTTGGCGAAGTTGATGAAGATGCCCTGGGCGGTCTCGGGGCGCAGGTAGCAGGCCGGACTCGTCGTCGACCGGCCCCAGGTAGGTCTTGAGCAGGCCGGAGAACTCGCGCGGCTCGGTCCAGGAGCCCGGCTGGCCGGTGACCGGGTCGGGAACCATGTCGAGGGTGACATTCTCAGGGTCGAGGCCCTTGCGGGCGGCGTAGTCCTCGATGAGCTGGTCGGCGCGGTAGCGCTTTGTGGGTGCAGGGACTCCACGAGCGGGTCGGTGAAGGCGCCGACGTGACCGGAGGCGACCCAGGTCTCACGCGGCAGGATGACGGAGGAGTCCAGCCCGACGACGTCGTCGCGCGAGCGGACCATGTACTGCCACCACTGGCGCTTGATGTTCTCCTTGAGCTCGACGCCCAGCGGCCCGTAGTCCCAGGCCGAGCGGGTTCCGCCGTAGATCTCGCCGCAGGGGAAGACGAAGCCGCGCCGCTTGGCGAGGTTGATGACGGCGTCGAGACGTGAAGGGGTGGATGCCAACGGATGCTCCTTCAGGAGTGGTCGTGGTCCCGCCTGGTTGGTGGGGACGAGTGGTGACAGTCTAGGCGGACAGGGGCCGAGCGTCGGTGAGGGGCCCGTCGCACCACCGACGCGCGCACGCGCCCGGGAGGCCCTGCCGACTGCCGTCCAAACCGGCTCTCAGCAGCGCACACGCGGACTCGCCCGAGTTTGACGCAGGACAGCCAGAGTATGAGAATGATTCGCATGAATGTTTCACAGGCTCGTTCCGTCGTCTCCACCGCGTCGTGGCGCTCGGAGCCACCCTGATGCTGGCTGCCGGCATGAGCGCATGCGGCGCCCTGAAGGGCGAGAGCTCATCAGACGCATCGGCACCGCACACGATCGCCCCGGGCAAGACCCTGACGGTCTCCACGTCCTTCTACCCGATCCAGTACCTGGCCGAGGCCATTGGCGGCAAGCTCGTCAAGGTCTCCACCGTGACCCTCCAACGTCGAGCCGCACGACTTCGAGCTCTCCGGCAAGGAGACCGCCGAGCTGGGCAAGGCCGATCTCATCGCCTACGTCCCCGGCTTCCAGCCCTCCCTGGACAAGGCCGTCAAGGAGGTCGGCTCCGGCCCCACCGTGGTAGACCTGAGCAAGCCGGCCAACCTCGTCCACCACGAGGGCGTTGAGGAGGAGCATGAGCACGAGCACGGCGAGGAGGCCTCCGACGGCGCCTCGGCCACGGCCAGTGCCGCCGCCACCGCGCAGGCCAGCGAGGCCGAGCACGACGAGCACGGCCACGATGAGCACGCCGAGGGCGGTGAGGGGCACGACGGCGACCTCGACCCGCACTTCTGGCTCGACCCGACCGCATGATCACAGGTGGCTGAGGCCCTTGAGGCCCTTCGCCAAGATCGACCCGGCCAACGCCAACGACTACAGGCGGGCTCTGGATAGCTCAAGACGGCGCTGGACCGGGAGTGGACAACCAGTACAAGCAGGGCTTGACCAGCTGCCAGCACAAGACCTTCATCACCTCCCACGCCGCCTTCGGCTACATGGCCGAGCGCTACGGCCTGACCCAGGCTTCCATCTCCGGCATCGACCCGGAGACCGAGCCCAGCCCCGCCGAGATGGCCAACATCAAGTCGGTGGTCGAGAAGACAGGGGTCAAGACGATCTTCACTGAGGACTGGTCTCCGACGCCCCAGCCAAGGCGATCGCCGCGAGACCGGGGCGGAGACGACGTCCCCAGCCCCCTGGAGTCCAAGCCCGAGCAAGGCGACTACACCGACGCCATGACCACCAACCTGGAGCGACTCAAGTCCGCCATGGTGTGCAAGTAGCCTCAGGGCCCGGCCGCCGAGCCCGACGCCCCGAGCAGATGACGTCCCCTCAGATTGGCATGATCTCAACCGTATGACCTCATCATCTCCACCTTCACCAGCGTCTGTGACGACGCCGTCCGGTTCCCCCCGGGCGGCGTCGTCCGCGCTCGCCATCAAGGTCCGGGAGCTTCAGCGTCGTCCTGGGCTCCTCCTCATCCTGACGACGTGAGCCTGGCCGTGGGCGGCGGCGAGTCCGTGGCGATCCTGGGCGCCAACGGCTCGGGCAAGTCCACCCTCGTCAAGGCCATTCTGGGCCTGGTGCCCCTGTCCGGCGGCAGCATCGAGCTCCTGGGCACCCCTACTTCGCATCGGCACAGGATCCCTGGGAGCGGGTCGGCTACGTCCCCCAGCGGATCGGTGCTGGCTCCGGCGTCCCGGCCACCGCCCTGGAGGTGGTGCGCCCGGGCCTGGGGCCGCCGCCCTGGGCCGATCGGGGCCGGGCCGCCAAACGCAAGGCCATTGCCGCCCTGGACGCCGTCGGGCTGGCCCACTGGGCCGCGGACCATGTCCAGGTCTTCTCCGGCGGGCAGGCCCAGCGGGTCCTCATCGCCTGGGCTGGGTCCGCCCCCGAGCCCTGCTCATCCTCGATGAGCCTCTGGCCGGCATCGACCGCACCAGCCGCGAGTCCCTGGCCGAGATCCTTCAGGGCTGCGCGCGAGGGGCTGACCCTGGTGACGGTTCTGCACGAGATGGGCGAGCTCGCCGACGTCGTCCAGCGGGCGATCCTCCTGCAGGACGGCCGCCTGTCGCCGACGGCCCGGCCGGCGAGGTCGCTCATCCGCGCGACAGCGGGACCGGCGCGCCCCAGGGCGACCCTGCACCGCGCGCACCTGACCACGGCGCTGACGGCGACCACCACCCTGGACGCCAGCGGCCCTCCGGCCCACCACGCCCCCCGTCCTCGACCATCGGCCGCCTGACACGCGCCCTCATTCCGGTAGGGAGCACCCGCCCATGATCGAGTTCGTCTCCGACATGCTTGCCAGTCCCCTCATCCAGCGGGCCTTCATCGTGGCGGTCCGCAGGGGCTGGCCGCCCCGGTGGTGGCACCTACCTGGGTTCAGCGGGGCCTGGCGCTGCTGGGCGACGGGATCGGGCACATCGCCCTGACCGGCATCGCCCTGGGCTGGCTGGCCGGGGCCGCCGCCAACGTCACTCCTCACGACGCCTGGGCCGTGCCCGGGGCGATCCTCATCAGCGTGCTGGGAGCCGTGATGATCGAGGTCATCCGTGCCAACGGCCGAACTCGGGGAGACGTGGCCCTGGCGATCCTGTTCTACGGGGCATCGCCGGGGGCGTCATCCTCATTCGCGTCGCCGGCGGGACGACGACGAATCTCAACCCCACCTGTTCGGCTCGATCTCCACGGTCTCGGTCTCCGACGCCTGGTTCACCATCGCCCCTGGCCACCCTGGTGCTCCTGGTGGGGCTGGGGCTGCGGCCCACTGTTCGCACTGTGCCACGACGAGGAGTTCGCCCACGCCTGCGGCCTGCCCACCGGCGCCCCTCAACGTCTGGTGGCGGTGGTGGCGGCACCGACGGTCTCGGTGTCCATGCGGGTGGTGGGGGCGCTGCTGGTCTCGGCGGTCATGATCGTGCCGGTGGCCATCGCCCAACTCGTGTCGCACTCCTTCGCCCGCACCATGTACCTGGCGATGGGGCTGGGCGTGGTGGCCTGTGTGTCAGGTCTGACGATCACCTACCTGGTGGCGGCCTCTCCCGGCGCCATGATCGTGGTACTCCTAGTGGGGGGCTACGCCGTCGTCGCCCTCCTGTCCGGACTGCTGCAGCTCGTCAGCCGCTCGCGACGGCACCACATCACCTCAGGAGGCAGATCATGAGCGCAAGCAGCACGGCGCAGCGTCCCCGCGCCACGCGCCAGCGCGCCGCCGTCGCCGACATCCTCGCCCGCACCGACGAGTTCCGCTCAGCCCAGCAGATCCATGCCGCCCTGGAGGCCGAGGGCACCAAGGTGGGACTGGCCACCGTCTACCGCAACCTGCAGACGCTGGCGGAGTCCGGAGCGGTGGACCAGGTGCGCAGCGCCGAGGGCGAGATCCTCTACCGGGCCTGTGAGGAGCAGGAGCACCACCACCATCGTGTGCCGCCGCTGCGGCTACACCGTGGAGGTGTCCGGCGGCGAGCTGGAGGAGTGGATTCAGCGGGTCTCGACCCAGCAGGGCTTCACCCAGATGGAGCACACGGCGGAGTTCTTCGGCCTGTGCGCCACCTGCTCGGCCCAGGACGCCTCACAGGACTGAGCAGGTCTGACTGACCCGGTGTCCGAGCCGGGTTGTGCCGGGCGGCTGGCTACTGCCCGTCGTGGTGCGGTGACTCGTCAGCCTCGTCGTCCTCCGGGTCGTCGGCGCCGGTGGGTTCCTCGTGCAGCACCTTGTCCACGGCCCTGCCGAGCGGCGCTCGCGCCCGGCGTAGGCCCTCGCAGGCCTCCACGCTCGGTGCGGCTGAAGTCGGGCCAGGCCAGGGGTGAGAGCAGAGCTCGGCGTAGAAGAGGACCAGCTGAGGAAGTTGGAGGTGCGCTGCTCGTCGCCGGTGCGGATGAACAGGTCCACGTCCCGCATGGTGGGTGAGTAGAGGTAACGCTGGATGGTCTTCTCGTTGATGGAGGAGGCCTTGAGGCGGCCGGCGGCGACGTCCTCGGCGATGGCTCGGGGTGGCGTCGGCGATCTCGGCCCGCCCGCCGTAGTTGATGCACAGGTTGAGGACCAGGCTCGTGTTGTGCGCGGTGACGCGCTCGGCCCTCACGCAGTCTCATGCAGGACGGACTTCCACAGGCGCGGAGTGCGTCCGATCCAGCGCAGCCTGACGTTCCAGGAGTTGAGGACATCGCGCTGGACGCGCAGGACTTGCGGGCGAAGCCCATGATGAAACGGACCTCGCCGGGTGAGCGCCGCCAGTTCTCGGTGGAGAAGGCGTGACGCTCAGCCTCTTTGACGCCGATCTCGATAGCCGGCGGCGACGTCGAGCATATTGGCCTCCCCCACCCGGTGGCCCTCGGTGCGGGGCAGGCTGCGGGCGTTTAGTCCCGGCGTCCGTTGCCGTCCATGACGACGGCGACGTGCTGGGGCAGGGAGGCGGCCGGCAGCACGGGTGGGTCGGCCGGGCCGGTGCAGGGCGGGGCGGCCTCGACCGTCATGTCTCTGGCGACGTCTGTCGCGGTTATGCCCTTTCCACCAGTGCGAGGGAGCGCAGGCGCCGCTCCAGGTACCAGGTCGTGTAGGCCGAGACGAGTCCGGAGGCCTGCGAGCGCTCACGTTGACCGGAGGCGTCGGCCACGGCCCAGTCCCCGGAGAGCAGGGCGCCCAGGAGCGCCATCGTAGACGGCTCGACCTCGACGGCAGCCGGCCGAGCGGCAGGACTCGACACCGCCCCACCGGCCTGCACGTGGAAGGCCCGGTGGGGTCCGGGGGCGCCGCACAGGGCGCAGTCGTAGCACGAGGGCGCCCAGCCCCCCAGGGCCAGGGCCCGCAGCAGGTAGGAGTCCAGGATGAGTCCGGGGGCGTGGCGCCGGTGGGACATGGCGGCCAGGGCACCGCCAGCAGCAGGTACTGCTGGGGCTGGCCTCGGTACCCAAGTCACCGTCGTCGGCGCTGAGGCGCTCAGCGGTCTCCACCATGGTCGGAGGCGCAGGTGAACATGGCGTAGTCGGCACTGACGACTCGGCCGAAGGGGTCGATGATCTCGGCCTGGGTGACGACGTCGAGGTTGCGTCCGGCGTGAGCCCTGGACGTCGGTCACGGAGAAGGGTTCCAGACGGGCGCCGAAGCGGGAGGTGGTGCGGCGCACCCCTCTGGCCACGGCGCGCACCCGTCCGTGGTGGCGGGTGAGCATCACGATGATGCGGTCGGCCTCGCCCAGCCTGTAGGTGCGCAGGATGATCGCCCCATCCCGGTACAGCCTGCTCGTCACGGGCGCAGTCTCTCACGCCCTCTCAGCGCAGGGCGCGATTGATGGCGGAGATGACGGCCTTGAAGGAGGAGGTGGTGATGGAGGGGTCGATGCCCGCCCCACAGGACCTGGCCGTCGACCTCGCACTCGACGTGGCTGGCGGCCTTCGCGTCGCGTCCCTCGCTCAGGGCGTGCTCGACGTAGTCGAGGATCCGCACGCTCAGGCCCGTGCTCTCCAGGGCGGTGACGAAGGCGTCGAGGGGCCCGTTGCCGGAGGCGGTCAGGTGCTTCTCCTCCCGCCGTCGACCAGGGTGACGGTGAGGGTGGAGTCCTCGTCGTCACCGGTGGAGGTCAGGTGGCCCCCGCAGCTCGAAGCGGCCCCAGCGGCTGAGCTCGGCCTCGGGGGCGGCCGCGGCGGGCAGGTACTCGTCGGCGAAGATCGACCACAGGCGGTCGCCGTCGACCTCGCCGCCGTAGGTGTCGGTGTGGCGCTGGACGATGCGGAGAACTCGATCTGGAGGCGGCGGGGCAGCTCGAGCTTGCGGGTGGTGCCCAGCAGGTAGGCGACCCCGCCCTTGCCGGACTGGGAGTTGACGCGCACGACGGCCTCGTAGGAGCGGCCCACGTCGTGGGGGTCGATGGGCAGGTAGGGCATGGCCCAGGGACGGCGATCCCGTGCCTCGGCGTCGGTCAGCCCTCGGCCTGCTTGGTGCTGACCTGAGTGTTGCGCGCCGCGAAGCCCTTCTTGATGGCGTCCTGGTGAGAGCCGGAGAATGAGGTGTAGACGAGCTCGCCGGCGTAGGGGGTGCGCGGGGGCACGTCCATGCCGGTGGCCCGCTCGACGGTGCGGCGGACCTCGTCGATGTCGGACAGGTCGAGCATGGGGTCGACGCCCTGGCTGAAGAGGTTGAGGCCAGGGTCACCAGGTCCACGTTGCCGGTGCGCTCGCCGTGGCCGAACAGGCAGCCCTCGACGCGGTCGGCTCCGGCCATGAGGCCGAGTTCGGCGGCGGCCACGCCTGAGCCGCGGTCGTTGTGGTTGTGCAGGGACAGGCACACGAACTCACGCCGGGGCAGGTGGCGGCTCATCCACTCGATCTGGTCGGCGTAGACGTTGGGGGTGGCGCGCTCGACGGTGGCGGGAAGGTTGAGGATGATCTCGCGGTCATCCTCGGGCTGCCACACGTCCATGACGGCCTGGCAGACCTCAAGGCTGTAGTCGGTTCGCGTCCACGAAGATCTCGGGGAGTACTCATAGCCGAAGATCGTGTCCTCGTCGAGGACCTTCTCGGCGCGGGCCATGATCTGGCGGGTGCCGTCGACGGCGAGCTCGCGGATCTGGTCGCGGTCCATGCGGAAGACGACATTGCGGAACAGGGGCGACAGGGCGTTGTAGAGGTGGACGGTGGCCCGCGGGATGCCGACGCAGGCGTCCAGGGTGCGGTCGATGAGCTCGCCGCGCGACTGGGTGAGCACGGAGATGGTGACGTCCTCGGGGATCGCGCCGTCGTCCACCAGGGAGCGCACGAAGTCGAAGTCGGTCTGGGAGGCGGCCGGAAGCCGATCTCAATCTCCTTGAAGCCCATGCTCACGAGCAGGTCGAAGATGGCGCGCTGGCCTGGGGCCCATGGGCTCGATGAGGGACTGGTTGCCGTCGCGCAGGGTCGGTGCTCAGCCAGCGGGGGCGGCGGTGATGCGCTTGTCCGGCCAGGGTGCGGTCGGGCAGGGTCAATGGAGACGACGTCGAGGAAGGGCCGGTATGGCGAACGGCATACCGGAGGGCTGCTGGGGGCGGGGCGGGCGTTGCGCATCGGGTTTCTCCTGGGATCAGATGCTTCGTGGTTCCGACGGCGGTTCCCAGAAGACTCATCTGACTCCTGAGGAACGCGGCCGCGAACGTGGCCGAGCAGGACGAGTCAGCCGCGGTCGGGGTGCCGGCCTGTCAGGCCCCGCCGCGGCGACTAAGCAGGAGGCTCACCTGGTGGCCTGGAGTCGCTCGCACGCCGTAGACCCTACCCCGATGAGGACCCATCGTCAGGTAAGGGGGTCGCATGGGACCGCAGAGTGAGACGGAGGATGAAGGGGCCCCCGCGGGCCATGTCTCGCACTCTGACGCACACCAACACCATGATGTAGCATCTCTACTACATTCAGTTGCGCTTCTACTCAGGAGGGTTTGTGCGATGACTCCAGTCATCACCACGGAGAACCTCGAGTTCTCCTACGGGAACACCCCGGTGCTGCGCGGCATCGACCTGTCGGTCGAGGCCGGAGAGGTCGTCTGCCTGCTCGGCCCCAACGGCGTGGGCAAGACGACCCTCGTAGAGAACCTGCTGGGATCTCTGACCCCGACCGCCGGCAGGGTGCGTGTGCTCGACACCGATCCGCGCCGGGCGGGTGCCGACTTCTGGGCGAGGGTCGGGCTGGTGCAGCAGAGCTGGACCGACCACGCCAAGTGGAGGGTGAGGGACCAGCTGGAGTGGATCCGCTCGGTCCAGCCGACAGCGGCGAGCCGGGTGAGCAGCGTCGACGAGGTGCTCGACGCGTCGGGCTCAGCGGAAAGGCCGACTCCCGGCTGTCGAGGCTCTCCGGCGGGCAGCGACGCACCATTGACTTCGCGGCCGCCCTCGCTGGCTGCGCCGAGCTCCTCGTCCTGGACGAGCCGACGACCGGACTGGACCCGGTCTCCAAGGCGCGCCTGCACGATCTCATTCTGGCCCGGGTCGACGACGACGCCACCATCGTCATGACCACCCACGACCCTGGCTGAGGCCGAGCACCTGGCCTCACGCGTGCTCATCATGAACGAGGGACGGATCTCGCTGACGGCACGGTGACGGCGCTGCGCGAGCGCCTCGATCGCGGCGCCGAGATCACCCGTCCAGGACGGCACTCACCACGTCCACTCCACCCACCGCCCGGAGCGCTTCGTCAGGAGCCCGACCTCGACGCCATCTCCGGGCTCACCATCACCCGCCCCACCCCTGGAGGAGACCTACCTCTCCCTCGTCAGCAGCAAGGAGGCCCACCGCATGAGCACTCGCACCTTTCTGGCAGTTCTACGCGCGGCCCGTCGCCAGGCGCCCTGGACCTGCGAGCAGGCACTGTCGGGTCGGGCATCGCATTGCTGGCCTCCGTGAGCGCCCTCGTGATCGTCGGCAGGAACACGCAAACGACTATCGGCCCGATGTTCCTCGCCGGAAGCATCGGCATGATCAGCCTGCTTCATCATCTTCAGATCGCCAGCGAGACCACGTCGACCGTATCGGTGGCGCCCTGCTGCGGGTGCGCGTCCTGCCCCATGGTCCGCCGACGTGGGCGATCGGTAAGACAATGTCCTCGATCACTCAGACCCTCATCTTCCAGGGCGCCATTCTTCTCGGCGGAGCCCTGTCTCGCTGAGGCGCTGCCCCTGAGCACGTCCCAGGTGCTGGCCCTGCCTGCCGCTCATGGTGCTGTCGGCCGTCGCCACGGCCCCCGCTGGGCCTTCCTCGTGGGTGCTTTCGTTCGCGGCGTCTCAGCGCTTCACTGGCCTCCCTACCTGCCCGTCTTCGCACTCATGGGGACCAGTGGTTTCTTCATGCCCATGGACCGTTTCCGTCCTGGGTCAAGGCGGTTCACCTGGTAATGCCGACGTACTGGTCAGCACACCTGACCCGCTGGGCGCTGGTGGACGACCCCTCGTGGGAGGTGGGTCATACCTTCCACCCGGTGCTCGCCGTGGCAATCTTGGCGGCCTGGACGGTCCTCGGCTTCGCGGGGGCCTCATTCATCGTGCGGCGCAGTTTCCGTAAGGAGACGATCGGTAGTCCGGCCCGCGTGCAGTCCACCATTCGCTCCCAATCCGGTCTGCGACCATGTCCGACGACTTCGTCCACAACCGGATCGCTGTCCTACGCGCCGACCGGCGGGTGAGCCGCCGTGAGCTGGCCGAGGCCCTCGGCGTCCACTACCAGACAGTGGGCTACCTCGAGCGCGGGGAGTACGCCCCCTCACTGCACCTGGCCCTGCGCATCGCCCGCTACTTCGACGTGCCCGTGGAGTCAGTCTTCTCCCTGGAGGAGTTCCCCGCCTGACGTGAGACTCCATCACAAGGAGAGATGCGGGATCAGAGCCTCATTGACCATCTTCATCAGGCCACTGGGTAACCAGCCGACAACCTCGCCGACTCTCTCCACGGCAATCGATCGAACTTGCCCGCCTGAGCCTTGGAGTCCTTGGGCAAGCCAGTTGCCTCCGAGGGGAGGAAAACCTGAAAGGAAGAACTCGCGAGGTTGAGGCTGGTCAATGGGATCACCGTCACCACGCCGCGACCAAGACGCGCGGCCGCCGCACTGGCATGGTCATTACTTACTATGAGCGCAGGTCGACGCTTGTTTGCCCTCACTGCCGACAGAAGGATCAAAATCGACAAGGCGGATTTCACCTCGTAGCATCCTCACCTCCATCGATCCCGTCGGCGACCGCACTATCCCAGACAGGTTGCATCCTCAGAGGCATCCCAGGAGGACCAGGCCTCAGCGTAAGCATCCTGAAGATCAGCTTTTCCGAGCAGGCGGATGGCATTCTGAATACCAGCGGACCTCGACGCCAAACCGTCACGCTCCACGCATCGGTCCAGCAGAATGAGGTCACTCTCCGACAAACTCACGCTTATTCATACCTGCATGCTACTCGGGTAGCATCATCAGGAGCAAGGGAGCGACGCGCCTCATCAGGCTCCCGAAGGCGTTGCTCAGAAATCGGGTGGTGCCCTCCCCGGATGGGGAGGGCACCACCCGATTACTCGGTTCGGCTAGGTGTCGTCGCCTTGGCGCAGACCGCCCTACAGGAGGCCCTCGGCCAGGTCCAGCGGGGTGCCGAAGCGGTGGTTTGTGATGGCCACCGCCTGCTCGCGCAGGAAGGGCAGCAGCTCGGAGTGCGGGCAGGCCGTGACGGCCCCCGTGTACAGGGCGATGTCGGGGCTTCCGCCGGTCACCCGACTGGCGTGGCTCCAGCGGGCGGCGGAGGTCTCCTCACGCGGACCGAGGATGCGCACGCGCGTTCCCAGCCCGCCGGAGGCGGAGAGCTCGGCCAGACGGGCGTCCCAGGCCCCCTGGTCCTCGACCGCCACCTGGACGCCGGCGGCCTGCAGCGCGTTCTGCAACGGCTGGGGCAGACGGTCGGCCACGGACAGGCTGACGAACCCACCGGCCCGCACACCGGCCGCCATGACGCGCACGACGTCGGCCAGCTCGGTTCCCACCCCGGCGCGCACGAGCACGTCAGTGGGCCGGTAGCGCAGGACGTTGCGCTCGCAGGCCAGTGCCGTGACGTCACGGTTGACGCCGTAGGCGCTCCGCCAGGCGGAGGCGTCGGCCACCAGGGCGCGACGCAGCCCGGCCAGGTCGGCCTCGTCCAGCTGGCCGCTGACGGCGTCGCACAGGCTCGCCACGCGCGGGTCCAGCGCCGCGGTGCCCTGATCGGCCAGCCCCTTCGCGTTCTGGCCGTCTGCGGCCCACATCCCCAGTCCCAGCAGGTAGGAGGGCCGCCGCCTTCGTCGTTGAGCCGATGGCCGAGCGCTTCCAGCCGCCGAAGGGCTGGCGGCGCACGATGGCCCCGGTGATACCACGGTTGACGTGAATGTTGCCGGCCTGGATCGAGGTCGAGCCAGACGGCCAGCTCGGCCGCGTCGAGGGTCTGGAGCCCGGAGGTGAGCCCGTAGTCGACGGCGTTGACCGCCTCGATGGCCTCCTCGAGCGTGTCGACCCGCATGACGCCGATGACCGGCGCGAAGTACTCGGTGAGGTGGAACTCGCCGGGCACGACCCGGCGCGAATACCCGGGGTCCACAGACCGTCGCCGAGGTAGCGGGGCTTGAGGACCCAGTGCTCACCGACCCCCAGGGTGGTCAGGCCGCGCACGGCCTTCTCGTCGTCGGGCACGACGACGGGCCCCATCTGGGAGTCCAGCGACAGCGGCAGGCGCACCCGCAGGGAGGCGGTGGCGTCCACGGTGGCGGGCGATGCGCCTCGGACTTGCCGGCCGAGGAGACCAGGACCAGCAGGGAGGAGGCCGAGCACTTCTGGCCAGCGTGGGCGAAGGCCGAGTAGACCGCGTCGCGCACGGCGATGTCGGGGTCGGCCGAGGAGTGACGATGATGGCGTTCTTGCCGCTGGTCTCCCCCAGCAGGTGCATGTCCGGCTTCCAGGAGCGGAAGAGGCGGGCCGTGTCATAGGAGCCGGTGAGGACCACGCGGTCGACGTCCTTGTGGGTCACCAGGTGGCGTGAGACCTCTCCGTCCTCCAGCGGGGCAAGCGCCACGAGGTCCTCGGGGATCCCGGCGTCGTGGAAGGCGCGCACGGCTCGGCCGCGCAGCGTCGGGTCGGCGGGGCGGGCTTGAGGATGACGGCGCTGCCGGCCGCCAAGGCCGCGGCCACTCCCCCGGTGGGGATGGCCACCGGGAAGTTCCAGGGCGAGGCGACCACGGTGACGTCCACCGGGGCGAGCGGGCCCCGACCATGTACTCCGGGTCGTGCAGGAGCAGCGAGGACTCCGCGTAGTGGTGGCAGAAGTCGATCGCCTCACTGACCTCGGGGTCGGACTGGTCGATGGTCTTGCCGGCCTCGGAGCCGGCGACCTCGATGAGCTCGGCACGCCGGGCGGCCAGGACGTCACCGACACGGTGCAAGGCGGCGGCACGCTCGGCCGGGTCCAGAGACTGCCAAACGCCGGCGGCCTCGGCCGTCGCGGCCACCAGGGAGTCCACATCGGCGTTCGTGGCCAGGCGGGCGGCGCCGGCCTCCACCTCGGCCACGCCCCGCGTGGGCCCGGGATGGCGGCAGCGATGTCCCGGGCCCACTGGCGGTTGGCGGCCAGGGCCGGGTCGGAGTCGGCCTCGGAGACGAAGGACCTCCTGGCGCGCTCGGCCACCGTGCCGCTCTCCTCGGGGATGCCCGCCTCCCGCTCGGCGAGCCGGTTCTGGGTGCGGTTGGGCACCGGCACCGGCGCGTCCGGGTCGAGGTCGGACAGGGCCGCCAGGAAGCGGTCGCGCTCGCGGTCGAAGACCTGCTCGTTGCTGGCCAGGTCGAAGACGCCGGACATGAAGTTCTCCGGCGCCGCGTTCTCCTCCAGGCGGCGCACCAGGTAGGAGATGGCGACGTCGAACTCGTGGGGGTCGACGACGGGCACGTACAGCAGGAGGTGGCCGGTGTCGCGGCGCACAACCTCCTGGATGCCGGTGGCCATGCCGGAGAGCATCTCGAACTCGACGCTGTCCTCAACGCCGCGTGCAGCGCGCAGACTCGAAGGCGAAGGCGATGTCGAAGAGGTTCTGGCCCGCCACGCCCAGGCGGATGTTGCGGGTGCGCTCGGGCGTCATCGCCCAGGGAGAGCATGCGCTTGTAGTTGGTGTCGGTGGCCTGCTTGGAGGGCCAGGTGGTCAGGCTCCCAGCCGTGGATCTCGGCGTCGACCTTCTCCATGGACAGGGTTGGCGCCCTTGACGATGTGGACCTTGACGCGCGAGCGCCGGAGGCGAACGCTGGGCAGCCCACTCCTGGAGGCGCTGCATGGCGCCCAGGGAGTCGGCAGGTAGGCCTGCAGGGACGATGCCGGCCTCGTAGCCGCGCATGTCCTCCTGGTCGAGGATCGCGGTGAAGACCGCGATGGTCAGGTCGAGGTCCTTGTAGTCCTCCAGTGTCCAGGTTGAGGAAGGTGCCGTGGTCGCGGGCCAGGCGGTAGAGGCAGCAGGAGGGCCTGGACGCCGTGGGCGACGACTTCCTCGAAGCCCCAGGGGTTGTGGGGGCCGGTGACGGCGGAGACCTTGACTGAGACGTGAGTCGACGTCCTCGCGGGTGACCAGGCGGGAGACCTCGGCCAGACGGCGGGAGGCCTCCTTCTCCCCTAGGACGGCCTCACCCAGGAGGTTGACGTTGAGGCGGTTGCCGCCCTTGCGCAGGCGAGCGAGGGCGGGCCCGAGTCCCTTGTCGGTGGCGTCGACGACGAGGTCGCTAGACGATCTCCCGGAAGACTCGCCGGGCGACCGCGGTGACGGTGCGCGGGGCGAGGCGGGAGGCGGCCGAGCCCAGCCCATGGCTCCGGCCAGGGAGGAGGCAGGGAAGTCGGTGCGCCCTGCCGACAGGCGCGAGGGCGGTGCTCGGCGACGTCGAGGTCGGTGGGACGCACGACGTCGTCGACAAAGCGGGTGGTGAAGGTCAGGCCCTCAGGGTCGGAGAGGATGCGGGAGAGGAGCTTGGCTGAGCGCGGTACCGGCTCAGATGCCGACTCGTCAGCCCACCGGCGTGCTCGGGCGACGGCTTTCTCGCCCAGCGCCCACAGGTCGTCGGGGCAGCGACGTCCTGCGTTGCCTGCGTCGGTGCGGGGCGGACTGGGAACGGCGTTGTTCGTCATGCGTTTGGCCTCCAGGTCGATATGACATCGGACCATCCAAGTGTGCGCTACGGCACCCCTTGTGCGCGACTGATTCGCGCCCTGAGTCTGAAGGTGTCGCAAGTTCCCTTGGTCCTAGATGCCGCCCGCACCGCTGCGTTGACTGCGTGGGGCGGCTCAGAAGCCGAGGCGGGCCAGGGCCTTGGGGTCGGACTGCCAGTCCTTGGCGGTGCGTACGTGCAGGTCGAGGTAGACCTTGCGCCCCAGCAGGCTGCTCAATGCCCTTGCGGGCGGTGACGCCCACCTCGAGGGCGCCGTCCGCCCTTGCCGATGATGATGGCCTTCTGGGGTCGCGTTCGACGACGAGGGCTCACGCGCACCTGGGGCGGCCTCCGGCGCCCTTGATGCGGCCGACCTCGCGCTCGTCGTCGGGGTCGGCGATCGTCGACGACGACGGCCGGGGAGTGGGGCAGCTCGTCGCGCACGCCTCCAGGGCGGCCTCACGCACGGGTCTCGGCGATCGCGACCTGCTGGGGCTCGTCGGTGATCTCACCGGTGGGGTACACGCAGCGGGGACAGGGGCATGTACTTGAGAAGGACCTCCTCCAGGACGTCGATCTGCTCGTTGCGCTGGGCTGATACAGGACGATGTCGGTCCACTCCCCCAGGCTCGCTGACGGCCAGGGAGCCCGGGCGGCCAGGGCCTCTCGGGTGACGGTGTCGGCCTTGGTGACGACGGCGACCACGGGGTGCGCAGCTCGGCGAGGTCACGGGTGATGAAGCGGTCGCCGGGGCCGATCTTCTCGTTGGCGGGGAATGCGAAGACGACGACGTCGACGTCGGCGAGGGTCTCGCGCACCAGGTCGTTGAGACGCTTGCCCAGCAGGGTGCGGGGGCGGTGGAGGCCGGGGGTGTCCACCGGGACGATCTGCGCGTTCTCCTTGTGGATGACGCCGCGCACGTTGTGGCGAGGTGGTCTGGGGGCGCCCGGAGGTGATGGCGATCTTGGCGCCGACCATGGCATTGGTGAGGGGTGGACTTGCCGGCGTTGGGGCGGCCCACGATGCAGGCGAAGCCGGCGGAAGTCCTCAGGGAAGTCGGGGTACGACGATCTCGACGCAGCCGAGTCCGCAGAGTCGGCTGCGTCGGCGCTCTCGTCCGTGTCGTCCCCGTCCAGGATAGGAAGCCGTCCGCGTCTAGCCGGATGGCGCCGAGGGTCGTCGGGCCGTCAGCACCATCGAGTCGTCGTCCTCGCCGTCAGAGTCATCGCCGGGCTCGTCCTCGCCGTCTTCCTCGTCGTCGGGGTCGGTGAGCGGGTTGGGGCCGTCCATGAGGCTCGGCGTCGGTGGGGAAGCGGAAGCCGGCCGGGGGCGGGGCGGGCGCAGGCATCTCGAGGGGCTCGGCCAGCGGGCTCTCAGGGAGTCTCCCCAGGGACCTGGGGCTGGTCGTCGCAGGCTTCGGGGGCGGTCTGGTCGGCGGTGTCAGTCATCGGTGTCCTCTTCGGGTACGGGGGTGCGCGAGGCGAGAATAGTGGAGACCTGGCGGCGGCGGCCGGTGGCCTCCTCGGCCTGGAGGTGGACGCCCTGGGTGTCTCCGGCGGCGCCGGGCAGAGGGACGCGGCCGATGGCCTTGGTGAGCAGGCCGCCGACGGTGTCGACGTCGTCGTCGTCGATCTCGAGGTCGAAGAAAGCCGCCGAGCTCGTCCAGGGCGAGGTCGGGCGGGGACGCGGTAGGTGCCGGGGCGACTTCGACGACTTCGGGCAGGCTCGGGGTCGTGCTCGTCGGTGAGGCTGCCGACGACCTCCTCCAGGAGGTCCTCCATGGTGACCAGGCCGGCGGTGCCGCCGTACTCGTCGACGGCCAGGGCCATGTGGAAGCGGCCGGTCTGCATCTCGCGCAGGAGGTCGTCGGCGGGCTTCGTCTCGAGGGACGTACTCGGCGTCCCGGGCGAATCCGGCCACGGCGAGGGGCCTCGTGCTCGGGTGGGCGGCCAGGCGGCGCAGGACGTCCTTGAGGTGAGGATGCCGCGCACGTCGTCGGCGTCCTCCCCGATGACGGGCACGCGCGAGTAGCCGGAGCGGATGAACAGGCGCATGGCGGCGGAGGCGGGCTTGTGGGCGTCGATGGTGACCATGTCGGTGCGTGGGACCATGACCTCGCGCACGAGGGTCTGCCGAGGCTCGACGACCGAGCGCATCATCTCGCGGTCCTCGTCCTCGATGGTGTCAGTCTCGCCGATCTCGTCGATCATCTCACGCAGGTCCTCGTTGACGGCCTCGCGGGTCTCGGCGTCGGTGGGGGCGGACTCGGGACGGCGGGTGCGGGAGACGAGGCGGCGCTGAGGGGGCAGCCAGGACATCGACCCAGGTGAGCAGGCCGCCCAGGGCGAGCAGGGTGGCGGCGGGGTTGCGCCGGCCGTAGGTGCGTGGGGAGAAGCCGACGACGACGCCCAGAAGAATGACGTTGGCCAGCAGGGCCAGGGGCGAGACCTGCCACCAGGCGCGCACGAGCCCGGAGGCGGCCAGGGTGATGAGAACGGCGGCGAGCATGTCGACGGCGACGCGGGCGACGCTGAGGGCACCCAGGACCCGGGTACGGTGCTCGGCCAGGCGGCGGACCCGGGCGGCTCCGCGGCGGCCCTCCTCCACGAGGTCGTCGGCGGCGGCCCGGGTGAAGCGCAGCAGGGCGGACTCGCCGGCTGACAGGAGGGCACCCAGGGCCAGGACGATCACCGCGCAGGCGATGAGCGCGGCGGTGGGGATGCCGGTCACGCAGGGCTCACTTGCCGCGCTCGGCCAGGAAGGTCAGCAGGGAGGCGGCGCTGGAGGTCGAACATCTCCTTCTTCTCCTCGGGCTCGGCGTGGTCGTAGCCCAGGAGGTGGAGGATGCCATGGACGGTGAGCAGGAGCATCTCCTCGACCGCGGAGTGGCCGGCAGCCAGGGCTCTGCTTGGCGGCGACCTGCGGGCACAGGGACGATGTCGCCCAGGGTCCCGGCAGGAGTGGGCGAGTCGGCTGAGCCGGGGCGCAACTCGTCCATGGGGAAGGCTCGCGACGTCGGTGGGGCCGGGCAGGTCAAGCCAGCGCACGTGGAGCCTCTTCCATGGGCTCAGGGTCGATGAACATGATGTTGAGACTCGGCGGCGGGGCTGACGTGCATGGCGGTCAGGACGTGGTCGGCGAGGTCCGCGAACTCGGCGGCGTCGATGACGGTGGTGGTCTCGTTGATGACCTCAGTGGTCATGCGGGTTCCTCTCCGAGTAAGGCCGGGCAGGGCGGTTGCTGCTCCCCGACGGTACTGGCTGTTGCGGCCGCTGCGGCCAGGCGGTCCGGCGGGTCGGGCGGCGGCGTCCTGGGCGGCGACCTCGGCGTCGTGGCGGGCGTAGGCCTCGATGATGCGGCCCACGAGGCGGTGGCGCACGACGTCGGCCGATCCGAGCTCGCAGAAGGCGATGCCGTCGACGCCGGCGAGGATCTTGCGCACGACGATGAGGCCGGACTCGCGTCCGCCGGGCAGGTCGACCTGGGAGATGTCTCGGTGACGACCATGCGTGAGCCGAAGCCGAGGCGGGTGAGGAACATCTTCATCTGCTCGGGGCTGGTGTTCTGGGCCTCGTCGAGGATGACGAAGGCGTCGTTGAGGGTGCGCCCGCGCATGTAGGCCAGGGGCGCGACCTCGATGGTGCCGGCGGCCATGAGGCGGGGCAGGGCCTCGGGCTCGAGCATGTCGTGGAGGGCGTCGTAGAGGGGCCGCAGGTAGGGGTCGATCTTGTCGGTGAGGCTGCCGGGCGGGAAGCCGAGGTTCTCGCCGGCCTCGACGGCGGGGCGGAGTGAGGATGATGCGCGAGACGCGCTTGCGGGCCAGGGCGTCGACGGCCTTGGCCATGGCCAGGTAGGTCTTGCCGGTGCCGGCGGGGCCGATGCCGAAGGTGATGGTGGATTCCTCGATGGCGTCGGTGTAGGGCCTTCTGGCCGAGCGACTTGGGGCGGATGGTGCGGCCGTGGGAGGTGAGGATGTCGTCGGTGAGGGACCTCGGTGGGGCGGGCGGCGGTCTCCAGCAGGCCGACGGCGCGCTCGACGGCGTCCGCGGTCAGGGGGCGTACCGGTGCGGGCGACGTCGATGAGCTCGGAGAGCAGGACGACGACGGTGTCGACGCGGGAGGCGGGGCCGGAGACGGTGACGGCGGTGCCGCGCACGTGGATGTCGACGTCGGTGAAGCCCTTCTCGATGGCGCGCAGGACCTCGTCCGGGCGCCCAGGAGGGTCACCGGTGCGACATCCTCAGGAAAGAGTGAGGTGCGCGTGACCTCCGCCGGGTCAGCGGAGGTGGGCTGGGCTGGGGCACCGAGCGGCCGGGACGTCAACGGCGCGGAGGGAGCCGCGGACGCGCCAGAGACGGCAGGGGCCCTGGTCAGCAGGAGGCTCGGTGGGCGTGGTGGAAGCGTCTGTCATCGTGCCATGATTGTACTGCGTGCGCTAACATCAAATCTCGATGCGAACAAGGCAAGGGATGTTCACAACCATGGTGAGCACTCACATCCGCACACACTAGTGACACTTCTCTCACCCTCTAAGCAACCCCCGATACTTGCAATATAGCTCACCTTTCTCCATAAAGCAGAATTCACTCTATACACACCACCCTCCAACCTAAAATAAAAGGAGACAGAATGATGAAGTAAGCTACCCAAAACACTAAAGGTCACTAAAATGCCACAACGGCCACTCAATCTAACTGATCGACGCGCTTGAAATTACATATACTCCCAACTAAACAAAATTACCGAAGAGACTCACTAAAACTGCGAAGAAAGAATGCATTCAAGTTAATGTCCACACATATTCTGAGTCGAATTATTGCCATAATTAATCTGCGTTGATCCATATAAATTAATGCGATTATTGATGTTGAAAGTGGTGCCGTACCAGAACTATCACCGGTAGCAACACAACTAGTAATGGAGTCGTCATCACGTAGCACTCACACTCAGAACAACTACTGCACACACGCTTCTATCGAGACCATTAATGTCATCGGAGATGCCATCAACGCTCCACGAATCCAGATAGTCTTTAAAAACTCATAATTACAGCGAAACTTACTCGGATCATTTTGATAATGCTGAAGAAAATTAGACAGCCACTTCGAAGCCCAGGCTAAATATTTCGAGGTGACATAGTAATCACAAATGTCAATGACAAATATACGCTCACTAATCACCTTATCCTGAATTTTGCGACCTCGTTTATCGAAGGCGCGAAGCTCCCAATAAGGCAGACTTCCACTATACTTTTTCTCTGACTGGAATTTAAAGCACGCGTAAGGCCATCTTCTCCGATAGGGTCCGTGATACCAAAATCCCCACCCATGGTAAGTGGGTCATACATTGCATTTTTCCCAGCAGCATACGCTTCAGTAAAGTCCAAATAGTATTCTTCAGATTCCACAATCACCATTAATTACCTATATCAGTATTTGTTAACAATATCAGACATGCGAGAAAAAGTAATATTGAACTACTTAAACAACCATCCCAACGAGCACTTTTAAACAGTGAGCTTTAAATGCCGAATTCAGAAAAAGGCTTTCCAGCATCACTCAGAGATTCTGTCACCATATCCTGTAGTTTGTTTAGAAATTTTGGGTTACGATCATTTTCGCTCAATGCTACGAGAAAACTCATCGATTCGTCGCCTAAAATCAGTCCCTCATCAATTTTGAGCCCTCAACCTCAAGAACAAAAACTCGCCAATAGACTTTAACAACTCTACAGCATCAGTAGACTGTTCGACAACATTCATGCTCTGCGAAGAGTTATTTCCTTGATTGATTTGAACATTTCTGGAATCATAAAATTATAGACGCTATTCATCTGTTTCCCTTTCGGAGATAATACTAAATCCCAACTTTACTGAAACGCCATCCAATGAAACATGACGCTGCGCAACTCCTTGCCCACCAACTACCCCGCCACACACACCTCCCATACCTTGCGATAAGATCAATGCAATCGAATATAACATACTCAGGCCAGCATATCAAGTAGAGTCAACTCGGTGAAGTATGATCTACTGATCATCTCTTGTAGATTTGGGGTACCTCTTGGGCGATTCGCGTTTGAGGGTGTGGCAGGTGGTGCTTATCGCTGGGCTTAATGTGTGAGGTCATGACGTTGGTGACGTGTGCTGGGACGCGGGTGGCAGGAGGCTGGCTGCTGCAGGTGGTGTGGGGGGCGATGATAGTTGTAGTGGTGGTTCCACACCGCGACGGCGTCACGGCGCTGCTGCTCTGAGGTAGGAACACGCGTGAGGCACTCCTCGGCCAGGATGCGGTTGTAGCGCTCGACCTTGCCGTTGTGCCGTGGGGTGTGGGACGGATCCTCTGGTGGCGTGAGGCCAGGGAGGTGATTGTCGCGGTGAAGGTCCGGGCGCGGTAGTTCGCCCCGTTGTCGGTAACGACCCGCACGAGCCTGGTGATGCCGTGGTGGCGAAGAAAGGCCCGGCACGGCAGAAGAAACCGATCGTGGTCGAAGCCTTCTCACCCGTCGAGGGCCTCGGTGTAGGCCAGACGTGAGAACCGTCGATGACGGTGTGCAGGTAGGCGTAGCCAACCCTGGCTCCTTTGCCTCGTTTGGAGGCTTTGGCTTTGGGGGTTCCTCGCCCGTGGGCCCGCCAGCCTCCCCCAGGTGGGATGCGTCCGACCTTCTTGACGTCCAGGTGGATCATGTGGCCCGGAAACGAGCGGATCGGTTTACTGACCCGGTTGGTCTGTCCGGTGGGGCCTGGTGTCACGCCGTCGGAGGCGGCTCTGTCCAGCCATCGGGTCACGGTACGCACCGACACCACCGTCCCGCGCAAAGCCAGGCTCGCGGCTGATACGGCAGGGCGGACCACTGTGGGTACGGCGCCAGTGCTCGATGAGGTCCACCGTCTCGGCGCTGGTGCGGGCGGGGCAGCGAAACGGGGCGCTGGAACGGTCCTCAAGCGCCTCGGTTCCGCCCTGGCGATAACGAGCAACCCACTTCGACACCCGTGACACGAGCGATACCGGCCTCAGCCGCTACGCAGAGCGATGGGGCGACCGGCCTGGACACGCATCACGAGCCGGTAGCGGCCCTGAGGCGTCAAAGGAGCGTCACGGTGGGTCATGGCAGCGGGGCGTTCTCCTGTCGGAAGGATGATTCAGCACCACCCATCCTGACAGCCCAGGACCCGCTGCCCTCCCAACACCCCATGACCCACAGAACTGAGTCACTAAGTCAACGCTCACATCACTAAGTTGGGTCACTGAGTCACCAAGTCGAGGTCACTAAGTCGGCTTGTCAAGGCACCGAGCGAGGCACTGGGACGCCGAACCGGAGCACTAAGTCACTAAGTCAGGACACCAAGACGAAGCACTAAGAAACCAAGTGGAGACGTCAAAGCACGAATGTCCTCTCCAGCGTTCCAAGTACGTCGGACACCATGCTTTCTGGTGAGCAACGCTCAGAGCACCATCGCCAGAGTCCACCGACGAGGAGCGCCAACCCGACGAGGTACCGCCTGCTGACAGCCTCCCGCAGGACAAGGGGCGGAGAAGAGGACGGTGACCAGCACGCTCAGAGCTGTCGATGGGAACCACCACGCTAGCCGGGCCGTCCTGAGGGTGCCCGGTAGTAACAGAGCCAGGAGGCACAGGGTGGCTGCCCCGGAGGCCAGGACTAAGCCGAGCTCACCTTTCGGCACAGTGCGGACCTCCCGGAGCTTGCCGGTGACGGCGACCATCACCCAAGCCATCACCAGCACCACCCCGGTGCGGATCGCGGTGCCGAGGTTGGACTCTACTCCCGTGATGCCGGCCTTTCCGAGGATCGCGGTGAGTGCGGCGAAGAAGGCTGAGCCGAGCGCATAGAGCAGCCAGCCTCCGCCGTCGCGCACGGCCCGAGGGCAGGCCGCGCAGGTCATCGGCGTCGAGCATCAACAGCGTCCCGACCGCGATCAGAGCACACCCGAGCGCACCGACGAGACTCACCCTCTCCCCCAGGAAGATGAGGGCCAGCAGCACCGTCAGCACCGTGCTCAGCTTGTCGATCGGGCACCACCTTGCTGACGCTGCCGAGCTGGAGCGCCTTTGAAGTAGCACAACCAGGAAGCCCCGGTCGCCAGCCCCGAGAGCACCAGCAGGCCGGTGCTGCGGACATCGAGGTGGGCCAGGTCGGCCTGCGAGCCGACGATGAACACCATGCCCCAGGCGCCCGCCAACACCACAACAGTGCGCAGCGCCGTCGCCACGGTCGAGTCCGTGGTGCGGATCCCCTCCTTGGCCAGGACGGCAGTGATGCCGGCAAAAAGCGCTGAGCCGCAGGCGAAGACGATCCACATAAGGCAACCCTAACTCCACCCGGCACCGCCGCACGGCGGGCGCGAAGGTCCTCGTCCTCGCGCCCGCCGTTGCTGGCTCCTCCCGGTTCAGCGGGTCTTGCGCGGCACGGTGGAGGCCGCCACCCCCAGGACCACCAGGCCGAAGCAGACCAGGTAGGCCAGGTATCGGAAGAAATCGTCAGAGGGCTCGCTGGCCAACGTGAGCTCGGTGACGGCGTCGACCGCCCAGCTCATGGGCAGGGCGTCACCGATCACCTCCAGGGACGCGCGGCAGCTGGTCGCGGCTGACCAGGAGCCCGCACAGGAACAGCTGGGGCGCGATGACCACCGGCATGAACTGGACGGCCTGGAACTCAGTGCGCGCGAAAGCCGAGACCAGCAGCCCCAGGGACACCCCGACGAAGGCGTCGATCAGTGCGGTGAGCACCACCCACCCCCAGGAGGCGGAGATGTCCACGTCCAGGCCCCAGGCGGCCACGGCGCACAGGATGAGGGACTGGATGACGGCGGTCAGCGCGAAGGCGGTGGCGTAGCCGAACAGGAGGTCGGCCCGGTGGATCGGGGTGGTCCACAACCGCTCCAGGGTGCCGCTCACGCGCTCGCGCAGCATGGCGACGCTGGTGACCAGGAACATGACCGTCGTCGGCAGGATCGCCATCATGGAGACGGCAATGTGGTTGAAGATCAGGTCCGCGCCGGGATAGTCGCGGTAGACGAAGTACAGCAGGGTCAGCAGCGCCGCGGGCACGATCGCGATGAGGCCGACCGTACGCCGGTCGGCACGCAGCTGGGTGAGGATGCGGCGAGTGGTGGCCAGGTAGGTGCGCAGGTGCATCAGCGCTGCCCTCCTTTCTGCTCGGGCCGGCTTTCGGAGTCGGCGATGACGGCCAGGAAGGCGGCGTCGACGGTGTCCGCCCCGGTGCTGGCCAGGAGGTCCGTGGCCGTGGTGGTGGCCAGGATGCGGCCCTGGCGCATGAGGAGGACCTGGTCGCAGCGGAAGGCCTCGTCCATGACGTGACTGGAGACCAGGAGGGTGGCGCCGCGCTCAGCCAGGGCGTGGAAGGTGGTCCACAGCTCCTCGCGGGTGACTGGGTCCAGGCCGACGGTCGGCTCATCCATGACGAGCAGGTCGGGGTCAGCCACGAGCGCGCAGGCCAGGCTCACGCGCCCGGCCTCGCCGCCGGAGTAGGTGGACACGGGCCGGTCCGCCAGGGCGGTGAGCCCGACAACGTCGAGGACCTCATCCAGGTCGCGGGCCCGACTGCCGGCCAGGGAGGCGAAGTAACGCAGGTTCTGGCGGGCGGTCAGGTCCCTGTAGACGGCCTGGTCCTGGGTGACGTAGCCGACCCGACCGCGCACGGCGGCGGCGCCGGGAGCGTGCCCGAGGACCTCAACCTGTCCGCGGTAGCGCTGAACGCCGACGACGGTGCGCATGAGGGTGGTCTTGCCGCAGCCCGAGGGACCGAGCAGACCGGTGATCGTGCCGGGCGCCAGGTTCAGGTCCAGGCCGTGGAGGATCTCCTTGCGCCCGCGACTCACGCGCAGGTCCGTCGCGGTGACGGCCGGCTGCGCCGAGGCGGCGGAGGACGTGATGTCTCGACTGGAGTCGTGCGATTGGTTGCTGGCCCCCGACTCCCGGGGCGCGTCTCCTTCATCGCTTTTCATCATGTGATGAATATAGGTTGACGGCGACCCCCTGTCCAGAGCCTGGGGCTGGAAACTGTCCACATGGGACGACTTTGAATACCCCTTCAGCCAGAGCGGTTCCCATCCGTGCAGGTCAGGGTGGCTTAGCTGAGCCCCAGGCCAGAATCACAGCTTCAAAGCCGTCCCAAACGGACAAAACTCGGCTCGGAGACCGAGCCGATCTCAGTGATCAGGCGGGATCAGTGACGTCGGGCAGGTCGTCGAAGGCGTAGCGCTGGATAGTGGGGCCGACGAGCGCAGCTAGCGCCTCGACGTCGAGGCCGGCGATGTGGTCCATGCGGGCGACCCAGCGGGCCAGGCCGAGTCCGATGATCTGGCTGGCGATGAGCTGGGCGCGCAGCTCGGGGGCGGTCGGGGCAGAAGTGGGTGACAATCGGCGCGAGGATTCCGGTGGCGATGAAGTCGCGGAAGGGCTCGACGTCGCCGCCCTGGCCGAGCGCGGCATGGATGACCGCCGTGAAGCGGTCCGCCCCAGCCTCGTCCCACAGGCTGATGACGGCGCGCACGATCCCTCCCCAGCTGCTCGGGCTCGAGCTCGGTGATGGAGGCCGCCCGGTGCATGAGGTTGGCATCGACCCCGGCGGTCGACTCGATGACGGCCTTCGCGAAGAGCGTGGCTCGGTCCGGGAGTAGTGGTGGACCAGGGCCGGGTCGACGCCAGCGTCGCGCGCGATGCCGCGCAGGGAGGTCTGGTAGCCGTCGCGGGCGAAGGCGGTGCGGGCCGCCGCCAGGATGGCCTCGCGCGTGTCCGGACTGCCCGCCGGCCGCCGCCCCTCGGGCTCATCGCTCACTCGTCTCGCTCATAGTCAGAGCATGCCCGCAAGCCGCCCCCATTGGGAAGCAGCCGCGCTCCGGCTCCCAACCGCCGCGCAACCCTCCGCACGCAGGCAGGTGCCGCCAGCATCATTGTTTCTGCGACCTCTCAGCGCGTGCTATCTGATGTAGTCGAGCAGCCATTCGCGCACGTCCCGAAGGACAGATCCCTCCACGACTCCGATCTTTTTGGCGAGACGCTGACGTGAGATCGTGCGCACCTGTTCGGTCATGGCAAACGACCGCTGCTCCATCCCTGCTCCCGCATTGAGCTCCACGTGATTCGGCCAGCCCCGATCCTTCGTTGTCACAGGAACTACGACGACAAGCGTCGTCACCGTTCGATGGAATCGTTCATTGGACACGATGAGGACCGGACGGCGCCCGGACTGCTCTCGCCCGACAGCAGGGTCGGGAAGTGCCCACCACACCTCGCCCGGCTCAACCGGGACTGCTAGCTCCATGCTTCCGACTCCCAGTCACGGAGCTCGTTGAGGTAGGTCTCGTCCGGCGGATGCACCTCCATTGCACGCCGCACCTCGGCGAAGCGGCGCTCACGGGCCGCCTCCTCCAGCAGCTCCTTGAGCGCGGTATCCATGGTCACCCCGCGCTCTGACGCCAGGGCCCGCAAGCCGTCCCTCGTGCTGCGCTCCACCTTGATCGTCGTCATGCTGCTCATACTCACAGTATGTATGACAGTCATACCCTTGTGAAGGCAACTCATTCCATTCCCTGGTCAGGACTCGAGCAACGCACTCGCGCGTTTCACTCCCACAGGCCGCTGGCGTGGGCGAGGACGGCCAGGGCGACGGGGCCGGCTGAGGCGGTGCGCATGACGTGGGGGCCCAGCCGCACCGTCGTCGCCCCGGCGGCCTCCAGGGCCGCCGTCTCCTCGGGGCTGATGCCGCCCTCGGGCCCCACGACGACGGCCAGCGCCCGCGGTGCCTCTCCGGGCGCGGGCAGGCGCACTGACTCCATGGCGGTGCTGATCGGGGTTCTGGCCTCCTCGTGCAGGACCAGCACCACTCCCCCGCCGCGAACAGTCTGCCCCACCCAGTCGGCCAGCCTGCGGGTGTCCCGCACCTCCTCGACCTCGGGGACGCGGGCCCGCCGGGCCTGCTTGGCGGCCTGGAGGGCGGTGGCCTGCCAGCGCTGGCGTCCCTTGGCCTGCTTGGCGCCCTGCCACACCGACACGCAGCGCTCGGACTGCCAGGGCAGCACCAGCCCCACCCCGACCTCGGTGGCGGTCTCCACGGCCTGCTCGTCGCGCCCGCCCTTGGCCAGGGCCTGAACGAGGGTGAGCCGCAGCGGCGGCTCGGGCTCCTCAACGCGCTCCAGGACCCGCACGGCCAGACGGTCCTTGGCGCCTCCGACACCGGCCCCGGTCACCTCGCACAACAGACGCAGGCCCGCGCCGTCAACGAGGTCCACGCGCTCCTGGGCACGCAGGCGCTTGACGGTCACGGCATGGCGGGCCTCGGGTCCCGTGAGCATGAGGACGGTGCCGAAGGTGGCCGAGGCGACGGCGTCGGCGGGCTCGATGGTCTCGGGCGTGAAGAGGAAGACGGGTGCGGTCACGGCTCCAGCCTACGGGCCGTATCGAACCGGTGTCCGCCGGCGGTGCTAGCGTCAGTGACCATGACCGAGCCTTCAGCCGCCCATGCCCCTCAGTCGTCCCCATCCCCGCCTACACCGCCGCCGTCACGGTGGAGGACTTCCGCCGCAACCTGGCCGCCATCCGCGCCCGGATTGACGCCGCCGCGAAGCGCGCCGGCCGCGACGCCGCCGAGATCCGTCTGCTGCCGGTGTCCAAGACCGTCCCCGAGGAGCGCCTGCGCACCGCCTTCGCCGCGGGCATCACCCAGATGGGTGAGAACAAGGTCAGGAGGCCCAGCGCAAGAGTGAGAACCTGTCGGACCTGGGCATCTCCTGGTCGGTCATCGGCCACCTGCAGACGAACAAGGCCAAGAACGTGGCCGCCTTCGCCGACGAGTTCCAGGCCCTGGACTCCTGCGCCTGGCCGAGGCCCTCGACCGGCGCCTCCAGGCGGCAGGGCGGGGCCTGGACGTCTACGTGCAGGTCAACTCCTCGGGCGAGCCCAGCAAGTTCGGGCTGGAGCCCGACGACGTCGCAGACTTCCTCGCAGCGCTGCCGGTCTACTCCTCGCTGCGGGTGCGTGGGCTCATGACCCTGGCCGCCAACACCGACGACGCGGCACGGGTGCGCGAGTGCTTCAGCATCATGCGCCGGCTGCGCGATGCCGCGCTCGAAGCGGGCACCGTCGGCGACGGGCTGCTGTCGATGGGGATGAGCGGGGACTTCGAGGCCGCCATCGAGGGAGGCTCCACCTGCGTGCGGGTCGGCCAGGCGATCTTCGGGGCCCGGGCCACCCCCGACTCCCACTACTGGCCCGAGACGCCTCAGACCGTTTAGCTACGGGTCGCCTGCTCAGCGCCCGGAGAAGCGCTCCTTGAGCTTGCCCATGACACTCGAGTCGCGCACGGGCTCGACGTCGTCTTCCCGCGCAGGCGGGCCAGCTCGGCCAGCAGCTCACGCTGACGGTCGTCCAGGCGCGTGGGGGTCTCCACGACGATGGACACGTGCAGGTCCCCGCGGCCCTTGCGGCGCAGGCGCCCCACGCCCAGACCATCGAGGACGACCTCGTCGCCGGGCTGGCTGCCGGCCTTGACGGTGACGTTCTGCTCGCCGTCGAGGGTCTGCAGCGGGAAGACGGCACCCAGGGCGGCCGCGGTCATGGGCACGCGCAGCTCGGTGTAGAGGTCGTCGCCGTCGCGCTCGAGGAACTCGTGCGGCTTCTCGTGAATCTCCAGGTAGAGGTCGCCGTTGGGGCCACCGGCCGGGCCGGCCTCGCCGCGCCCCGACATGCGGATGCGGGTCCCGGTGGACACCCCGGCGGGGATGGAGACCTCCAGGTCCTGGCGCACCCGGGTGCGGCCCTCGCCGGAGCAGTCCTTGCAGGGGGTGACGATGACGGTGCCGTAGCCCTGGCAGCCCGGGCAGGGCGAGGAGGTCATCACCTGTCCCAGGAGGGTGCGGGTCATGCGCTGGACGTTGCCGACCCCGTTGCACTGGGAGCAGGTGACCGGCTCGGTGCCCGGTGCGCAGCAGGAGCCGTCGCAGGCGGTGCAGGTGACGTAGGTGTCGATGGGGACCGACCGGGTCGCTCCCGAAGGCGACGTCGGAGAGCTCCACGTCCACGGCCACGAGGGCGTCCTGGCCGCGTCGGGCCCGGGAGGCCGGTCCGCGGCTGGCCGCTCCCCCGCCGAAGAAGGACTGGAAGATGCCGCCCAGGTCGCCGAAGTCGGCCCCGGCGAAGCCACCGCCGAACCCACCTCCGCCTCGCACGGCGTCCTCCCCGCCCAGGTCGTACATCTGGCGCTTATCGGGGTCGGAGAGGACCTCGTAGGCGGAGGAGACCTCCTGAACTCGTCCTCGTGGCCGGGGCCGGCGACGTCGGGGTGCAGCTGGCGGGCCTTCTTGCGGTAGGCCTTCTTGATCTCCTCGGGGCTGGCGTCGCGGCTGACGCCGAGGACCTCGTAGTAGTTGCTCACTGCGTTCTTCCTTTACGGCTACGACTTCTGCGGTGGTGGTCTGGGGGCGTGCCCGGCCGGGCCGCTTGGGGCGGGCCGGGCAGGCCGGTTCTCACGTCTCCGGTGGGGACAGGAACCGGGACAGGTAGCGGGCCACGGCCCGGACGGCGGTCATGGTGGCCGGGTAGTCCATGCGGGTGGGGCCGATGACCCCGAGGTGGGCGACGGCCTCACCGGTTCCCGGCCCGTAGGTGGTGGTGACGACGGAGGCCTCGGCCAGGGCGTCGTCGTTGTTCTCCGATCCGATGCTCACGCGCATCCGGTTCCCGCCGGCCGGGGCGCCGTTGTCGGCGGTGAACAGGCGAAGCAGCACCACCTGCTCCTCGACGGCGTCCAGGAGGGGACCCAGGGAGGAGAAGTCGGGGGTGGCGCGGGCCAGGTTCGCGGTTCCGGCGACGACGAGCCGCTCCTCCGCGTCGGGGCGCAGGGCGGTGATGAGCTCGTCGGAGACGGCCTCGAGCAGGAAGCGCTCGTCGGCGGACGCCTGCTCGGCCAGGGCCGCCAGGATCGGGGCGACGTCGGCGGCGCGGCGGCCCGCGAGGGCGCCGTTGAGCCGGGTGCGCAGGCGCTCCAGGACGAGGGGTCGACGACGTCGGCGATGTCGAAAGCCCCGTCATGGCGCGCGCTCAGGGCGCCCCTGGGACCTGAGGGTCACGGTGCGCTGGTCGACGCGGCCGGTGTCGGTGATGATGACCAGCAGGACGCGCTCGGGGCCCCAGGGCCACGAGCTCGAGGTGCTGGAGGGCGGCGTACCGCAGGCTGGGGTACTCGACGACGGCGAGCTGGCCGGTCAGCTGGGCCAGGGCCCTCACGGTGCGGGCCACGACCTGTTCCAGGTCGACCGCCCCCGACAGGAGCGCGGTGATGGCGGCGCGCTCGGGCGCCGAGAGGGGCTTGATGCGGGCGACCTCATCGACGAAGAGCCGATAGCCCTTCTGGGTGGGCACGCGCCCGGCCGAGGTGTGCGGCTGGTGGATGTAGCCCTCGTCCTCCAGGGCCGCCATGTCGTTGCGGATGGTCGCCGGGGACACGCCCAGGCGGTAGCGCTCCACGAGGGCCTTGGACCCCACGGGCTCGCGCGTGCGCACGTAGTCGGTGACGATGGCGGACAGGACCTTGAGACGTCGGTCGTTGGCCACGGGTCCTCCTCCCCTCATCAGTGCCGAAACGCGATCAGTGCTGGCCTTAGGCGGCTGGCCGCCCGCACACCGGTGGGGTGCGGGCAGCGATTAGCACTCACCCCATGTGAGTGCCATCCTACGCTGTGGTCCGGCGGGTCCACCGCCGGCAGACCGTGAGTTTCCCCTACCGTGCCGAGGGTGAACACGCCCGCCCGTACCGCTCCCCCGTTCCCGGTTCGACCGCCGCCCGCCGCGCCGCTCTGAGGGCTCGCGCCGAGGCGGAGCAGAAGCAGCAGGCGCAGGGCGCCCCGGCCGCTTCGCGCTCGCGCGGTGGGGCGGCTGCGAGCAAGTCCGCTGCCCGCAGGCCGTCGTCGAGCGACCGCTACGGCGGGGACGTCCTGTCGGTGAACCCCCACCGCACGGGGCCCGGCGCCATACGCCCGGAGTCGGTGCACGTGCCGGTGACGCCGGGACTGGTGGTCGAGGACCGCCAGACCGGGTTCGTCGGCGCCGCGGTGGCGGTGGAGAAGTCGGGTGGTCAGCACGTCGTGGTCCTGGAGGACCGTCACGGCGTGCGCCGCGGCTTCGCCCTGGGGCCGGGTTTCTGGATCGAGGGCCGCCCGGTGATCCTGGACCCTCCCGTGGCGCGCAAGCGCAAGCCCACCGGAGCGGTCAGCGCCGCCGGCAGACGGCTGACGGCCTCGGGCTCCTACGCGGTTGAGGGCGAGCGGGCCAAGGTGGCGCGCGCCTCGCGCATCTGGGTGGAGGGCAAGCACGACGCCGAGCTGGTGGAGAAGGTCTGGGGTGACGACCTGCGCCACGAGGGCGTCGTCGTCCTCATGCTCGACGGCGTCGACAACCTTGAGGAGGTCATGGCCGACTTCGGCCCGGCCCCCGAGCGGCGGGCCGGCGTCCTCGTGGACCACCTGGTGGCCGGTTCCAAGGAGTCGCGGATCGCCCAGCGGGTGGCCGAGATGCCCGGTGGGGAGAACGTGCTGGTCCTGGGGCACCCGTATGTGGATGTATGGCAGGCGGTCAAGCCGGCCCGGGTGGGGCTGGAGCGCTGGCCGGACATCCCGCGGGGCACCGACATCAAGCACGGCACCCTGGAGGCCCTGGGCTGGCCGCACGCCGACCAGGCCGACGTCGCCCGGGGCTGGCAGCGCATCCTGGCGACGGTGCGCTCCTACAAGGACCTCGAGCCGAGCCTGCTGGGGCGGATGGAGGAGCTCATCGACTTCGTCACCGCCCCGGGCACGCGCTGAGGCTGGAAGCGGATCATGAGGGCAGGGCGGCTCAGCCCTCAGCGGCCTCGGCCTGGTCGGCCAGTGCCAGGCGGCGGGACTGGGCCAGCAGAAGGGCGTCGCGGCCCAGGAGCCCCACGGTGAGCACCCCGCCCAGGACCTTCCACAGGAGGCCCGGGGCGATGAAGAGCAGGACCATGGCGGCGATGATCGGCACCAGGTGCTTCATGGAGCGCCCCACGTAGCCGCCGAAGCTCGGCATCTCGACGCCGTCGGACTCGGCAACGGACTTGACCATGAAGTTCGGGCCGTTGCCGATGTAGGTGATGGCACCGCACAGGACGGCGCCCCAGCGAGATGGACACGAGGTAGAGCTCGGGAAACCCGGTCCCGGCCACAGGAACACTGCCGGGGTGGGGGATCTTGCCGGCCAACTCGAAGAAGGTCGCATAGGTGGGGGCGTTGTCCAGGACGGAGGAGAGCCCGCCGGTGAAGATGAAGAAGGTGACCTCGTTGAGCGGCAACGAGCCGGCGACCTCGTCGAGGTAGTGCAGGGCCGGGATCATGGTGAGGAAGATGCCGATGAACAGGATGCCGACCTCGGCGATGGGCCCCCAGGTGAACTGGTTGTCCTTGAAGCGGACCTCCCGGCTGCCCAGGAAGTAGGAGCCGGCAGCGGAGGCGAGCATGATGAACTCGCGCACGGGGATCCAGTCGCCCAGGGCGGCGTGCCCCTCCTCGATGGCGTGAGCGTCGACGGAGGGGGCGAAGGCGACGGCGGCGATGATGACGGCGAAGAAGACGAAGTTGAGCGAGCCCTTGAGGCCCAGGGGCTCGATCTCGGTGTCGTCGTCGTGCACGGCCTTGGCGGGCTCCTGGGAGTAGTAGTAGGAGTCCAGGGCGTAGTAGCTCACCAGCAGCATGATGTTGACGAAGAGGTACTCGCGCAGGAGGTTGAAGGTCCAGGTGAAGGGCACTCCGCGCAGGAAGCCCAGGAACAGGGGCGGGTCGCCCAGGGGCGTGAGGAGCCCACCGCAGTTGGCCACGATGAAGATCGTGTACAGCACCGTGTGCACCCGGTAGTGGCGTTCCTTGTTGGTGGCCAGCAGGGGCCGGATGAGGAGCATGGCGGCACCGGTGGTACCCACGAAGGAGGCGATGACTCCGCCGATGGCCAGGAAGATCGTGTTGTTTCGGGGCGTGGCCCGGATGTCGCCCTTGAGGAAGATGCCTCCGGAGACGACGAACAGGGCCAGCAGCAGGCAGATGAACTGGAAGTACTCCACCACGGCGGCGAAGACGGACGTCCAGCCGAGGGCGACCCACATCCAGGCGGCCACCGGCACCCCCAGGCCCACGGCGACGATCAGCTGGCTGGAGTGCTTCTCCCACCAGTGGGCCGTGGCCGGGATCAGCGGCAGGACGGCGATGCAGGCGAGCATGCCCGCGAAGGGCAGGACGGACCACCACTCAAGATGCACGGCAATTTCCTCACAGAATCGGGACTGTTCGCGTCACCATACCGTCCCGGGCATCAGTTTCCCCGGTGAGGGCCTGTGGTCTCTCGTGCTGAGACCGACTTTCCGGCCTGCTGCGGCCGCGGGGCCGCGCCGGCCTCAGATCCAGCCGGCCAGCACCTTTCTGGCCTGCTGAGCCAGGGTGGCGATGGCTCCGTCGGAGTCGTTGCCCCAGGGGACGTAGTGGAAGCTGCCGCCCCCGGCAGTGGTGAAGGTCTCGCGGTTGAGCTGGTTGATCTCCTCGAGAGTCTCCAGGCAGTCCGAGATGAAGCCGGGGCAGATGACGTCGAGGCGGAGGCAGCCGGCGCGGCCGAGCTCTTCGACGGTGTCGATGGTGGCGGCCCGATCCAGGCGGCGGGCCCGAAGACGGACTGGAAGGTGAGCTGGGCGAGGCCGTCGGGAAGGTCGAGTCGCCGTGAGAGGAGCTGGGCGGTGCGCTCGCACTCGGCGCGGTAGGGGTCTCCGGCGTCGTGCATGGCCTGGGGGATGGAGTGGAAGGACAGCAGGAGGCGCTCGCCGGCTGCCGGGTCGGGGCGGCCGTGGACCTGCCAGTGCTGCTCCAGGGCGGTGGCGAGGGCCTCGATGTAGGCGGGCGCCGTCTCGAAGGAGCGGATGGTGCGCAGCTCGGGCTGGTTGCGGGAGGTCAGGATGAAGCGGGCGGCCTCATCGACGACGGTGCCGGCCGAGGAGGCGGCGTACTGCGGGTAGAGCGGGATGAGGGCGATCCTGCGGCAGCCGGCCTCCATGAGCTCACCCATGACGCGGCGCAGGGCCGGCTGCCCGTAGCGCATGGCGATACGGACCTGGACCGATTCGCCGAGCTCGTCTTGGAGCAGCTCGCCCTGGCGCTCGCTGTAGTGCATGAGCGGGGAGCCCGAGCGGCTGGCCTCCTCCCCGGGGCGCCAGATGGTGGCGTACTTCGCCGCCGATGCACGAGGGCGCACCCGCAGGATGATGGCCTCCAGGATGGGGCGCCACAGAAGGGGTGCATCTCAATGATCCGGCGGTCGGAGAGGAACTCCCGCAGGAAGGGCCGGACGGCCCTGGCCGTGGGGAGCCGCAGGCGTGCCGAGGTTGGCCAGGATGAGGGCGGGGCGCTCGTCCGTGCCACGAGGATCGAGGGGCGGTGGGGCTCAGGGGCACGGAGGTCCTTGGGAGGGGAAGGATCGTTCTCGACGACGGCGCTGAGCGACGTCGGCCTCACTCTAGCTGAGCGGGTCCGCCATACGGCTCGCAACGAGTCCGCGCCCGCCGGCTGGAGCTGGCGGGGCGCGAAGGAGACTGGGGAGATAAGGTCAGCGGACGACGTCGTAGACCCTGGATGCGCACGTAGGAGTAGGCGGAGAGCAGCATCACCAGAGGGACCGTCACCAGCCAGCCGAACACTGTCAGTACGCCAACAAGGTAGAGGCCGGCTCCGGTCAGGGCGAAGGGGAAGAGCTCTCCGACGTGGCTGGACAGGGTGGCCCAGGACGCCTTCATTCCTGCGATGCCGTCCATCCCCTTATCAACGGTGAAGTACACCGAATAGTGGAGGAGGAAGGCCGCAATGACGCCCGGAACAACACACAGGAGAGACCCCACGTACGTGGCGACCGCAGTGAGAAAAGCCGCGAGAAGGCTCGCACCGAAGTTTGGGAAAGTGAACAGGTCACCCCAGGCCAAGGGCCTCCCGGTGGCCACCTTGATCGCCATGTGAGTGGTCACGATACTAGCGAAGAGACCAATGGCTAAGGCGATATAGGTTCCGAAGGGAACTCCCAGGCCGAAGCCGTGCTCCTCTCCGTCGACAGTGTAGTGGGCCTCTACAGTGAAGTTGGAAAGCACAGTCCACAGGCCCATCCCCACAACGAGAATGAGCGCATTCTCCTTGAACTTGGACCACGCCCAGGACATGCCGTCACCGACGCTCAGCGGCGCCCCTCCCATCGCACCTAGAGGATAGGGAGGCATCCCTCCACCGGCACTCATACCGGGCTGAGGGCCGTAACCCGGCACCTCACCCGGCTGGGGACCGTAGTTTGGAACGGCACCGACTTGAGGTCCGTAGCCGGGTTGCTGATGAGCGTCGGGGCCGGCCCCATAGCCGGGCTGTGCTCCGTAGCCCGGGACGCCACCGGGTTGAGATCCGTCGTCTGGGTAACCTGGATACTGTGGAGTAGTCATCTCACCATCCTGCCGTGAGTTCCTGACATGAGGCTGAAAATATCACCGCATCAGCAGAGGTAGACCGTGAGCGGCCCACGCCTGCCGGCCCGCCTCAAGGACCTTCTTCCTAACGGAGAGGGGCTCGAAGAAGCCCGTTACCTTGTTGGTGGTCCCGGGTGGTCCGGGGCTGGGCCAGCTGCCGTGGGCATGATGTCTTGCCCCTGTCCACAGATGATCCGGGGGGTGTTGTCACCCGCGGCAGCCGGGCGCTGGTGACCGCTGATAAGGGGAACGGCCCGCTGCGTGTGAGGTCTTTCGTAACGTGGGTGCGGGACCGGTCGTCCACCGGCTGACCCTCACCCATGCACCGAGAGGCGGCACGAAGATGGATATCGGAGACATCGACGTCTTCATCGGCATCGACGTCGGTAAGAGCGAGCACTGGGCCACGGCCCTGAGCCGGGACGGGCAGAAGGTCCTCGACAGGGCGCTACCTAACGACGAGGAGCGCCTGCGTGCTCTCTACAAGAAGCTGGCCGATCACGGGAACCTGCTGGTGGTGGTCGATCAGCCCGCCACCATCGGGGCCCTGGCGGTGGCTGTGGCTCAGGACATGGGCATCACCGTGGGCTACCTGCCCGGACTGTCTATGAGACGCATCGCTGACCTGACGCCGGGCAGCGCCAAGACCGACGCCAAGGACGCGGCCGTCATCGCCCAGGCCGCCAGGACCATGCCCCACACCCTGCGTGCCATTAGCACCTCGGACGAGGAGGCCGCAGCGCTGAGCATGCTCACTGGCTTCGACCTGGACCTGGCCCGCCAGGTCAACCAGACCGCCAACCGGATCCGAGGCCTGTACACCCAGATCCACCCCGCTCTCGAGGCCGTGGTGGGGCCCTGGCTGGAGCACGACGCCATCCTGGAGGTCATCACCGCCTGGCCCACTCCAGCAGAGCTGAAGCGAGCGGGCAAGACAAGGATTGACGCCAGGCTCAAGAAGCACGGGTGCAGGCGGCACGCCACCTGGGCCGGCCAGATCGTCTCGGCCCTGGAGCACCAGACCGTGGTGGTCGCCGGCACCGACGCCGCAGGCACGGTGCTGCCCCACCTGGCTCGTCAGCTCATCACCCTGCACGCCCAGCGAGCCGATATCGCCGCCCAGGTCGAGACCCTGGTGCAGGCCCACCCTCTTTACCAGGTCCTGACCTCCATGCCCGGGATCGGGGTCAGGACCGCAGCCGTCTTCCTGGCCGAGACCCTGGGCAAGACCTTCGACACCGGAGCCCAGCTGGCCTCCTACTCCGGGCTCGCTCCCGTCACACGTCGCTCCGGCTCATCGATCCGTGGTGAGCACGTCTCCCACGGCGGCAACAAGAGGCTCAAGCGCGCCATGTTCCTGTCCGCCTTCGCCTCACTGCGCTCTGACCCCGTCTCCCGGGCCTACTACCAGCGCAAACGCGACCAAGGCAAACGCCATAACCAGGCCGTCCTCGCCCTGGCCCACCGCCGCATCCTGACCCTGCACGCCATGATCCGCAACGGCGCACTCTACGACCCCCAACCAGCCACGAAACTACCCGCAGCCGCTTGACACACCACATAGGGGCACCCCCCGTGGTGGAGGCCAGGAGATGCTCTCGACGTGCCACGCGAGCCCGCTTACTGCGGCACCTGCTGGCTCTCCTGCAGCTTCTGCATCTTCAGCTTTCTGCTAGAACGATTGGCACTGACCAGCAGCCAGATGGCCAGGACCAGCAGCAGAATCCTCGCAGTGAGTCCGCCGAGCAGGACGGCCGAATCCTCAGGGCCAGAACCGGGCCTCGACAAACGACTAAGAACTGCGCCGATCGTTCCTAGAATAATGAGAACCGCAAGTGCGCGCTTGAGCCAGACAGAGAGCACAGTCAGAATTCCTTCAATTGCAGGTGAAATCCCAACCTACCATACGTTCGGATCGGCTTCGGGCTCACTGGGTCAGGGCGCGGGTGACGGTGTCGGCCATGAGACGGCCGCGCAGGGTGAGGACCGCCCGGCCCCTCAGGGCCGCTCCGGCGTCGAGGAGTCCATCGGCGACGAGGCCGGCCACGACGGGCACCAGGTGCGGTGGGGTGGCTCGGCCCCTATCAGGCCGGTCTGCTGAGGGGCAGTCCGGCCGGTTCCCGAGGCTCGCCAGCTCGATGCCCTCACGCAGCCGGATGCCCAGCATGATCCGCTCCAGTTCGCGGGAGTCGGCGTCGATGACCTCGTGTCCGGCCACGGGCAGGTGTCCGGTGGCGATCTGCCCGGCCCAGGCGACAGGGTGCTTGGTGTTCCACAGGCGCACGTCCCCCAGGTGGGAGTGGGCGCCGGGCCCGGCGCCCCACCAGTCCCAGTCGAGCCAGTAGGCCTGGTTGTGACGGCACTCGGAGCCGGGCCGAGCCCAGTTGGAGATCTCGTAGCACTCGTAGCCGGCCTGTCCCAGGGCGGCGTCGGCCATCTCGTACTTGGTGGCCTCGTCGTCGTCCTCGGGCATGGGCAGTTCTCCGCGACGGACCTGCCCCCACATGCGAGTGCCCTCCTCGATGACCAGGGCGTAGGCGCTCACGTGGTCCGGGCCGATGCGGGTCACCGCATCCAGGGAGCGCTGCCAGTCCTCGGCGGACTCCCCCGGCGCCCCATAGATGAGATCCAGGGAGGTACTGAGGCCCGCCCGCCGTGCCCACTCCACCACGCGGGGCACCCGGGCGGGCTCGTGGGTGCGCTCCAGGACCTTCAGCACGTGAGGGACAGCCGACTGCATGCCGAAGGAAACGCGGGTGAAGCCGCCTGCGGCCAGGACTGCCAGGCCGGCCTCGTCCACGGGTCCGGGTTGGCCTCGGTGGTCACCTCCGCATCGGCCGCGAGCCCGAAGCACTCGCGCACCAGGTTCAGCATGCTCACCAGGTCGGCGGCGGGCAGCATGGTGGGGGTTCCTCCGCCCACGAAGACGGTCTGCGCGGCGCGCACCGGTAGAGCCCGCCTTGTCCATGGCGCGGCGGGCGGCGCGCAGCTCGCCGGCGAGGGTTCCCACAAAGTCCTCTGCCGAGGCGCCCTGCCCCATGGTCAGGTTCGTGTAGGTGTTGAAGTCGCAGTAGCCGCAGCGCACCCGGCAGTAGGGCACGTGCAGGTACACCGAGAACGGGCGCTCGCCGCCGTCCGGTGCGGAGGCGGCCGCCTGCGCCGGGAGCTCCCCCATCCCCGGCAGGGGCTCCCCCACTGGCTGGGTCGGGCTCACTGGTCACCGCCTTGCTCGACCTGCTCGTCGTCGCCGGACAGAACGCCGGCGGGAATGGTCGGCTTGGGGCTGTCGGAGTCGCCGGCGCGGGCGGCGATCTGGGCGCACACGGTCATGAGCACCAGTACCCCCGCCACCATGGCGAAAGGGGCCACCCAGCCACCGCTGCGCTCATGGACCCAGCCCATGACCACCGGGCCGACGGCGGCCAGGCAGTAGCCGGTCGTCTGGATGACCGCAGTGGTTTGGCGGTTCTCGTCGACCGACGACGAGCGGCGGATGACCAGGGTGAACAGGGCGGCGAAGAAGGCTCCCTGCGCAATGCCGGAGAGCATGCAGGGAACCAGCCAGTAGGCGGGGGCCACTGTCAGGCAGATCGGCAGCATGAGCCAGCAGGCGCAGATGACGCCCAGGACTCTGCTGGCCGGCCACCCCAGCGCCTCGAACATCACCGGGACCAGCAGGGGTCCCACGATTCCCAGCAGGGAGAACACGAGGCGGCCACTCCCGCACCGGACTCGCTCATGGAGAGCTCGTCGACCAGGGCCGTGGGCAGCCACCCCGAGATCGCGTAGTAGGAGAAGGTCTGGGCGGCGAAGGCCACCGCCATCACCCAGGTCAGGGGGCGTCGCCAGACGGCGGTACCGATCGACGACGTCGGACGGGCCAGGGAGCGCTCCGTCACCCAGGAGGTCATGCCCGACCGCTCCCGCAGGCTCAGCCGGGGCGCCTGGCTGCCGGGCGGGAAGACCCACAGCCACATGGCACCGGCCAGCAGAACCGGGATGGCGGTCCAGGCGGCGGCCGAACCCTGCCAGCCGATGACGAGAGCCAGCGGAACAGCCAGGGCTGTGGCCGCGGTGACGATGACGTTGCAGGTCGAGGAGTACAGGCCCGTCATGAGTGAGGTGCGGTGCCAGAAGTCGCGGCCGATGACCATGGGCGCCACCAGGTTGCCCACCGTCAGCCCCGCCCCGATGATGACGGTTCCGGCGAAGGCCGCCCAGGTGGTGCCGGCCGAGCGCAGCAGTGCCCCGGCCAGAGCCATTCCCAGGGTAAGCAGGCCCGCGGTGTTGATGCCGACGCGACGCACCACCATCGAGGCCAGTGGGGTGAGCAGCCCGAAGCACAGGATCGGCACAGAGGTCAGTGCGCCGCGCGCCACCTCGCCCATCCCCAGGTCCTGCCCCAGGCGCGTCAGCAGGGGCGGGATGACGCCGACCGGTGCCCGCAGGACCGCACAGAAGCCGAGGAAGCCGGCGACGATGACCATGAGCCAGGGCGCGGCGGGGCAGCCTGGCAGCTGCGTTCACGGCCGGTCCGCCGGATGCAGCAGGCCGTCGCCTCGCCCCTCGCGCAGGCGCCACGGCTGGGACTCCACGTGGTTCCAGGCCTGCCCCTCGGCCTCGAGGTGATCCAGCATGGAGGCGCCGCGCTCGGGGATCCAGGCCGTCTCGGTGCGCACTGCATTCAGGTCGCGGATCGTGCGCCCAGCATCCAGGCCCCGCTGCTCGAAGCGGGTCATGACCCGCCCTTCGTAACGGGGCGACCACCCGCCGCGCACGCCCGCCGGGGATCCCGGGTCCAGGCCGTTGCCCAGGCTGTCCTCCTCGGCGGTCTCGGCCCCCAGGTCGGGGCAGGCACCGGCGTCGTCATGCCGAAAGTAGGGCCGGGTGGTGTCCGGACGCAGGCCGGTGGGCAGCGCCGCAACGGCCTCGATGACGTCGCGCATCTGCCAGGCGTAGTCCGCCCAGTCGGTGGCCAGGCGCCACACCCCGCCGGGACGCAGCACCCGGGCCACCGAGTCTGCGAAGGCCGTGGTCACCAGGCGACGCTTGCGGTGGCGGGGCTTGCGCCAGGGGTCGGGGAAGAACACCCACACCTCGCTGGCGCAGGACACCGGCAGGGCGGTGGCCAGTAGCTGGGAGGCGTCGGCGGGGACGACGCGCACGTTGTGCAGGCCCTGACGGTGGATCGAGGTCACCAGCCGTGCGATCGCGGTCTCCCAGACCTCCACCGCCAGGTAGTCGGTCTCCGGGTGGGCGGCGGCATGGGCCAGGAGCGCCTCACCACTGCCCGAACCGACCTCGACAATCAGCGGCCGCACCTGCCCCATGTGCCCGAAGACCTTCTCCGGCTCCAGTCGGAAGCTCGGGGACACGGTGCGCACGGCGTCGGCCCGCGGCACATCGACCACGTAGCGGGGCCGAGCTGGGCCAGGGCCTCGGCCTGGACGGGGCGCAGCCTGCCGCCGGCGCGCGAGAAGGAGCGCACCCTGGAGTGGATGGCGTGGGAGCGGGGCGGGTGGTGCTGAGCCATGCGGAGCCTTGCGTCCTTTACTTCTGTGAGGTCTCGAAACCGTCTGCCCGGGGTCGTCGGGCACTCAGCGGCGCCGTCAGCCGACCTGCTCGTGGGCGGCGGCCCGTACGTACTTCTTGGTGAAGTCGGCGATGACGCAGTTGCCGAAGACCTCGGAGTTGAGCAGCCCCTGGGCGTCGCGCGGGTCGTGGTGGGCGAACCAGCGCCGGCAGGTGACCCGGTGCCCCGGGGAGGAGACCACGCGCACCTCGTCGCCGGCCTGCACCGTCCCCTCGTCAAGCACCGCCAGGTAGACGCCCACCCGGTTGCGCGCCGAGAGACCTCCACCCAGTCCGCACGGCCCACACCGCGGGCGAAGGTGGCGCACGGGTTGCGCACGCCGGTCACCCTGACCCGCAGTCCTGCGTTGCTCGGGTCGCCGATGGACAGGATCGCGCCGATCTCCACGTCGTCGATGTCGCCCTCGATGAGGAGATTCTCCCCCAGCCGCCCCGGCTCGATACCGCCCAGGACCTCGGACCAGTGACGCTGCTCAGCGGCGCTCATGACGTAGAGGGCCTTATCACTGCCCCCGTGGTGGGCACGGTCCCCGTGCCTGTCGGTGACGATCCCGGTCCGGCTCACCTCAACCGGCCCGTCGACGGCGCCCTTGTGGATCGCCGAGACGCCCGCCGCTCCGGCGTCGGGCCGCAGCCCCTTGACGGTGCACACCGCGCCGACGGTCCCCACCAGGTCGCCGTCGTGGAACGGTGAGGGCTCGTCCTGGTGACGCCCGTCAGCACCGGCGTGGGGCTCCCCCAGGACCCGGGCCAGCTCCCGGGTCAGAACCAGCCCGGAGCCGTCATCGCTCAGGGCAGCGTCAACCGTGGTCTGCCTGCTTGTGTCACTCATGTCCGCAACCGTCCTTCCGTCGTCCGCCGGCGCCGTCCTAGTCCTGCTCGGTCCTACTCAGCCCTGCTCGATCCTGCTCGCGCCCGCCGGCGGCGCTACTTGCCCGGCTTGGCACCGGTGGGAGTGTCCGCGCCAAGGGCCGCGATGAAGGCCTCCTGAGGCACCTCGACCCGGCCGATGGCCTTCATGCGCTTCTTGCCCTCCTTCTGCTTCTCCAGCAGTTTGCGCTTACGGGTGATGTCACCGCCGTAGCACTTGGCGAGCATGTCCTTGCGCAGGGCCCGGATGGTCTCGCGGGCGATGACGCGGGTGCCGATGGCCGCCTGCACGGGCACCTCGAACTGCTGACGCGGGATGAGGTCCTGAGACGCTTGGTCATCATGACGCCGTAGGAGTAGGCCGAGTCGCGGTGGACGATGGCGCTGAAGGCGTCCACCTTGTCCCCGTTGAGCAGGATGTCGACCTTGACCAGGTTGGCGTCCTGGGAGCCGTCCGCCTCGTAGTCCAGGGAGGCGTAGCCACGGGTGCGCGACTTCAGAGCGTCGAAGAAGTCGAAGACGATCTCCGCCAGTGGCAGCACGTAGTGCATCTCCACGCGGGACTCGGAGAGGTAGTCCATGCCCTGCATGGTGCCGCGACGCGACTGGCACAGCTCCATGACCGTGCCCACGAACTCACTGGGGGTCAGGATCGTGGCCCGCACCACCGGCTCGGAGACGGCAGAGACCTTGCCCTCGGGGAACTCGCTGGGGTTGGTCACCGTGTGCGTGCTGCGGTCCTCCATCGTCACCTCGTAGACCACGGAGGGTGCGGTGGAGATGATGTCCAGGTTGAACTCGCGCTCCAGGCGCTCGCGGATGATCTCCAGGTGCAGCAGGCCCAGGTAGCCGCAGCGGAAGCCGAAGCCGAGGGCCACGGAGGTCTCCGGCTCGTAGGTCAGGGCGGCGTCGTTGAGCTTGAGCTTGTCCAGGGCGTCGCGCAGGGCCGGGAAGTCCGAGCCGTCCACGGGGAACAGGCCGGAGAAGACCATGGGTTTGGGGTCCTGGTAGCCCGACAGGGGGCTCGTCGGCCGGCGCCGCCGCGGAGGTGACCGTGTCACCGACCTTGGACTGGCGCACGTCCTTGACCCCGGTGATGAGGTAGCCGACCTCGCCGGCCCCCAGTCCGGCCGACGGCGTGGGCTCAGGGGCTGATGACGCCGATCTCCAGCAGGGTCGTGGACGGCCTTGGTGGAGAGCATCTCGATGCGCTCGCGGGGCTTGAGGGCGCCGTCCACGACGCGCACGTGGTGACCACGCCGCGGTAGGTGTCATAGACGGAGTCGAAGATCATGGCGCGGGCCGGGGCCTCAGGGGTCGCCGTGCGGGGGCGGGACGGTCTCGACGATCCGGTCGAGCAGCTCGGGCACGCCCTGGCCGGTCTTGCCCGAGACCTTGAGAATGTCGTCGACGTCGCAGCCGATGAGGGAGGCGATCTCCTCGGCGTGCTTCTCCGGCTCGGCGGCGGGCAGGTCGATCTTGTTGAGGACCGGGATGATGGTCAGGTCCCCTCGATGGCCATGTAGAGGGTTGGCCGGGGTCTGGGCCTGGATGCCCTGGGCGGCGTCAACCAGGAGGACCGCGCCCTCGCAGGCCGCCAGGGAGCGGTTGACCTCGTAGGAGAAGTCGACGTGCCCGGGGGTGTCAATCATGTTGAGGGCGTAGGCGCGCGTGACGCCGTCGTCGCCCTCGATGGCCCAGGGCATGCGCACGGCCTGGGACTTGATGGTGATGCCGCGCTCGCGCTCGATGTCCATGCGGTCCAGGTACTGGGCGCGCATGTCGCGCGGCTGGACGACGCCGGTGGCCTGGAGCATGCGGTCGGCCAGGGTGGACTTGCCGTGGTCGATGTGCGCGATGATGCAGAAGTTGCGCAGCCGGGCCTGCTCGGTGGCGGCGGGCTGGACGCTGGTCATCTGCTCTGGTGTGGGGATCGGTGACACGGAGATCGGTTCCTGGCTCTTCCTCATATCCGGTATGGGTCTGGTCCAAGTCTCCCACGACGGCGGCCCGCCGCCCCAGCCCGCCGGGCCAACCCACAGTGTGAGGTGCGGCCGCCGGCCGGTTCCCCGCACTTCCCGCAGGCGCTGGCACAGGCGGGCCCACCTCCGGACCTCGATCGCCTTAGGCTAGCCTTCCTCGCATGCTGGAACGGATCCACTCCCTGCCCTATCCCTGGGTCTTCCTGTTCTTCTGGTGCCTGGCCATGATGCGTTCGCACACCATGTACTGGATCGGCCGGGGCATTACGGCGGGGACCGCGCGCACCCGGTGGGTCTCGCTGCTCGAGTCCCCGTGTACGCCCGGGCCCAGACGTGGTCGGCGCGCTGGGGCGTGCTGGCCGTGCCGGTGTCCTTCCTGACCGTCGGCATCCAGAGCGTCATCCAGCTCTCCGCGGGAGTGGCCCGCATGCCGCTGCGCCGCTACGTGGCGGCCACGGCCGCCGGGGCGATCGCCTGGGCCGCCGTCTACGACTATCGGCATGGCGATCCTGACGGCCTGGCTCACCGGCCCAATCGGCCGCATCGTCGTCATCCTGGCCGCCGCGGCGCTGATCGCCTCCATCGTGGTGCGCCGCCGTCGACGAAGGACCGCGATCGCTGAGACAGTTGGAGAGACCGGTTTCGTCTCCCGGGGTCGGCAGGGTTAGAGTGACCGCCATGACGACACGGCGCACGACCTGGTGGTGGCTCCCTTCGAGGCGAGCCGCCATCCTGACGCGCTAGGACGTACCGGCTCGCTCACCGCGGGCCCGCCCGACGCATGAGTGAGAGGCCCGCCTGAACCCCGATCTCAGGAAAGAGGCCCCATGCCACCCACCGTGCCAGACTCCGTGCCAGACACTGCCCCCGAGGCCGCACCGTCAGCCGCCTCCCCTACTGTCTCACCCACTGTGCTGACGCGCTCAGTGCGTTACCACGCCGACGGCGGCGCCCTGCTGGAGCGGCTGACGCACTCCGGTCTGCTTCGCACCGCTGCGAACCCGGCCGACGAGGCGCCGCGCGCCCAGTGGACTGTGTCCTGCTGGAGAGCGCCGACATCACGACGAAGGCCTCGCGTACCACGGTCGCCGTCCTGGAGGCCTCGGCCAGGCTGACGTGCTGGGGCGGGACCGTGATGGCTGAGGCGCTGGACGCCGTCGACGGATCAGGCCCCGGGGCCGATGGTCTGGCAGCTCTGGCGCGTCTTGAGGAGGGGCTGGCCGAGCACGTCACCGACCGCCGCCCCGGCCGGTTGACTCTGACCCTGCCCACCAGCTCCGACGACGACCCGACCATCGAGGAGCACGAGCGTCTGACGGCCCTGTCCACGATCGAGCCGCTGCGCCTCCTGGCCCGGGCAGAGGTCGACCACCCCCACCTGCCGCTGGAGGCGGGGGCCTTCGCCTTCGACTACCTGTCCACCTTCGAGTCCCTGCCCGAGGTGGCCCAGGGCGCCAACACCTGCCCCGACTACCTCTTCTACGACGCCCTCATCATCCTGGTCGTCGACCACCCCACGCAGGAGGCGACCCTGGTCGGGGCCTCGGTCGACGCCGCCGACCTGGAGCGGCGTATGGAGGCCTTGGCCGCCGCCATCGACGGGATCGAGGACCCGGCCGACAGCGCCAACACAGCCATTGAGGCACCGGCCGGTGATGTCATCTCCTCCGGCTCCCCCGTCCTGCACGCGGTGCCCACCGTCTCCGACGCCGATTTCGAGGCAGTCGTGGAGGAGATGCGCGGCTACATCGCTGACGGCGACGTCTATCAGGTGGTGCCCTCGCGCGGCTTCACCATTGACTGCCCCGATGCGCTGGCCGCCTACCACGTGCTGCGCCACGCCAACCCCAGCCCGTACATGTTCTACCTGGCCGCCCCGGACTTCGAGCTCTTCGGAGCCTCCCCTGAGTCGGCGCTGCTGTACTCGGTGCGCAGTGGCCGGGTCGCCATCCGACCCATCGCCGGGACCCGGCCGCGCGGGCTGCATCCTGACGGCTCGGTGGACCACGAGCGCGACACCCGCCTGGAGCTGGAGCTGCGCACTGACGCCAAGGAGGTCGCCGAGCACGTCATGCTCGTGGACCTGGCCCGTAACGACGTCGCCCGGGTGAGCCGTCCGGGGACCCGCAGTGTGCAGGACCTGCTGCGTGTGGACCGCTACAGCCGGGTGATGCACCTGGTCTCGGAGGTCTCCGGCGAGCTGGCCGAGGACCTGGACGCCCTGGACGCCTTCCGCGCCTCCATGACGATGGGCACCCTCACCGGGGCCCCCAAGCTGCGGGCCGCCGAGCTCATCCGCCAGGCCGAGGGCGTGCGTCGCGGCTCCTACGGCGGCTCAGTGGGGTACATCCGCGGTGACGGGGAGCTGGACACCTGCATCGTCATCCGCTCCGGCTTCGTGACGAACGGGAGAGCTCTGGTTCAGGCCGGGGCCGGTGTCGTGGCGGCCTCCTCCCCGGCCGCCGAGGCAGCCGAGACCGTCCACAAGGCCCGCGCCGTCCTGGAGGCGGTCGCCGCCGCGCAGGGCGCCGCCCTCGTCATCGACCAGACCAGCAGCCAAACCGACAGCCGGACCGGCAGCCGGACCAGCAAGGAGGCCTGAGCCATGCCCCTCACCAGCAGCCAGAGCACCAGGCAGGCCACCGGGAGTCGTGCCGAGGCATCGGCACCGGCTCGAGTGGTTCTACTCGACAACCGCGACTCCTTCGTCTACAACCTCGTCGACCAGTTCGCGACCCTCGGCTCCCAGATCGAGGTCTACCGCAACAACGTGCCGGCCTCCCGGGTGCTCGCCGCCCTGGAGCCCACCGAGGCCGAGCGGCAGGCAGGGCGGCGCCCGGTCCTGTGCCTGTCCCCGGGCCGGGTTACCCGGCGACGTCGGGCTGCCTCATGGAGCTCATTGCCACCGCCCTGGATGAGGCGATTCCGACGCTGGGCATCTGCCTGGGGTTCCAGGCCCTGGTCGAGGCCTGCGGCGGGCGGGTCGCCCCGGTCGGCCCGGTCCACGGCCGCTCCGACCGCCTCGAGGTCACTGAGGCGGGGCGCGCGGACGAGGCCTTCGCGGTCCTCGACGGCGGTCCGCTGGACGTGGCCCGCTACCACTCCCTGGGCACGCGCACACTTCCTGAGGCACTTGTCAGCCTTGCCCGGACTACCCCGACAGATGAGGACCCGAGCGGTGGCATCGTCATGGCGGCCCGGCACCGGTCGCTGCCCGCGGTCGGGCTGCAGTTCCACCCCGAGTCGATCCTCACCCCGCAGGGTCCGGCCCTGCTCAAGGCCGTCACCGCCGGCCTGGCCCGGACCCCCTGAGCCACACCTGCGCCCCGTCGTCCCGCAGATGCCGACGTCGGAGCCATCGTTCGGGCAGAATCTGCCCCGGGCGCTCGACCAGCCTCAACCACCTGCGAAGGAGCTACAGACCGATGAGTCAGACCAACAGCGCAGCCCCGGCCGTTGCACAGGCCGCGCCTGCTGCCACGGCGCAGGAGGCGCACGAGCTGCTGCGAGAGGTGGTGCAGGGACGGCGCCTGAGCCGCGAGCAGGCCTCCACGGTCTTCGCTGCCCTGGGTGCCGGCGAGCTGTCCGAGGTGGAGACGGCGGCGCTGCTGGCGGCGCTGCACGCCCGCGGCGAGGAGCCCCAGGAGGTCGCTGGGGCCGCGAGCGCCTTCCGTCAGGCGGCCCGGGACTTCCCTTCGGTGTCCTTCCGCTGGTGGACGTCGTGGGCACCGGGGGCGACGGCGTGGGCACGATCAACATCTCCACGGGGGCGGGCCTGGTGGCCGCCTCGTTGGGGTCGCGGTGGCCAGCACGGCAACCGGGCCGTGTCCTCCAAGACGAGGGGCGGCCGATGTCATCGCCGAGCTGGGGCTGCCGCTGGACGTGGAGCCGGCCACGGCGGTCGAGCTGTTGGCCCGTGACCACTTCACCTTCCTGTTCGCCCAGGCCTACCACCCGGCGATGCGGCACGTGGCCCCGGTGCGCAAAGGCGCTGGCGACACCCACGATCTTCAATGTCCTGGGGCCGCTGGTGAACCCGGCCCACCTGACCTTCCAGCTCATGGGCGTGTGGGACCCGGGCATGCTGGACATGATCGCTGAGGCCATGGTCCAGCTGGGGCGCGAGCGCGCGCTCGTGGTCCATGGCTCGGGCCTGGACGAGATCGCCGTCCACGGGCCGACCCTCGTGCGTGAGGCGACACCCGACGGGGTGCGGGCCTACGAGGTCACGCCTGCGGACCTGGGCGTGCCCGCCTACGAGCTGGCCGACCTGCTGGGTGGGGAGCCGGCCGACAACGCCCGCCTGCTGCGCGAGGCCGTCTCGGGTGAGGGACGGCCCGCCCACCGCGACGCCATCGCCGTCAATGCCGGTGCCCTGCTGTACCTCACCGGCCGGGCCGACAGCCTTGCCGACGGCACTGCGGCGGCCCTGGAGCAGATCCGTTCCGGTGGCGTGGCCCGCCACCTGGAGTCCATGACCAAAGCCAGTGACCTCGCCACTGAGACGGCCTGAGGAGAAGCCGTGACCACCCCGACACCGCCCCGTCCCCCCGCGTCACCCGACGGTGCCAGCCCTGGCGAGCGCGCCCACCGTGAGCCGGTCGAGGCGCGTCTCATCGCCACGGGCACCGTCCTGGACTCGATCGTCCAGGCGCGCCGCAAGCGCATTGATGAGCTGCGCGCCCGTTTCGGGACACCTGAGCCGAGGACCTGGAGCGCTCGCAGCGCTCCTTCGCGGCCGCCCTGCGCACCCGTAGCGGCCAGGGCCGCAGCCCGCAGCCGGCCCTCATTATGGAGTGCAAGGCGGCCTCACCCTCACGCGGCACCATCCGCTCAGACTACGACCCGGCCTCGCTGGCCGCCCAGTACGCGCCCTACGCGGCCGCGGTCTCGGTGCTCACCGAGCCCGATCGTTTCAACGGCTCCTTCGATGACCTGGCCGCTGTGCGCGAGGTGGTGGACGTGCCCGTCCTGTGCAAGGACTTCATCGTCGATGAGGTCCAGGTGCTGGCGGCTCGCAGCCTGGGGGCGGACGCGGTCCTGCTCATGCTCTCGGTGGTGCCCGACGACGTCTACCGCGAGCTGGCAGAGCTGGCTCACAGCCTGGGCATGGAGGTGCTCACGGAGGTCTCCACGCCTCAGGAGATGCATCGTGCCTCGGCCCTGGGGGCGGAGGTCATCGGTATCAACAACCGTGACCTGCGCACCTTGGAGACGGATCTGGCGCGCACCGAGGAGATGGCTCCGCTGGCTCCGGCCGGGGTGGTGCTTGTGGGTGAGTCGGGGGTCGGTGCTGCCGAGGACGTGCGGCGCCTGTCGGGCCTGGTGGACGCCCTCCTGGTGGGTTCGTCCCTGTCCGGGGCACCGGATCCGGCCGAAGCCGCTCGTCAGCTGGCCACCGCGGTACCGCTGCCTCAGGGTGAGGGTACGTCGTCGTCGGCCCTGGACCGGGGACGGCCAGGAGACGGGTCACCATCCGCGCCTGCCGGCCTTCTTCGGACCCTACGGGGGCCAGTTCGTGCCCGAGCTGCTCATCCCGGCGCTGGACCAGCTCGAGGATGCCTTCATCGACGCCCAGGCCGATCCGGCTTTCGCCGCCGAGCTGGAGACGCTCATGACCCGCTACCTGGGGCGTCCCACGGCGGTCACCGAGCTGCGCAACCTGCCGCTGGAGGGCAATGCCCGCATCCTGCTCAAGCGCGAGGACCTGGTCCATGGTGGCGCCCACAAGGGCAACCAGGTTCTGGGGCAGGCCCTCCTGGCCAAGCGGATGGGTAAGCGGCGCATCATCGCTGAGACCGGCGCTGGCCAGCACGGGACGGCCACCGCCATGGTCTGCGCCCTGCTGGGCCTGGACTGCACCATCTACATGGGGGCCACCGACGTCGTGCGTCAGGCGCCCAATGTCGAGCGCATGGAGCTCATGGGCGCCACGGTGGTCCCGGTGGACAGTGGCGCGGGCACGCTCAGGACGCCGTCAACGAGGCGCTGCGCGACTGGACGGCCTCCTTCGCTGACACCCACTACCTGCTGGGCACGGCGGCCGGTCCTCACCCCTTCCCCACGATCGTGCGCGAGTACCACCGGGTCATCTCCCGGGAGGCCCGCGCCCAGGTCCTGGGCCTGACGGGGCGGCTGCCGGACTCGGTCATCGCCTGCGTGGGCGGCGGCTCCAACGCGATCGGCATGTTCGCCGAGTTCATCGATGACCCCGGGGTCGAGCTCATCGGGGTTGAGCCGGCCGGTGAGGGCCTGGACACCTCTCGCCACGGCGCCCCCATCAACAAGGGGCTGGTGGGGATCCTCCACGGGGCGCGCAGCTACCTCATGCGCACCTCGGAGGGACAGGTCGAGGAGTCCTTCTCGGTCTCGGCGGGCCTGGACTACCCGGGCGTGGGGCCCGAGCACGCCTGGCTGTCGGACACCGGCCGGGCCCGCTACGTGGGCATCGGTGACGACGAGGGCGATCGAGGCATTCCGCCTGCTGTCGCGCCACGAGGGGATCATCCCCGCGGTGGAGTCAGCCCACGCCCTGGCTCAGGCTCTGGCCATGGCCCGCCAGGTGCCCGACGGCGAGGAGCCTCCGATCCTGCTGGTGTGCCTGTCGGGCCGTGGGGACAAGGATCTCGACCAGGTGCAGGCGAGGCTGGGCGGCTCCTTCTCCACTGACGGCGCCGTGGCCAGGGCCTCGCGCATGGTGGAGCAGATGGGCAAGCGCACCGAGTATGCGGGTCTGAACGCCGCCAGGGGCACCAGCCCGGACGCCGGCCCGGATGAGGAGTTCTGAGATGAGTCGTTATCCCGCGATGTTCGCCGCCCTCAAGGAGCGCGGTGAGGGCGCCTTCGTCCCCTTCGTCATGGTCGGTGACCCCGACCCGGACACCAGTGAGGCCGTCATCGAGGCGCTCATCGCCGGTGGGGCCGACGCCCTCGAGCTGGGCGTGCCCTTCACCGACCCGGTCGCCGACGGCCCCACGATCCAGAAGGCCCATGTGCGGGCCCTGGCCGTGGGTGTGGGATTCCAGGACTGCCTGGAGGTGGTTCGGCGGGTGCGCCGGCGCCACCCGTGGCTGCCCATCGGCATGCTCATCTACGGCAACGTGCCCTTCGCCATGGGCCTGGAGCGCTTCTACTCAGAGTGCGCGCAGGCCGGCATCGACTCGGTGCTGCTTCCCGACGTCCCGATCCGCGAGTCGGCCCCCTTCAGCCGGGCCGCTGAGGAGGCCGGTGTCGACGCCGTCTACATCGCCCCGCCGTCGGCCGCGGCCGAGACTCTGGACGCGGTGGCGGCGGCCTCACGCGGCTACGTCTACGCCGTCTCCCGGGTGGGGGTGACCGGTACCGAGCGGGCCTCCTCCACTGTGGGGCTCGCCGAGTCGGTGGAGCGCCTGCGCGCCGACGCCGCCGCACCAGTGATGCTGGGCTTCGGCATCTCCACGCCCGAGCAGGTCGCCGAGGCCATCGCAGCCGGCGCTGACGGCGCCATCAGTGGATCGGCCACGGTCAAGATCGTGGAGCGCTACGCCCCCGAGATCATGGCGGCCGCCGGCGGCAGCAACGGCGCAGGCGGTAACGAGGAGCGTCGTCACTACGCGCTCGGAGCACTGCGCAGTGACCTGGTCACCTTCACCGCCACAATGAAGGAGGCCACGCGCCCGCACTGATGGGCAAGGTGTGGCAGACGAGCCGCGAAGAGCCACGACAAAGGTCGGTTGCGCCGAAAGCCGGGCGCAATCGACCTTTGTCTATTCCTTTCATGAAGGCAGGGAAAGCGCGGCAGAAGAATCACTTCGCCATTTCCATAGCACTGTGTTCGGAGATATATTAAAGAACCGGTCGGCGTCCCTTCCGATCATTTCAGTGAAAGGCATGCTCATGCACGTCCCATCTCTCCCACCCACTCGTCCGTGGCGGCGCCTCCTGGGTGTCGCCACGGCTCTTCCCCTGCTCACCGTCGGCGCCGTCGCCGCTCCGGTGAGCGCAGCCGCCCCAACCACCACCCCGGGCACTGGAATCACCGTGGAGGGTCGCTATCATCCCGCCGGCGCCGGCTGCCACGGCTCCAACAGTGCCGAGGGCTGCCTGAGCTGGGGTGTCCGAGTCCCCTCGACCGTCGCCCCGAACTCAACGACCACCGTCACCATTGAGGCTGACTCCGTGCCAGGTCAGTGGACCTGGACCTGCCCCTCTCCGGACGGCGACAGGGTGGCCGGGACCAGCGCCTTCTACATCGACAGGGGCAAGGACGAGCCCGTATCGAAGCTGGCCGACTCCGGCCTGGGTTTCTTCGACCACCTGTACTACAACCAGCACGGGGACAGCGCCGGCTCGGTCACAGCCGCTTCCTGCACTCCTGAGCACCTGAGCCTGACCTATGAGGTCAACTTCGACGCCGCCTGGGACCAGAGCTCCTATGTCGATCTGGATCTGGGGGCCACGGTGGTGGCTCCCGGTGCGGACGCACGCAACTACACCTTCAGCCCGAAGATCACCACCTCCACGGGCAGCCTGGTTCTCACGCCCACCGCGACGGCCCACAAGCCCGCTGCCAGCGAGGCTCACGCCACCGTGTCCACCCAGGAGGTCGCGTTCGACGGCGCCGCCAGGGACACGTCCCGCTTCACCATGACGGCGAGGAACGACTCCACCACGCCCCTGTCCGGCTTCACCATCTCCGCCAGCCGGACCAGGGGGCAGGTCCAGGTGGGCACCTTGACCTGCGACCTGACCGCCTTCGGAGGCAAGGTCGTCTCCGCCACCGGACCGGCCGAGAACCTCACCGTCTCCAGCGGAACGGCCAAGGTCCCCCAGGGCAAGGAGATCACCTGCCAGGTCGACCTGACCGGTGTCACGGGACGCAACGCGGTCAAGGCCTCACTGACCACCGGCAAGCAGACCTTCTCCAGCGACTTCACCAAGGACCGCCCCATCAGCGAGGTGAAGGTCGAGCCCACTGATCGCGGAGTTGAGGCCGCCCCCACCGGCACCTACGAGGTCAAGGTCGGCTACTCCGTCACCTTCACCAACAACACCGACGCCGTGGGACAGACCTCCAATGTCGTCCTGCATCCTCCGGTCCCGGCCGGCTTCAGCTTCATGTACGTGTTGGACAGTGGCACGCCGTGGTGGATCAGTATGGACGACTACGCGCTCCAGCCCGATGGCTCTATACCCCTGTCCACGAGCGACACCCTGTACGCCCACTCGTCAACCACGATGACCTTCACCGCCTTCTACGAGGTCAATGCTGCGGCGGTCACCGAGGACACGTGGAAGTCCCTGGGCACCTGCGACCCCAAGGACCCCTCCAAGGGACTGACCACCCAGATCGACGTCGTCGGCAGCGACGGGGTTGAGCCCGGCACCTACTCGGCCTGCACCGTCGTGACGCGCACGAAGAACTGAGCACGAGCTCAAGTCGATCAGCCCGGCTGGTTGAAGGTCGGATAGGGTGAGTATTTCACCTATCCGACCTTCATGACTGTCTCCACAACGGGATTCCCATTCAGTAAGAAGCAGTCCGTTGAAGACGCAATTCGTTCCTTACTCCATTCACCTCACTTCACCTCACTGAAAGGCGTGCTCATGCACTTCCCATCCTCCCCACCCGCTCTTCCCTGGCGGCGCCTCCTGCACATCGCCCTGGCTCTTCCCCTGCTCGCCGCCGCAGCCGTCGCAGCCCCGGCCTCCGCTGATACCGACATCACCGTGGAGGGGCTGTATCACACGGCCGGTGACGGCTGCCATGGCTCCGGCAATGCCCAGGGCTGCCTGAGCTGGAAGGTCCGCATCCCATCAGCCATTGCCCCGAAGAGTGCCACGGACGTCACCATTGAGGCCGACTCCGTGCCGGGCCAATGGACCTGGACCTGCCCCTCCCAGAACGGTGACGAGGTGGCCGGGACGAGCTCCTTCTACATCGACAACGGCGGCGGCGAGCCCCCGGCCTTGATCGTGGACTCCGAGCTGAGCTCCATCTCTGAGCTGTACAACCCCCTGCTGGGTGAACCCATCGGCTCGGTCAAAGCCGTATCCTGCACTCCTGAGCACCTGAAGCTGACCTATGAGATCAACTTCTACACCCAATGGGACAAGAGCAGCTACCTCGACCTGGATCTGGGGACCACGGTGGCGGCTCCCGGCGCGGACGCGCGCAGCTACCGTTTCACCCCCACCGTCGAGGTCTCCACGCGCAACGCGATTCTTCGGCCCACCGTCACAGCGAACAAGCCCGCTGCCAGCGAGGCTCACGCCACCGTGTCCACCCAGGACGTCAGGGTCGACGGCGCAGCCAAGGACACGTCCCGCTTCACCATGACGGCGAGGAACGACTCCACCACCCCGCTGTCCGGGCTTCACCATCTCCGCCGGCCGGACTAAGGGGCAGGCCCAGGTGGGCGCCCTGACCTGCGACCTGACCTCCTTCGGAGGCAAGGTCGTGTCCGCCACGGGACCGGCCGAGAGTCTCAGCGTCTCCAGCGGAGCGGCGAAGGTCCCCCAGGGCAAGGAGGTCACCTGCCAGGTGGACCTGACCGGCGTCGTGGGACGCAACCGGGTCAAGGCCGCACTGACCACCGGCAACCAGTCCTTCTCCAGCGACTACGTCAACCACCGGCCGGTGATTGAGGGTGGAGACTCATCCCACAGATTTCCTGGTCGAGGCCGAGCCCACCGGCACCTACGAGGTCGAAGTCGGCTACACCGTCACCTTCACCAACACCACCGACGCCAACGGATCCAGCTCCGATATCGTCCTGCGGCCCGGGGTTCCGGCCGGCTTCTCCCTCAAGAGCGTGACAGGTACCGGCACCCCGTGGTGGGTCGGCCCGGACAGCTATGCCCTTCAGGACGACGGCTCCTTGTACTTGCGCACCGGTGACTCCTTGGACGCCCACTCGTCAACCACGATGACCTTCACCAGCACCTACCAGGTCAACGCCGAGGCGGTCACCCAGGAGACCTGGAAGGCCCTGGGCACCTGCGACCCCAAGGACCCCTCCAAGGGGCTGACCATGCAGATCGACGTCGCCGGCAGTGAAGGCGGCACCGAGGCCGGGACCCAGACGATCTGCACCCCTGTGACGCGCACCGGGAACTAGTACCCCACCGGCGCAAGTCTGCGGGCGCGCCGCACCGTCACCCCATTCGCCAGCGCCACCGGTGGTCCCCCTGCTTCGAGGCAGGCCCACCGGTGGCGCTGGTCGCCGTCGTGAGCCTGTGGCAGCCACCCCGTCTCGCCCGGCGGTAGGGTGGCGCCCATGTCCAGCCTTCTCAACCGGATCCTCACCCTGCTCGGACGCGCCGCCTCCGACGCCGTCAGCGACGCCCTTTCCCAGAAGTCCTCGACGCCGTCAGGGCACGTCGGAGAGCAGGCCATCCGGTTCAGCTCAGACCACGCAGGGCCCGCGCCCCCAAGTCGTCGGCGGCGAAGCCGTCACCGACCAGCCCGCTCCCACGACAGCGGCGCCGCGGCGGCGCGACGGCCCCTCGGCGCGAGGCGTCAGCGTCTACGACGTCTCCGCCCTGGGGCTGCCCGACTTCGCCTACTCCCCCGACCCCGATGGCGAGGCCGACCCCGGCGAGGTGGTGTGGGCCTGGGTGCCCTTCGAGGACGATCCCGCCCAGGGCAAGGACCGGCCCGTCCTGGTCCTGGCTCGCCATAAGACCCGTCTGGTCGTGGCCCAGATGACGAGCAAGGACCATGACCGCGACGCCGCCCAGGAGGCGCACTGGGGTCGCTTCTGGCACGACGTCGGCACCGGTGACTGGGACCGTCAGGGTCGCCCCAGTGAGGTGCGCCTGGACCGTCTGCTCCTGGTGGAGCCGGCCTCGGTGCGCCGCGAGGGGGCCACGATGAAGCGTGAGGTCTTCGACGGCGTCGTAGCCGCCCTGCGCCACCACCACTCCTGATCGCCTCCGCAGCACCCCCTGGACGCGCAGGCTCGACGCGCAGGCTCATGGGGCGATGCACCTCACGCCTGGACCCGGCTTCGCGCCTGGGGGCATGGGGATCCTGAATGATACAGTCGCCTACTGGACCTCTGGCCTGGCCGGCTGCGGGGTCCGGCGACCGGGTCAGCCAGGTGCCCCACCACCTCATGTCAACCCGTGGCGCGAACCCTCTCTCCGGCCATCGACCAATCAGACGCGAGAAAGTTTCACCGTGGCGAACATCAAGTCCCAGATCAAGCGCATCAAGACCAACGAGAAGGCCCGCCTGCGCAACAAGTCCGTCAAGTCCGAGCTCAAGACCTACGTGCGCCGCGTGCGCGAGGCCGTCGAGGCCGGTGACAAGGACGCCGCGCTCGAGCACCTCAAGGCCGCCTCCCGCAAGCTGGACAAGGCCGTCTCCAAGGCGTCATCCACAAGAACCAGGCCGCCAACCCGCAAGTCCAAGCTCGCCAGCGCGTCGCCTCACTCTGAGGCCATTGCAGCAGTGAGCATCTGAAGGGCGCCTCCCACCGGGGAGGCGCCCTCCCCTCCCCATCACCGTCACCCGTTCATCAGACCGCTTCAAGGAGAGCCCATTGCGCATCGGATTCGACCGCGACAAGTACCTGCGGATGCAGTCCAGCCACATTGCGGAGCGCCGCGCCCAGTTCGGCGGCAAGCTCTATCTGGAGTTCGGCGGCAAGCTCATTGACGACATGCACGCCTCGCGCGTGCTGCCGAGGCTTCACCCCGGACAACAAGATCGTCATGCTCGCCGAGCTGGCCGACGAGGTCGAGATCGTCATGGCGGTCAACGCCAAGCACCTCGCCCGCAACAAGGTCCGCGCGGACCTGGGCATCCCCTACGAGGACGACCTGCTGCGCCACATCGACGCCTTCCGCAGCTACGGGCTCTACGTGGGCAGCGTCGTCGTGACCCAGTGGACTGATGACAACCGCCAGGCCCAGGACTTCAAGCGCAAGCTCGAGGCGCTGGGCATCACGGTCTACCGTCACTTCCCCATCCCCAGCTACCCCGGTGACGTCGCCCGCATCGTCTCGGCGGAGGGTTACGGGCGCAACGAGTACATCGAGACCAGGCGGGACCTGGTGGTCGTCACTGCCCCCGGCCCGGGCAGCGGCAAGATGGCCACCTGCCTGTCCCAGATCTACCACGACCACCAGCGGGCATCTCCTCGGGCTACGCGAGTTCGAGACCTTCCCAATCTGGAACCTGCCTCTGGACCACCCGGTCAACATCGCCTACGAGGCCGCCACCGCCGACCTCGACGACGTCAACATGATCGACCCCTTCCACCTGGCCGCCCACGGCGTCCAGACCGTCAACTACAACCGCGACGTCGAGGTCTTCCCGGTCCTGAGCCGCCTGTTCGAGAGATCCTGGGCTCCTCGCCCTACGCCTCCCCACGGACATGGGCGTCAACATGGCCGGCAACTGCATCAGCGACGACGAGGTCTGCCGGCAGGCCGCCTGCCAGGAGATCATCCGCCGCTACTACCGGGCCCTGGTGACCGAGAAGCGCGAGGTGATCGCCCCGTCAGTCCCAGCGGATCGCGCTGCTCATGGCCAAGGTGGGGGTGAGCAAGGAGGACCGCCCCGTCGTGCCGCCCACGCTGGAGGTGGCTGAGGCCACCGGCGAGCCGGCCTCGGCGATCGAGCTGCCCGACGGGCGCATCGTGACAGGGCAAGACCTCCGCCCTGCTGGGGTGCTCCTCAGCGATGCTGCTCAACGCCCTCAAGCTCCTGGCCGGGATCGATGATGACGTCAACCTGCTGGCTCCCGGCCTCCATCGAACCCATCCAGAAGCTCAAGACCCAGAGGCTGGGAAGCCGCAACCCGCGCCTGCACACCGACGAGGTGCTCATCGCCCTGGCCGTGTCCGCCAACGGGGACGACAACGCCCGCAAGGCCCTCGACCAGCTCGAGACGCTGCGGGGCTGCGACGTTCACACCTCCACGATCCTGGGCTCGGTGGACGAGGGCATCTTCCGCGCCCTGGGAGTCAGGTCACCAACGAGCCCGTCTACGCCACCAAGTCCCTGTACCGCAAGAAGTGAGGCCCGGTGCGGGCCACCCTCCTGCGGTGCGCCCGCACCCGGACACCCTGCCGAGGTGTGGATGGTCACATAGGCGCGCAGAGGTGACTGAACGCACTCGCGCGCGGTACATTCTCCCCAACGAGATGAGCTCGTGTGCTCTGGGGTCGGTGAAAGTCCGAACCGGCGGTGACAGTCCGCGACCCGGTCGCATCCAGCGACCGGCTGACCAGGTGGAACTCCTGGACCGACGGTGAGAGTCCGGATGGGAAGCGCACACGGGACACACCATGCCTCGCCCGGTGCCGTGCACCCGGCACTCCGTCATGGCGGTGTCTCTCCCCAGCGCACCCGAGGGAGAGGACCGGATGACCTCGTTCACCACCGTGCAGACGGCCGCGATGCAGCGCGCCCTGCAGGGCGCGGCCTCCCCCGACGCCCCGCCCGGCCCCAACCCCCGGGTCGGCTGCGTCATCCTCTCCCCGACGGCGACGTCCTCGCCGAGGGCCACCACCGTGGCGCCGGCACCGCCCACGCCGAGGTCGACGCACTGGCGAACCTCGCCGCCACGGGCACCTCCGCCCGAGAGCGAGCGTCCTGGTCACCCTCGAGCCGTGCAACCACCAGGGCCGCACCGGCCCGTGCGTCAGGCGCTCCTCGACGCCGGCGTGGCCGAGGTCATCTACGCCCAGGACGACCCGACTGAGTCAGGCCGGAGGCGGCGCGGCGGCGCTGGAGGCCGCCGGCGTGCGGGTACGGCGCGGGCTGTGCGCCCAGGAGGCCGCGCGTCTCAACCGCCCGTGGCTCCTGGCCGTGACCGCGGACGCCCCATGGTGACGTGGAGCTCGCCACCACCCTCGACGGCCGTATCGCCGCCGCTGACGGCACCAGCCAGTGGATCACCCCGGTGGCGGCCCGCCACGACGCCCACCGCCTGCGCCGCCAGTGCGACGCCATCATGGTGGGCACCGGCACCGTCCTCGCCGACGACCCCGCCCTCACCGTCCGCGACGAGGCGGGCCAGCCCGCACCGGCCCACCTCCAGCCGCTGCGCGTCGTCGTCGGCTCCAGGAGCCTGCCTCCCACCGCCAGGGTGCTCGCCGACGACCACTGCCTCCTCCTGCCCGACCACGACCCGCGCGCCGTCCTGGCCGCACTCGCCGAGCGCGAGATCCGCCATGTCCTGCTCGAAGGAGGCCCGACCCTCGCGACCGCCTTCCTGCGCGCCGGCCTCGTCGACCGGGTCGTCGCCTACACGGCCCCCGCGCTTCTGGGCGCGGGAGCGGCCGCCCTCGCCGACTTCGGGGCGGCGACGATCAGCGATGCCCTGAGGCTGAGTCACCCCCGCGTCGAGGTCCTCGGCGCGGGTGACGAACTCGCCGTCCGCCTCTGCGGCGATCTGGAGGCCGACGACGTTCCCACCGCCCACACCCACACCGAGGAGAGTCACTGATGTTCACCGGAATCGTCGAGGGAGCTCGGACGCGTCGTCCGGCTCGAGACCGTCGAGGACAGCGCCCGGCTGACGGTCGAGGCGCCCACCGTCACCCAGGACGTGAGCCTGGGCGACTCCGTCAGCGTCAACGGGTGCTGTCTGACGGTCGCCGCCGTGCACAGGGAGCACCTTCACCGCCGACCTCATGGCCGAGACTCTCGCGCACCACCCTGGGCTCCCAGGCGCCGGGAGACCCGGTCAGCCTCGAGCGCGCCCTGCGCGCCAGCGACCGGCTCGGCGGGCACATCGTCCAGGGGCACGTCGATGCCACCGCCGAGGTCCTCGACCACCACCGCGGTGAGCACTGGGACCTCCTACGCATCGGCCTGCCGCAGGAGATCGCCCGCTACGTCGCCGTCAAGGGATCGGTCGCCCTCGACGGGGTGTCGCTGACGGTCGTCGACGTCGTCGACGCCCCCAACGCTTCCCCCGCGCCGGGGGCGGGGGCGTCGCTCAGCGTCGGGCTCATTCCCGAGACGCTGCGACGCACGACCCTGGGCACGAGGCGGCCCGGAGAACGGGTCAACCTCGAGGTCGACGTCCTGGCCAAGTACGCCGAGCGTCTTCTGGGCGCCCGGATGAGCCAGGAGGGGCAGCGGGCATGCTGAGCACCAGGAGCGCATCCCCGGGCACGCGCATGGACAGCGTCGAGGCTGCTCTCGCCGCCCTGCGCGAGGGCCGAACGGTCATCGTCGTCGACGATGAGAGCCGGGAGAACGAGGGGGACCTCATCCTGCCCGCGCAGAGCGCCACGACCGAGCAGCTGGCCTTCGCGGTCCGGCACTCGACCGGCATCATCTGCGCCCCCCATGGCGGGCCAGGAGCTCGACCGCCTGGGCATCCCCATGATGACCGAGCACAACACCGATCCCAGAGGACTGCCTTCACGCTGAGCGCCGACGCCCGCACCGGCATCACCACGGGTGTGAGCGCCGCCGACCGGGCACGCACCGTCCACGTCCTGGCGGACCCGGGCTCAGCTCCAGCGACCTCGCCCGCCCCGGCCACGTCTTCCCCCTGCGGGCGCGCGAAGGCGGGATCCTCACGCGCCGCGGTCACACGGAGGCCGCCGTCGACCTCATGCGCCTGTCGGGCAACCGGCCCGTGGGGGTCCTGGTGGAGGTCATCAACGACGACGGCACCATGGCGCGCCGGCACCAGCTGCGTGAGCTCGCCGACGCCCACGCCATGCCCATGATCTCGATCAGTGACCTGGAGCGCTACCGGTGGCTGCACGAGGAGCTCGTCGAGGAGGTTGTCTCGGCGCACCTGCCCACCGCGCACGGGGAGTTCACCGCCCACGCCTTGCGCAGCAGAGTCGACGGCACCGAGTACCTCGCACTCGTGTGCGGCCGCATCGCGGACGGTGAGGAGGTCCTGACCCGAGTCCACTCCGCCTGCCTGACCGGCGACGTCCTGTCCTCCCTGCGCTGCGACTGCGGGCCGCAGCTGCGCGCCGCCATGGAGGCGATCAGCGCCCGCGGCCGCGGGGTCCTCGTCTACGCCTCCGACCATGAGGGGCGCGGCATCGGGCTCATCGACAAGCTCCGTGCCTACGCGCTGCAGGAGGAGGGTATGGACACCCTCGACGCCAACGTCGCGCTGGGGCTGCCGGCCGACGCCCGCAGCTACGCCACCGCCGCCCAGGTGCTGCGCCACCTGGGCGTTCGCTCGGTCGAGCTCATGACGAACAACCCGGACAAGGTAGCGGGCCTCGAGCACTACGGCGTCAGTGTCCGCTCCATGACGCCGACACCGACCTTCGCCAACGGGGAGAACCTCGACTACCTGCGCACCAAGCGCGACCGCATGGGCCATCTGCTCACCGAGCTCGACCCCACTGGGGCCGACACGGACTCACCGCCCGGTGAGGCGAGGCCCGACGACGACACCTGGCACACGAGCGACGACAACGAAGGAGAGGAACGATGAGCGGATCCGGGGCACCTGAGCAGAGTGCACCTCACGCACGGGGTATGAGGGTGACAGTCGTGGCCGCCCAGTGGCACGAGCGCATCATGGGGGGCCTGGTCGCCGGGGCGCTGCGCGCCGTCGAGGAGGCCGGAGCCCAGGCGAGCGTCATCCGGGCGGTGGGCTCCTTCGAGCTTCCGGTGCTCGCCGCAGCCGCCGCGCGAGGCGGTGCCGAGGCGGTCGTCGCGCTGGGTGTCGTCATCCGCGGCGGCACCCGCACTTCGACTACGTGTGCCGGGCCGCGACCGACGGGCTGAGCCGGGTGGCGCTGGACACCGGGGTGCCGGTGGGCTTCGGCGTGCTCACCTGCGACGACGAGGCCCAGGCGCTGGCCCGCTGCGGCGGACCGGGATCGGAGGAGGACAAGGGCTACGAGGCGGCGTGCGCGGCGATGTCCACGGCACTCACGCTGGCCGCCATGCGGGGCTGAGAACTGCTCAGCGCCGGCGACTGCCGGCGCGGCGGGCGTTGCAGATCGTCAGGACCGCCCGCTCGACGGCGTAGACGGGGTCGCGGCTGGCCCCCTTGGCCTCGGCATCGGCCCGGGCTACGGCCAGGATCGAGGTGGCCAGGGCGTCGTCGGACCAGCCCTGGAGCTCGCGGCGGGCGCGGTCCACCTGCCAGGGGGCCATGCCCAGCTCGGCGGGGCTCATGCGCCTGCCCCCGGCGGCCGCGACCCGGGCGAGCTGGCGCACCTTCATGGCCAGGGCGGCGACGATGGCCACCGGGTCGGTGCCGGTGGCCACAGCGTGGCGCAGGGCCGTGATGGCGGCCGGGGTGTTACCGGCTGCGGCGGCGTCGGCGACGGTGAAGCCGGTGGCCTCGATGCGCCCGGCGTAGTAGGTGCGCACGTGGTCGACGCTGATGGTGCCCTGGGTGTCGGCCAGGAGCTGGTCGACGGCGGAGCACAGCTCGCGCAGGTCGCTGCCCAGGGCGTCGACGAGAGCGCCGACGGCCTCGGGGGCGATGCTCCGTCCGGCGCGGCGCACGTCGGCCACGACCAGGGAGGACTTGTCCTTGGCGCTCTTGACGGCCTCGCACTGGATGGTCGGGTAGGGCGAGGCCTTGATGGCATCAGTAGGCGCTTGCCCCGCTGGCCCCCGTTGTGGCGCAGGATGACGCTGACCTCAGGGTCGGCGGCACCCACGTAGGCGATGAGGTCGCTCAGCAGGGCGTCAGTCATCTGCTCCAGGGCGGGGACGTAGACGAGCCGGGGCTCACCGAACAGGGAGGGCGACACCAGGGTGTCGAGCTGGTGGGAGCTCGTAGGTGGCGGCCTCCAGGCGCGTGATCTCGGTGGTGGGGTCTTTGGCCTTGGCCTGCGCAGAAGGCTCCTCACCGCTCGGTCGGCGAGGACCTCCTCGCCGGCGCGGATGAGGACGATCGGCGCCAGCTGGGCCTGGTCCCAGCGCAGTCCAGCCGGTGCCTTGCGCGGGCCCCGGGAGCGGGGGTGCGGGTCGCTGCCATGGGGCAAGCCTGCCATGAGCGGGCCGCGTCAACCGCCCGGCGCCGTCCACCAGGGCGCGGCGGGCGCGAGGAGCCGCCACGAGCAGGACCCCGATCTCGCAGGCCCCCAGTGCCAGGGCACCCGTCAGTCCCTCCGGCCAGGGCAGGGTGGCGCCGGGCAGGTGGGCGAAGAAGCCGGCGACGAGCACCATCCAGGAGCAGGCCGCGAGCGCCGGCCAGGCGATGGCGGCGGCGGCCGCTGGCCAGGCCGGAGTAACAAGTGCCGCCAGGAGCCCGCTGATGGTGGCGATGACGGCGGCCGGTTCGCTGAGCAGGTTGGCGGGCACCGACCAGGCCCCCACCGAGGGCTGAAGGAGGATGAGGATCGGCCCGCAGGCGGCCTGGGCCACCAGCGGCAGGGCCACGGCGGTGGCCAGCCACCTGGGCAGGCGGCGTGAGAGGTGGGCGGCGACCGGCTTGGAGCCGATGACGATCCCGGCGGTGGCCGTCACGGACAGTGCGAAGCCGTAGTCGCGGGACTGCCAGGGGTCGATGAGCAGCAGGACGATGGCTCCGGCGCACAGGGCGGGCACGGAGGCGGCGCGTCTGCCGGCGACGACGCCCAGCAGCATGACGGCCCCCATGGTGGCGGCGCGCAGCACCGAGCCTGAGGGCGCACCAGGATGACGAGGAGGGTGAGCATGACTGCGCCGAGCAGTGCCCGCCACCGCCGGGGCAGCGCCCCCGAGGGTTTCCAGGCCCAGTCCCAGGATGATGGCGACGTGCTGCCCGGAGACGGCGGTCAGGTGCGTCATGGAGACGGTGCGCATGTCCTCGCGCAGCAGGGGCCCGGCAGGGCGTGGTCGTCGCCCAGGGGCGACACCGGGATACGAGGCTGCGGGCTCCCGGCGGCCTACAGACCTGTCTCCTCCCCGCTCCTGCGGCGACCGGGGCCCCCGATGCCCGGGGCGCCGACGGCCTGGGCGAGACCGGCGCGGACGGAGGTGACGGCCCCGAGTATCCCGCTCGGTGGGCCAAGGACGGTCAGACCGGCGCGCTTGGGGATGATGGCCGCCTCAGCGCGTCCCGGGCTCGGTGGGGCGCAGGCGCGTGCGCACGCGGACACGGGTCCCCATGGGCAGACTCAGCCACTGCGTGTCGCCCAGAACGGTGGCGCTCAGGGGCGGAGGCCCGCGTGTCCACCTGCTCGACGTCGAGGGCGGTGATGACCAGGGTGGAGCGGCTGGTGGCTGAGACTCGCGGCTGCTGGGAGACGGTGCCGATGAGGGTGACCGGCTGCCCGGAGGCCACCGCTGCACTCAGGGGGTCGCGCTGGCGGGCCCACAGGTGGGCGGCGCTGATGGCCAGGACTGCCGCGGCGCACAGGGCGCACACGAGCAGGCTGGCGCTGAGGGTTCCCATCGCCCCGGGGTCGTACTCGGGGGCGCCGGGACGCGGGTCGGCCCGGTGCCGTGGTGAGCTGAAGCGCAGGACGGCCACCACGAGTATCGCTGCCAGGGCGGTGCACCCGGAGGCCAGGAGCAGGGCGTGCCTCCAGGCGTCTGCCGCCTCGCGTCCAACGGCCCACCCGGCGCCGGCCCAGCAGGCCAGCACTGGGGCGAGCAGGCGCAGGTCGAGGGCCTCAGGGGCCTTGGAGGAGGTGGCGTGCCGGCCTCCGTCTCGGTGCCGGTTGCGGACCTGCTCTGGCGCAGGCGCGCATACAGCGCAGGGGTCGTCCCAGGGGGCACTGGGACTGCCCCCACCATTGCCTTCGTGGTCCTCGTTCATACGGTGGCCTGCTCTCGCAAGCCCTCGAGCTTGGCCTTGCCGATGCCGGGGACGTCGGTGAGGGCGTCAACGCTGGCGAAGGGCCCGTGGGAGTCTCGGTACTCGACGATCCGTTGGGCCAGGGCCGGGCCGATGCCGGGCAGCTTCTCCAACTCAGAGGCCGAGGCCGTGTTGATGTTGATCGTCCCGGATGCGCCGCCGTCGCCGGGTTTGTCTGGGGCGATTCCGCACCGGGGGTGGTGGCCCCGCCGGGTTGGGTTGCGGGGGCGGGCAGGACCTCGCCGATGCGCGGGACCCGTATCTGTTCGCCGTCACTCAGGACCCGGGCGAGGTTGAGCTGCTGGGTGTCTGCCTCCGCGCTGGCTCCTCCGACGGCGTTGATGGCGTCGGTGACGCGGCTTCCCGGGGGCAGGGTCACTACCCCGGCCGGCTCACTGCCCCGATGACGTGGACGACGACGCTGCCCGATGTCGCGCTCAAGCCGCCTGGTCCTGCCTCCGATCCCGTGGTCGGCGCGGTGGCTGGTCTCATGGCTGGTGCCGTGGCCGTCCCGGTGGGTGGTGACCCCATTGCCGTCGAGGCGCCTGCTGCGGCCGGAGCCGCGTGGCTGCCGGCGCCGGTGGAGACGAGCACGGCTCTCAGGGCCAGGGCGAGAGCCAGGATGAGGAGGGCAGAGCCGGCGATGATCGCCGCCCGGGGCGCGATCGCGAGGCGACGTGGCCGGCGCACCGGCTCCTCGGGGTCGGTTGAGCAGGCCAGACGCACAAGGTCGTCCAGGGCCCTGTGCGCGTCGCTCCGTCTGGCTCCCATGTCCTCGACGGTAGGGACCGGACCCATGGGGCGCATGGTGAAGCTGTCTGCCCTGTGGAGAGCAGTGGCGCCTGACGGCCTGTGGCAACCGAGCCGCGTCGTCAGACCTGGCTCAATGGGTCTTCAGGTCCGGGGCGACGGCGATGCCGAGGGCGCCGGGGCCCACGTGGGTGCTCGTCGCCTCGTCGACCGGGAGGCTGAGGACCTCGGAGACCTTGGCTCCTGCCTCCTCCATGGCCTGGCGCAGATCGGTCTCGAGCAGTGCCAGCTTGCAGGCGTCGTCGCCTTGAATGACCAGGCGCACCGGGTCTGCAGGGGTGCCTGGGGCCGGACAGGGCGGTCCCGCCGGCGACGCGGACGGCCTGCGCGATGAGGTGGCGCCTGGCGCGGGCCGCCCCGCGCACGGTCTCCAGCGTCCGGATTCCGTCGCGGGTCAGGGCCAGGACCGGACGGATTCCCAGGACACCGTCCAGGCGGGCCGTGGTGCGGTCGATCCTTCCCGAGCGGGCCAGGCGTCCCAGGTCGTCGACGACGAAGAGCTGGCAGGGACCGGGCGGTGCTGGCCTGAGCCAGGGCGGCACCGCGACGGGCGTCGTGGGCGCCGGAGCTGCCAGCACCGCGAGCCCCAGGGCGCCGGGCTGGTGCCGGGTCGACGACGCGCAGCCACTGCGGGCGTCGGCGCCCCGCGCTCGGGCCCGGGCCGTTGGGCTGGTCCCGGTACTCGGCCTCGAGCTGGGCGGCGGCGATGCGGGCGTTGTCCATGGTGCCGGACAGGGCCGAGGAGATGTGGATGGCCAGGACCTCTTCGGCCCTGCTGGCCGCGCGCCGGTAGGCGTCCACCAGCTCCTGGACACTGGGCCGGGAGGTGGTGGCGGCTTCGCCGTTGTCAGCGGGGATGGCGTGCAGCGGCACCACCTCGATCGCGCGCTCACGCAGCAGGGGCTCCGTCAGGCAGGCGGCGGAGTCGGTGACGACGGCGAGCGACATGCCGCATACCTTATCGGCAAGCCGCGCACTGACCGGCAAGGCGCCACGGCTGCTCTGTAGGCCCGGCCGTCAGCGATACGAGACCAGGAGATCCTCGTAGAGGTTGATGAGCCGCCTGGTCATCGTCTTGGAGTCGAACTGCTGAGCCACCTCCAGGGCCCCTCGGACAGCGCGGCGAGCCGGGCGTCGTCGGACAGCAGGGAGGCGAAGACCCGGGCGAAGTCCTCCCCCTCGATGCCGTCGGTGAGAATCGCGTTGCGCTCGGTGAGGCACTCGGTCATCCGCTCGTCGCAGTAGACGATCGGCAGCCCGCAGGCGGCGGCCTCCAGGAACACCATGGGCTGGTTGTCGAAGTGGTAGGAGGCCAGGGAGAAGACGTCGGCCTGCTTGAGCAGGACGGCGACCTCCTCCGGCGAGCACTGCCCGTCAGGATCACCCGGTCCGCCACCCGAGCTCCTCGGCGCGCCGCCCCAGCTCCTCCTGGGAGGGGCCCGGGCCCCATGAGCACCAGCTTTGACCGGCAGGCCGGACAGGTGGGGCATGGCCTCAACAGTGTCATCTGCCGCTTCTCCGGGCTGAGGCGGGCCACGCAGATGATGATCTTCTCGCCGGGGGCCTTGGGGATCGGTGAGTCGGCGGCGCAGGGCACTACGGTAGCAGGGTGGAGTCCAGCCCGTTGGGCAGCACCATGCAGGGGTGGTCAGTCCGCCGTCGTCGATGAGAATCCGGGCCAGGGTGCTGGGAGGGCGACAGGCAGGCGTCGCACTTGTTGGCGAAGGCCGCCGTCAGGCGCCACCCCTGACGGGACAGGGCCGTCTTCATGTCGCGCTTGTTGAGGTGCTTGATGGTCTCCCGGTGAACGCGCGGCAGGACAGGCTGCGACTGAGCGCCACGGGGAAGGCGACGGACAGAGCCAGCAAGCCCGAGCACGGCCAGCGGGTGAGTCGTCGATGAGCTCGGTGTAGAGGTGTGGATGGTGGTGACGTGGGGGATGTTCTGGCGCTTGGCCACCCAGTGCGCCAGGACCCCCAGGCTGAACTGGGTCTGGCTGTGGACGATGTCGAAGTCGTAAGCGTCGAAGCGCCGGGCCAGGCCCGGATAGATGGTGGCGACCTCGCGGCTGTCGAAGACGTAGTAGCGCGAGGAGGACAGGCGGATGACGTGGTCGTCGGTCTCCTCATAGCCCTCGGCCTTGGGGGCCACCACATAGACCTCGTGTCCCATGCGCTCCAGGGCGGCACGGAAGGTGGCTGTGGAGGTGGCCACGCCGTGGACGGAGGGCAGGTAGTCGTCAATGAAGAAGGCGATCCGCACAGCGTTCACCTGTTCCTGTGTTTCGGGTGCGCCGACAGCCGGCCCGTCAGGGGCGGTTCTTTCGGAAACGACGACGCAGGGGGCAGCATGGGGCGTATAAACCTCGCGGCACTGGGGCGGGCAGGTGCGGGATCAGACGTACTATCTCAACGCCATTGAGGCCCGAGGGTACCTTGTTCGCCGGGCTCCTGCCTCTCTCACGGTCAGAAACGGCGCCGGCTCCACTGGCATGCCCGGGTCAGCGCACTGGCAGGTTCGGCGTTTACGATGGCGCCATGACCGATTCCGCTGAGATCGCACGCCTCAAGGCCGAGGCCGCACAGGCCGCCGCCGAAGCCGCCGCAGCCAAGGCAGCCGCCGCCCAAGCGGCCCTTGACGCCGCCATCGCCTCCACCCCGGCCTCGGCCGTGGAGCAGGCCGGCGAGCCCCGCACTACTGACGCACCGGGCGAGCCCGCCGCTCAGGCAGCCGACGCCGCCCCCGTCGCCGAACCGGCTGCCGCCCCGGTTGCACAGCCGGCAGAACAGCCTGCGGCTGAGCCGGCGGCGGCCGCCGAACCGGTACCGACTGCCGAGCAGCCCCAGGAGCCAGTTCAGGATCCGGCACCCGCGCAGGCCGAGACCGCCGCTTCGGCCGAGCATGCCTCGGGCAGTCAGGAGGCCGAGGAGGCCGACTACACCGCCCAGGTGCGTTCCGGCTACAGCTTCTCCTCCCCCACCCTGCCGGTGGGCACCTACCTCGACACGCTCTCGGGGGGCGAGCCCACGGCGGTCAAGGACCTGTCGGTGGGCATCCCGCTGGGACTGCTCAACCGGCACGCGCTGGTGGCCGGGGCGACCGGAACCGGTAAGACCCGCACGCTCCAGCTCCTGGCCGAGGGGCTGTCCGCCGCCGGTGTCCCGGTGTTCCTGGCCGACGTCAGGGGGACCTGACCGGACTGGCCGAGGCCGGAGCCTCCAATGACAAGATCGCCTCCCGCATCGCCTCCACCGGCCAGGACTGGAAGGGCCAGTCCTTCCCCCATCGAGCTGTTCAACCTCGGCGGGTCGGACTCCGGCGCCGGGATCAGCGGCACCCCGATCCGCACGACGGTCACCGAGTTCGGGCCGATCCTGCCTCGCGGGTCCTGGGCCTGAACGACACGCAGACCTCCGCCCTCCAGCTGGTGTTCCACTGGGCGGACAGCCAGGGGCTGGCCCTGCTGGACCTGAAGGACCTGCGCGCCGTCGTCGACTACCTGACGAACACGGACGCCGGCAAGGGAAGAGCTCAAGACCATCGGTGGGGTCTCCGCGGCCACGGCCGGGGTCATCCTGCAGGGAGATCGCCGCCCTGAGGCGGCCGGCGGTGAGCCTTCTTCGGTGAGCCGGCGCTCGACGTGCGTGACCTCATGCGGGTCTCCCCGATGGGCGCGGCATCATCTCCGCCCTGGAGCTGGCCGACATCCAGTCCCAGGGCACGCTGTTCTCCACCTTCCTCATGTGGCTGCTCGCCGAGCTCTTCGAGACCCTGCCGGAGGTCGGCGACCCGGACAAGCCCACCATGGTGTTCTTCTTCGACGAGGCGCACCTGCTGTTCTCCGGCGCCTCGAAGGCCTTCCTGGAGGCCGTGGTGCGCACGGTGCGGCTCATCCGCTCCAAGGGCGTGGGCATCGTCTTCATCACCCAGTCCCCCACGGACGTCCCCGACGAGGTCCTGGCCCAGCTCGGCAGCCGGGTGCAGCACGCGCTGCGCGCCCACACCCCGGCCGACGCCGCCAACCTCAAGAAGGCGGTCTCCACCTTCCCGGTCAGCCCGGTGGACCTCAGCCGGGTGCTCACGTCGCTGGGCACCGGCCAGGCCGTCGTCAGCGTGCTGGACGAGAAGGGGCGCCCGGCACCGGTGGCCCCGGTGGTCATCAACGTGCCCGCCGCCGTCATGGGGCCGGCCCAGGACGGCACCGTCAGCCAGGTGCTGGCCTCCTCACCGCTGAAACCCAAGTACGCCACGAGTGTGGACAACGAGTCCGCCTACGAGCTGCTGGCCCAGCGGGTCCAGGCCGACGCCGAGGCCGCCGAGGCCGCTCGCGCCGCCGAGCAGGCCGCCAAGGAGCAGGCCAAGGCCGACGCCGCCGCGCAGAAGGCCCTGGAGAAGGGAGGCCGCCCGCCAGGCGGCTCAGCGTCAGAAGGAGGCCGAGCGCCTGGAGCGCAGAGGCCGTCAAGGAGGCCCAGCGTCGCCAGCGCGAGGAGGAGAAGGCTGCCGAGCGCCGCAAGCGGGAGGTCGAGAAGACCATCGGCTCGGTGGGCCGCCAGATCACCCGCGAGATCACGCGCTCCATCTTCGGCACCCTCAGGCGCCGCTGAGAACCGCTCAAGCTGAGCGAAGGGCTGCACCAACCATCTCGGATTGGTGCGGCCCTCGTCTGCTGCTGGGCTACCGCGGCGCAGCCGTCAGCGGCGCCGTCGAGGGGCCCGCCGCGGTCACTCAGGGGACGATGCTCACCAACCCTAGGGGCGCACGATCACCTTGCGCACGCCGCGCCCGTCAGGGTGCGGATGACGCCAGGGGGCCTCCGGGGCCAGTTTCTCAAGCTCGGCCTCGGAGATGTCGGGGTCGACTTCGAGGCGGTCGCGGACCTTGCCCTTGACCTGGATGACGCAGGGTGACCTTCTCGGCGGCCAGCAGCGCCTCGTCGGTCACGACCGGGAAGTCCTCGTGGGCCAGGGAGTGCTCGTGGCCCAGGCGCTTCCAGATCTCCTCGGCGATGTGCGGGGCCACAGGCGCCGTCATGAGGACGAGGGCCTCGACGGCCTCGCGCGGGACCGCGCTGAGTCCGGTGAGGTGGTTGTTGAGGACGATGAGCTTGGCGATGGCCGTGTTCAGGCGCATCCCCTCGTAGTCCTCACGCACGCCCACGATCGTCTTGGCCACGAGCCGGCGGGTCTCCTCGTCGGCGCTCTCCTCGGTCACCGTCAGCTCGCCCGGTGGTCTCGTCGATGACGTTGCGCCACAGGCGCTGCAGGAAAGCGCTGGCTGCCGGCGACGGCACGGGTGTCCCACGGGCGGTCGGCGTCCAGCGGTCCCATGCTCATCTCGTAGACGCGGAAGGTGTCTGCGCCGTAGCCCTCGTACATGTCGTCGGGGGTGACGATGTTCTTCAGGGACTTGCCCATCTTGCCGTACTCGCGGCGCACGGGCTGCCCCTGCCACAGGTAGCTGGTGGAGCCGTCCTCGGCGGTGACCTCCTCGACCTCGTCAGCGGGCACGTACTGGCCGCGGGAGTCGGTGTAGGCGTAGGCCTGGACGTAGCCCTGGTTGAAGAGGCGGTGGTAGGGCTCGGAGGAGGAGACGTGGCCCAGGTCGAACAGGACCTTGTGCCAGAGCGCGCGTAAAGCAGGTGCAGGACGGCGTGCTCGACACCGCCGACGTACAGGTCGGTGCCGCCGGAGGTGTTGCCGGCCTGGGGGCGCGGCCCCATCCAGTAGGCCTCGTTGGCCGGGTCAACGAGCGCCTTGTCATCGGTGGGGTCGATGTAGCGCATCTCGTACCAGCACGAGCCGGCCCACTGCGGCATCGTGTTGGTCTCGCTGGTACTGCTCCGGGGCCGTCGCGGGTCGAGCTCGACCTCGACCCACTCGGTGGCCTTGCCCAGCGGCGGCTCCGGGGAGGAGTCAGCGTCGTCGAGGGTCGTAGGGAGCGCGGCGAGTAGTCGGTGACCTCGGGCAGCTCGACCGGCAGCATCGACTCAGGGCAGGGCGTGGACGCCGCCGTCCTCGTCCCACACGATCGGGAAGGGCTCGCCCCAGTAGCGCTGGCGGGAGAAGAGCCAGTCGCGCAGGCGGTAGGTGACCGCGCCGCGGCCAGCGCCCTTGGCCTCCAGCCAGCCGATCATGGTGGCCTTGGCCTCGTCCTTGCCCATGCCGTTGATGTCCAGGTCGCCCTGGGCGGAGTTCACGACCACACCGTCACCGGTGTAGGCCTGGGCGCTCAGGTCGACGCCGTGGGGGTCGTCAGCTGGGCCGATGGTCTGGACGATGTCGATGTCGTACTTGGTGGCGAAGGCGTAGTCGCGCTCGTCGTGGGCGGGCACGGCCATGATGGCGCCGGTCCCGTAGCCCATGAGGGACGTAGTCGGCCACGAAGACCGGCACCTTCGCCCCGTTGACGGGGTTGATTCGAAGAAGCCGGTGAAGACGCCGGTCTTGACCCGGCCCTCGTCGGTGCGGTCGGCGTCCGACGTCGCCGCGGCCTGGGCGCGGTAGGCGGCCACGGCCTCGGCGGGGTCGCGTAGCCGCCGGTCAGGCCTCCTTGGTGCCCTCGGGCCAGGAGGCCGGGACGGTCAGAGCCGCGGCGTCGTCGGCGATCTGGGCCTCGGTGCGCACCGAGCCGGAGGCCTGCAGGCCACCCAGCATGGGGTGCTCGAGGGCCACCACCATGAAGGTGGCGCCGAAGAGGGTGTCGGGGCGGGTGGTGTGGGACGCTCGGCGACGCGTCCTGCTGGTCGCCCTGACCGGCCCGGGCACGGTGAAGGTCACCTCGGCGCCCTCGGAGCGTCCGATCCAGATTGCGCTGCATGAGCTTGACCTTCTCGGGCCAGTCCACGGTGTCCAGGTCTTCGGCGAGGCGGTCGCCGTAGGCGGTGATGCGCATCATCCACTGGCGCAGGTTGCGCTTGAAGACCGGGTAGTTGCCCCGCTCGGGCGACCCTCGGAGGTGACCTCCTCGTTGGCCAGCACCGTGCCCAGGCCGGGGCACCAGTTGACAGGGGCGCTGGAGACGTAGAGCCAGGCGGAAGAGTCGATGACCTCGGCCTGCTCGGGGGCGCTCAGAGCGTCCCAGTCGCGGCCGTCGGGAACGGGGACCTGGCCGGAGGCGAGCTTGTCGCGCAGCTCGGTCACCGGCCGGGCCGCACCCTTGCCGCAGCCGTCGCGGCGCGGGGCCTCGAGGGTCGAACCAGGGTTGAAGACCTGCAGGAAGATCCACTGGGTCCAGCGCACGTAGTCGACGTCGATCGTGGCCAGGGAGCGGCGCGGGTCGTGGGACAGGCCCAGGCGGCGCAGCTGGCGGCGCATGTTGGCGATGTTGGCCTCGGTGGAGATGCGCGGGTGCTGGCCAGTGGTAACGGCGTACTGCTCGGCGGGCAGGCCGAAGGCGTCGTAGCCCATCGTGTACAGGACGTTCCTGCCGGTCATCCGGGTGAAACGGGCGACGACGTCGGTGGCGATGTAGCCCAGCGGGTGGCCCACGTGCAGGCCCTTGCCGGAGGGGTAGGGGAACATGTCCAGCAGGAAGAACTTCTCCTTGTCCGCCCCGGGTCCGGCCAGAGCACCGACGGGGTTGTCGGCGTTGAAGGTGCCCTCGGCCTCCCAGCGGTCCTGCCAGGCGGTCTCGATGGAGTCCGCCAGCTCCGCCGTGTAGCGGAAGGGGGTGTCGGACTCGACCGGTGCGGTTCTCTCTGACATCGCGGCAGCCTCTTTTCCTACTCGTGCTTCCTGGTGCTGGGGCACAGCCTATCGCCCGCCAGCAGTGGGGCCCGGCGGCGTCCGTCCCACGGGCGGGCGAGACCAGTCACGTCGGTGGAGCCCAGCAAGGTTCGAGCGGTCTCGGCGGGCCGTCACACCGGCTCCGAGAGGAAGGCGCCGTCAATAAAGGCGCCAGATATGCGGCTAATCGTTGCTGTTCCAGTGATTCTGGAGCCTGCTTCAGCGTGCGAGGGAACAGGGCACCACTTGCCATACTGTACATATGTTCGAAGGTGGTGTGCTTCCTCGCGTCCCGACCGGTGGCGCGGTCGGGACGCTGGGTGCGCCTGGCGGGGCCCCCACGTCGGTACCGCAGGTCTCGGCGGAGGATACGGCAGGCCTGTTGGCGTCCCTGGGTCCGGGCCGGGCGCTGGCCGGTGTGGTGGAGGGGCTGCTGGCCCGCCTGCTGGTGGCTGCCCAGGACGCCGACGACGAGTGCTCCACCGCTGACGGGGATGCAGTGCCGCCTCTCTTCACCAATGAGTCGGGTACTGACGTGGCGCTGGTGGCCGCCTCCGAGCAGCGCCGGACGATGGGCGTGGAGGAGGTCGGCACGTCGGGACTGATCGGCCTGGGGGCCTCGGGTTTGGGGGAACTGGCCGCGGCCTGCCGCCGTCTGGCGGCCTGGGCCACCTGGGGCGAGGCTCTGGCGGCGGCCTGCCTGACAGGGTGCCCTGAGCTGTCCAGTCACCCGGGCCAGTGGGGCCCGCATGGTGAGGTCTCTCCGGTGGTGGGTTATGAGGAGCGGCGGTTCAATGCCACCTGTATGCTCTCCACCCGCCTGGGCGTCTCTCGGACTCGGGCCGGTCAGATGGTGGATCACGGCCAGGCCCTCATGAGCATGGGCTTCGCCCCGGTCGAGGCCATGGAACGCTGCGGGGTCCTGGACTCGGCGAAGGCGTTCCTGGTGACCCGCCGTCTGGAAGACGTACCCACTCCGGTGGCGCTCGCAGTCCAGGACAAGGTTCTGCCTCAGGCGCCCAGGCGCAGCGTGTCCCAGGTGGGGAGGGATCTGGATCGTGCCCTGATGGAGATCGACCCTGACGGCCACACTGAGCGGAGCCAGAACAATACCGAGCGGCGGTGTGTGTCGCGCCCCCAGCCTGCGGGAGAGGGCCTCTGCCAAGTCCGGCTTCTGCTGCCAACCATGGACGCCCTGCTACTGGACGCCACCCTGGACGCGATCGCCGCTTCGGCGCGGGCCTGCGGCGAGAAGCGCACCCTGGGTCAGCTGCGAGCCGATGCCATCACCGCGATGACCCTCTCAACACTGCGTACCAGCCAGCAGGCCGCCTACCATATGCGCACTGAGCCCCCACCACCCCCGCAAGCACAAATCACGACGGCAGCAGCGGTGGCGACGACGGCACCGACAACGACAATCACGGAGGGTACAGCCTCGGCGGCGGCGTCTGCGGCAGCGGCATCAGTGCCAGCGGTGATGACGGTATCTGTGGTGGTGGTTTGAGTGAGCCGGGTTCAGTGCTCTCGTCCTCGGTTCCTCTTGAGCCCCTTCCCCGGGGCGGCTGCTGCCTGACGGGGTACCTCTGGAAGGGCTCCTGGGCGCTTTGAGCGGCCTGGTGGGATCGAACAGCCCGTGGTGGACCCTTTCGGCCACCGGTCACCTTCCTCTGCAGAAGGCATCCACATCAACGTCAACGTCACCGTTCCTCTGAGCAGCCTGGTTGGTCTGGCTCTGCCGGAAGAGCCCCACCGCGCCGTCGATCCCGAGGCGGCAGCCCCGGCACCTCATCCGAAGACAACCGGCTCCGGACAGCGATTCCGGGGCTGTGGTCCTGGGGACAGCGAGCCCCGACGACCCCCGCTGTCTTGATCCAGGTGGAGCCGGCCTGGCGAATGCTCACCACCGCGCCCGGGCCTCTCAACAGCGCAGACTCCCAAGCGGCGGGAGAAATCTGCCCACCCCCGGTGGGAGAAGTCTGCCCGGGCCTAGAGGGAGGAGTCTGCCTGAACTCGCCCCGGTTGCTCCCACCATCCAGCCCACTGCCCAGGTCATCTCCCCATTTCTCCACCACACCAGTAGAGGTCGCTGAGGTGAGGATCGGGGCACGCAACACAGCGGTACCGGGCCATGACTGCCTGGGCCCTGGCCGCCGGCAGGGACCTGGAGGCGCCTGGTGACCGACCCCGCCAGCAGCACCGTCCTGGACGTCGGCCGCACCAGGTACCGGCCTCCGGTGGGACTTGCGGACCTCGTGCGAGCCCGCGACAAAACATGTGTCTTCCCCACCTGCAGACTCCGGCCTCCCGCTGCGATATCGACCACCTCACCGCCTGGAGCCAGGGCGGGACCACCAGCCTGGACAACCTCGTGGTGCTCTGTCAGGCCCATCACCGACTCAAGCACACTCCCGGATGGGACTCACCAGAGACCGTGACAGCGGGGTCTTGTCTTGCATCCCGGACAAGACCGTCTATCGGCGCCACTCAGACGGCACCATCGACCGCCTGCCCCACGGGTCGGCCCCACCAGCACCTTGTTCCCAGCACCGTCATCCCGGCCGACCTGAGCCCAGCAGATCGGCCCCGAGCTCATCGACCGGCTCAACACCGCCCTCGACCGCACCCAGCCCAGCAGCGGCGGTGCCCGCCTCATGACCCGAGGCCCCTACCCGGCGAAAAAGGCGGGGGACTACGAGACCACCCTCTTCCGAGGGCCGCCCACTCCCTGGGACTAGCGCCCCTCATCGACCAAGCCCCACCCTTCTGACGAGGACGAAGCGGGTAGCGTCAGGGGCTACGCGAGCGCCGCGCTGTCCATCTGCGCGGCACGAACTCGCCCAGCCGTCCTCGAGCAGGCCGGCCCGCAGGCGCTCCATGGCGGCGTCGAGCTCAGGGGCCTCGGGGTGGCGGGGCCGAGGAAGGACAGGTCCTCCTCGCAGCGGATCGGCAGCACGTGCAGGTGCAGGTGGTCGACGCCGTAGCCGGCCACGATGAGCCCGGCGCGGGCGCCTCGAACGCTGCACCTGTGCAGCTCCAATGCGCTTGGCGACCGGCCAGGTGCGCCACCACGTCATCGGGCGCGTCCACGTAGGAGTCGACCTCGAGCCGTGGGACCACGAGGACGTGCCCGTCGGTGTGCGGCTCAATGGTGGCGAAGGCGACGCAGACCTCGTCCGCCCAC
>BNJU01003725.1_pt1 | contig 121627 bp, 166 predicted proteins | sample 8539281 | NCBI WGS metagenome assembly BNJU01 (sample SAMD00202456, study PRJDB9452) | human saliva metagenome | isolation source: human saliva | place: Japan | reverse complement strand
ATCCCAGACTTACTTGATAATCTCAAAACCAATAATCAAATTATACTAGGTGGAGATGTTTTTGCTACAAGAATGGCCAATTGACACATACTTATGATAATTGGTATTACGAAAAACAAGATCCAACTATTGATAGCAGTAAATCCATTTTCCAAACAGAAAAGTATATCAGCAACTATGTAAAAATCATGGTGAACACTATTATTTTTTTCAATCGTTTTTAGACAATGAGAAATTTCATTTGTGACTGATTTACTTAGAAAAAACATTTTACAATCGGTATTGAATCAAGCGTCAAATACGAGAAATCATGTTATAATAAAAGATAGTGATTTATTTTTAGAAAAAGGATATCTATTTAATTTTTAAATATGAAAAATAGATACAAATCCAATAAAAAGAAAGGAATTTTACAGAATGGCAACTATTCAATGGTTTCCTGGACATATGTCCAAGGCGCGTCGTCAGGTCCAGGAAAATTTAAAATTTGTTGATTTTGTGACAGTTTTAGTAGATGCACGTTTGCCCTTGTCTAGTCAAAATCCGATGCTGACTAAAATCATCGGAGATAAACCAAGACTATTGATTTTTGAACAAAGCGGACCTAGCGGACCCAGTATTAACAAAAGAATGGCGTCAGCACTTTGAATCCCAAGGAATTCAAACACTGGCAATCAATTCTAAAGAGCAAATTACAGTAAAAAGTCGTAACAGACGCTGCTAAGAAACTCATGGCAGATAAAATCGCTCGTCAAAAGGAACGTGGATTCAAATCGAAACCTTACGTACCATGATAATCGGGATTCCAAACGCTGGTAAATCAACCCTGATGAACCGTTTGGCTGGTAAGAAAATTGCTGTAGTTGGTAATAAGCCAGGTGTGACAAAGGGCCAACAATGGCTTAAAACCAATAAAGATTTGGAAATCTTGGACACTCCAGGGATTCTCTGGCCAAAATTCGAAGATGAAACAGTTGCCCTTAAACTCGCATTGACTGGAGCCATCAAAAGATCGAGTTGCTTCCAATGGATGAGGTAACTATTTTCGGTCTCAACTACTTTAAAACTCATTATCCTGAAAAGCTACAGGAACGTTTTAAACAAATGAATCTGGATGATGAAGCTCCTCAAATTATTATGGATATGACTCGTATCCTTGGTTTCCGTGATGATTACGATCGTTTTTACAATCTCTTTGTTAAAGAAGTTCGTGATGGAAAACTTGGTAACTATACCTTAGATACATTGGATGATCTCAATGGCAACGATTAAAGAAATAAGAGAAGCATTAGCAAAGATAACTGAACTTGAAAGTCCCTTGTTCAAGGAATTTGAAAAAGATTCTCGTTCAGGTGTCCAAAAAGAAATTCAAAAGCGGAAAAAAGCCCTTCAAGCTGAAATTGATGAAAATCTCCGCTTAGAAGCCATGCTTAGCTATGAAAAAGATTTATATAGTAAAGGGACATCCCTAATTGCTGGTGTAGATGAGGTTGGACGTGGTCCTCTGGCTGGTCCAGTGGTTGCTGCAGCAGTTATTCTGCCCAAAAATTGTAAGATTAAAGGCTTGAATGACAGTAAAAAGATTCCCAAGAAAAAACATGAAGAGATTTTTCAGGCTGTCAAAGATAATGCCCTAGCAATCGGTATTGGGATTATGGATAATCATGTCATTGATCAAGTCAATATCTATGAAGCAACTAAATTGGCCATGAAAGAAGCTGTATCGCAACTGGACCCACAACCTGAGCACTTATTAATCGATGCCATGAAGTTGGATTTGCCGATTTCTCAAACATCCATTATCAAAGGAGATGCTAATTCTCTATCCATTGCAGCAGCATCGATCGTTGCGAAGGTTACAAGAGATAAGATCATGGCTAACTATGACCAAGAATTTCCAGGCTATGATTTTGCTCAAAATGCTGGCTATGGAACTGCTAAGCATCTAGAAGGAATTGAAAAAGCACGGTGTCACACCTATTCATCGCACCAGTTTTGAACCGATTAAAACGATCGTTTCAGAAACTAGTAAAAGATAATTAAAGGAGAGAATTATGGAGGAACAGTCGCAAATACTTAGTTCCAAGAAAGAATTTGCCTTCGCGTCCAGTACGATCTTAGCTCAAGTAGGGCGAGGTGTTATTGTCGGATTAGTCGTAGGCCTTATTGTTGGGTCTTTTCGGTTTTCTATTGAAAAAGGATTTCATGTCATCCAAGGGCTTTATCATGATCAAGATAATCTTGTATGTAACCTGTCGATTATCTCCCTGCTTTATCTTGTTATTTGCTGGCTTAGCGCCAAATTAACACGCTCGGAAAAAGATATCAAAGGTTCTGGTATTCCTCAAGTTGAGGCAGAGTTAAAAGGTCTCATGTCTCTCAACTGGTGGAGTGTGCTATGGAAGAAATATATTCTTGGTATTCTAGCGATTGCTAGTGGACTCATGTTAGGGCGTGAAGGTCCGAGTATTCAACTAGGTGCTGTTGGAGGTAAAGGAATTGCTAAGTGGCTCAAGTCTAGCCCTGTCGAAGAACGTTCTTTAATCGCGAGTGGAGCTGCTGCTGGACTTGCTGCTGCCTTTAATGCTCCAATAGCAGGTCTGCTTTTGTAGTAGAAGAAGTTTACCATCACTTTTTCAAGATTTTTTTCTGGTTTCAACCCTGGCAGCCAGTCTGGTAGCAAACTTTGTTTCCCTTCTCATCTTTGGCTTAACACCTGTACTTGATATGCCGGACAATATCCCTCTCATGAACTTGAGCCAATATTGGATTTATCTGGTGATGGGAATTTTTCTTGGGCTCTCAGGTTTTCTTTATGAAAAAGCCGTTCTGAATGTCGGAAGAGTTTATGATTGGATTGGCCAAAAGGTTCACATTGATAAAGCATATCATCCGATCTTTGCCTTTATTCTTATTATTCAGTAGGAATTTTTTTCTACCTCAAATACTTGGTGGAGGCAATCAGCTTGTCTTATCCTTAACAGAACAAGATTATAGTTTCCAAATTCTTTTACTCTACTTCATCATTCGCTTTTATCTGGAGCATGATTAGTTATGGAAGTGGACTGCCAGGTGGTATTTTCTGCCAATTTTAGCTTTTAGGCTCCTTACTTGGTGCTCTAGTAGGCGTTATTTGTGTCAATCTAGGCCTTGTTGCCAACAGCAATTTCCTATATTTGTAATTCTTGGAATGAGCGGTTATTTTGGGGCTATCTCAAAAGCACCTTTGACAGCTATGATTCTTGTGACGGAAATGGTTGGTGACATCCGCAATCTCATGCCTTTAGGGATGGTGACCCTAGTTGCCTACATCGTCATGGATTTGCTAAAAGGAGCGCCTGTCTATGAAGCCATGTTGGAGAAAATGCTACCTGAATCAGCAACTGATGATGGAGAAGTTACACTGATAGAAATCCCAGTTTCAGACAAAATAGCTGGAAAACAAGTACATGAACTCAATTTACCACACAACGTGCTTATCACAACTCAAGTACATAATGGTAAAAGTAAGACAGTTAATGGTTCTACAAGAATGTATCTAGGTGATATGATTCATCTCGTGATTCCAAAAAGTGAAATTGGAAAAGTAAAAGATTTGTTGTTGTAGGATTAGTTATTTACATAACTTATGTTATGTCTCGTATATAGTTGGTCTAAAATTAGTAATTAAAATGATAGACCGAGTCTATATGAATCAAAAACTCAATTCCCAAATAATGGTATCGAGTTTTTATATTTATTCTAATAAACTGTAGAACCTTTTAGAAATTTTCTTTTTAAGTCAATAAATTAACGATCAATAATTCACTTAGCGAATCTAGACGTTTTTAGAATTGTATAGCTTATTTGAACATTCCTAAATCTCCCTATTACATCTTTCCGAAAAACTATAATTTTCTTGAAAAATATATCTAGCTATGCTATACTGCTAGTATAGAAAGATTTGGAGAAAAACATGAAACGCGAGATCTTATTAGAACGGATTGATAAACTTAAACAAGTTATGCCCTGGTATGTTCTTGAATACTATCAATCGAAACTGGCTGTACCATACAGTTTTACGACCTTGTACGAATACTTAAAGGAATACGATCGATTTTTCACCTGGGTTTTGGAATCTGGTATATCGAATGCTGACACCATGGCCAATATTCCCTTAGACGTTCTGGAGCACATGACTAAAAAAGACATGGAATCTTTTATTCTTTACTTGCGTGAACGTCCTTTACTAAATGCTAATACAACTAAAAATGGTGTCTCTCAAACAACCATTAACCGTACTTTATCAGCGCTTTCTAGTCTTTATAAGTATTTGACTGAGGAAGTTGAAAACGAACAAGGAGAACCTTATTTCTATCGCAATGTTATGAAGAAGGTTGCTACCAAGAAAAAGAAAGAAACTTTAGCTGCACGGGCTGAGAATATCAAGCAAAAACTCTTTTTAGGCGATGAAACGGAAGGTTTTCTTAACTATATCGATGAGGAATTCCCTAAAACTCTCTCAAATCGAGCCCTATCTTCCTTTAATAAGAATAAAGAGCGAGATTTAGCTATTATTTCACTGCTTCTTGCATCTGGTGTCCGTCTCTCTGAAGCTGTTAATCTGGATCTAAGAGATCTCAATCTCAAAATGATGGTTATCGATGTTACTCGAAAAGGTGGAAAACGAGACTCAGTTAATGTCGCTGCCTTTGCCAAGCCGTATTTAGAACAATATCTTGCCATTCGTGACAAACGTTATAAGACAGAAAAAAACGATACAGCCCTCTTTTTAACCTTGTATCGAGGGGTTCCAAACCGATTGACGCTTCTAGTGTTGGATGGTGGCCAAGTATTCAGAAGACTTCAAAGTCCGTGTGACACCCCACAAGCTTCGCCATACTCTTGCAACCCGTCTCTATGATGCAACCAAATCCCAAGTTTTAGTCAGCCACCAGCTAGGACATGCTAGCACACAAGTTACAGACTTGTATACCCATATTGTCAATGACGAACAGAAAAATGCTTTGGATAGTTTATGATTTCTAACATAATATAAATTATGTAAATAAAATTCCAAAATAAAGAAGTTGGGAATTCCAACTTCTTTTTCTTATGCGACTTTCAGTCCGTCTCGCTCCGTTAGGTGCGAGACACCACCGTGGGCGTGCGCGTCGAAGGTTATACGAAACTCCAAACGCGATACAATAGGTTCAAGCCAATTGTAAAAGCGAAAGGAGAAAGATATGGCACAAAAGACACATAGTTTATCATACACAAAGTGGATGTGTTCTATCACATTGTGTTCACCCCTAAGTATCGACGAAAAGTGATCTATAATCAATATCGAAGTAGTTTAGGTGAAATATTTCATCGCTTGTGTGGTTATGAAGGTATTGAAATTATCGAAGGATACTTGATGCTAGATCATGTACATAGGTTAGTAAGTATTCCACCAAGTATAAGTGTTTCGAGTTTCATGGGTTATTTAAAAGGTAAAGTGCACTCATGATGTTTGACAAACACGCTAATCTCAAGTACAAGTTTGGGAATCGGCATTTCTAGGCGGAAGGTTATTATGTGAGTACGGTGGGACTTAATGAAACCACAATTAAGAAATATATCCAAGAACAGGAAAAGCATGATATAGCACTAGATAAATTGAGTGTAAAAGAATATGAGGATCCCTTTAGGGATAGTGGTAAGTATTACTAACGCCTCTTTGAGAGGCAAGTGACGAGTCAAGAGCAACAAGGCTTGAACAGTCGAAAGCCAGCGTCTTTTAGGCGCTGGCTGGTAATTTCTGGGCTTATAGTTCAGTACAAACCACCCGTTTGACGGGTGGTTATGATTTATTCCACCACAGCCTCAGCAATTTCTTCTGCAGTAATTCCTGCGAAGTAACGACCTAGGTTAATGGTTTGAAGGGCTTTGAGGACATCTTCACGTTCGTATTTGACACCACGAAGGACATCTTCTACTGCTGCTACGTCTTCGATACCAAAGAAGTCTCCATAAATCTTGATGTCTTGGATTTTGGATTCAATAACATTAGCAAAAATTTCAACCTTACCGCTTGGGAATTTAGTTCCACGACGGACATTGTATTCAGGTGATTTCCCATAGTTCCAGTCCCAAGTTCCAAACTTAGTATCTTTAATACGATTGATTTCAGCCAATTCTTCATCTGAGAATACATACTCTGTCATTTCAGGGTATTCTTTTTTCATGTATTCCAAAAGTAGGTCACGGAACTCTTCAACAGTGATCTTTTCTGGTAACTCATCGATAATATTAGTTACTCGAGCACGGACTGATTTAACCCCTTTAGATTCGAACTTATCTTTAGATACCTTTAGTGCGTTAGCTAGGACTGACAAATCCACGTCAAAGAGCAAGCAACCGTGGTGCATGATACGTCCATTGATATAGGCTTGAGCATTTCCACAGAATTTCTTACCCTTGATCTCAAGATCATTGCGGCCTGTAAATTCAGCTTTAACACCAAGTTCCGCCAAAGTGTTGATAACTGGAGTAGAGAAGCTCTTGAAGTCAAAGGCCTTGTTTTCATCTTCTTTTGAAATGATTGTATAGTTGAGGTTGTTCAAATCATGATAAACTGCTCCACCACCACTGATACGACGTACTACTTCAATTCCGTGTTCACGAACATAGTCACGGTTAATTTCTTCAATCGTATTTTGGTGACGTCCTACAATGATAGATGGTTTGTTGATCCAAAGAAGGAAGATTTGATCCTCGTCCAAAAGATGTTTAAAAGCATATTCCTCTAAAGCAATATTAAAAGGCAGTGTCATTTGAATGATTGATAATGTATTTTCATAGTATTTCCAAAAATCTAGTTTTAAATTCTGTCTACAATAATCCAATTTTCTAGTGGTGAAAAAGAAATGTAACGATAACATGTTTATTTTCTCGGAAAAATTGAGACAAGAGGCTCAACTTAGACATGGAACTCTAATAGAGGTCGCTGCTGTCCGTACTACTTTTTAAGAAAAATTTTAGTTGAAAAACTTATTTATTTTTCTAGGTGAATGGATAGCTATTCCAAGAACATCCGCAAAACGCTTCGTACATAACTTCAGAGTATGTTGGGTGTCCGTGGATTGTCTTAAGCATTTCTTCAACAGTGATTTCCATTTCGATGATGCTTGGACGTTTGTCTGATCAACTCAGCTGTTGCAGGACCAACGATGTGAACACCATGATTTCACCATATTTCTGTCTGCAATGACTTTAACAAAATCCTTGAGCAGCATCTGATGCAATTGCACGTCCGTTTGCGGCAAAGTTGAATTTACTGATTTGGACATCATATTTCTCACGAGCTTGTTCTTCAGTCAAACCAACTGCTGCTACTTCTGGAAGTGGTAGATAGCTGCAGGAGTCAAGTTCAATTTAGCAACAGCGTGGTTTCCTTTAAGAGCATTTTTCAGCCGCTACTTCACCCATACGGAAGGCAGCGTGAGCCAACATCTTAGTACAATTGATATCACCTGGTGCGTAGATACCTGGAACAGAAGTTTCCATGTACTCGTTAACCTTGATACGACCACGGTCTAACTCAAACTCAACTTCTCCGATACCTTCAAGATCTGGAACACGACCGATTGATAGAAGAGCTTTATAGCAATGATATCATCTTTTTCCTTCAACCTTTGATACGGAGTTTTGCCATCTTCTTCAATGATTTCTTGAAGTTTAGTACCCGTCAAGATAGACATACCTTTGCGCTCGAGGATCAAGCGAAGGTTCTTAGATACTTCAGCATCCATAGCTGGAACGATACGATCCATCATTTCGATAACAGTTACTTTTGAACCAAATGTCATGAAGGCTTGACCAAGTTCGATACCGACAACCCCACCACCATGATGATAACAAGGCTTTCTGGTACTTCATTCATTTCAAGGATGTCGTCACTAGTCATCACAAGTGATGATTCCATACCAGGAACGTTGATTTTTGCTTACTTTTTGAACCACCAGCAAGGATGATCTTTCTTAGTTTCAAGCATTCAGAACCATTTACCAAGACATTCTTATCTTTAGTAATAGTACCGATACCTTTTATGAACATCAACTCCATAGCTACGAAGGAGTCCTGCAACACCACCAACAAGAGTATTAACAACTTTAGATTTAGTTTCTCAAAAGTTTGTCCATATCAACAGTGAAGTTAGGGATTTTCAATTACGATACCACGATTTGCTGCATGACCGATATTTTCGATAATTCTCGGCGTTGTGAAGGTAAGTCTAGTTGGGATACATCCACGGTTCAAAGCAAGTTCCACCAAGTTCAGATTTCTCAACAAGAGCAACCTTACCACCTAATTGAGCTGCTTTTTAATGGCAGAAACATAACCAGCAGGTCCACCACCAATAACAACGATATCATAAGCATCATCGCTCTTACCATCATCGTTTGAAGCACTGCTGCAGGTGCTGGGCTAGCTTCGGTGCAGCTGCTCCAGCTGTTGGGATATTTTCCCTTCTTCACCAAGATAACCGATAACTTCAGTAACAGGGACAGTCTCTCCGTCACCTTTAGGATAGCGATCAACAACCGTCTTCTTCTGCTTCCAATTCCATGCTGACTTTGTCGAGTCATGATTTCAAAAGGATTTCTCCTTCTTTTACAAATTCTCCGACTTTTTATTCCATTGGACGATTTGTCCTTCTGTCATATCCACGCCGGGCTTTTGGCATAATTACTTCTAGGCCATATCTTACTTCCTCTATCTATATTTCTAAAACAAATACTTTTAAACCAACACTGAGATTGGGTTTTCAATTAAAGCTTTCAAGTCTTTCATAAACTTAGCACCAGCCATACCATCTACGACACGGTGGTCAATTGTCAATCCAAGACTCATAATTGGACGAATCACGATTTCACCATTAACTACAACTGGTTTCTCAACTGTTGAGCTAACCCTGAGAATTGCTGAGTTTGGTTGATTGATGATAGGACCAAATGATTGAACACCAAACATCCCCAAGTTACTGATTGTGAAGGTTGAATTTTGCAATTCGCTAGGAGCTAGTTTACCATCCAAAGTACGTCCGATGACATCTTTGAATGCAACTACCAACTCAGACAAGCTCATCTTTTCAGCGTTGTAGACGACTGGAGTCATAAGACCATTATCCATACCAACAGCCATCGCAAGGTTGACGTAGTTGTGGGTGATAATTGTCTTGCCGTCTTCAGTCAATGAAGCATTGATGTAGGGGTGTTTTCATAAGTGTCTTAACAACCGCAAGTGAAAGCGAAATCTGTAACAGATGATTTTCTTACCAGTTGCTTCCATGATTGGATCAAGGACTTTCTTTACGAAGGGCAAGTATCTCAGACATATCTACATCGTAATTTAGCGTGAAGGTTGGTGCAGTCAAGCAAGACTCAACCATACGTTGAGCAATAACCTTACGCATCAGGTGTCATCGGAATACGCTCGATTTCATCCGTCATGGTGTTACGTTATCTGGAACTTCTTCCACTTTCAATTTGAGCAGGTGATTTAATCGTATCGTTTTCGATATTTTTCAGGAAGGAAGGCTAAAACATCTCTTTCTTCGATTTTACCACGATGACCAGTTCCTTTGGATTTCTTGCCAAGCAATATTATGCTCTAGTGCAATTCGTTTTGCGAGTGGTGAAATGCGAACCACGTTAGTGTCTTTTATATGTTTCCACGTCTTCTTTGTGGACACGACTGTTTGCGCCTGAGCCAGAAATGTCGTAGAGATTAATCCCTAAATCATCTCACATTTTTCTAGCTGCAGGAGTCGCTCTTAGCTTATCATCAGCCATGACTCTCCTATTCTATTATAAGATACTAAAGGGTGTTTAAAAGCGACCGTGAAAATAGGAAATCAACGCAGACTTCTGCTGAAGTCAAGAATTTATCTTTTTCCGAGCTTTTAGCCTGTGCTCTAATCTAAGATATCAAGGACGCAGAGAACTCTGCACCTAAAAGATACAAAAGCTTCGTCTGATTTCTGTATATTACATAATTTATTTTATGTATTATTGTTTGTTGTGAGTTTTACGGAATGGCATCTTTGATGCTTTCAACTGTCGGAACTCATTGCATTTTTCAAGATTTTGTGCATAAGGCATTGGTACATCTTCACCTGCACAACGGCGAATAGGTGCATCTAAATAATCAAATGCTTCTGATTCTGAGATAATAGCTGAGATTTCACCGATAAAAACCACTTGTCTTGTGGGCATCGTTGACAAGAACTACTTTTTCCAGTCTTCTTAACTGAATTAATGATGATGTCTTTATCAAGTGGAACCAAAGTACGTGGGTCTACTACTTCAACTGAGATTCCTTCTTCAGCCAATTCTTCAGCCGCTTGTAGAACACGACGAAGCATTTTACCGTAGGTTACTACTGTTACATCAGTACCTTCGCGTTTGATTTCTCCGACACCAAGTGGGATAGTATAGTCTGGATCAACAGGAACCTCACCTTTTTGGTTGAATTCTGATTTGTATTCAAGAATGATAACAGGGTTGTTATCGCGAATAGAGGACTTGAGAAGTCCCTTCATATCAGCTGGTGTACCTGGAGCTACTACTTTCAATCCTGGGATATGCGTAAACCATGTTTCCAATGATTGTGAGTGTTGTGCTGCAGAACCTACTCCATTACCAGCTGCACAGCGGATTGTCATTGGGACTTGACCTTTACCACCAAACATATAACGTGTTTTTAGCGGCTTTGGTTAACGATAGCATCCATGGCAATTACAGAAAAGTCCATGAAAGTCATATCAACGATTGACGAAGTCCTAGTCATAGCAGCACCTGCTGCTGCACCAGAAATTGCAGCTTCAGAGATTGGACAGTCACGAACACGTTCTGGACCAAATTCTTCAAGCATACCTACTGAAGTACCGAAGTCTCCACCGAAAACTCCGACATCTTCACCCATCAAAAGCACATTTTCATCACGACGCATTTCCTCAGACATTGCAAGGATAATGGTATCGCGGAAAGACATTAATTTTAGTTTCCATATTTTCTACTTCTCCTTAGTCTGCGTAAATATCTTCAAATGCTGATTCTAGTGGAGGGAATGGACTTTCTTCTGCAAATTTAACAGATGCCTCCACTGCTTCCTTAACTTGTGCTTGAATTTCTTCAAGTTCCTCTGCACTAGCAATCTTGTTCTCAACAAGGTACTTGCGAAGATTTTCGATTGGATCTTTTTGTTTCCACTCTTCTACTTCTTCACGTGTACGATATTTACCTGGGTCTGAAGATGAGTGACCAAGCCAACGGTAGGTTACACTCTCAATCAAGACAGGACCTTTACCAGAGCGAACATGGTCAACTGCCTTTTTAAATCCTTCGTAGACATCGATTACATTGTTACCATCTTCGATAAACATACCAGGAATACCGTAAGCTGCGCTACGTTCATGGATATGTTGAACATTAGTCATTTTTCTTAATATCTGCTGAAATTCCGTAACCGTTATTGATACAGTAGAAAAATAACAGGAAGATTCCAGATTGAAGCCATATTCACCGCTTCGTGGAAAACACCTTCGTTTGTTGCCCCGTCACCAAAGAAGCAGACAACGATTTTACCAGTGTTTTTCATTTTGTTGAGTAAGGGCAGCGCCTACTGCGATTCCCATACCACCACCTACAATACCGTTGGCACCAAGGTTACCTGCATGCATAGGTCTACGATGCATTGATCCACCTTTTACCTTTTTACAAGTTCCAGTATATTTACTCAGGATTTTCAGCCATCATACCATTAAGGTCGATTCCTTTAGCAATGGCTTGTCCGTGACCACGGTGATTTGAAGTGATCAGATCATCTTGCGTTTAGAGCTAATATAGCCCCGACGTTAGCAGCTTCCTCACTCAACAGAAAAAGTGCGTCATACTGGGCACTTTTTCCCTTTTTACTAATTGAGCAATTTTTTTAAGTCCATACGACGAATTTCTTCCATCTTACGGAACATCTCAAGCAAAAGATTTTTTTATCTAAAGTTGACATAATCTTGCCTTTCTAAGTTTAAATTCTTATAGTTCTATTTTACTTTATAGGTTAATTAGTGTCAAAAAATATGCTTGCAATTTTTCATTAATATAAAAAGAAAAGTCAGTAAAATCAAGACTTTTCTTTATATAAAATACAAATTTCACAAGCTGTTTTTTTCATCGTTTTTCAACAAATTATTTGAATCTTTTTCATAATAACTTGTAAACGCCACTGATAAAGAATTCCACTTACCATTAAACTAATAATGAGAGCAATCCAATAGGAGTACGCACCTAAACTAGTCGAATAATCAAGATATAACCCAAGCGGAATCCCAACACCCCAGTATCCGAGAAGACCAAGACAAAAGGAACAATCGTATCCTCGTAACTCTTAAAATACTCTTTGCAAAGGTGCTGCAAAAGGTATCAGCTAACTGGAAGAACAAACTATAGGTCATAAAAGATGCTGTCAGTTGATAAATTCTGAATCTTGACCATATAGTCTGGCTACATTTTCACGATAGATGTAGAGAAAACTAAGTGTTAAAACTGCAAACACCATAGCTGTTAAACGACCAATATGGATATACTGTTTTAGCATCGTCCTAACCGTTTAGCTCCTACCTCATAAGAAATCACAATAGCCATGGCAGTTGAAATACTCATAGGAAAAGCATACATCAGATTTGAAAAGTTCATAGCTGACTGATGACTTGCAATAATAATTGATGAGAATTTCGCCATAATCAAACCAACAACTGAAAAAATGGCTACTTCAGCAAATACCGTCCCACCAATTGGTAGACCAAGATAAATAGCTTCCTTGATGATTTGTAGAGGGCATAGGTTTTTGGAGTTGATATTCCTTGAGCTTTTTATGCTTTAACAAGACCAAAACTGAAATCAGCAACAATGCCCAGTACGCAAGGGAAGTCCCTAGACCTGCTCCTGCACCTCCTAACTCAGGAAAACCAAAAGCTCCATAAATCAATACATAGTTGAAACCACTATTTAAGGGTAGCAAGAGGAGCATGAGATACATGGATAATTTTGTTAATCCGAGTGTATCAAGTAGAGAACGTATCACACTAAAAAGCAAAAGTGGGATAATACCGATGGCTAGGAGCCACAGATAACGTATGGCAACACTGGATACAGCCACTTCCAGCCCCATGAATTGTAAGACAATTGGTGCTAAAAAGAAAACCAAGCCAAAAAGTACGATAGATAAGGCTAAAGCCAAATAAAGAAATTGATAAAAATCCGAAGAAACTTCTGTCTTTTTTCCTTGTCCCAAATGGTGACCAATAATAGGGACCAAGGCTGAGACAATCCCTGTCAGGAAGGTAAAGAAAGGATTCCACAAACTAGTCGCAATGGAAACACCCGCTAGATCCAGTGTATTATATTGCCCTGTCATCGTGGTATCTACAAAAGATGCGGAAAAATTAGCGAATTGATAAATTAAAATAGGAAAGAAAATTTTTAAAAATAAGATGATTTTGTCTTTAATAGTTTTTGTTGTATGCATACCTACTCTTTCTACTCCTTTTCATCCAAGCCAAAAAGCTTTAAGCCGTATTTTCTCAAGCTCAAGGGTGGATTACTAACTTTTGATGTCGTGTGCCAACAATTACATGAGGCGCAATAATAGCTTCTAACCAAGCCACCATTATCATAGTCTACGGCGTGATCAGCTTTTTCCTTGGTTTCATACTGAATTTTAGCACGGTTATCGGCTGGACAATATACTCCGTGACAAGCATTTCGTTTACGATTTCTAAGTTTACGAAAATAATTCATCCTCAAGCTCCTAATCTGCTTGATAAACGATTTGTCCCTTACAGATAGTATATTTGACCTGCCCTTTTTAATTGTTCACCAATGAATGGTGAATTAGCTGCTTTAGAAGCAAAATGCGTGTCAACGATTCGGTCAGCTTTATCATCGAAAATCGTAATATCAGCTGGCCCATTTTCAGTTAGATAACCTGCTTCAAAATTATAAAGATTTGCTGGATTGTAGGTCATTTTTTCTAGCAATTGCATTAAACTCAACTCGCCAGCTTCCACCAGATAGGTTAAACCTAGTGACAAAGAAGTTTCCAAACCTGTCATTCCTGATGGAGCTTTGGTAATATCCTCAACATTTTTTTCGTCAGCATGGTGAGGCGCGTGGTCAGTAGCAATGACAGAAATGACTCCAGATTTTAAACCTTCAATGACGGCGCGACGATCAGACTCCAAACGAAGAGGTGGATTCATCTTAGCGTTACTTCCTTTAGTCAAAAGCAGAGCTTCAGTCTTAGAAAAAATGCTGGGGTGCTACTTCTGCAGTTACGTTTGCTCCCATATTTTGAGCAAACTCCACAACTTTGACACTTTCTTCCTTAGACAAATGCTGGATATGAACATGGGCCTTGGTTGCATAGGCAATCATGACATCACGAGCAATCATAGCGTACTCTGCAACTCCCGTAGCACCGCAGATATGAAAATGTTCTTTAGCGATATTTTCGTTAAAAACCAAGAGTACCATTTCAAGCTAGGATCTTCTTCATGAAGACTAATAAAAAGTATTTAGTTTTTCGCTTCTTCCATGGCTTCCTTAACAACTTTACTGCTTTCGAGAGGAATGCCATCATCTGAAAAACCAACTGCACCAGCTTCTAAAAGGGCTTTAAAATCAGTTAAGTCTTGACCATTAAAGTTTTTGGTAATCGTAGCGACAGACTTAACGTTAATTTTTTCCTTGGCCGCTGATTGAAGAACTTCCTGCAAAGTCTCAACATCTGAGATGGTTGGATTGGTATTAGCCATCATTACAACAGTGGTAAATCCACCTGCAGCTGCTGCTAGTGCTCCTGTATGAATGTCTTCTTTATGTGTTTGACCAGGTTCACGGAAAATGAACATGGATATCCACCAATCCAGGCGCAACTACAAGACCAGTTGCATCTATAACTTGAGCTCCTTCAACCTGGATTTCAGGAGCGATTTTGAACAATTTTTCCTTCATCAACCAAAAACATCACAAACTTGATCCAAACCAGACTTTGGATCCATCACACGGCCGTTTTTAATTACTAACATACCTATACTCCTTTATTCGTAGAAATCCACTTGAGTGTCCAATAATTTATCACCATCATAGACAAACTTTGCTGAAAAGAAGGGCTTATCTTCTAAAAGCCACTCGACAAAGGTATGGTCCCCTTCCCAAGTCGGTTTACTCAAAACCTCATCGTAAGGAACCCATTCTAATGTTCCTTCATTACAGTCAATCAATTCTCCTTCGAATTCTGTCACCTTAAAGATTTAGGTGTACCCAGTCCAAGTCCGTGTGAACTCTGAAAAGGTGATCATCCTTTTTAATACTGGTTTTGTTTTTAGACCAGTTTCTTCTAAAATCTCACGAGCAGCACATTCTTGTGGAGTTTCACCACGCTCTAACTTTCCACCTACACCGATCCATTTTCCTTCATGGACATCATTAGGCTTTTTATTGCGATGAAGCATGAGCAATTCTTTTCCATTATCAATGTAGCAAATTGTCGCTAGTTGAGGCATATTCTCTCCTTATCTAAGCCAATCGATTGGCTCTTGTCCTGTTTCTTTTAAGAATGCATTGGCCTTAGAAAAAGGCTTGGAGCCCCAAAATCCTCTGTAAACAGAAAGAGGACTTGGATGGGCTGATTCGATAATCAAGTGCTGAGGATTTGTAACCAAGGACTTCTTCTTACGTGCATAAGCACCCCAAAGTACAAAAACTACGGGTCTATCAATATTATTGACAACCTTGATCACAGCATCTGTAAAAGGTTCCCATATCTGACCAGCATGACCATTAGCCTGCCCAGCAGGGACAGTCAAGCAAGCATTCAGAAGCAAGACTCCCTGCTCGGCCCAAGAGATCAAGTCATGAGACGGTTTTACCCCAATATCATCCGCAAGCTCTTTTAAAATATTTTGTAAAGAAGGAGGTGCTGGAATAGAATCTGGAACTGAAAAACTCAAGCCCTGCGCCTGACCTGGTCCATGATAGGGATCTTGGCCTAGAATTACCACTTTAACCTCTTCCAGAGGAGTCGTCAAAAGAGCCTGAAAAACCTTTTCCTTAGGCGGATAAACAGTTCCTTGAGCATAAACTTGCACCATAAAGTGATTGATTTTCCCAAAATAACCCTCAGGTAATTGCTCTTTAATCAAAGCATGCCAAGATGAGTGTTCCATTGCTTTCTCCTTCGTTTATACTGCCTCTATTATAGCAAAAAGTGGCTATCTAAACCACTTTTTACAGTTTCTATAAGATTTCTAGAAGAGCCTGATAAGAGTCGACTTCACAAGTTGGATGTAGTGCTAGGGTCTTGTTTTCCAGATGATGAGGATTGTACCAGATGGTATCGATGCCCAGCATTATTTCCACCCTGAATATCAGCTGATAAGGAATCACCAATCATAAGGGCATGATTTTTATCAAAGTTAGATTCGAGTTCCAATTTTCTCATAAAATTCAGCATCTGGTTTTTGAGTATGGAGCTGTTCTGAAATGAAAATCTCTGAAGTACTGGTTTAATACTCAGATTGTTCCAAAACGACCTGTCTGAATATAGGTAATTCCATTTGTCGCAGCATAGAGCTCATAGCCTCGTTTTATCAAATTTTAATAAATCTTCCACACCTAGGTAAGTCTGCCCCTGTTTTGAAAGGAAAAACTGGTAGCGCTCTGCTAAGTAGGACCCATCTTTTTCAATTCCAAAATGAGCAAACAATTTTTCAAAACGAGTGTTAATTAACTCAGCCTTTGAAATTTTTTTCTGTTCCAAATCCTTCCAAAGGGCTTTGTTCATGGGCACATAATAATCTTTGTAAGTTTGGATATCCTCAACTCCTTCTTCTTTTAAGAGTTGCGTCAGAGCTATATCCTCAGCAGCATCAAAATCGAGTAGTGTGTGATCGAGGTCGAAAAGTAAATACTTATATTTCAAATTAAAATACTCCTTTCTGAACATTAAGTGAGTAAAAAAATAAATAGTCATTCAAAAGATTGCAGAAGCTAATTTCTATAGAACTGGCAGTATTGACTATGTTTCCAAACCAATTCTTTGGGTATCTATAGGTTTCGATCTATAAACTTCACTGAGTATTAACAAAAAGCCGATATTCCTATCATCTTTTAATAACCTGTTTGAATTCTTCCTATTTGAAAAGCTCCTTTAACAGAAAAGGAGCTATCTTGTATTTTATTGGTGTACAGCTTGTGCTGCTGTGATTAGTGTAAGTTTGAAGACGTCATCTGAGTTACATCCACGAGAAAGGTCATTAACTGGTTTGTTCAAACCTTGCAATACTGGACCAACCGCTGCAAAGCCACCGAGACGTTCTGCCATCTTGTAACCAATATTTCCTGCTTCAATACCTGGAAGATAAAGACGTTTGCTTGTCCAGCAACCTTGCTTTCCTGGCGCCTTAAGAGCAGCTGTTTCTGGAACAAAGGCAGCATCAAATTGCAATTCTCCATCAATTTCAAGGTCAGGACGAAGATCATGAGCAATCTTAGTTGCTTCAACAACTTTATCTACGCTTTCACCAAAACCTGAACCTTTAGTTGAATAGCTCAGCATAGCAATTTTTGGTTCAATACCGAACATCTTAGCTGTAATTGCAGAGTTAATCGCAATCTCTGCTAAAGCTTCAGCATCAGGATTGATATTGATGGCACAGTCACCAAAGAGGTAACGTTCAGTACCACGAACCATGAGGAAGGCACCTGAAGTACGGCTAACATTAGGACGAGTTTTAATGATTTGAAGAGCTGGACGAACAGTTGCCGCAGTAGAGTGAATAGCTCCTGAAACCATTCCATCTACCAAGCCCATGTAAACCAACATAACACCAAAATAGTTCACGTCTTTAACCAAGATTTCGCGAGCTTCTTCTTCAGTCATTTTTCCTTTACGACGTTCTACAAGTGATGCTACCATTTCTTCAAACTGAGGATAATGTGCTGGGTCGATGACTTCACAACCATCCATGCATCCCTTCGATTTCAAGATAAATTTTTAATTTTATCAGGATTTCCTAGTAGGGACAGGGATAACTTCTGTTTCTTTACGATGCGTTTTGTAGCTTGAAGAATACGTGGTTCTTCACCTTCTGGCAAGACAATACGTGCATTTTTACCAACTAGGTTGGCTTTTTTAAACTTTCAAAAACTTCCATGAGTTTTTGACCTTTTAAGATAAATTATTATTTGATAACTGAGTTATAAGAGTGTTAAAATCATCCGGCAGTGGACTTTCCATCTCCAACTGCTCTTCAATAAAAGGATGATAAAACGATAAGTAATGGCAATGCAGAGCTTGACGCTCTATGCCATGTTCAAGACTACCACCATAGAGATCATCGCCAAGCCAAAGGGGAAACCGATATGGGAGAAATGAACACTGAATCTGGTGTGTCCTTCCCGTATGTAGTCGAATATCAACTAGATGAATATTGCCATAAGACTGCACTATTCGATAGGAAGTATGGGCATAGTTTTACCACCTTTTGCCACTCGTCTAGTGATAATGGAATCTTCGTTACGGGCAATCAGGGGCACAATTTCACCCTTGAGGTTCCAGAAACCCATCTCCTTTAACCAGAGCAAAATAGCGCTTTTTCAATGGCTTTCTTTGCAACTGCTTGTCTAGTCTAGCATGAGCATAACCATGTTTAGCAAAAAGCATGAGACCCAAAGTATCACGATCTAGTCTGGTTACAATGTGAACTCTGTTGATTTTCATAGTTCTGTTTCACATAGTAGCCCTTGATAAAGTTGGCAATGGTATTGGAATGATTGACACTAGGAATTGAGACACCAAAGGGTTTATTTAGAATTAAGAAATGCTCATCTTCAAACAGAATATCCAGTGGATAATCAATTGCTTCCAGTGTCTCAAAACCTTCCTCAGGAGGAATGTCGATGACAACCACATCCCCAATATCTAAGAGATAGGTTGCATTTTGTGGATGACCATTTACTGAATATCTCCACCTCGAAACTTGATTTTTGGCCAGCAAACCTTAGAGACTTCATGCTTTTTCAGAAAAGTCTTTACCTTGACGTGTTCGTCAGCAATAAATTCAAACCTCATTCATCCACCTCACCAATAAAGGCATCTTTGACACGATTCCAAAAACTAGTATGGCTTGGTGTTGCTACAAAATGGATCTTATGATGGTCTATCTGGTATTCTATTTTTTCAATATTACGGTAAGAATAAATGCTATTGTCAACAGAAATCGTATGATAGTCATTACGAGTTGGTATCAATTCTATCTTATCCTTCTTAGGCACAATAATAGAAGAACCTAAGGTTCGGTAGACACGATTGTTAAGACTCGCAATTTCTGTCAATTGTAGGGCCTCAATAGTAGGGTGCAAAACAGCTCCACCAAGAGATTTATTATAGGCTGTACTCCCAGTAGGCGTCGATACCGTCAGGCCATCTCCTCTAAAAACGTTCAAATGGCACTTGGTTAATGATAATATCGGCAACCATAGTCCTATCAGCTCTCCGAATGCTAGCCTCATTCAAAGCTCGGAAAATTTTCACTTCTCCATTTTCCAAAAATATCTTTACATTTAACAGTGGGTAAGACACACGAGCCCCAGTATCCAACTGTAGATTAGTAAGCAGTTGATCTAGTTCAAAATCACGGTAATCCGTATAGAAGCCTAAATGACCTGTGTGAACACCAACGAAGCGAACCTTATCCAGCTGGTCTTCATACTTGTGAAAAGCAGACAAAAGCATCCCATCCCCACCTATGGAAATCACGATATCGGGATGTTTTATCATTTAATATAAAGTTATTCTTTTCAGTCGATCTCTTTAATTCATATAAGACTCTGTTGACTTTGAGGGCTTATGCGATTAGCGATTAGATCAATTCGTTTTACCTGTATTCTTCATCGGTATCGTCACTATTACCTACCCCCGTCATTTAACTTTCTATGCACGATCAAAGAGTGCCTGTGCTTCCCTGGATATCATCACGAATTTTACTCATTTCTTCATCCAATTGGTAGGATATCCTGCTGTGATTTCAGGCGTTTCTTAATTTCTTCGGAAAATCTCTTGATATTTATAATTGAGAGAATGCTCGATGGTAGCCCAAAAATTCATAGCCAAGGTACGAATCTGAATCTCCACCAGAATCGTTCTTGCCCCATTGATCGTATCAACTGTATACTCAATAATCAAATGGTAAGAACGATAGCCTGAAGCCTTTCGATGAGTAATGTAGTCACGTTCTTGTACCACTCTCATGTCTTGCCTCTTACGAAGGGATGGCAACAACCTCGCTCACGTCATCTACAAATTGAACCATGACGCGTAAACCTGCAATATCTTGCAAGTCCTGTTCCAACGTATCGTATCCAATCCTCGATCGAGCCATTTTTTTCTTTTATACTTTCGATCGGTTTGACTCGACCAGTTACAAACTCAATTGGAGAATGTTTATTTTGTTTGCGGTATTGTTTTCGAATACCTCGGAGTTTTATCTTCAGCTCTCCGACAGCCTGAATGTAAGGATCCCAAAAATCTTCCCATTCTGTAATCATATATCTTTTTCATCCAATTCTCATACACTTTCGATTTATCTAGTTTTTGATTTTCTAGAAAAAATCTTATACAATAAATACAATGCTTATTATACCATACAATCGCTTTCAAAGATAAGGAAAAAGTAAAAAATGAAACATTTAGAAATTGAAATGAAAAACACTTCTAAACAAGGATGAATATCAAAGATTGCAGGAGCACTTTTTCAGAGAGTCACGCCTATTACACAAAAATTACTACCTAGACACGCCTGATTTTTACCTTCGCCAACATAAAATTGCTATGCGCATTCGTACTTTTGAAAATAGCGCTGAATTGACCATAAAAATCCCACAAAAAGTCGGAAATATGGAGTATAATCAAGGTCTCAGCCTTGAGGAAGCAAACCATTGTCTTAAAGAATGTAAACTCTACAAGGAATGATTCTTGACGAATTGACTAGCCGTGGACTTTCAACCAGTGGCTGGGTAGTTTTAGGTTGCCTAACTACTGTTCGCTATGAAAAGCAAACTCCGATCGGACTCATGGCACTTGATCAAAGCGAATACTTTGATATTGTTGACTATGAGCTTGAATTAGAAGTGGAAGATGGCAACCAAGGTAGTCTTGATTTCCAAGAATTTTTTTACAAGCCAATGAAATCTATTACAAAAAGCTCCTTCAAAATTGGTTCGTTTTATAGAAAAATATGAAAAAAATACTGAAATAATCTTCTTTTTGATAAAATAAAAGAGATGAAAAATAATAGAATCTGTTGTAGAGCATTTATCACTAAAAGTGTTTCACTACAGCGATTCACTTAGTTTAAAGAGGACGGTTTATCGATGTCAGATACAAAAAACATGAAACTTTTCGCACTATCTTCCAACCAGGAAATTGCTCAAAGAATCGCAGATGCTGCGGGTGTTCCACTTGGAAAAGTATCTTCACGCCAATTTTCAGATGGTGAAATCCAGGTTAATATTGAGGAAAGTGTTCGTGGATACGATGTTTATATTATCCAATCAACTAGTTATCCAGTAAATAACCACTTGATGGAACTCTTGATTATGGTTGATGCTTGTGTTCGCGCTAGTGCTAATACTATTAACGTTGTACTTCCATACTTCGGCTACGCTCGCCAAGATCGTATCGCTTCTTCTCGCGAACCACTTACTGCAAAACTGGTTGCAAATATGTTGGTGAAAGCTGGAGTTAGTCGTGTATTGACTCTTGACCTCCATGCCGTTCAGGTTCAAGGATTCTTTGACATTCCTGTAGATAACCTCTATACTATCCCACTTTTTGCAAAACATTACTGCGATAAAGGTTTAACTGGTTCAGATGTGGTTGTTGTAAGTCCTAAAAACTCTGGTGTAAAACGTGCTCGTAGTCTTGCAGAATACCTAGATGCTCCAATTGCCATCATTGATTATGCACAAGATGATTCTGAACGCAGTCAAGGTTACATCATCGGAGATGTCGAAGGTAAAAAGGCAATCTTGATCGATGACATTCTGAACACTGGCCGTACCTTCTCTGAAGCTGCTAAAATCTTAGAGCGTGACGGCGCAACAGAAATCTATGCAGTTTCAAGTCATGGGCTATTCGTTAACGGTGCTGCAGAGTTATTAGATGCAACAAATATCAAGGAAATCTTGGTTACAGATTCTGTATTGACAGAAAGTAGAAAACCTAAAAACGTACAATACATCACTGCTAGCGAATTGATTGGTGATGCTATGGTTCGTATTCATGAAAGAAAACCAGTTAGTCCACTATTTAAATAGAAATTAGGTGAGTTTTTGATTTATTTGGATAATGCTGCAACGACTCCGATGTCTTCAGTAGCTATCTCAGCAATGACTCAAGTCATGCAAGAAACTTATGGCAACCCTTCTAGTATTCATGGACATGGGCGCCAAGCAGGTAAACTATTACGAGAAGCTCGTCAAGAACTAGCAAGTTTACTAGGAACAAAGCCACAACATATATTCTTTACCACTGGTGGTACTGAAAGCAACAATACTGCTATCATCGGCTACTGCCTTCGCCATCAAAAATCGTGGAAGCACATTATCACTACTGCGATTGAGCACCATGCTGTTCTAGAACCCATCAAATACTTAGTTGAAAAATTTTTGGTTTTGAAGTGACTATTTTACAGCCTGAACATCAAGAAATCACTGCAGACCAAGTCAAAAATGCACTGCGTGAAGATACCATTCTTGTTTCTACTATGTTTTGCAAACAATGAAACTGGTACACTGTTACCTATTGCTGAAATTGGTGAGGTTCTAAAAAATCATCCAGCCGTCTATCATGTCGATGCAGTTCAGGCAGTCGGTAAATTAGAGATACTTCCCGAAAAATTGGGAATTGATTTTCTCAGTGCTTCTGCACACAAATTTTATGGTCCAAAAGGAGTTGGTTTTCTCTATGCTGCATCTACAGATTTTGATTCCTACCTTCATGGTGGTGATCAAGAGCAGAAAAAAAGAGCAGGAACAGAAAATCTTCCTGCCATTGTAGGAATGGTAGCAGCTCTAAAGGATGATCTTGAAAACCAAGCACAAAACTTTGAAAAGGTTCAACAACTAAAAGACACCTTCTTAAAGGAAATGGCTGAGGCAGACTATTACCTCAATCAAGGAAAAGACCAGCTACCTTATGTCCTTAATATTGGATTTCCAGGTCAACGTAATGATCTACTACTCCTTCGTCTGGATCTTGAAGGGATTTCTATTTCAACTGGTTCTGCTTGTACTGCAGGCGTCGTTCAGGTTAGTCATGTTCTTCAGGCTTTCTACGGAGAAGACTCTCTCGCTTACACGAATCCGTTCGCGTCAGCATTTCACCTCAAAATACAGAGCAAGAAATGATCACCCTCGCCCAAACTCTAAAAGAAATCATTGGAGGTTAACTCAATGGCATTCGAAAAAACTATTAGTCTTAAAAATTGCCGTTACGATTACACACTTAGCCCTACTGTCAAAAAAGTTTACTCTAAAAAGATAACACTTTTTTGAAACAAAGGTTGGTAACTATGAATTAACACGCCTTCTTGAGAAGGTTCCAAATAGTGGAGAAGGTTTCCAACTTAAGATTATCATCAACAAAGACTTAACTGGTGCAAAAATCAACATCACTGATAAATTTGGTCTACGTTTGGTTGATATCTTTAAGTCAGAAGAAACTCATATCCACCAAGAGAAATTCTACTTCTTGATGGACAGTCTTGTGGAGCGTGGTGTCTTCACTAAAAGTGAAAGATAGAAGGTCCCTATGTTTCGATTAACCTATAAGGATACCTATCAAGTCAATCGCATTTTAGAATACGAAGATTACGAAGCACTCATGTTGTCACTTTCAGGATGTGTGACTCTTCCAGATACGACCGTCATTACTTCTCTTACCTATAAGGGAAAAGAAATCTATCAAGGTCTTCTGGGAGATCTCTATCGTTTTCTATTTCACTATGATTTTTACAAAGATAAACTAAGATTTTTCTTAGTTTTTTTCTTATTTTTGTTGATTTTTTTCACAATCTTTCTATAAAATAGTATTTAGAAAGGTTGTGATTTTGTGAAAGAAAAACAGTCTGCTATTCCAAAAGCAACAGCAAAGAGACTTTCTCTTTATTATCGTATCTTTAAAAGATTTCATGCAGAAAAGATTGAAAGAGCCAACTCAAAACAAATTGCCGAGGCCATTGGTATTGATTCTGCTACCGTTAGACGAGATTTTTCCTACTTTGGTGAACTTGGTCGCCGTGGATTTGGCTACGATGTCAAAAAACTAATGACGTTTTTTGCTGATCTTCTAAATGATAATTCTATTACAAATGTTATGTTGGTGGGTATTGGTAATATGGGGCACGCTCTCCTTCACTACCGTTTCCACGAACGAAACAAAATGAAAATCATTATGGCTTTTGATTTGGATGATCATCCTGAGGTTGGGACAAAAACTCCCGATGGAATCCCAATTTATGGAATCTCCCAAATCAAGGATAAAATAAAAAATGCAGATGTAAAAACTGCAATCTTAACTGTTCCAGTGTCAAATCACAAGAAGTAGCTAATCTTCTTGTTGAAGCGAGGTATTAAAGGAATTTTTAAGCTTTTCACCCGTTCATCTCCAACTACCAAAAGATGTGGTAGCTCAGTATGTGGATTTAACTAGTGAATTGCAAACTCTCCTCTATTTCATGAGAAAAGAGGATTAGAAGCATTTATGAAAAAACCAGTTATTGGGATTACAGGAAACGAAAAAGCTCATCCTGATGATGAGCTGATGATGAGCTATGCTGCAAAGGGCTTTGTTGAAGGAGTCAAGGAAGCTGGGGGAATTCCCATTATCCTACCAATTGGTGATCAAGAAATGGCCAGTTACTACATTAGCTTGATTGATAAACTCATTTTAACTGGTGGACAAAATGTCGATCCAAAGTTCTATGGTGAATCTAAAACGATCGATAGCGATGACTACCACCTTCAACGCGATTTTTTTGAGTTGGCACTCATTGAAGAAGCAATCAAACAGAAAAGAAACCAATTTTTTCTGTTTGTCGAGGCACCCAGCTCTTTAATGTGGCTATGGGAGGAACTCTTTATCAAGATATTGAAGACCATTGGCAGGATACTTCAGCCGAGTATACAACTCAACGTTTAGTCACCGAGCCTGATACTATTCTTCGAGAAATCTATGGAGAAATCTCTCATATCAACTCTTTCCACCATCAGAGTATTAAGGACCTAGCTCCAAATCTCAAGGTTGTAGCTCATGATCCTAAAGATGGAATTATCGAGGCTGTTACAACAACGGATGGTTTCCCTTACCTCGGTGTTCAATGGCATCCTGAATTTCTCTTTGAAAATCGCCCCAAAGATAAAACACTTTTCGACTATGTCGTCAATGAATTGTAAAACCTGTATCATATACAGGTTTTTTACACCAGATCCGTCTTCTCACGGTAACTAAAATAATCGGAGTGTGAGACGATAAGATGATCCAATAAGACCAACCCCATTAATTCGCAGGCTTCTTTAACAAGCTTCGTAACATGATCATCATTTCTACTCGGCATGACAGCACCAGATGGATGATTATGAACCAGATCACAGATGTTGCCATATGCTTTAAAGCATAGTGGAGAATTTCCCGTGGTTCAGCAATACTTCTAGTAGCTGAACCGATAAAAATAGTTTGCTGATGAATGATTTTATTTTGAGTATTAAGATAGAGCGCCACCAGGTGCTCTTGTTTTTTATCTCCCAGCTCAGCTTGCATCTTTTTAGCCAACCTTTGACTACTGAGAATACTCTCTGCCTCAATGGTTTCTTGTTTATGAATACGATAGCCCAGTTCAATCATTGCTTGCAATTCAATAGCTTTCACTCTACCGATACCTGATAACCCCTGTAGTTCTTGTAGGGTCATTTTTTACAAATCAGTTAAGCAACTTAATTGATTCAATACTTTTTGCGCGATTTCAAAAACTGTAGATTGACGTGTCCCTGTTCTGAGTAAAATAGCTAGTAATTCCTGATTGCTCAGAGCTCCCACTCCTTCTGTCACCAGCCGTTCTCTTGGCAAGAGTGAATCTTCTTGAAATGAAATACTATACATAAAAATCCTCCTCACTTTATTATTCGTGAGAAGGATCTAAACCAGATAAATTTTATATATTTTTAAATATTTTCAAGAGCAAGACGCAAATCTTCAATCAAATCATCAACATTTTCAAGACCAATTGATAGACGAATTTGATTTTTAGTTACCCCTGCTTCTAAATCTGAGTCAGACAACTGGGCATGAGTTGTAGTTACTGGATGAACGACCAATGATTTTGCATCTGCCACATTTGCTAGGTTTGAAAAAGATTTCCAAGTTGTCAATCACCTTACGTGCTTCTGCTTCTCCACCTTTAACATGGAAGGTAAAGATTGAACCAACACCTTTTGGTAAATATTTTCTGCTAAGGTATGGTAAGGGCTATCAGCTAATTTTGGATAATTAACTTTTTCAACCTTTGGATGGTTCACAAGGAAATCAACGATTTTTTCAGCATTTTGAACATGGCGTTCAACACGTAGAGAAAGTGTTTCAAGGCCTTGCAAGAGCAAGAATGAGTTAAATGGTGAAAGGGCAGCTCCCATATCGCGAAGCAGTTGAACACGAGCAGCAACGATAAAAGCTGCAGCACCAACATCACGAGTATAGCTGATATTGTGGTAGCTTGGATCTTCTTCGACTAATTGAGGGAATTTCCCTGAAGCAGTCCAGTCAAACTTCCCACTATCAACGATAACACCACCGATTGTTGTACCATGACCACCGATAAACTTAGTAGCCGAGTGGACTGCGATATCTACACCGTGAGAAAAGACATTGATGAGATATGGTGTTGCAAAGGTATTGTCTGCAACCAAAGGAATCTGATGTTTATGAGCAATTTCAGCAATTTTTTCGATATCAGGAATGTTGATGACTGGATTTCCCAAGGTTTCAATCAAAACAAGTTTGGTATTGTCTTTAATCGCTGCTTCTACCTCTTCTAGATTATCGATATCAACAAAAGTTGTGGTGATTCCGTAACGAGGAAGGGTTTCTTTCAATAGGTTAAAAGTACCACCGTAGATAGTTGAAGCTGCAACAACATGGTCACCTGCGTGAGCAAGTCCAAGAATAGTATAAGTAAGAGCTGCCATCCCAGATGCTGTGGCAAGAGCACCAACACCACCTTCAAGAGCTGCAATACGCTCTTCAAAGGCTGAAGTTGTTGGGTTAGTAATACGAGTATAGATATTCCCAGCTTTCTGAAGTGCAAAAAGTTCTTCTCCTTCTTGTGTATCTTCAAATACAAAAGATGTTGTTTGGTAAATTGGTACAGCACGAGATTTGGTAGTAGCATCTACAACTTGTCCTGCATGCAATTGTAGGGTTTCAAATTTAAATTCACGAGTCATCATCAGACCTCCAAAGATTTCATTAGGTTCATTGTATCACCTATTTCACTAGGTTACAAATACAACTTTGTTATATCTTGGCATAAGCAATAGCTATGGCTATGCCTGATAGAGAAAAATAGCAATCTTTTATTAGAATTGTAGAACTTTTTTCAGATAGTTAAAAATGTTTGTTTTCACTTCTCCTATCCTTTATACTAGATATAAAGGAGAATACTATGTCAGAAAAATAAACATGAAATAGATACAAACTTTGCTGGTCGTTTAAATATCCTACGTGCTGGTGTTCTTGGAGCTAATGACGGGATTATTTCCATTGCAGGTGTTGTTATAGAGTTTGCCAGTGCAACCAGCAATATCTGGATTATCTTTCTCTCAGGTTTAGCAGCAATCTTAGCAGGTGCCTTCTCAATGGCTGGAGGCGAGTATGTCTCTGTATCTACTCAAAAAGACACTGAGGAAGCCGCTGTAGCGCGTGAACAATTACTTTTGGATAAGGATCTCGAAGCTGCAAAAAATTCCCTCTATGCTGCTTATCTTCAAAATGGTGAGTGTGAAACTTCAGCTCAACTTTTAGTCAATAAAGCTTTTCTAAAAAATCCTCTCAAGGCTCTTTAGTTGAGGAAAAATACGGAATCGAGTACGAAGAATTTACTAATCCTTGGCATGCTGCAGCATCTAGCTTCATCGCTTTTTGTTCTTGGTAGTTTACCACCAATGCTTTCAGTTACAATCTTTCCAAGTGACTACCGAATCCCTGCTACTGTTGTTATTGTAGCAATTTCTCTATTAGTTACCGGCTACACCAGTGCTAAACTTGGAAAAGCACCAACCAAAACAGCTATGATTCGTAACCTTTGTATTGGTCTTTTAACCATGGGGAGTGACCTATCTATTTGGACAATTGTTTAGTATTTAAAAAAGATACCGCGCGGTATCTTTTTTGCTATCAAAATATAAACAGTTAATATAAATTACCAAAACCAACCTTCGTCATCATTGATAGGTTGGGCTTCTTTAATCTTGCGTGGGCCTGTTCCATACATTTCAGCTTCGATATCTTCTTTTGTTGGTAGGATCGAAGCTAGGATAATGTAGATAATAATTCTGAGTCCAAAGTTTGCGATTGTAAAGATTGCAAAAGGAAACGAACTAGGGTTACATCAAGATTCCACTTATCAGATAGGCCTGCAAGAACACCTGATATCATACGATTTCTTCTCATTTTATAAAATTTTGTATTCATGATTTGTACCTCTTTTCGGTTTCTTAATCTTAGTATAGCACTAAGCTAAACTGTCTACATCAGTCCTTAGGCCGATTTAACAAGATGAGCTTTCCACGACAGAGACCACAACGATAACGCTTGGTATCAATTTTTCGCTTTCGTTGATAGGTTTGGTGACAAGTCTGACAAGCATAGACTAAGCTTGGTTTTTGATTGGAACTTGACAAGGGAGGAACAAAGCGGAGACCGTCGACCTCTTTTAAAAGTTGCTTAAAGGCTAAATCCTTATGCTGATAGCCTTTACCTTCGAAATAAAGATGATAATGGCAGAGCTCATGACGAACAATTTTACGAAAGACCTCTAAACCAAGTTCTTGATAAACCTTAGGATTGAAATCCAAATGACCATCCTTAGGGAAAAATCGTCCACCTGTCGACCGTAGACGAGTATTCCACTGAGCTTGGTGTTTGAAAGGTTTTCCAAAATCTTCAATAGAAACCTGTTTAACGTAATCAGTTAGATTCATTTGGAGCTAGGAGCGACAGATTCACTTTTTCACGGTCAGCATCGATTTTTTTAACCCAAACGGTTACCAAATCACCGACAGACACTACCTGACTTGGATGTTTGATAAATTTCTTACTCATGTGAGAGATATGAATAAGACCGTCCTCATGGATACCGATATCAACAAAGGCACCGAAGTCAACGACGTTGCGCACAACTCCCTCAAGCTTTTGGCTAACTTGTAAGTCTTTGATATCCAAGACATCCTGACGAAGGACTGGAGCATCAAAGGAATCACGGAAAATCACGACCTGGTTTGAGAAGGTCAGCGATAATGTCTTTAAGTGTTTTCTTGACCGAGGTCTAACTCTGAGCCATTTCCTGATTGAAACAGATTTGAGTTTTGCTTGCGCTTCTTCGTTTAGAGTCTTTGATATCCAAGCTGTTTGAAGAGTTCCTTGACCGCAGTATAGTTTTCGGGGTGAACTCCTGTATTGTCAAGGATATTGCTACTTTCAGGAATACGGAGGAAGCCAGCAGCTTGCTCAAAGGCCTTAGCACCTAGGCGAGGAACTTTCTTGATTTGGGCGCGTGAAGTGATTTTACCTTCTTCTTCACGGTACTTAACGATATTTTCAGAGATGGTTTTGTTAAGTCCTGCAACATGTGAAAGCAAGGCTGGACTAGCTGTATTGATATTGACACCGACTTGGTTAACAACTGTATCTACCACGAAATCAAGACTTTCAGATAGTTTTTTCTGACTAACATCGTGTTGGTACTGGCCGACACCGATGGATTTAGGGTCAATTTTAACCAATTCAGCAAGTGGGTCTTGCAAACGACGAGCGATAGAAATGGCTGAACGTTTTTCAACGGTTAAGTCTGGAAACTCCTGACGGGCAAGTTCGCTGGCAGAGTATACAAGCTCCACTCTCATTGACAATGACATAGCTAACTTCTGAAAAATCCTTGAGCACTTCGGCGACAAAAGCTTCACTTTCACGACTGGCAGTTCCATTTCCGATAGCGATAATTTCAACACCGTATTGGCCAATCAAATCTGCCAAATCACGCTTAGCTTCCTCAATCTGACGAGCTGAAGCTGGTTTGACTGGATAAAATAACTTGTGTTGTCAACATCTTTACCAGTCGCATCAACTACCGCAAGCTTAGCACCTGTACGAAAGCTGGGTCAAAAACCTAGAACCACGCGCCCTTTAAGAGGTGCTACCAGAAGAAGATTACGGAGGTTTTCTGAGAAGAGTTGAATAGCTCCTTCTTCTGCCTTTTCTGTCAATTCAGTACGAATACGGCGCTCGATAGCCGGCAATACTTTTTTCTTAACAGATTGTTGAATCACTTCATCTATATAAGCATTCTTAACCTTAAAACGAGCAGCAAAAGAAGGCTTGAATACGTTCAACCGCATGCTCAAAACCAATCTTCAAGATGCCTAACTTTTCACCACGATTAAGGGCAAGTGTACGGTAGCCCTGCATGTTAGCAACCGTCTCCGAGAAATCGTAATAAATCTGAAAGACTAGCTTTTCATCAAGACTCTCGTCTTTTGACTTGGGATGTAATCTTAGAATGTCTAAGGACCTCTTGATAAGTCATTGAACGTAAGTTGACATCCTCAGAGAGAGCTTCGACCAAAATATCAACTGCACCTGCCAGCATCTTGTGGAGTCTCGAATCCTTCACAGACAAATGCTTCTGCTTCTTTTTCTAGGTCAGAAATATTTTGTAAGATTAAGCGAGCAAGAGGGAAAAGTCTCGCCTCACGCGCAATCGTTGCCTTGGTGCGACGTTTTTCCTTATAGGGAAGATAGAGCTCTTCAACGTCTCGTGAGTTTTTCAGCAGCTAAGATGGCTTCTTCCAACTCCTTTTGGTCAACTTACCTTGCTCTTTGATTTTTGCTAAAACTGCTTCCTTTACGGTCATTGAGGTTGGTAAGACTTTTATCAAGGTCGATACTAGCTTTAATAGCCACCTCATCCAAACTACCAGTCATGTCTTTCCGATAACGAGCGATAAAGGGAATGGTTGCTCCTTCTGCTGTCAAAGACAAGACAGTATCAATCTGCTTTAAAGTTACACCCAAATCTTGGGAAATTTTTCATATTTTTATCCATGAAACTATTATACCATAAGGAAGAAAGCTTTGTTTTCATTAATTTGTTGCTTTTAATTCAACTTTATAAAGATAAAAGCCATGTTTATTTTTAAAAATTCAACTATTTCTTAGAAATAATAGTATAATAGTGTTAACAATAAGAATCGAGGTATGCCTTATGGCTGTTAAATTTACAAAAACTGATGACTTAGATAAGATGTTCGAAGAATTCGCTAAACTACCAGATTTAAAGCAAAGTAACATTTTCCAGATGACAAAGAAAAAAGAAAAGAAAAGAAAGAAAAGAAAAGAAAAGACAGAAAAGAAAAATAGATGACACTCTTTCAAAGTTTACCTTCTAGTGTGCTACAAGCTGCCGCCATTTTTCTTTCAATTATCATTGAAGCTTTACCCTTTGTCTTAATTGGTAGTATCATCTCTGGTGCCATTGAAGTCTATGTCACACCTGAGAAGGTTTATAAATTTCTCCTAAAAATCGCTTGGGGAGAATCTTTTTGGTAGCTTCATCGGTTTTCTCTTTCCCTCTTGTGAGTGTGGAATAGTTCCGATCATCAATCGCTTTTTAGAAAAGAAGGTTCCTAGCTATACAGCGGTACCTTTTCTAGTAACGGCTCCTATCATCAATCCTATCGTACTTTTTGCGACCTATTCGGCCTTTGGTAATTCAATTCAAAATGGTGTTACTACGTGCTTTGGGCTCTATTCTCGTTGCTACTATATTGGGTATTTTCCTTGGATTTTTCTGGGAGGAACCTATTCAAAAGGAATATAGATTGGCTTGTCATGAGCATGATTTTTCTCACTTGAGTAAAAGTCAAAAAATCCTTCAGGTATTTATCCAAGCTATCGATGAATTCTTTGATATGGGACGTTATTTGGTTTTCGGTTGTCTGTTTGCTAGCATAGTCCAGGTTTATGTACCAACTCGTATTCTGACATCAATTAGTGCAACACCACTACTCGCTATTGTTCTTTTAATGCTCTTATCTTTCTTACTATCGCTTTGTAGTGAGGCAGATGCCTTTATTGGCTCTTCGTTGCTCTCTAGTTTCGGATTTGCGCCAGTTCTTGCCTTTCTGGTTATTGGACCAATGCTTGATGTCAAAAACCTACTCATGATGAAGAATTATCTTAAAACTCGCTTTATTTGGCAGTTCATGACCATTGTGACTCTTGTTGTTCTTGTCTATTCTTATCTAGTCGGGGTGATGATATGATACGATTTCTTATTTTGATTAGTTATTTTTTCTTAACCCTTTATCTACACCTATCTGGTAAGCTCAATCAATATCTAAACCTCCACTACTCTTATCTGGCTTATATAACAATGGTGTTGTCTTTCTTGCTAGCCATTGTTCAGCTTATATTTGCTTCAAGCGTTTGAAAGAACACAGTCACTTACATAAGTTTTCTGCCAAGCTTGCTAGTTTTGTCCTCCTAAGTTTACCTTTGTTAGTTGGATTTGCCTTTCCAACTGTTGCACTAGACTCACAAACTGTATCTGCAAAAGGCTATTATTTCCCTCTGTCAGAAGGAACGGACAAGGCAATCCAAGCAAGCGAAGGTACGAGCAGTCAGTATCTTAAGCCGGATACCAGTCGATTTTATTCACACACAGCTTATGTAGACACTGTCCGTAAGAGTGCTGATAAGTATTTAGCTCAATCTAGTATTGTTATCAAGGATGAAAATTACTTGGAAGTCATGGAAGCTATCTATGATTATCCCAATGAGTTTGAAGGTAAGGAAATCGAGTTCACAGGCTTTGTTTACAACGATCCAAATCATGCCAATAGTCAATTCGTTTTTCGCTTTGGTATCATGCACTGTATCGCTGATTCGGGAGTTTTTGGCCTTTTGACTACAGGAAACACCAATCAGTACGAAAATAACACCTGGGTAAGAGTCAAAGGTAAGATTAACAATCACTATCACAAGGAACTCAACCAAGTCCTTCCAACCCTTGAAGTTCAATCCTTTGTAAAAGTCGATAAACCAGAGAATCCTTATGTTTATAAAGAATTTTTAAAAAAAGTAGCCTGAGTGGGCTACTTTTTCTTGTTTAATAAGTCTTTAACTTCTTGAGCTCCAACCTGATCGCCTGCTTTTTCAAAAAGATCGATAGCTTGCAAAAAATTCTCTTGCGATTTTTCAGGTTTTTCTATAGAATAAATCTCTCCCAATCCTCTATAAGCGCAGGCCTGAGCAATAAAATCATCTGTTTGTAAAGCTTGCTTTAAGGACTGCTCCCATATACATGATCGATTTTTCGATTTCCCTAATCTTAAATCGTAAATAACCTTGCTCATATTTATTGACAGAAGATTTTTGAGTGCATCCTCTGAAAAAGAATCTTTCAATAACTTCTCGCTCTTTTTCTATATAGCTAAGAGCCGTTTGATAGTCATTCATTTCACGATAGACCATGGCTAACTGGTGATAGCCGATATGTTCGTTTTCTTTATCCTGACTTGAAATTGCCACATCTAGATAGTTTTGATAAATCAGCAAAGCTTCTTGATAGTCTTTTTCAAAGAGCTTGATATAACCCATCAAATTGAGAAGGCTATAATCCTTACAAGTTTCTAACAAGAAGGTTTCTGAGACTAATTTCTTGGCCTCATCAATCTTCCCTTCAAACAATAATTCCCAGGCTTGATTCATGCTTATTCTCCTCTAGCTTATGTTGTATAGAAATCAATCGACAAATCACTATCAGACTCGTATTTTTTCCAGGCTATACTAAAGCCATAATAGTCTTCAAATTCTGGATGCCAGTCATAATAAAGTGGGACACGGCTAAATTTTCTTGCAACTACTTCATCTTCAAATTCTGGGGACTCTCCTGCAGTAATTCCAAATTGTAGGCCATTCAGTTCCCGAGTATTTCCCCAAACATTTTCGTCTGATAGAACATCGATCCATCTCGAGGCATCAATATCAAAATCAGCACATAATTCAAGTTCTAACAATTTTCTGTAGTTTACCTTGGCAGGCTTTATATAAAAGGCTCCATCAACCTGATACTTTTTATCTTGTACTTGAATTTGTGTGATTTTCATCGGAATTGGAACTCTATTTAACTCCAACCAAAAAAATAGCCTAGAGGAGTTTTTGATTGCATAGTAAATTTGTTTAGACTTTTTATTTTTACTTTTTCTCGAGCAAGCATTTAGAATTATTCCATGCTCAAGTATATTTTTACAAACTATTTTTGAAGTCTCAGGATCGAAAAATAGAATACCTACGGATAACCCTTTTTAACTTTTCAACGGGAAAAGTGATATCCTTTGGTAGGGCATGATACTTCTGGACAACTAAAGCAGTTTTTTCAGTATTTTCCTTCCCGGTTGGAACAATCACACCATGCCCGACATGAATAGTTGGGTCGTCACAGATATAAGTATAACCATTTCCACCTTCTTGAAACTCAACGACAACGATATTTAACTCCTGATCAGGATCGAAAAGTGGTTCAGCTTTTGCACTGGTCTGGCGCTCATAAAAAGTGAAACAATCTTTATTATCCTCTTCACCAAAGACCATAAAACTACCACAATTTGGGCATTTCCACATATAGAAGGAAGCCTCCGAAATGTCTTCATAGGAAATTCTATCATGTTCATCAGTATTGTTAAAAATATCCTCAAGCAACTCATCCGAATAAACCGAATAAGCATTTGGATCAGGAGCTTGGTGGTCATTCATTGCTTGACCACATCTACATGTCCATTTTCCCATATCTAACCTCAGTCACAACTTAATTCTTCAAGGAAAAATTGATTAAGAGCTTCCCAGTCTTTCTTCTCCTCGGTAACACTTTGGATGTAATCATCTAGTTCTTGGATATTTTTGGTGATGTAGTCCTGGATGGGCTTAATGGGCTCAATTTCCATACCTTCAGGTCCATTTATCTTGATATCAGTAATCTAGACACATGCGCTTTCATTTCATCAGGAAGCAATTCTTTCAATAAATCATCAAACAAAATCGGTGGAACAGAATGATATTTTTCTATCCAACGACAAGCTAAAATGGGACGCAGAGCATAGAAGTACTTTTTAGGTTTGACCTTGTCTCCTGAAAGATACTTATTCATTTGAGTTCTAGCAGTATTCAAGTAATGGTGGAGCATCTTTTTCTCGGAAAAATACTGACTAACAAGCGGACGGATACGGTCAATAAAAGCCTTCGTCTTGCTGGTAAACGATTGGCGACTGTAACCACTCAAAGAGGGTTGGATTTGACTTATAAAAGCAACTTTAAAAGCCTTGTCCAAATCCCAACCACTCACATCCCATGTATCGTCAATTGGTAGTTCGATGACATCTCGATGATCGTTCAAGCTTAGATAAAAATCTTGCTTGTGCTTGTATACGAAAACGCACATCAAAATCACTATCCGGAGACTCAAAGTCCCCAAGCGCGACTACCAGACTCAATTGCCCACAAAAACAGTAACATCATAATCACGCTCAATTTCTGCTAGTTTTTTTCAGGTACCAGAATATTCATTTCTTCTTGTGTTTGCATGGTGGTTCTCTTTCTTATTAATTTCTTATACCCCATTTTTATCAGAATCCTAGGACATTATCAAAAAATTATTATAGTATCTACAGAAAAAGCTCACGATAGGCTTTCTCTTATCTGACAATATCTTTATACATATCTGGTCTTCTATCTCTAAACAGACCCCAGTTTAAGCGTTCACTTGCTCCCTTGTCGAGGTCATATGTAGTTAACAAGATCGCTTCGCCTTGTCGTTCTGCTTGAGTCAAGATAGCTCCTGTTTCATCGGTCATAAAGGATGAACCGTAGAAATTCAGACTTGAACTTTGGCCTCCGTTTTCCTCGCAAGGTTGAACTTCTTCCAAGCCATAACGATTGGCTGCAATAACTGGGACAATATTTGCTGCTGCGTGTCCTTGCATGGTACGTTGCCAATGACCACAACTATCTGTATCCAAAATAGGCTCTGAACCAATGGCTGTTGGATAAAAGAGCAATTCCGCTCCATTTAAGGCAAGACAACGGGCTGTTTCAGGGAACCACTGATCCCAGCAGATCCCAATGCCAATCTTGGCATAGCGAGTATCCCAAACTTTGAAGCCTGTGTTTCCAGGAGTAAAGAAGAATTTTTCTTGATAATAATGGTCATCTGGTATGTGTGTCTTGCGGTAAACTCCTAATACTTCCCCATCAGCATCAATGACAGCTATCGAATTGTATAAGACATTACCATCTTTTTCATAGAAACTAATCGGTAAAACCACTTTTAACTCCTTGGCAATCACTTTAAAATGCTGAATAGCTGTATTTTCTGTCACCGACTGGGCATACTGGTAGTAGTCATATTGACGTTCCTGACAGAAATAGGGACGTTCAAATAATTCTGGTAAAAGAATGATCTGGGCTCCTTGCTCAGCAGCTTGACGGACTAAACGTTCAGCTGTTTGGATATTTGTTTCCACATCCTTAGCGCATTGCATCTGAATAGCTGCAACCGTTACATTTCTCATCTTTTTCTCCTATTCTGGAATTTGTTGGGTAATGCAGTGGATATTTCCACCACCTAAAAGAATATCTCTAGCTGGGATTCCTACGACTTCACGGTCTGGGAAACACTGGCTCAGAATATCAAAGGCCACTTGATCGTTTACATCCTGAAATTGTGGCACCAAAACAGATTTATTGGCGATATAAAAATTCACATAGGAAGCTGCTAGTCTTTCACCTGCATAACGCTCCTCTTCGCCTTCTTCATAAGTATAGCCCGACAAATCCTCCTCTGTAACCACTTGATGAATGGCTGGGATTGGAAGTTTATGAATAGTGAAACTCTTGCCTTTTGCATCAGTTTCCTTCTCTAAAAGTGCTAAATCAGCTGCAGACATGGCATACTGGGGATCGTCTTGGTCATCCGTCCACGCTAAAACAAGCTCTGCAGGACCAACAAAGGCAGCAACATTATCAACGTGTTCATTGGTTTCATCTTGATAAATACCATAAGGAAGCCAAATAACTTTTTCAGCTCCAAGGCTCTCTAATAAGGTATTCTCGATTTCCTCTTTAGTCAGGTGAGGATTGCGACCAGGACTAAGCAAGCAACTTTCAGTCACGAGAATGGTTCCTTGACCATCGCTATGTATCGCTCCGCCTTCTAGGACAAAAGGTTTGGCATCGTAAACAGGCATTTCCAAGGTCTCAGCAAAACGACTGGCTACTTGGTCATCATCTTCATAGTCTTGGTAGAGACCATCAACAGCACCACCCCAAGCATTGAAAGACCAATCGATTGCCAACTTTTCCCTTTTATCATTAAGAAGAATCGTCGGACCTGTATCACGAGCCCAGGCATCATTTGTCAGAATATCTAGATAAACAACCTTGTCTCCAAGATAGGTTTGCGCTTCAGATAGATAGTCCTCCTCCACCAAAAGGTAGACTGTTTCCCCCCTGAGCAATAGTTTTGATGATTTGGCTAAAAGCTGTTTTTGCAGCCTTACCTTGAAATGGCCAAGACCCTGGTCGAGTAGGCCATATCATGAGAGTACCGTGGTGTGGTTCGTACTCGGCAGGCATACGATAACCTAATTTCTTTGGACTGTCCATCATGATAATCTCTCCTTAAAGTCTTGGTAACCAAAGGCCTTGACTAGACTGCACTCACCCTCTTTATCCATCACATACAAACTTGGCAGTCCAATCCCGTTAAAGGTATTATTCTTAACAAAGGAGTAGATTGCCATATCTTCAAAATAAAGTCTATCTCCAATCTCAACTGGATTTTCAAAACTATAGTCACCTATGATATCACCCGTTAGGCAGGTATTGGAAGAAAGTCTATAAGTATAGGCTTTTTCTTTCGCTTCAAAGCCATCTCTCAATGGGGGACGATAGGGCATCTCAAGGACATCTGGCATATGACAACTTGCTGAAGCATCTAAGACTAAAGTCTCAATCCCATTTTCAACGATGTCTAAGACTTCAGTAGCTAAATAACCAGCATTGAGTGCAATCGCTTCTCCTGGTTCGATATAGACGTCAAGGTTATAGGTTTCACGAATACGTTTAATCTCAGAAATCAGCAAGTCCACATCATAGTCGGCTCTCGTAATGTGGTGTCCGCCTCCCATATTGAGCCATTTGACCTCATGCAAATAGGCTCCAAACTGCTCTTCTACTGCTTTCAAAGTCGTTTGTAAATCATCTGCCCCTTGCTCACAAAGAGTATGAAAATGAAGGCCGTCCACCAAGTCCAGCAAATCACTCGGTATCTTGTCTGATGTCACTCCAAAACGGGATCCAGGAGCACAAGGGTCATAGAGCGCGTGATCTCCTTGTGTTGAACATTGAGGATTGATGCGTAGACCTACACTAATACCAGCTTCACGACAAGGTTGACCATATTTTCGTAATTGTCTCTCAGAGTTAAAAACAATATGATCAGATATTTGAAGCAACTCTTCCATGTCAGCTTCCTTGAAAGCAGGCGCAAAGACATGGACTTCTCCCGGGAACTCTTCTCTAGCTAGCTTAGCTTCATAGAGACCACTAGCTGTCGTACCAGACAGATACTGACTAATCAAAGGATAGGTTTTATAGAGGGAATAGGCCTTTTGAGCTAGCAACACCTTACAGCCTGCCTTTTCTTGAACCTCTTGTAGAATGCGGCAATTCTCCTCTAATTTTCCTAAGTCAATGATATAAGAAGGTGTTGGTACTTGTTCTAACTTCATTAGTCCACCATTTGTGGATTTTCAACCACAACCCATGGCAAACCGTATTTATTCAAGGCTTCCATGAATGGATCTGGATCCAACTCTTCAAGGTTATGAACTCCTGGTTGTTTCCAAGTACCATCCATCACTAATTTTGTTCCAATCATGGCAGGAACACCTGTTGTGTAAGAAATTGCCTGTGAACCAACTTCTGCGTAGCATTCCTGGTGGTCGCAAACATTGTAGATGTAGATAGTCTTCTCAACGCCATCTTTGACACCTGTAAAGATACAGCCGATATTGGTTTTACCAACAGTGCGTGGGCCAAGGCTTGCAGGATCTGGAAGCAAGGCTTTCAAGAATTGAATTGGAACGATTTCTTGTCCATTGAAGTTAATAGTATCTGTACGGAGGAGTCCAACATTTTCAAGACATTTCATGTGCGTCAAGTAAGATTGACCAAAGGTCATAAAGAAGCGAATGCGTTTAACTCCTGGAATATTCTTTGCTAATGATTCAATTTCTTCATGGTGAAGGAGATACATGTCTTTTTGCCCAACTTGAGGGAAATCATACTCACGTTTGATAGACATAGCTTCGACTTCTACCCATTTTCCATCTTCCCAGTAAGAACCTGGTGCAGAAACCTCACGTAGATTGATTTCTGGGTTAAAGTTTGTCGCAAATGGATAACCATGGTCACCACCATTACAGTCCAAAATGTCGATATAATGGATTTCATCAAAATAATGTTTGAGTGCATATGCTGAAAAGACGCTGGTCACACCTGGGTCGAAACCAGATCCAAGCAGAGCGGTTAATCCAGCTTCCTTGAATTTTTCTTGGTAAGCCCACTGCCATGAGTAGTCAAAGTAGGCAGTAAAACCAAGTTCCTTACAACGTTTCTCATAGATGGCACGCCACTCAGGATCTTCTGTATCCTCTGCCTCGTAGTTAGCTGTGTCAATATAGTGCACACCTGTTGCCAAACAAGCATCCATAATAGTCAAATCTTGGTATGGTAGAGCTACGTTCAAAACAGCTTCTGGTTTGTAGCTTTCAATCAAGGCAATCACTTCTTCTACCTTGTCAGCATCAAGAGCAGCTGTCTCAATCTTAGTATTTGTTTTACCTTCTAATTTAGCCTTCAAGTCATCACATTTTGACTTGGTACGGCTTGCAATCATAATCTCTTTAAAAGTTTCGCTGTCTTGACAAATCTTTGAAATAGCAACCTGGGCAACGCCCCCACATCCGATAACTAATAAACGACTCATTTTCTTCCTTCCTCTTCTTCTAAAATGTCTTCTACATACTTGGGCAGCATAAAGGCTCCTACATGTAAGTTTGCAGTGTAGTATTCTGTGAAAAGCTGGCGTTTTTTCCAACCTTCCTTGTCAAAATCTTTGACAGGGTGGTATTTTTTCGATGCAAACCCAAATAACCAATAGCCTGCAGGACTGGTAGGGATATGTGCCTGATAAACTCGACTGATTGGAAAGGCTTGATTAACCTTGCGGTGCATGCTTCGACAAGCTGACTCATCTTCGTCAAAGAAGGGACTACCATGCTGATAGATCATGATTCCGTCCTCTTTAAGAGCCCTATAACTATTGCCGTAAAATTCCTTGGTAAAGAGCCCTTCCGTATGACCAAAGGGATCAGTCGCATCGTTAATGATAATGTCGTAATCATTTTCACAGTTTCGTAAAAAGCGAAGTCCATTTTGGTAGTAGATGGTAACACGAGGATCATCAAGACCAGCAGCAAAATCTGGAAAATATTCTCGACAAACCTCAACCAGCATCTCATCTGGTTCTACAATATCGATTTGTTCCAATTCTGGATAGAGAGTTAATACCTGGGCAACACCACCGTCACCACCCCCAATAACCAAGACTTTCTTAGGATTAGGGTGCACAGCCATAGGCACGTGAACAGTCATTTCATTGTAGACAAAATCATCTGCATCTGAGAACAAGACGTGCCCATTTAAAATCAAAATCTTTCCAAAAGCTGGAGTTTCTAATACTTCTATATCCTGCCATTCACTTTTTCCAGCGTAGAGTTGTTTGGCAGTTCTCAATGATAATTTCACATCCGGAGTATGAACTTCAGAAAACCATAAATCCATTTACTTCTCCTTTCTCTCAATGACATTAATGTGGTTGACCTCTGGATCTTCCGTTCCTTGGAGAGAACAACCACGTTCTTTGGCAAATTGAATATAATCGACAAGACCTTGTGTAATGCGTTCACCAGGTGCTAGGATAGGAATACCTGGAGGGTAACACATGACAAATTCCCCGCAGACTTGCCCAACGGACTCGTCCAGGGTTAAACTTCTTCTCTCTGAATAGAAGGCTTCCTGAGGAGACAGCACTAACTCAGGTTGGATATATTCTCCAGCAATCAAGTCCTTCCCATCTCTTGAGTAGAGTCTCTTGATGTCAGCCAGAGCACCAACCAAGCGTTCAATATCTTGGATACGGTCCCCAATCGAAATGTAGGCCAAGATATTGCCAATATCACCAAACTCAATCTGAATGTCATATTCATCCCGTAAGAGGTCATAAACTTCAATACCTGTTAAACCAATTCCCTGAGTGTAGACTGACAGCTTGGTAACGTCAAAATCACAAACGGTCACGCCATCTACTAACTCTTTTGAGTAGGCATAGTAGCCACCGATGGCATTGATTTCACGACGAGCATACTCAGATAGCTCAATGACCTTCTCAAATGACTCTTTACCACGAAGGGCCAGATTGCGGCGTGAAATATCCAAACTAGACATTAACAAATAGGATGCTGATGTTGATTGGGTCAGGTTAATGATTTGACGCACGTACTCAGGATTCATCTGATCCCCAACTAAAAGAAGTGAACTTTGTGTCAAGCTACCACCAGACTTATGCATAGATACGGCTGACATATCTGCTCCTGCATCCATAGCAGATAGAGGAAGTTTATCTGTAAAGTGGAGATGAGCACCGTGTGCCTCGTCTACTAAGACTTTCATTCCTGCAGCGTGGGCCATCTCTGTTAGCCCCTTAAGATCTGAACAAATACCATAGTAGGTTGGATTGTTAATTAGGACGGCCTTAGCATCGGGATGTTCCTGAATAGCTTGTGCTACACGCTCATTTTCAAGCCCCAAAGCAATACCGATTTTTGGATCCACACTCATCTCGATATAGATGGGAATAGCACCACATAAAACTAGAGCGTTGATGGCTGATTTATGGACATTTCGAGGAAGGATAATTTTATCTCCCGCTTTACAGGTGGAGAGAATCATAGTTTGAACAGATGATGTTGTGCCACCAATCATTAAAAAGGCATGAGCAGCACCAAAAGCCTCTGCTGCTAACTCCTCTGCTTCTCGGATAATCGAGATAGGATGTCCTAGGTTGTCCAAGGGCTTCATAGAGTTGACATCTATGCCTACACATTTTTCCCCTAAAAGTTCAACCAACTCTGGGTTTCCACGGCCACGCTTGTGACCAGGTACGTCAAACGGTACAATTCTTTTCTTTCGTAACTTGACCAATCCTTCATAGATGGGAGCTTGGTTTTGATTTAACATTATAAAGACATACTCCTTTATCATATTTTTTTACACCTTGACAATGCAAGCCTCTAAAGGATACTTATGAAAAAAGAGCAGGTTGGCACCTGCTCTACAATCTACTGACGTGTTTATGTTTGTTTCTTTTGAGTATGTCTGTTCCTGATGTTTCCTAACTCTCTAGTAGCAAATATTACGTACTTTATTGATCGTTTCACAAGATGACGTGTGCTTTCACCACACTAACAAATCTATACGAATTAGGACAAATGTCCTAACATCAACTTATAAAAGTAGGCTTTTAACCCTATCAATAATGTGGCTTTTCAACCACGCTTCGGCATTCAACCCTGCCTGTCCGTAGGCATTTTTTACTCAGGTTTATATTTTACTAGAAAACATCATCTCATTTTCTAAAGCTTCATTACTATATCATGTTTTTCAGATACTTGTAAAGTATTTTTTTGTAAAAATTAAATTTCGTTCGTAAAATATCATAATTTCTGTAAAATATTAAGCTTCATGTAAGATTGAAAGCGAATAGAAAAAGAACGAATAAAGTTACTCGTTCTTTTTATTAGTTATTTAATCTTATGCTTGTTCATTTTTCTTGGAAAATATCTGTAAGAATTTGTCGCAATTCTTGAGCTTCTTTTTCGGAAGTTGGCCTTCTTGTTCAGCTACAGCATACAACTCTGGATACTCGAGCGAGATTCTCTTAACAGTACGTGTAATGGCATGTTTTCTAACAAAAATGGAATTCGTTTAATCATATCTTGAGAATTAAAAGCTGATAATTTTATCGGCAGTTTCCTTATCGGTCAGCTTAGAAAAGTTAGTCCCTTTTTAATCATTTCTTGTTCTTTTTCTGTAAAAATCTTTAATATCCATTGTGTCTCCTTATGACTATTTTATTTACTACTATTATACTATTTTTTTAATTGGTCGAATGAAAAATCTCTATAAATCACTTCTTTGCCAAGAACGGAATCTGTTGTAACAGGTAGTTTTTGCAGCAAATCTTGGATATCAATATTAGTGGGAAGAGGATTAAATTCTCCCAGACTATTTTCTTGAAGATGTGCTGCAAAGATAAACTCCCCCTTTTCCCAATCCATAGCACAATCATTGATAACATCTACTGGCGACAGGTCCAGCAGTTCTTGCTCTTGCGCTATAAACGTTTCGTAGATCAACTCAAAAATAGCTTCCTTATCAATTTTTACAACTCTTAATGTATGTTCATCCATGCTTGCTGTCCTCTAATCATATCAATTTAGCTATCATTCGATTGGTAACTTCTTATCCCACTCTTTAGGCAAATCATCCTTTTAGAGTTGGACCCATTTATCATTGTCCATAATAAATGGTTTAGCTAGACCTTCACCTGTATAGTTTTCATATTTTGTATCTAGATATTTGTAACAATCTTCCTTGGTTGCAAATTTGATAGCTTGATAAGGCTCCTCAAAGGTTATCTTTTCGACAAAGAGATAACCGTCCTCGCTAGGCACAAGTATGCCGACATGACCGATAAAGAGGGATTGACCATCCAAGTCATCATGAACTACAACAGATAGCATTCTTGCATTTTCATTAAACTTGAATTGAGAAAAGAACTGTTCCATCTTTGCAGCATGTACCTTGACATCAGTTGTTGCTTCAGTTTTAACTCTTGAGAATAAAATATCAAAAGCATCCTTGTCTTCTGCACCAAAGACTTTTCCCTTATCAATAGCATCATTATCGACAAACAAGAGGGAATCATCTTTCTCTAACTTAGGAATTTCGATTGAATTTTTCAATAAACAATAACTGTTAATCCGACAGTTGGTACCTACAAAATCACCTTTTTTCGGTGTCCAAAGATTGCTAATCTTTTCTACGTCATACTCGGTTTTGGTGAATGTAGAAAAATCTCCAGTTAAGCCTACTGAACCAACAGTATTGTTATAATCATTGACAAGATTGAAAAATGCATCCACACTGTCTTTATCCAAATGCGCAGCCAAGGCTTTTCTGACTTCTTCTTCACTGGGCTTACTGTTCATATTGCTATAAGTAGCTTTCCAGGAAACCTGATTTGATTGTGATTGACTGACTGAGTTTTTCCGTAGTAGCTTCGCTTTTCTTTTGTGCTTGACTACAAGCCACGAAGGTAAAAAGAAGTGTTGAGCAAAGACCAAGAGTTGCTAATTTTTTTAAATTTCATAGGCTTTCCTTTGTTTAAAAATTGTTGTTAAGTGTGAAAAATCATTATTCTTTCGGCTGTGAATATACTTGAATATGCTGCCCTAGTACCTTAATTTCCACTGGTAGATTATCAGATTTATCTCCATCAACATCCGTTTCCAACTCAACATCTGAAGAGATTTTTATATGACGAGCTTTTATATAATCGATGTGATCATTTTTCTACGACGTCCCTTTTTAATAAGTCAGGGATAACTGACAATTTAGTAAGAATTGATGCATCCTTAAGAATCAGAACGTTTGCATATCCGTCCTTATCTTCATCAAAAATCTTCTTATCAGCAAAATAATTGGTTAGGAGAACTAAAACGTGACTTGCTTCTCCAATATAGTTTCCATTTTCTGTTTCAACTTGAATGTTAAATGCTTGATCTGTCACGACAGACTTCATGGTATTAATCGCATAGGCTAGCATACCAAATTTTGTTTTATCCTCTATCCCAACGTTATGGATGGCTTCTGGTAGTGAACCAATACTAAAGATATAACCAAAATAATTTCCATTTGATTTTCCGATATCAATCTTATTCGTAGAATTAAAATCAAGCTCGTCAATGGCACCATCAATATCTTGATTGATTTCTAATAGTTTGGTGATAAGATTTCCAGTTCCTCCTGGGATAATCGCAAGTTTAGGAATGTAGTCTTTTTCCGCGATACCTGAGATTACTTCATTGACTGTTCCATCTCCACCGAATACGAGAACTGCCTCATAATGCTCCCTGGAAGCTTCTGTGGCGAAGTTGGTTGCGTCTTGCGCTTTTTGTGTAATTCTGGTATCGACTTGCTCGAAGTATTTTTTAGCCTTATTTTCTAACTTTTCCTTATAATCTAAAGCCTTTTCTCCACCAGAGGTTGGATTGATAATCAACATTATTTTTGCATTCATTTTCTCCTCAATATCTATTTGCATCTTTAGGCTATCAATATATCTTTTTTTGATACACTTTATTATATAATGAAATTTCTAAAAACAAAAATTGAAAGTAGTAAACTAAAATAGATACAATCCTGAACTGTCTAAGAATTATTCTTTCAAAATTGGAAAAAAATAAATTTTGAAAGAAATTCTATCAAGTTAAAAACTGAAGAAATCATCTCATTCACTCTTTCTTCATATACGACTTTTTATTTTACTTTAAAACAAAACCTATGCTTTTATTATTTTTTTAGCTACAAATGTTGTAAAAAAACTAATATCTTTATAGGGTTTTAAATCACATACTACAAGTTCAATCTTTGTCATTTCTTCTAACCAGTTTTCTTTGCTCTTAAATTCATTTGGTTGTAGACTGTAAAATGTTCGAATCCCCAAATAGTTTTCTAATTTAAGACCAGACAAAGCTAATAATTCCTCTATCGTATAAGTAGAACCACTTGCAAAAGATGGACTCTCAAAATTTTCACCATTGAGTAAGCTAAATGCTTGGTTGATGTCATTAGCAAAAACAACACTTTGTAAAACTTTTCCAACGTGATTATGCTTGATAATTGAAATCAAGCCATCATCTTTTAAAATTCTTTTGAACTCCAGAAGATAGTCTTTTCGGTCATTAGGATCTATATATTCTAAAACATTATGGCAAAGGACAAGATCGAAAAGATTTATCCGTAAAACGAGCGAGTTGGTCAATACTTCCCCACAATTTTTCATAGGATGTGGAAGAGTTGGCATAGAGCATTTCTCATTAGGTTCAACAGAGTAACTTGATTCTTGCGAGAGAGAAATTCACTGACCAAACCAAATCCAGATCCAAAATCAAGAATTTTCTTACCTTCCAGATGAGCAAGTTGGGCAAAGGTTATTTCATATTGAATCTTTCCCCAAGGTTGTTTTAACATATTTCTATAATGTTCAAGATCAGATTTTTACTTGTCATGTCTTACCTCATTAAAACTGATATTTTTCTTTACAATCATTTCTTTTAATAATTTACAGTAAACTGCCGAATTTTCAGTGATCTTTGCGACAGTGGTCATATCCTTGCCAAATGTGAAATGTGGCATGAGGATACTTTTTGGAAGAACTTTTTAGCATCCTATCAAGTCGAATTCTTTTGAACCATAAAAGAAAACACAGCTTTTTGTTCTCTCTGGCGTAAGATTAGGCAAAAGCCACAAATGCACAATCACGGGAAATATGTCTGATACTTTCTTCATCCATAGCAATGAAAGAATCCGCCATCATCTCTCCTTTTTCTCCATAAAGTGCAACCATCTTACGAACAGCAAGATCTCTATTTCTCAGAGCTTTTCTATGCTTTTATTAATAATAAATACCTAGTAAAGACATCAAGCAAAGGCGCATTTGTCCATAAACTAACTCCTTCAAAAACAAGTTTCTCAAACCTGATATCCTTGTAATTCAATAATTGCAGTAACACAACTCCACCCAAGGACGCTCAAAGGGCTAAACGCAAGTCTTTTATATGATGATCATTAGATAATCATAGATCAGCTAGCTTTCCCTAAGAGCTGACTCGTAAGTATCCGAAGCTGATTGCCCATGCGCAGACAAATCCGGAATAATATATCTAAACTCTTGCCCCATCTGATGCGCAATGAGGGACTTCATCCCTTGAGCAGATGATAACATCAGGTGGATTAACAATATCGTATCTTTCTGATTAGAATTAAGATCGAGAATATTCATTTTTCCGGCTCCAGATTTCTTTCCATTTTAGCCCTTATCCTTAAAGAACTTATCCCATCCATTTATGATTTATTCAGATAAATGCAACAATTATAATACCTTCACTTGAACCCCTTGCATGTCGAACGTTTCTTTGACATGTTCCAAAAATTACTACTTATGATAGTCGCTTGCTTCAGATTTGGAAACTGTTGCAGTTCTTTAAGACTAACTTCATTCAGATCAAAGGTCTCATCTTCGCCATCCCACTGAGGAATCAGATTCATATAAATTTCATTTCCTCCATCCATATAGATTTCTTGGACTTGTTCAGCATATTTCTTAGGTATAGGAAGATTTATCATATAATCAAGTGCTGGCTGAATAATCTCCATACTTTCTGTATCGATTTCCTCTTCACTAAATTCATCCGCAAAATCATAGATGTCAAAGTAGGGTTTCAGTACTCGTAAATCGTACATCAAAACTTGGATAATAGTTAGTTTAAAATTTATATTGTCAAAGTGTAGCAGTTCTTCGTCAGTTTCTTTTAACTTGTAGCTTTCCCGTTCATGTTTGACCTCTGGGAAGTAGGAAATTGATAGTGTATCTGTAATGGTCTCTGGAATTCCATTAAAATTAGTTCCGTAAGGAGTCCATAAAATCAAGTTAAAATCCCCTACTCTCTGTCTATCAGAAATAAAAATAAGGGCTTTTTCCATTACAAGTTATCAGGGTCTTGCAAGGATTGAGAGGTAATTCTTCCTCGTCCCACATGGGTTTGACCTTCTCTCAAAAATATAAACAAAAGCTCAGTAATTAAATGCTCCTCATCAATGTAGGTCTTACATTTTTAAATGATTATTAATTGAGAACGAATGTTCAAATACAATTCCAGCTTTGTCATAAATGTATTTGATAAACTTATTTTCTTTTTGACAACCCGGTCAGGCTTCCCCAATACAACTTCAATATCTTTCAAGGACAAAGGAAAAAGCTAAGATAGTTCCGTTAATTATCATTGAATTGTTTTGAAGATCGATTTCAAGTTTTTGTGTGTTTTTCTTAAAAAATCAAACATATTACTACCTTTTCTTAAGTTTCTTCAAGATACATTTTGACTGCTAGGTATTCCTGCTCTTTAGCATAGACAAATACTTCTGAATTTCTAATGTAGTCAAAAATATTTTCCTCTAAATCTTCATCCCAGGTTGATTCACTAAAGATTTGATTGTCTTGACTTGCTTCATAGAAAATATCAAGGTGAACTTGATAAAACTCTTCATCTTCATTTGGGGCTTGCCTTACTAATGATAGTTGAAACAAGGGCTTATCAGATATACTTGTAAATGTCCCTGTTTCAAACAAAAATCATCTCATCATCAATAGGCTCACGACACAAGTCTTCAAAGATTGCTATCATATCCTCTAAGGGCATCTTATCGGTGATTCTTTCTTAAAAAATTCAAGTGATTGCTTCATGCTTCTCTCTTTCTAATTGGAGTTTCGTTCTTAGAAAAATCCTTTTAAAAAATAGAATCCCTACACCCTTTATTATACTACATTAACAGAAAAAAGACTGAACCAGATGGCATTCACGGATCTATACTATTGTAATCGGTCAATTCCCTAAAATGATTACCTAGTCCATTTTATTGTATACAGATGAGGTGTTATTTGAGCATGCCCTTTTATAACTCAATTAGTATTAAAAAAATAAGGTAGAAACTTCAGGATGTCTACTGTCTTGTAGCATTTTTAACCTTGATAAGTTTAACAAATCGTAGAAAATAGTTAAAAAGTCTTTAAAATTAAAAAACGTATAATATCAAGACTTCAATGAACTGATACGATACGTTTTATAATGGGCAGATTTACTTAATTTTTATCTTCAATTTTGATTTTGCTCACTCAGATCCTTCTTCTGTCTTTTGAATATAGACTATCGATACCAACGAAAGAAAAATAACTCCAAGTCCGATAATCAAAAAGGAAGCTAAGTGCACACTTGGTAAAAATGTCATCACACCTTTCGCAATCGGCATAAAGAGAATTGACAGTGTAAAAATGGTACTCAATACCCTCCCCAGATATTCTCCGTCAACCTTGGTCTGTACCTGTGTAAAAAAGTGAATATTAAAAATTGTCATAAAGAGTTCACAAACTAGATTTCCTGAAAAAGTGAGAAAATTAGGTAGTGGCAATCCCATCATGAAAACTCCTACTCCTGTGAGGATCAATAAGAACAAAAGTGTATTCATACTTGATTTAAATTTATTTGCAATCAATGCTCCGATGATTGAGCCAATTGCACCCATGGTTAAGATAGTTGCATAGGCTCCGTCTACCCCATAAAGTTTATTTGAGAAAGGGAGCAAAAACTCAAAAGCTGCAAAAAAGAAATTCACACTGGAAGCCACTAACAAGAGAAAGAAAATCTCTTTTTGATGCCAGATATAGTGCAAGCCATCTTTGATATCCGCAAAAATATCTTTCCCTATAAAACTCTTCTGCTCTTGAACCTTTGGTTCTTCTTTGGGAAGTAAAAGCCACTAGGGCAAAAAGCGATGAAAAAAAGGTCAAAGCATCTAATAAGAGCGTCAGATGGAGACTTGCAAATTGTAAAACTAGGAAAGAAAGCACCGGAGAACTGACTCCTACAACCTGTAAAACTAACTCCAAGCGAGAGTTATAGGTCACTATCTCGTACTTTGCTACAACTTCCGTTATGATAGCTTTATTGGCAGTTCGAGAAAATGCAAAGGCAATCGCTTGAACAATATTAGCAAAGATCAAAGCTCCAATCATCCAGCTATCGTTCCTTATAAAAGAAATAGCCAGACAAAGAATTCCACAAACCAAGTCGGTCGTCATCAAAATCTTGCGACGGGAAAAACGATCTGAAATCACTCCACCAAAAGGATTGACTAGAATTGATGTAACGAGTTCGGATATCTGATAAATCCCTAGAACGGTTTGCCCAATCGTTCCCATCGATGCCAACCAAACACTATTTCCATAATCATAGAGCATATTTCCTAGTTTGTTAATAGCTCCGCGACTAATCAACTGTACTGCGTATCGATTCATAAAAACTCCTCTCAAATTTTGAAACTATTGTATCAAAACTTGAAGGAGTTTCTCATTTTCCTTATTTGGGAAATTAATTTTTTTACAAATTTATCGTAATGTTCCTGATAGTAGCTACTTGCTCCGGAAGACCTAGCACATCAAAAATATGCATGGCTTCCTGCATTTGTTTACAACCTTCTTCTTTTTGCCCCTTCTGATAAAGAGCAAATCCCTTTAGAAAGTGGAAAACATTACGCTCATAGAGTTTGATGCTCTTACCTATGATCTTCTCTATATAAGCTTCAAAGTAGCTGGCATTTTCAAAAGCAAGATGTTCTAAACAATGCTGGTAACAATTAAGAGCTAAAATCAAGACCAGTTTTCGACGGCGTCCAATTTCTTTGTAGAAATCCTCCCTCTCCATCACTTCTCTACCAAGTCGAACAACATAGTCCACACCATAAAAGCTATAGAGATTGCCAAAGAGGATCAACTCATACATGGTCCATTCATCTGTTTGAAAAAGATAATCTGCCACCTTATCCAGATCGCCTTGCTTCATAGTGAAGCTAGCAGATCTTTGACAAATCAGACCTTGTAACAAAATCCAGTTCAGCTCAAAATAGAGGGGATTTGTTGAACTCTTAGCTTTTTCAAATTGTTCTTCTTGAAGCTTTTGAAAACCTGAAATATCATTTGAGTAGTAAAGCGGAATAATCTGAGCCATCAAGCCGACATGCTCATGATGTTGAAAATTTCTAGTCTTATCCATAAAATTCTCAATCGTCACGTGAATATTATCTAATATTTCAAAGAAACGAGATGCAGCCAGATCCGACTCCCCCAATTCAAATCGGGATAATTGGGAGGTCGAACAGGCCTCTCCTGCAGCTTCTTTTAGAGAGTAATTTTTACTGATTCGAAATTCACGAAAAACTTTTCCAAGATTTTCCATCTTACACCTGCTCCGACAATTCTTCCCACTCCAACATAGCTTCTTCCTGACGATGGCTAATCTTATCCAGTTCTGCTTGTAATTGCATGAGTTCATCTGCATCATTGGTGGTATGCATTTGTTCAGAGATAGCTTGGGCTTGCGTTTCCAGTTCTTCGATTTCTGCCTCTAGGTTTTCGATTTGTCTCATCAATTTACGCAGTTCTTTTTGGCTCTCTTTTTGTGCTTGGTAGTCATTAACTGGAGAAACTTCTTTTTCTTGGTTAACAGCTGCCGCTTCTTCCACTTGACTAGCTACTAGCTCTGCTTTTTTATCAACATAATAGTCATAATCACCCAGATAAAGGGTTGATCCATTCTCAGATAATTCCAGCACATGAGTGGCTACACGATTAATAAAAGTAACGGTCATGGCTGACAAAGTAGAAGTCCCATCAAAGTCAATCAGTGCATTTTCCAGAACTTCCTTGCTATTGATATCTAAGTGGTTTGTCGGCTCATCGAGGATCAAGAAGTTGTTGTTTTCCATGGAAAGTTTGGCTAGAAGCAAACGAGCTCGCTCACCACCTGAGAGCATTCCAACTGATTTCTTAACATCATCACCAGAGAAAAGGAAGGCACCAAGGCGATTACGGATTTCAACTTCTGGCGTCAATTTAAAATCATTCCAGAGTTCGTCTAAGACCGTATTGCTCGGTGTTAACTTACTCTGAGTCTGGTCATAGTAACCAACCTCAACATTAGCACCAAAGCGCTTTTCCCCCTTGATAAAGGGAATCTGGTCCACAATGGATTTTATAAAGGTTGACTTACCAATACCGTTAGGACCAACAATGGCAATAGCGTTCATCTTACGAAGATCAAGGTTGATGGGTTCTGATAAGATTTCACCATCATAGCCAATAGCAGCATTCTCCACCGTCAAAACGACATTACCAGATACTCTATCAGAATGGAAGGTCATATTAGCTGATTTTTTCCCAGCTTCAGGCTTGTCCAAACGCTCCATTTTTCTCTAATTGTTTGCGTCGAGATTGCGCTCGTTTGGTTGTTGATGCTCGAACAAGATTTCGGTTAACAAAGTCTTCTAAGGCAGCAATTTCCTTCTGTTGCTTTTCGTAGTTTTTAGCTTCAGTTGCGAGTTTCTGCTCCTTCTGCTCCACAAAGCTCGAGTAGTTGCCTACATATCTGTCCAAAGAATGTTTTGTTAAGTCGAGTGTTATGGTCGCAACCTTATCGAGGAAATAGCGGTCGTGACTGACGATAATGAGGGCACCGCTATAGTTTACAAGGTAGTTTTCTAACCAGGCAATGGTTTCAATATCTAGGTGGTTAGTCGGCTCATCCAAAACCAAGAGATTAGGCTTTTCAAGAAGCATTTTGGCAAGGGCTAAACGAGTATTTTGACCACCAGATAACTCTGCAATTTTCATCTGCCACATAGACTCGTCAAACTTGAATCCATTTAAGATAGAGCGAATATCGGCTTCATAGGTAAAGCCTCCAGCCTGACGGAAATTTTCTGATAGGCGGTCATAATCGAACATGAGTTTGTCTAGTTCTGCTCCAGTCTTTTCCCCCATCTCCAACTCCATCTGGCGAAGTTGTCTTTCAGTACGACGCAACTCATCAAATACATGAAGCATTTCATCGTAAATGGTGTTCTCAGACTCAAAACGGCTATCCTGTGCTAGATAAGAGGAAATATCTTTTTCTTATTGATTTCACCCAGTGGTTGGCTCCTCTTCTCAACCAATATCTTGAGTAATGTAGACTTTCCTGCACCATTTTTTTCCAACGAGGGCAATTCGGTCTCTTTCATCCACTTGTAGGTTTATATTATCAAAAAGAACCTCTCCAGCAAAAGAACGTTCAATTTTATTAGCTTGTAAAAATAATCATACAAGTAGTATAGCATGTTTCCCTAAGGCATTCAAGACTCGATAAACAGGCATATGTCACTACTTTTCTGAAAATTATGCTACCGTTTTACTAAAACGCTAAAAAGTGCTATAATGTGAACGGTTAGAACAATTTACAAAAAGGAGAATTTTAATGTCTTACCAAGAGAATTACCAGAAAATGGGTTGATTTTGCAGAGCTTCCAGACTACCTTCGTCAAGATTTGGAAAATATGGACGAAAAACTAAGAAGATGCCTTCTATACAAATCTTGAATTTGGTACTGCAGGTATGCGTGGCTTGATTGGTGCTGGGACTAACCGCATTAATATCTACGTTGTTCGTCAAGCAACTGAAGGTTTGGCTCGTTTGATTGAGTCAAAAGGTGGAAATGAAAAAGAACGCGGTGTAGCAATTGCCTACGATAGCCGTCACTTCTCACCTGAGTTTGCCTTTGAATCTGCGGCAGTTCTTGCTAAACACGGCATCAAATCTTACGTATTTGAAAGCCTTCGTCCAACTCCAGAACTTTCATTTGCCGTTCGTCACCTCAACTGCTTTGCAGGTATCATGATTACTGCTAGCCACAACCCAGCTCCATTTAATGGTTACAAGGTTTATGGTGAAGACGGTGGTCAAATGCCTCCACACGATGCGGATGCTTTGACAACTTATATCCGTGCTATCGAAAATCCATTTGCAGTTGAAGTTGCTGATGTGGAAGCTGAAAAAGCATCTGGTTTGATTGAAGTTATTGGAGAAGCAGTCGATACCGAATACCTCAAAGAAGTTAAAGATGTGAACATCAACCCAGCTTTGATTGAAGAGTTTGGTAAGGACATGAAGATTGTCTACACTCCTCTTCACGGTACTGGTGAAATGTTGGCTCGTCGTGCTCTTGCTCAAGCAGGATTTGACTCTGTTCAAGTCGTTGAAGCTCAAGCAACTCCAGACCCAGACTTCTCAACTGTTAAATCTCCAAACCCAGAAAGCCAAGCAGCCTTTGCCCTTGCAGAAGAACTTGGTCGCCAAGTAGGAGCTGATGTGCTTGTTGCAACTGACCCTGACGCTGACCGTGTTGGTGTTGAAGTCCTTCAAAAAGACGGAAGCTATCTTAACCTTTCAGGTAACCAAATCGGTGCTATCATGGCTAAGTACATCTTGGAAGCCCACAAAAATGCTGGGACACTTCCAGAAAACGCAGCTCTTTTGCAAATCTATCGTATCAACTGACTTGGTAACGAAGATTGCTGAAAGCTACGACGCAACTATGTTCAACGTCTTGACTGGTTTCAAATTTATCGCTGAAAAAAATCCAAGAATTCGAAGAAAAAAACACAATCACACTTACATGATGGGATTTGAAGAAAGCTTCGGTTGCCATGATCGAAACCATTTGTGCGTGATAAAGACGCTATCAAGCTGTTCTTGTTGTTGCTGAACTTGCAGCTTACTACCGCTCACGTGGTTTGACTCTTGCTGATGGTATCGAAGAAATCTACAAAGAATACGGCTACTACGCTGAAAAAGACTATCTCTGTTACCCTTTCAGGTGTCGATGGTGCTGAACAAATCAAAGCAATTATGGCTAAATTCCGCAACAATGCTCCAAAAGAATGGAACACAACAGCTATCACTGTCGTAGAAGACTTCAAAGCCCAAACTGCTACTGCTGCTGACGGAACTGTTACAAACTTGACAACTCCTCCAAGTGATGTATTGAAATACACGCTTGCTGACGGTTCATGGATTGCCGTTCGCCCTTCAGGTACAGAACCAAAAATCAAGTTCTACATTGCAGTTGTAGGGGAAACAAACGAAGAATCACAAGCTAAGATTGCTAATATCGAAGCAGAAATCAATGCTTTTGTAAAATAAAGTCCTATAAAAGATGAGACCAACCAATCTCATCTTTTTTTCGTATCAAATCTAAGCAATTTTAGAAACTTTATGGCATACTAGACATATCAATGAAAGCGAGGTAATCTCATGGAACAATTTTTGAGATAACATCAAAGACCTTGAAGTTACAACTGTAGCGCGTGCTCAAGAAGCACTTGACAAGCAAGAAACAGCAACTTTCTTCATCGGACGCAAAACTTGTCCTTACTGCCGTAAATTTGCTGGTACATTGGCTGGTGTTGTGGTTGAAACCAAAGCGCACATCTACTTCATCAATAGCGAGGAACCAAGTCAACTTGAAGCTTTACAAGACTTCCGCTCACGCTATGAAATCCCTACTGTACCAGGATTCGTCCATGTTGCAAATGGACAAATCAATGTCCGTTGCGACTCTTCAATGTCAGCTCAAGAAATCAAAGAATTTTGCTGGCTTGTAAAAATAGTCTATAAAAAGAAGCTTGTGCCTTCTTTTTTATATATCAGTCAGTGGTGTTGCAGTGTCTGGTGAAGTATCGTAAACTTGAAAGTCTACTCCTACTCCCAGGTCTGCTTGAGCTAGCTGATTGACCATGGTCATGTGTGCTAGCTCTTTAATGTTATTCTCTTTAGACAAATGTCCTAGGTAAATTTTCTTGGTACGATTACCTAGTGTGCGAATCATAGCATCTGCTCCATCTTCATTTGAGAGGTGACCAAGGTCAGACAGGATGCGTTGTTTGAGTCGCCATGCGTAAGATCCAGCTCGCAGAATTTCCACATCATGATTTGACTCAATCAGGTAACCATCAGCGTTCTCGACGATACCAGCCATACGGTCACTAACATAACCTGTATCTGTCAGCATAACAAAGCTCTTATCATCCTTCATAAAACGATAAAACTGGGGCGCCACTGCATCATGACTCACACCAAAGCTCTCAATATCGATGTCACCAAAGGTTTTAGTTTTTCCCATCTCGAAAATATGCTTTTGCGACGAGTCAACCTTACCAAGATACTTACTATTTTCCATAGCTTGCCAGGTTTTCTCATTGGCATAAAGATCCATGCCGTACTTACGAGCCAGAACGCCCACGCCGTGGATATGGTCTGAATGCTCATGCGTAATCAAGATAGCATCCAAATCCTCTGGTTTACGATTGATTTCACTCAAGAGGCTTGTAATTTTTTTGCCTGATAGTCCCGCATCTACTAAAATTTTCTTTTTTGGTGTTTCCAAGTAAAATGAATTTCCACTGGAACCCGATGCTAAAATACTGTATTTAAAACCGATATCACTCATTCTAGTCTTCTAGTTCATCCTCCCAAATCTCTTCTTTCACGGCATCCTTATCGTATGGAAGTACGATAGTAAAGGTAGATCCCTTGCCATATTCACTCTTGGCCCAGATAAATCCCTTATGTTGCTTGATGATTTCCTTGGCGATAGCCAATCCTAGTCCTGTTCCTCCTTGGGCACGACTTCTAGCCTTATCAACCCTATAAAAACGGTCAAAAATCTTTGGTAAATCTTCTTTAGGAATCCCAAGTCCTTGATCTGAAATAGATAAAATCATCTGATCATCTGTAGTTTTCATGTTAACAGTGATTTTTCCACCATCTGGTGAATACTTGATAGCGTTATTCAGGATATTGTCAATCACCTGGGTCATCTTATCTGTATCAATCTCAATCCAAACAGAAGTAATCGGATAATCTCTCACCAACTCGTACTTCTTCTCCTCATCTTGACTTTTCATTTTATCAAAACGATTAAGGATAAAGGTGATAAAGGCCGTAAAGTTAATCAACTCAACATCTAAGTGACTAGTTGCGTTGTCAATCCGTGATAGATGCAAGAGGTCCGTCACCATCCGCATCATACGGTTGGTTTCATCCAAAGAAACCTTGATAAAGTCTGGAGCAACTGGTTCTGTCAGCGCTCCTTCGTCCAAGGCCTCCAAATAGGATTTTACACTGGTCAAAGGTGTACGCAACTCATGACTAACGTTCGAAACGAAAAGCCTTCTCTCACGTTCTTCCTTCTCTTGTTCAGTCGTATCATGTAGAACTGCTACTAAACCAGAGATAAAGCCAGACTCTCTACGAATCAAGGCAAAACGAACGCGCAAACTGATATATTCGCCATTAAGATTCTGCGAATAAATCATCAGCTCAGGGCTCTGAGTAATAAGTTCTCTCAGCTCATACTCTTCTTCAATCTTGAGTAACTCTAAGATATTTTGATTAAGAGCATCATCCCTTTCAACTCCAAGTTGTCTCTTGGCCATATCATTGATCATGATGATTTGCCCACGACGGTTGGTTGCAAGCACTCCATCTGTCATGTAGGACAGGATACTATGCAACCTTTTACTCTCTTGTTCCAGATTTTCTTGAGTCAGACGAATGACTTCAGATAAGTCATTGAGATTGTTAGTGATATTAGTTATCTCTGAGCTTCCTTGCATATCCAAAACCTGAGAATAATCACCATCAATCAAATCTTTTATTTTCTGATTGATCTGCCTCAAACGAATATTATCACGACGACTCTCAAGCAAGAGAAAAGACACTAACAGAATAAAGCCAATTAAGATGAGGATAAAGATAAAGTCGCTCGTCAAAATTGTTTGTCTAATTACTTCAATCATTATTTCTCATATAATATCCTACTCCACGACGAGTTAGGATGTATTCAGGTCTGCTTGGTGTATCTTCAATCTTCTCGCGCAAACGTCGAATGGTTACATCAACTGTACGGACATCTCCAAAATAGTCATATCCCCAAACGGTTTCAAGAAGATGTTCTCGGGTAATAACTTGACCAAGATGAGAAGCTAAATGATGCAAGAGTTCGAATTCACGGTGGGTTAGGTCTAACTCTTCACCATATTTCTTAGCCACGTAGGCATCTGGTAAAATCTCCAAATCACCAATCTGCAGACTTTGTAATTTCGTTTCAGGTTCTTGGTTATCAACTGAGACAAGATCTGTACGACGGAGAAGAGCTTTAACACGGGCCTGTAGTTCACGATTTGAAAATGGCTTGGTCACATAGTCATCTGCTCCAAGTTCAAGCCCAATAACCTTATCAAACTCGCTGTCTTTAGCTGAAAGCATGATAATAGGAACACTACTTGTCTTACGAATAGTTTTTGCGACCTCAAGTCCATCAATCTCTGGAAGCATCAAATCCAAGATAATAATATCTGGTTGCTCAGCTTCAAATTGTTCAAGTGCTTCACGACCATTAAAAGCAGTTACAACTTCATAACCTTCCTTGGTCATATTAAATTTTTATAATATCTGAGATGGGTTTTTCATCATCTACAATTAGTATTTTTTTCATTTAGTCACCTTTTTCCTTATCTCATTATACCAAAAATGTAAAGAAGACACGAAAGACCGATGCTAGTGGCTTCTTTTCAAAGTAGAGCTGCCAAATCTTTTGCTGAGGGTTTGGCTGGGGATAATGACTAAATTCTTCTGGACTTAACCAAAGGACTTCTCTATCTGTATATTCTTGTGTCTCAGTAACTCGGCCTGCAATTATCTGGATATGCCATTTACGATGGCTAAAAATATGTGACCTCTTCAAAATCGTAGATCTTTGCCAATCAACTTCAAGATCGTAGTCCTGTTCAAAACTTTCCTGTGGAGATGGTCCAAGCTGTAAAAATTGGCTCCGCTACTTGACTGAAAAAGGTCCAGGTCTTGAGTCTGGTCTGAGAAGTCATCAACTTCAATCAAGGGAAAATGCCAAAATCCAGCCAAGAGTTTTTCACTCTCATTCTTCTCTAATAGAAACTGACCCTGACTATTTTGCACTACAAGAGCCTTTAGATAAATAGGGATTGGCTTTTTCTTGGGAGCCTTAATTGGATAGCGATCCATGGTCCCATGTTGGTAAGCAGCACTGAATTCCTTAACAGGACTCTCCTCAGGTCTTGGATTAACAGGTGCCTCAATATCTGAACCTAAATCCATCAAAGCCTGATTGAAATCACCTGGACGATCAGGATCTATCAGAACTTCCATCATCGCTTGAAATATTTTTCGATTGCTAGGATTTCCAATATCATGATTGACTTCAAACAAACGTGCCAAAAACACGCATGACATTGCCGTCTACAGCAGGCTGGGGAAGGTTAAAGGCAATACTTGAAATAGCCCCGGCTGTATAAGGACCTATCCCTTTCAAGCTTGAAATACCTTCATAAGTAGACGGGAACTTGCCTTCAAATTCGCTCATAATCTGTTGAGCGGCTGTTTGCATATTGCGGACACGAGAATAATAGCCAAGTCCTTCCCAGGCTTTTAATAAGCGCTCCTCAGGAGCATTTGCTAAGCTTTCTACGGTTGGAAACCATTCTAAAAAACGTTCATAATAGGGAATGACAGTATCAACTCGAGTCTGCTGCAACATAATTTCAGAAACCCAGATATGATAAGGATTCTTACTCCGTCTCCAAGGTAAATCCCGCTTGTTTTTGTCATACCAGGCTAATAATTTTTGACGGAAAGAGAGAATCTTGTCCTCTTCCCACATGGTCACACCATATTTCTTCAAATCTAACATATTTCTAGTATAGCATAACCTTTTAGGATACTCAAAAAATCAAGATAGACATTCAATAAAACAAAGACTATAAGACTAAAAGGAAATCTAAAGATTATCTTGTTTAAAATTTGAATAAACACATAGTTTAAAAAGTTTATCAGAGTCTAGGATGTCTGGAAACAAAAAGTAGAAAAAGATTTATTCTATTCATAATACTCTAATTTTTATATAGCTACTTGTCAGTTTTAATTTAAAAATGTTGATTTAAGTTAAATATAGTGGATTGAAATAAGGTATGAATAGAGAGGTTAGGAAAGTCAAATAAATCTCTAAAAATGTTTTAGAATTCGTAGCGTACTATTCTAGGTTCACTCCACTATACCAAAACTATCGTAAACATGTAAAAAAGCAACGGCAAAAACCGTTGCTTTTTTTAGGAGATACGGACTATTATCCCAGACTCCTTTGTCTTCAATCTGAACTTTCAGATTTTTTGATCAGAATAATCAAATTACTGATTAGTTAGAAAGCTTATTCTTCATCATCACGCTTACGACGTTTAGCTACTAATCCTAATCCTGTTAGACCTGCTACAGCTCCTAGGAGCAGATTTGTAGCCGAAGTTGCTGTTCCAGTATTTGGAAGTTGCTTACGTGTCTTAGTGGTATCAGTTTGAGGAGCTTGACTAGTCGAATGAATCACTGACTGGCTTACGCTTACTGATAATGATAGTGATTGCGATACTGATGTGCTAATTGAATCCGATGTAATCACACTATCAATATCTAAACTATCAAGTGATAAGCTCTCTGGCATTCCCTTACTTGTAACAACAGATGTGCTTGCTGACTCTGACGCACTTTGTGCTTGCCGACTCTGAGGCGCTTGTTGACGCTGACTCTGAAGCTGATGTGCTTGCTGATTCTGAGGCACTTGTTGATGCTGACTCAGATGCTGATGTGCTTGCTGATTCTGATGCACTTTGTTGATGCTGACTCAGATGCTGATGTACTTGCTGACTCTGACGCGCTTGTTGACGCCGATGTTGACGTTTCTGACGCACTTGTTGAGGCTGACTCAGATGCTGATGTACTTGCTGACTCTGACGCACTTGTTGACGCTGACTCAGAAGCGGACGTTGATGCGGATTCAGATGCTGATGTGCTTGCTGATTCTGAAGCACTGTTGATGCCGATTCAGAAGCCGATGTGCACTGATTCTGATGCGCTTGTTGATGCTGACTCAGATGCTGATGTGCTTGCTGATTCTGACGCGCTTGTTGATGCTGATTCAGAAGCTGATGTGCTTGCTGACTCTGACGCGCTGTCGCGCTGACTCTGACGCACTTGTTGATGCCGATTCAGAAGCTGATGTGCTTGCTGATTCTGACGCACTTGTACTTGCTGATTCTGACGCACTTGTTGACGCTGATTCAGAAGCTGATGTACTTGCTGACTCTGACGCACTTGTTGACGCTGATTCAGAAGCCGATGTGCTTGCTGACTCTGACGCACTTGTTGATGCCGATTCAGAAGCTGATGTGCTTGCTGACTCTGACGCACTGGTTGATGCCGATTCAGAAGCTGATGTGCTTGCTGATTCTGATGCACTTGTTGAGACTGATTCAGAAGCTGATGTGCTTGCTGACTCTGACGCACTTGTTGAGGCTGATTCAGAAGCAGACGTTGATGCGGATTCAGAAGCTGATGTGCTTGCTGATTCTGATGCGCTTGTTGATGCTGATTCAGAAGCGCTTGTACTTGCTGATTCTGACGCACTGGTACTTGCTGATTCTGACGCACTTGTACTTGCTGATTCTGACGCACTTGTTGACGCTGATTCAGAAGCCGATGTACTTGCTGACTCTGACGCGCTTGTTGACGCTGATTCAGAAGCCGATGTGCTTGCTGATTCTGATGCGACTTGGTGACGCTGATTCGAAGCTGATGTGCTTGCTGATTCTGACGCGCTTGTTGATGCTGATTCAGAAGCTGATGTGCTTGCTGACTCTGACGCACTTGTTGATGCCGATTCAGAAGCTGATGTGCTTGCTGATTCTGATGCACTTGTGCTTGCTGATTCTGATGCGCTGTTGAGACTGGCTCAGATGCTGATGTGCTTGCTGACTCTGACGCACTTGTTGATGCTGATTCGAAACAGACGTTGATGCGGATTCGAAGCTGATGTGCTTGCTGATTCTGATGCACTTGTTGATGCTGATTCAGAAGCTGATGTACTTGCTGACTCTGAAGCTGACGTTGATGCGGATTCAGAAGCGCTTGTGCTTGCTGATTCTGACGCACTTGTTGATGCTGATTCAGAAGCTGATGTACTTGCTGATTCTGAAGCGCTTGTGCTGCTGACTCAGATGCTGATGTACTTGCTGATTCTGATGCGCTTGTTGATGCTGACTCAGAAGCTGATGTGCTTGCTGATTCAGAAGCGCTTGTACTTGCTGATTCTGACGCGCGTTGACGCTGATTCAGAAGCCGATGTGCTTTGCTGACTCTGACGCGCTTGTTAACTCAGATGCGCTTGTTGACGCTGATTCAGAAGCTGATGTGCTTGCTGACTCTGACGCACTGTTGACGCTGATTCAGAAGCCGATGTGCTTGCTGACTCTGACGCACTTGTTGATGCCGATTCAAGCTGATGTGCTTGCTGACTCTGACGCACTTGTTGATGCCGATTCAGAAGCTGATGTGCTGCTGATTCTGATGCACTTGTTGATGCTGATTCAGAAGCTGATGTGCTTGCTGACTCTGACGCGCTTTGTGATGCTGATTCAGAAGCAGACGTTGATGCGGATTCAGAAGCTGATGTGCTTGCTGATTCTGATGCACTTGTTGATGCTGATTCAGAAGCGCTTGTACTTGCTGATTCTGACGCAGCTTGCTGATTCTGACGCACTTGCCTTGCTGATTCTGACGCGCGGTTGACGCTGATTCAGAAGCCGATGTACTTGCTGATTCTGATGCGCCCTGTGACGCTGATTCGAAGCTGATGTGCTTGCGGATTCTGACGCACTTGGTGACGCTGATTCAGAAGCTGATGTGCTTGCTGACTCTGACGCGCTTGTGCTTGCTGACTCTGACGCACTTGTTGATGCCGATTCAGAAGCTGATGTGCTTGCTGATTCTGATGCACTTGTTGAGGGCTGACTCAGAAGCTGATGTGTGCTGACTCTGACGCGCTTGTTGATGCTGATTCAGAAGCTGATGTGCTTGCTGACTCTGACGCGCTTGTGCTTGCTGACTCTGACGCGCTTGTTGACGCTGATTCAGAAGCCGATGTGCTTGCTGATTCTGACGCTGATGTTGACGCGCTTGTTGATGCAGACGTACTTGCGCTCGTTGAGGCTGACGTACTTGCTGACGTGCTTGCGCTCGTTGAGGCTGATGTACTTGCTGACGTGCTTGCGCTTGTTGAAGCGGATGTACTTTGCTGACGTACTTGCGCTTGTTGATGCCGATGTGCGCTGATTCAGATGCTGATATTGACGCGCTTGTTGACGCTGATTCAGATGCTGATGTCGATGCGCTTGTTGACGCTGACTCAGATACTGATGTGCTTTGCGCTGTTGACGCTGATTCAGACGCTGATGTCGATGCGCTGTACTTGCTGATTCAGATGCTGATGTGCTTGCACTTGTTGATGCTGACTCAGATGCTGATGTTGACGCGCTTGTTGAAGCTGACTCAGATGCTGATGTCGATGCACTTGTGCTTGCTGATTCAGACGCTGATGTGCTTGCGCTTGTTGATGCACTTGTTGACGCTGATTCAGACGCTGATGTCGATGCACTTGTTGACGCTGATTCAGATGCTGATGTGCTTGCACTTGTTGATGCTGACTCAGAGGCTGATGTAGACGCGCTTGTGCTTGCTGATTCAGATGCTGATGTGCTTGCACTTGTTGATGCTGACTCAGATGCTGATGTTGATGCACTTTTTGAAGCCGATGTACTTGCTGATGTACTTGCACTCATTGAGGCTGACGTACTTGCTGACGTACTTGCGCTCGTTGAAACCGATGTGCTTGCGGACGTGCTTGCGCTCGTTGAGGCTGAAGTACTTGCTGATGTACTTACGCTCGTTGAGGCAGATGTACTTGCTGATGTACTTGCGCTAGTCATTGCACTTACTGATGCGCTGGTTGACGCTGACACTGATGCACTTGTTGACGCTGATTCAGAACGATATTTGTTATCCGTAACAGTCTCGTTTTGATTATAAACAGTTGGTGCATACGGCTGACTACCAGATGCCACTTTGGCATTATCCTTATAGTAAACTGTTGCAACACCACTGTCACTTACATCAATGCTTGAAATACGATCACGACCGTTCGGAGTCACTTTATCGTGAGCTTTTCTGATTTCTTCGCGAACTTTGTCCTTATCAGATTCTGATAAATGATCTTTATCCTTGACTTCAGTCAAGTCAATCGCAGGCTTGTTAAACAAGTTCTGCAACTGATCTTGTTGAATTCGAATTTCTCCGACGTCAACAGTGTTTCCACTTGGATCTGTAGCATTGAGCCAACGTCCCCAGGTATTTCCTGATCTCCAAGCAAGGTCTTTGTTAGTAACCGCATTAATGGTGAAGGTAGTTTGGTCATCATTTGTTAAGGTATTGATAATATTTGTGATAGGACCAGTTCCCCATTCAGGTCTGTTTTCAAAGAAGTCCGTCAAATCTTTTCGATTACCAGAAACCTTCAAGGTTACCAATTTACCACTATTATCTTTACCTGTATAGGTAATCTGGATAGTATCTCCTGCATAGAACAAATAGCGACCATTGCTATCCTTCTTAGGTTCCTGACCATTTACAGTAACAGTATAGGTGATTGTCGGTTTCACACGTTCAGGAGTAATCGTTGCAGTCGTTGTAGCCGAACTCAAGGTTTCAGTTCCACCACTTGGAAGTGTTACTGTTTTTCTTGCTAGCTGTTACATCTCTAGTCGGAAGGAGGCCATTGTTGCCATCGTAAGCTTTCTTCAGATCAGTAGCATCAAAGGTAACGCTTGTTTCATTGTCCTTGACAGTTTTTGTAAATGTATGACCTGCTAAAGTCAAGGTTACAAGAGCTCCAGGTGTGACATTGGTCACAACAATTGAACGATTTGGCAAACCACCTGTTTCGTTGGTAGAATCAACTGAGATAACTGGTGCTTGTGGATTGACCTTAATAGTCACATCAACCGTTCTACTATTACCAGGAGCTCCACTATAGGATCCTTGCGGAAGAGTGATTTTCACTTTTCGTGTATAAACTCCTGCATTTGCCAACATAGCATCATCAGGAGCCTGAACCCAACTGAAGGTAGTTCCTGTTGGGAAGGATACACTTGTATTCGAATTTTTAAGTGCATTTCCTGGATTTGCAATAATATCTGCTAATGGAGCCTTATTTGCCACAGTTGTAACGTACTCCTGTTTAGCTACAGGATCAACAACTGTATAGTCAAAGCTTGTCTCACTTGTCAAGGCTGGATTGCTAGAAGATACCGTACCAAAACGACCGTTTGGATAAGAAGCAATTACTGTATAAGTTGTACTGTGACTCTTGGCATCTGAGCCAGTAGTATTCCATACATCATGGAAAAGCTGTGTGCCAACAGGAGTAACAATCTCATTTCCTTGGTTATTGACTCTATACTTATAAGACCATTTTGCTATTCCAGATAAACCTGTGTCTCCTAGGTTTGTATATTGCTGGATTGTTCCACCTATATTATTAGCCCATTCTCCTCCAGTAACTTTATCACCAGGAAGATCTGACTTGAAGGCATAGAACTTACCTGTCACACCATTATGAGTTTTAACTTCAACTTTTGGATAAACTTTGTAGTTATAGGATAAATCTGTTGTAGAACCATCTGGGTGAGTGACAGTCAATACTGCTGCACTGTTGCCAGTATAGTCCCCCGCTTCAAATGTCGGTGCCTTCTTCCATCTGACCGTAGTTCCTGTAGGAAGAGGTTGTGCCCCAACTGCACGTACAAAGCTTGCTGGTGTAAGGTTTGCTAAAGTTTCATTGCTAACTGCATAAAAAGTATCCGCAACTTTCTCAACTCCATACTTCACTTTTGGTGCAACAGTATTCTTTGTGCCATCTTTGTAGGTAATCGTTACAGTGCCATCGGTAGCAATACTATAATCGCTAATGCGGTTGGCTACCTGAGGATTTGCAGTTTTCACTGCATCAAGAATCTTGGTGCGTTCATCATCGGTCAACGCATTTGGTTTGGCAACTGCAATGGCGTTAGTAGGTTGAGCTCCTGGGAATTTTTCATTCAATTTTCCTTGTGCAACTACAGCCGTTACTCTACCAGTATTGTCCGATAAGTCTGTAGCATTAGTTCCACGAGTCCATCTATTACCATCTGCATACTGTACATTTTCCCCATAAGTAGCAGTGTACTCTAATACTTTTGGATTTGTTATTGAAGCTTCAGTAGTGGTGTCCTTAATGCCTGGCGCTGCATCATCTGAAGAATAACCATCTTGGAAGATACGACTGATATCTGAAGTACCATCGTTTAATTTCAGAGTTTTAATCTTACCACTATTATCTTTAGCAGTTAAAACAACTTTAATCTTGTCGCCTGCGAATACTTCGTAACCACTGACTCCTGGACGAACATTATTCTTGATCGATTGTTTTTCCCATAGGCCAGTCTTGTCGTTCTTGACATAAAGTTCAAAAGTTACTTCAGGTGCTACAGTTTCCTTGGTAATAGTTTTAGTCGTTGTAGCTGATTCCAAGGTTTCATTTACACTAGTACCAGGATTTTGGAAAACCTTACTTTTGTTTAACAGTTACGTCACCTGTTGGAAGGAGACCGTTGTTTCCATCATAGGCAGCCTTCAAATCTGTCGCAGTAAATGTTACGCTTGTGTCATTATTCCCCGCTGTCTTAGGGAATGTATGTCCGTTTAATGTCAGGGTAACAAGTGCACCCGGCGTCACATTGGTGACTGTGATTCCTCTATTTGGAAGACCACCTGTGTTAGTAACCTGATTATCTGCGATTTGTGGTGCTTGTGGATTGACCTTGAAGATAACTGGAACAGATGTGCTGTTTCTTGCTGCATCAGTAGAACCTTGCGGTAAGGTCACTCTTACTTTTCTTGTGTAGAATCCTGGATTAGCAACCATGGCGTCGTCAGGAGTTTGTTCCCAACTGAATGTTGTACCTGCAGGTATCGCAACTCCAGCATCAGAATTCTTAATAGCATTACTTGGATTGGCAATAATATCCGCTAATGAAGCCTTATCACCAACTGTAGTAACATACTCTTGTTTTGCTACCGGATCAACTACAGTATAGTCAAAGCTAGTTTCACTTGTTAGGGCTGCATTGCTAGATGATACAGTACCAAAACGTCCATTTGGATAGGTAGCTCTTACTGTGTAAGTTGTACGGTGCGACACAGGATTAGTTCCTGTTGTATGCCATACGCTACTAAATTCAGGTGAGCCATCTTGTTTACTCAATGTGGCACTTGGATTGTTATTCAGGCGATATTCATAAGAGAATGTAGTACCTGATGGAAGGTCACTACTATTGATATAGAGGTTTGAATAGCCACCGATATTATTGGCATAGCTTCCTCCAACAGTTCTATCACTACCTGGAACTGCTTTAAAGGCATAAAATTGACCTTTCACACCATTGTTTGTTTTGGTTTCAACTTTCGGATAGACCGTATAGTTGATGGTTACATCCGTTGTCGAATTATCAGAATAGGTAACACGTGCTAGAGCTGATTGAGCCCCACTTGCACTAGTAGAGATTGGCGTTACCCAAGAAATGCTATGTCCAGTGACAGCTGGTGTTGAACTATCAACAGGATCAACAGTGACAAAGTTATTTACATTAGCAAGATCTGTCGCAGCTTCCCCTTGCAAAGTATAGACAGTTGGAACTTTAGTTGTAGCATTATATAGTTCATTTTGTTTGAGTTTATGGAAGGCATAGGTAATACCTTGTTTCCCTTCAAGAACTCTGACAGTATTGCCTGATACATATCCTTTGGCAGTTGCAACGTTAGTTGCCTTCAACTGATAACCATCAATGTTCAAATATTGTGAAAGATCTACAGTTGTTCCTGGAAGTTGTTGGATAAACACCTCATCCTTACCAGGGATTTCCTCTCCAGTATCTGCATCGATGAAATGAACTGTAACATAGGCACCACGAGCTGAATAATCAAATTTTTCTAGTCTAAATTGTTGCAAGTTGGTTCCAGAGCCTGTCGAAGCGAAGAGAGCCAAGGCTAGCTCTTCAGGATTTCCAGCGTTTGATCCAACAAACTTCATTTTTGAGTATTCTCAAATTTGAAAGCATTCGTATTAACTGGACTTACCCATCTACAAAGCATCATCCCTTTGAGTTGCCAGTTTGTCTGATTGCAGATTCATAGACCAAGTTTGACCACCATTATAGGTGACGGTCATTTACTTTGGTCGTTCCATTGTAAGAAACCTGGTAATCTCTTTCAGAGAATTATCTGTTGGGATTTTTGATTTAAATGTTTTGAAAAATGTCGGATTACTGGATAGACAGTTCCTTGTGCATTATCATGTTGCTACCATTATAGTTATAGATAAAACCACCAAATGCTCCATTTTTGCTCACCACTTAACTTCTGGATCGGATGAGGCTTTTATTTACAGCTATCTGGTGCACCCGTATTGTGCCATAGTATCAGTTTAAAATCCAAAGGAACCCTTTGAGATTATCTCCTCCCATACCAGAGAGCCCCCAGAACCGTTTCCATTAGCATTTCCTATAACACCAGGTTCCGCAGTTGAAAACACCGCCGCAATCCCATCACCACCATCGTGACCATTAGTAGTATTGACCTTCATAAGAATTTCCAAGATTGATCTTACCTGTTAGGGTGAAGCTCTCAGTCATATCAATCTTAGTTTTCAATGTATAGGAACCGGCTTGCCCACTTGTGTTCTGTGTTAAGGTTACTGTACCACCACTTAGATTTGCAGTTCCTGATGTTTTAAAGTAGTTTGCTTGGTTTTTATTGGTAACAATTAGTTTGGCCTTAGGATCATAACTTGCATTTCCCAAAGAAGCGTTCGTATTGAATGGGATACGAAAGTCATTTGAAGAAGTCAAAGCTTGACCATTACGGTAGTCACGCGCTCCAGAGCTTGCACGAAGAACTGTGTTGACCACAGTATTACGTGTTCTAGTAGCCTCAGAGATAAGAGTATTAAGGTCAGCGTTAGGATCGGTCAAAGCATTTTGAATAGTTTCAATCGTAGCTTTCCCTTTTAGAAGCGCACTTTCAGCACCCTCACGATTTCCCAGACGACCAAGATAGGTTCCAATCTCATCTGAAAGACTCTTGAGTTTTTTCTCCTGCTCTGCACGTTTTTTGTCAGTTTCAGTCGCAGTTATTACCCCTGTCGCTACTGTTGTTAACATATCAGCAGTGTTGCCATTGACTTTATCAGAAACACCTGCGCTTGCTGAAGCAGTATTCAAGTTAGCTGGAGTTGACTTATAGGCAATTGTAGCACCATCTTTATTCGCTACTACTTCTTCTACCTTAGAAGTTTCACCAGTAGAACCCTTACTTGTTGAGTTTGTGACTACAGAACTAGTAGAACTCGTTTCTGAGAGGCTTTCTGATCTTGTAAGTGAGTCAGAGCTACTGAGTGAAGTTGACGTAGAGGCAGATGTTGAAGCTGACTCTGACGCAGATGTACTTGCAGACACTGATGAAGACAAGGACTCTGATAGGGATTGACTTTCAGAGACTGAAACACTCTCACTAATAGACTGAGAAGTCACATCTGAAGCTGGAGTTTCTTGATCTTCTTTCCCAACTGTCCCTAGAACAACTTTGTCCGTATTGACGAGCGTACTATCTGTTTCAATGACTTTTTCAACAGCAGTTTGTTCATTAGCATGAACCTGTGTTTGAACGATAGCTCCGCCACCGATAACCGAACCAGCTGCTACTATCCCCTTAAGGACATCGATTCCTGTCAATGGTGTGAAGAACGCTCCTCAACAATCTCTGTTGATACTTGAGCTGTATCCACTCCGCCACGAATGACTTTAAATAAACCAAAAAGGGATGTAGAGGCACGTAACCAGTGTTTACCAGACTTGATTAACTTAAATCTTGTAACACGGTCTGTCTCTCTAAATTGACCTTCATTTCTTTTAAAAAACATGTATACACCTTTCCGTTTTTCTATCAATTTTAAAAATTGATGCTGCCTTCTATTTTACCACTTTTTAATGATAATTTCTAGTAATGATAACGATTAATTACTAAAAAAAGAGTGATTTTTCACAGTTCAATTTTTCACAGTTCAAAAAGATCTCCAATACGTCAACTAGGATATTTTATACAATAACTATAATTAGCACTTATCTCTTTCTAATGAAACTTATTCGCGGTCTAAATTATAGGAAATATTTTTTAAAAACTCAGTTTTTAGATGAGATTTTTATAATTTCTATAGCTTGAGTATAAAAAAAGAACATATCATTTATTCATTCTATAATCCCAAAAATAGTGAAATGAAATAAAATCTGGACAAATTGATTAGGGGAGTCAAATCAATTTCTAGCAATGTTTTAGAAGTCGAAATGAACTATTCTTTATTTAGCCTACTATAATAGTTATGATGATTCTCCCAAAACTTAGCTAAAAAATACAAATAAAAAGAGCTTGAAATAATCTCAAACTCTTCTATCATTTCAAATTCTATTTTCTGGCTATCTGTTCATCTTGCTCAAGTTGCTGGATTAATTGATCAACGCTATCAAATTTCACCATATCACGGATACGGTCCAACCAGGAAACGATGACAGTTTCCCCATAGATATCGTCAGAAAAATCAAAGATATGAACTTCAAAACGCTCTTCTTCGCCATCAAAGGTTTCATTTTTTTACCTAGACTTGCCATACCACGATAGACTTTTCTTTGAATTTCAACATCAACGGCATAAACACCATCAGCTGGCATATATGTCCGATCCAAGTTGACTAGATTAGCTGTCGGGAAGCCAATAGTTCGACCTCGAGCATTTCCGTGAACCACTACTCCTCTCGTTGGTAAAGGAAATCCCAAAAGTTTGCCTGCTTCTTTTACATCTCCTTCTAGAATGGCTTGGCGGATACGCGTTGAACTAATTTTCCCCTTTTCATCCTCAACTGGTGGAACAATAACCACTTCACCATGGAAGAGTTCTTTTAAATCCTCAGCTGTTTTTTTCTATCTGAACCAAGAGTATAGTCAAAACCAACTACAATCGTATCTGCCTTTGCTTCCTTGACATAGGTATCAATGAATTCTTGGGCAGTCATATTTGCTACTCGACTAGTGAAATCCATCAAATACAAGCTCTCAACTCCAGCTCGCTTCAATCGACGTTCACGTTCACTAGCATTCAAAATATGCAATAAGTGTTCAGGTGAGTATTGATTCAGAGTTAGTTTTGGTGATTCGTTAAAAGTTACTAGAGCTACTCCCTGGCGCTTTTCAGCAGCAATGTTAGAAGCTATTTCAAATAATTTTTGATGTCCAAGGTGAACTCCATCAAAATAACCAAGTACAAGGACGTTTGGTCCTGGTGTTGCAATATCTTTTTCTGTTTTAATAGGTACTGTAATAATCATAGTATTTATTATACCAGAAAAAATGGCGCTTTCAAAAACAATTTAGACTGAATTCAGGACATAAAACTTAGAGCAAACTTTCTCTGACTTCTTTTCGCAACATTTCTAGACTTTCGATCCCGTACTTATCCATGACTTTTGGTAGATTTTTCGATAATATCTGGACAAGCATAGGGATTTCGTAAAGTTGGCTGTTCCGATACCGATTGCTGAGGCTCCTGCCAGATACATTTCTAAGGCCGCTTCAGCCGAATCCACTCCTCCCATCCCAATGATTGGAAGCTTAGTTGTTTGAGCTACTTGACGGATTAGTTTTTAGGGCTACAGGAAATACAGCAGGTCCAGACATACCACCTGTCCCATTTGCGATAATCGGCTTTTCTGGTTTTAAGGTCAAAACGCATCCCAACAAGGGTATTGATCATTGTGAGACCACTAGCTCCAGCATCTTCTACTGCTTTTGCAATAGTCACGATATCCGTCACACTAGGGGTTAATTTGACGTAAACGAGCACATCTGATGCTTCCACAGCTGCTTTTACCACATCATAAGCCAACTCAGGATCTTGTCCAATTAAAAGACCATGATTACCGTGATCAACGTTAGGACAAGAGATATTGAGCTCAATAGCTTTCACGTTAGTTGCCTTGGAAATACCATGAGAAACGGCTGCATACTCTTGTTTTGAAAAGCCAGCAACATTGGCGATAATGGGAAGATTTGGATATTCTCTTTGAAGCCAAGGTAGTTTCTCAGATAGAACAACCTCTAAACCTGGATTTTGTAAACCAATAGCGTTGAGCATACCTGCAGGTGTTTCTGCTACTCGTGGAGTTGGATTTCCAAACCTGGGTTCTAGGGTAGTCGCCTTAATCATGATAGAGCCTAAAAGATCTAAATCATAGTATTTAGCATATTCTTGACCAAAGCCAAAACAACCTGATGCAGGAATGATAGGATTCTTTAATTCTAAGCCTGGTAGAGAAACTTGTAATCGATTTTCAGTCATGACACTCTCCTTATAAAACTACTGTTCCTGTTTTAAATACAGGCCCATCTTCACACACACGTTGACTAACCGTATCACTATCGGGAACTTTTAAGACGCAAGCATAACAAGCTCCCATACCACAAGCCATACGTGATTCTAAAGATAGATAAGCTCTGGGATGGTCGTAGAATGTTTGATTGATATATTTCATCATACCAGGTGCTCCGCATGAGTAAATTGCATCGAATTCATTATCAAATTCCTTTATCACTACTGATACATTTCCTTGGGTTCTATAAGAACCATCATCAGTCGTTACAAAGACTTTGCTGTATTGGGATAATTCATCTTCCAAAATAACTGCATCTTTGGTCGCAAATCCTAGAACCGTTGTAACATCTACACCACGCTCATGCAGTTGCTTAGCTACTTCAAGTAAAGGAGGCACACCAATTCCTCCACCGACTAAGAGAACACGATTCTGCTTGTCTAAATCAGATAAATCAAAGCCATTCCCCTGAGGTCCCATAACATCTAAGCTATCACCTGTTTTTAAGGTTGAAAAAATTGCCGTACCAGAACCTTCGATACGATAAATAAGATGGCATTGTTTATTAGCCTTATCTATAGACGAGATTGAAATCGGACGCCGCAAGAGATGAGCATCATCAGGAACTCGTAAATGAAGAAATTGGCCTGCTTTCATAGCTTCAACCATGTCTCCTTGAAGTACTAGTTCAAAGATCGCTGGTGCGATTTCCTTTTGAGACACTACTTTCATGATTTCCAAGCGAATAGCACCCATGCGTTTTTTACAATTTGGATTCATAACTTTTCCTCCTTAAATTTTAAGGGGTTCAGAAAAAGAAAAACCTTGCAATCGCAAGGTTTCAGTAAGATACTTACAGAAAAGAATCAAATAAACTGTGTTTATTCGAAGTTTGTGTAATCTATTTTCTATCTGACACCTTGTGAGCCTCTCTGGACTTCCCTTAAAGGTTAAATTTTTACTAGTATACTGTATCAACCCTAAAAAGTCAAGCAAAAATAGGTAAGGTGTCGGATGTATTTTAGTTTACTTATTTTTGTGAAGAGAGAATCTTCTCCAATTTTTGATAATCTTTGACACTATCGATTTCGTAGATAGAGTTTTCTTCCAATTCCTCTACGTAAACATCTAGTTCTTTGATATTATCTTTAACCATGTTGTCCCAGTAGAGATCTACAAATTCGCCGCTTGCATAGGCTTTGTCGATAAACCCAACGATTTTCTCAGCTGTTGGAGCATCCCAGAATGACACACCACTCAGGATGCGGCCGTTCTTGCTATCAACGATGATATCTTGAACTTTGTAGTCTTCTCCGTAAACTAGGAACCATTCATTGTCACATTCTTCACGATAAACACTAAAGTATGTTGAACGCTCGATATCATTGCGGAACATATTTTTGAAAAGATAGTTATCCGCATCGATAACGTAGCTGTTAGCCAACTCTTCTTTTACCAAGTAAAGTGAGTAAAAATTATTGTAATCAGCATACTTGTCGTTGAAGACCAAACGAACGCCATACTTCTCTTTAAGATAGTCGAACTGTTCTTTCAAATAACCAACTACGATGATGATATCATCGATTCCACGCTCTTTTAAAAATTCAATTTGATATTCAACCAAAGGTTTTTGATTAACTTGAACCAAAGCTTTGGGTGTATTTTTCTGTCATGGGTCTCAAACGAGTTCCCCAAACCTGCTGCTAAGATGATAGCTTTCACGCGCTTTCTCCTTTATTCTTTAATAATAATGTAAACACCAGCCATTACAACAAATGAAGTAATGATGGTTAGTAAATTAAGGGGCGAGCCCAAGAAAATTGCTGCAAACAAAACAGTCCATACTACATAACTGACATTTAGACCGGTTGCCTTTGCTGGTTGCAATCGATTGATAGCAATGTAGTAGGCAAGGTAAGAAATCATATTAAATGCTGCAAAGACTATCAATAAACCAAACAATTGCCCGTTAGCCACTTCTGCAAACGTGTGATGCGAGAAGAGCACAATAACAAGATAAGACAAGAAGGATGTAACTTGCCGAATCAAGAGGGCTTCAATTTCACTGAGATCACTTTCCATTGCAAAAGGAACTCAGAACACTTTCACTGCCCCAAGCAAGGGCACATATCAAGGCACAAAGAATCCCAATATAGAAAGAATTCACTTGCTCAGCTCTATAAGTCTGAGCAATAATTCCTGCAATGATTAGAAGAATCCCCAAAACTGTATTTTTGGAAATCTTGTGCTTCAAGAAGAAGAAGGCAAGCAAGACTGAAACAGCAGGATAAATCGCAGAAACAGACGATGCTAGAGAACTTCCAATATACTTAACTGCATAAAGGTTGGCCTGCATACCAATCGGTCCTGCCAGTAAAGCACCAATAATAACACTGACATTTCGAATATTCAAGAAGATTGAAAAACGTACTTTTCCTTCCTTAACTAGAAGAAAACCTAGTAAGATAAAAATACTTAGAAAGTCGTGTGCTGCTGCTACTACAAAAGGTGATAAATCAGTAAAAATTGAAAATATATAGGCACTAATAGTCAGACCTAATCCCCAAAACATCCCTGAAAGCAGACCAAAGGAAACTCCGTTTTTAGTCTTCATCAGAACCTCCCATAGAATCCAACTCTTTCACAGCTCTATTGTAACGAGAGATTCCATAATCTCCGAAATCTGCACCATTTTCTTCTTTGTAGATAGTCCAGAGACTCCAAATAATGTCCTGCAAGATTTTGTAAATACGAATTTTTTCCCGAGAAACTGGTGTCAGGTCACTTTCATAATGACTTAAGAAGTTCTCTTCTTCGTCTGAAGTAAACTCAGATTCCAGAAAAGAGCTGCCAAATCCCACATAGGATCATTCATAGATGAATATTCCCAATCAATCAGATAAAGGTGACCATCTGGTCCTTCTATGAAATTTTCAGGAACCAAATCAATGTGACATGATTTCTTATCGATACCAATTTCTTCAAGCTCTTCTTTCAGAGAAAATACTAACTTTCTGACAGTTTCATAGTTCGGATAGGAAATCTCCCCTTGAATCAAGGTTTCATATTTTTTGATTTCCTCAAAAGGAGCAAACTCTCCTTTTAATTCTTTACCCGAAGCATGAACCGTTTGTAAAATAGGCGCAATCTTTTCAAACTTAGTCTTGATAGTAGTGGAATTAAGAGTATTCGCAGATTTAATGTACTGATTAACCTTGATACCTGCTTCAATATCGAAAAGATAATTTTCCACATCAAGTTTTAAATCTTTTTAACAAGTCCAGATTAAATTTCTCATTCTGGCGGTCGATTAATTTATCTGTGCCTTTTTCCGAAAAAACTTAACGATATACTGATTTGAGGTTGTCTTAACCAAATAGTTTTGATTAGTCATTCCTCCTAGTTGTTCAACACTTAAAATATCTTCATCAGTTGATAGTAAAGATGTCAGTTTTTCCTTAATAATCTTTTCCACAATCATCCTCCATTAGACTTCCCACTTAAAGACTGTCTTAAAGGCAGTATTTAGGTCAGTTGCAAAAACTCGGTGAATATCCTTAATTTCTCGTACTGGTTCTTCTAAATAAATGATATTTTTCAAACGATTGGCAAATCTCTTAATCTCCATCATTTGGATAGCTTTTTCGAAGTCAACACGTCCTGAACGCGAAGAACCTACCAGTAACAAACCTTTTTCCAAGGAATCTCGGGTATTGATGTTGACCTTGTACTCACTAACACCCATCATCAGAATGGTTCCCTGTGGTTTGATGTAACGGATGAGATCATTAATAGCAGGTCCGCATCCATCACCACCACAACATTCGAAACCATGATCAAAACTAAGATCTTCTGGGATGCTATCCGTAATGTAAAGCTCCTTAGCAAAAGAGAAGAGTTCTAATTTCTCCCAATGACGACCAATAACAATAATCTCAGCTTCAGGCAAGATATAGTTGATAATATTAGCCATTACAAAAGCTAAACTACCATCGCCAATAACTGCAATACGCTGACGTCTGCTGTGAGAAACCGTCAAGAAACGATTCATAGCGTGCATACCCACACTGACAAATTCAGTAATGGCAGCTACTGTATCTTCGATGTCCTCGTAAGCTACCACACGATCCTTAGGTAGAGAAACAAATTCTCGCATAAAGCCATCATAACCACTAGACAAGAAATAGGTTCCTGTCATATAGTTTTCATAAAATTCCTCATCACTCTGCATAGGTGGTTGATTGGGAATCATGACAACCTTCTGACCAACTTTGTAGGTACCTGTGGGATCAGAAATAACAGTCCCACAAGACTCATGAATCATAGCCATTGGAAGTTTCTTTGATAAAATTTTTGGATCACGTTTTCCTTGATAGTAACGTTGATCCGCATGACAAACCGCCATAAAGTTTGGTCGAATAAGGATATGATTCTCTTGATCAATCTCTTCTTCTTGGTATTTGATATTGATAAATTTGGGTTTTGTCAGTTGATAAATTTGATTAATCATGTCTCTAGTCTTTCTCAATCATGCTTTTAGCAATCTTCAAGTCTGTAACTGTTGTAATTTTAAGGTTTGAGTATTCACCTTTTGCCAAGGCAACATCTTTACCCTTAATGACAAAGATTTTACATGCATCAGTTAAAATTTCTTTTTCTTCTGCTGATAAAGAACCATACAAGTCAATAAAGTCTTTACAACGGAAGGTTTGGGGAGTCTGTCCTTGGTATAGATGAGCGCGATTTGGAATATCTGTGATGAACTGACCATTTGTACTTTCAACGATGGTATCAACCGCTTCAACCACGGTATCAACAGCATCATGATTTTTAGCGAGTTCAATATTGTCTTGAATCATTCGAAGAGTGATGAAAGGACGAACGGAATCATGCGTCACCACAATATCATCTGCTGTCAGTGGACGGTAAGCATCAATAGCTTCAATAATTTTTTCAATACTAGAATTACGATCCGCACCACCTTTGGTGATGATAATACGATCCTTGTGGAGTGGTAGGAATTTTTCAACTAAATCTTCTGCGTGTGTAACCCAGTCTCCATGAACTCCCAACTACAATCTTTTTCAATACTTGGTTCCAAAGACAAATTTTTCGATAGTATGAATCAAGATTGGACGATCGCCCAACTCAAGAAATTGTTTTGGTAAATTACTAATCCCCATGCGCGTGCCGGTTCCACCTGCTAAAATTCCAGCGTAGATCATTTTAATACTCCTTTAGTCTGTTCTAAAAAACTCATTCTTTACCATTATATCACAACCTAGCCCTTTCTCGAAATAAATACTAAATTCTCTAGTCAGAAAGAGCCTAGGCATACCATTAGGAAAGTAACTTGAATGATAAAAAAATCTCAAACTCTATTTTCAACAAATATAGAGTTCTTCAGAATATTATAGAAAACTTAAAAACCTTAAACTAAATAAAAAAAGTTGAGATTGTAGCCAGAGATAATTCCAATCCAACAATTCTCAACTCTATTCAATCATTTTTCGTTTATTTTTCTTCTTGCTCACCGATGCCCTTAACGGCTTTCTTAAACTCGGCAAGCATTTTTCCTACTGACTCGCCTAACTCTGGTAAGCGTTTTGGTCCAAAAATCAACAATGCTCCAAGGACAATGACTATCAAGCCCGGTGCACCAATATCACGTAAGATTCCCATCTTTTTCTCCTTTCCTTTTTCTCTTAATTATCCATTTACTAATAGCGATACTAACCTCATACAAAAGGATTAGGGGAACAGTCATCGCTAAATCGCTAATAAAATCGGCCGGCGTCAATATAACTGCCAATACCAATAAAATGAAGTAGGCATAACGTCTATAAGAAATGAGTAGGCCAGGTCCAATCAAACCAATTGAGGTAAAAAGCAATGATAACTGGCAATTCAAAGATAAACGCTAGTGGTACAGTTGTTTGAAAGACAAAGGCTAGATAATTTTGTGCTGTCAGTTGCGTCTCAAATAAGTTTTCACCTAGTCCCAGTAAGACCTGAAGTATAGCTGGTGTTACAAAATAAAAGCCAAAAGGCTAATCCCAAAGATAAAAACAAAGGAAAGTTGCAGGGATATAAGCAAAAAAATCGCTCCTGCTTCTTCAGTTTTAAGGGCTGGTCGAACAAAAACTCCAGACTTGATAGACCGTAAAAGGTAAGGTAAGGCTAAAAGGCCATTAAACTTGCTAAACGGAGATAAATCCATAAAATATCATTCGGCCCCAAGACGATTAACTTCTGACTAAAACCTTGTGTGATATACTGATAAACCTGATCAGCAAATAATAGTGAAACGCAGAATACTAGAAAAGAAGCAAACAACTACTGCTAGCAATCTCTTTTCTAAATTCTAGCAAATGTTCAATAATTGTCAATTCCTTTTGATCCATCACTTTTCACCCTGTCTAATGGTAATTAGAAAGACTACGAGGATAAAGAGAGTCTGACCTGCTACCCCTTCCCAACTAGGGTAAATTCCCAATATATCAATACTTGGTATTCCTGAGAGCAGATGGTTTGGAATCATATTTGTCAACTGTAAGGCATGGATACTGACTCCCGTCATCTTAAAAGGCTAAGGCATAAATCATCCAAGTCAGGATGAAGAAAAACTTATGAGGCAGGAAAAATTGACTAGCCTTGTTCATCACAAAGGCAATCACGACTAAAACTGAGAGGGCTAGAGAAATTCCTAGGACAAAATCAAAACTAGAAATCCTTGGCAGAATCCCCACATAGAATAAAATCGTCTCAGCACCTTCACGGAACACGGCTAGAAAACTCAGAGCAAACATAGAAAAGAACGATCCTGTTTTCGTGACAGTTTGCATCTGCGATTCCATAAAAGCATTCCATTTTTTAACAGAGGATTTTGCTATGAAGCCAAATACCGATTAAAATCATCATGATAACCGCAAAAATCCCGACTCCACCTTCGATGATTTCACGGTTAGTTCCTGAGGTAACTGCTGGAAAGGCAACCTGTAGGATATAGGCAATTAAAAGACTAGCAACTATACCCGCAAATGCACCACCATAGACCCACTTGAGTCCCTTTCTCATCCTGGCAGCTTTCAAAGTTGTCACAAGCGCCATGACAATCAAGAGGGCTTCTATACCTTCTCGGAGCAAGATGAGCATGGCGTCAAATGCATTATAGGAAGCGCTAGTATCAATTTGAGATAGCTCTGCAATCAAGCTAGAAAGCTTTTCTTGATATTCACTTTCCTTTCCCTTAACCATGATGACAGGACTCTCACTTTCAACCTTAGTATAAAGCGAAGGATTGGTTGTACTTACAGAACCCTCGATAGTGGGCCAAATAGTAATAAACTCCTTCATCGTTGCAGCTGCTTCGCTATCTTGACCAGCTTGAAATTGAGCCAAGGCCTTTTCTAAAAGATCAATTCCATCCTTAAGGGTCAGATTCGAAGATGTCGTCGCAACTTCTGTACCTTCAACAAAGTTAGAAATGGCTTTTTTCAAATCATCAAACGATGCCTGAATAGTATCAAAGTTAGTTGGTTCAGTCTCAATGCTACTACGCAGAAAGGAAATAGCTGTTTCCACTTGCCCATAATGAGCTGTACTATGGTCGCGAACCACTGCTTCATTGATGGTCCAAGTTGAATTCATTTTTTTATAGGCTTCTCTTACTGCTTCCAGTTCTTGAGAAGCAATTGCCTTGTCTAAGGCTTCAAAACGAGGTTCTAAGCGACTTACAAGTTTCTCTTTTTCTGCATCAAGGTCGACTGGATTTTGCTCTTTCTCAAATGTCAAAAGGGCTAAAGAAATCTGAGTTAGCTGGTCTTCGGTAATATCACCAGTTAAGACTAACCTTTCTTGAACTTGTCGTCCTGCTTCAGAGTCAGAATTCTCGACTTTCTCGAAATCTTTGGTCATTTCATCGATTAGTTTTCTAGCCTGATCTTGTTTGCCTTCTTTAACAACTTTAGTTGCATCAGCTATTTTCACAAAGTAAGGACTCAAATTTTCCTTAGCTCCTACCGGAAAAATCAACAAGAAGAAACAAGCAAATAGGAGGATAATACTTTTAGGATTCCAATAATTTCTGCCCAATGTAACCTCCTTCTCTACACCACCAAAACAGGCAAAAAGTCCACTGCCTATATGGGTAACGTATTCATTCATTTTATCCGTAGCACCTAGATTGGTCTGCACCTTAACAAAGTTATCTGGGTCCTTTTGGAAGGAAATAAAGAGCAAACCAGTATCAAACTGACCTGTCTTTTCATCAATTCCATCAGAATAAGAATAAGAGCGACGCAGGAGAGGCTTATCCACTTCTTTAGCTAAACGTACATGAGAATCATCAGGAAGAAGGCTTAAATCAACCTCATCAAATTCGTTCTTCTTGCCAAAGGGAGCGCCACTTTCTTTCATAACGACCAAAGGTATTTTCTTGTTCCTCGAGATTGGTTCGATCCCAAGTATCTAGGAACATCTGGATGCGACGAACGGCCATGTAAGAACCATTTTCCATCCAATCCTTACTGTCAGCCCAAACAACCTGATCAAATTCTTTCTCAGTAGTGACATTAGCAGTCCCATCTTTAAAACCAAAGAGATTACGAGGAGTTTCCATACGATTGCCAATAGCTGCAAAACCAGATTGGCTCCAACGAAGAGTAACGGCATTCCTTCCCTTTCGGATAAGGTTACGAACAGCATGGAAGGCAACTTGCTCGTCATCTGCACAAGCTTGAATGACGATATCTCCACCCGTGTACTTTTCTCGTAACTGTTCCTTTGGAAAAGGAGGCAAATCTCTAAAAAGTTTTGGACGTTTGTTCTCTAGTTTCATCTTTTCTAGGAAGCTAGCCGAAACTCCAAAGGTCAATGTCAAACGATGAGGATTAAGCCCAACTGTTTCTCCAGTATCACTTGGAGGTAAGAGGCTATTGTTACCATCTTTTTTAACCAATTCTCCTTCTACAAGTTTGGCACTATAATCAGTCCAATCTTTAAATAACTGGATGATTTTTCTCTTTGTCAGTTGTATGCAAATCTAAAACCACAAAATAAATGTTTTTCTGCATAACAGTTGTAATGCCAGCTTGGTGTTTGCCGTAGAAGGCTATCTTTTCATCCCCGTACGAGATTTTCTCCTGACCATCAAGCTTAGGTGCGAAAAAAGCAGAAGCACCGGAGAGACCAAGTGCGAGACCAGCACCTCCAATACCTGCTTTTTTTAGAAATTCTCGACGGTCCATTTTTTGTTCAAAAAATTTTTCGCCTTTGTTTGTCATATTACTTATTCTCCACCAAGAAATTTACCCATTTGTGATAATGGTTCACCAAGTTTTGTGACTGCTTCAGACAATTCCTTGGTATCCTCTTTCGTTAAGTCTGTATAGAGCTTATAGTGTTCCTTGTCCGTCATGTGTTTGTCTAACAAACTATTAACAGATTTGAAATCTTCTTCTAACTCTTTAACCAGAGCTGCATCTGATTTTTCAAGCAAGGGTTTAAAGAGTTGGAAAATCTTTTCAGCACCTTGGATATTGGCACGGAAATCATACAAATCTGTATGAGAATAAATCTCCTCTTCACCAGTAATCTTACTTGTCGCTACTTCATTAAGAAGGTCAACAGCGCCAGTTAGCATAATCTTGTAATCAACATCTACAGTCGCAATCTTAGCCTTTAATTCCTTGATGTCATTTACCAGTTGGTCACCAAAAACCTCAGTTCCTTTGGTTGTGTTTTCCTCCCAAAGAATGCGCTCGATACGGTGGAAACCAGACCAACCTTCTTCGGTCTTATTTTCATCTAAGTAGTCTGCTAATCGAAAATCAATCTTCACATCAGATTCTCCGAAGCTCTCTGCAATCGGCTCTGAACGTTCATAAGACATACGGATTAAAGGGTATGCCTTTTTAGCTTCTTCTAACTTACCATCCTTCAATAGTTGAACAAAACCTTCTGTATCCGTTAAAAGTTTATCAATCTGTTCTTCCACAAATACTTTGTAGTCACTAGTTGCCTTATCCAATAGTTTTTGGTTATCTTCTGACAATTTTGTAACCTGAGAGGAATCACTTGTAGTTGACGATTGTTCAAAACGAACTGCACAAGCAGATAACAACAATGCCGAAGATAAAAGGATAAAACCAAGTTTTTTCATTAGATACTCCTATTAAATCACGGGAATCCCATTTTTAAATTTATTATATCATAGTTTTTCTAATTATTCAATAAATTGTCAGAAAAATTTAATGTTTGGTCCTTTTTAAAAATTAGAATAGACTTTTTCTAGTTAAAATTGTTAAAAATAATAGGAAAATAAAAGAAAAGGAAGCCATACATCACCATGATGAATATGCAAAACATGATGCGTCAAAGCTCAAAAACTTCAAAAACAAATGGAGCAAAGTCAGGATGAACTTGCTGCTGCAGAATTTGTTGGAACTCTGCCCAAAACCTTGTAACTGCGACACTAACAGGGAGACAAGAAAGTTACAAAAATTGATTTCAATCCAGCAGTTGTTGACCCAGAAGATATTGAAACTCTATCAGATATGACAGTTCAAGCAGTCAATGCTGCTCTTGAACGAATTGATGAAGCAACTAAGAAGAAACTAGGTGCTTTTGCTGGTAAATTACCTTTCTAATAGTATAAAAGAGGCTGATGTTCAATTCAGCCTCTTTTGTCTTACTGAAAAGTAAATATTTCTGCTGCTTTCTTGAGAAGCAAGTCCGTATATTCAGGATCTTCCTGAGCGGTTTCAAGCTCTTCTTTTAATTCTTTTCTAGATCATCTGTTATCATACCATCAACTCCCAAACGTAGGGACTTATCAAAGGATTCCGAACTATTGATTGTCCATACATAGAGTTTTTGTTTTGTATTCCAAAGCTTGGTTACAAAATATTCATCTAAGGTAGAATATTCCATGGTATAGCCTGTTGCATTCGTTCTTGGAAAAACGGAATTATGAGGGCAGAATGAAATAGACTGAATTTCCTTATCATACTGAGTTACTTTTTCAATAACATGATAATCCAAAGATTGCATCTGATGCCCATAGACTTTGATCTTTGCCCCATATTGATCTAGAAAATGATCCATCATTTGGGCACTATCTTTTCGACTCGTTTTAATTTCGATCAGCAATTTCTGATGAAGGTCATTGGCACGATTTATATAATCATCAAAGCTAGATATTTTGGTCTGATAACCATTTTCATAAATATCTAATTGCTTCAACTCATCTAAAGTTAAGTCTTGCGGTGTTACATTTAATCCCGCTAAACTTTTTAGGTTAGCATCATGCATCATAACAAACTGACCATCCTTAGTTTCTTGTACATCCATCTCAACTAAATCTGGTTTTAACTGAGCTGTTTTTTCTAAGGATTCAACTGTATTTTGGACACCATTTCCATTTGAGACACCTCTGTGAGAGATGACAAGTGGAGGATTGACTACGGGTGCTTCTAGATAAACATAACCCTCAATCGCAAAGAAGACACTGGCGCACCCCATTACACCCCATCTCATGATATGATCTTTCTTTCGTCTTGGCATAATATCCAACTCCTCACCAGTTAAAAAGGAGGTAAACTTAACCAAGAAGTAAGTCAAAGCCATATAGTGGATATTTTTAATCAAAATATAGTTCGAAATAGCAAGAATCAAAGATTCTCGATGTGTGAGACCATCTACTAAAAACTGGCCAACCAATAGTGGGATTAGAAGTAAGTAAAAGAAAAGATTTGTTTTGACAACAATGAGAAAAAGATGCCAAGCGTAAAACCAAAAATGATTCCTGGTTTTTTCTAGACTGTAGACCACAGCATCCTTGACTGTCATCTTATCATAAAAGATTTTTGGAAGAACAAAAACCAACTTAACAGAAACGCATAGGAAGAGGATAGACAAGATGATAATACCAATCCACCATATCCAATACTTGTCTTCCATATAGGTCTGAATAAACTCAGGTATCACTATTTTTATTAAAATAATAAATTTTAAAAATCTTCCTGATAAACGGAAAAATCATAGCGATATAAACGAAGATAAACAAGGCCTTGGAAACAGTCAGACGTTTCATGAAGGCTATACTTTCACGAAAATACCTTTGCGACTATACTCAATCAAGGTTCGTTTTCTCATGATAGAAGGTGTCGAGCTCCAATAAAGAGGAGACTTAGTTGAAAATAGGCTACTAAAAGGTTAATGGCTATTAAGATTAAAAACCCAAAAGCTGACTAAAGGCGCATGTTTTTAAAATTTCAAAAACATTATTATATGAAATAAACAAATAGCCCGTCTGACTGAGTAAAAAGCCTGCTATCAATGAGTTCAGTGGCAACCAAATATAATCTACCAGCATGAAGATTGAGAAAAATAGAAAGAGGATTTTATCCAGATTCAGGTAAATCTTTTTAAAAACCCAATTTTTTTAGGTTTTTCAGGTTTCATAAAACCTCCTAATCAAACAGCTGTGATAAATCTAAACCACCGAAAGGATTAGAGTTTAGACTACTCTTGGAGTCCAGTAAGATTCTACTTTCATCAGATTCTAGGAAAGCTTCATAAACACGCGCAGTCATTCGCGCATCCTCTAAACTGTTATGAGATTGGCCCTTGAATCCTAGAAATTCAGCCACAGTCTGTAACTTGAGATTGGCAATACCATGAAGATCAGAACTACGTCGCTCAAAAGCTTCATCATAGAGATCCACTTGATATTGGCTAGTATAATCCAAACCCTGCTCCAACAAAATCGGTAAATCACTCTTGGCTGCATTATAACCAACAAGGGGTAAGTCACCTACAAAATCTTGAAAATTCTTAAGAACTTCCTCCACCATCGGGGCATCTTTCAAGGTTTCAGAAGTGATACCCGTTAAACCGTTTATAAAACTTTTCAAAGGCACATCTGTATGAACATAAGAGTCAAAAGCTCCAATTTCTTCACCATCTTTAAAACGGACTGCAGATACCTGAATCAAGTGAGTTTTATCTTGGTGTTCATTAAATTCCAAATCAAATGAAATGTAATCTCTTAATTTTTCCATCTTATCCATTCCTTATTGTATTTGAAAAAGAAAACTACTTGGTTATACCTAGAAACCAAGCAGTTTTTCTTATCCTCAAATAAGCGAGCAAAAAGCCTTTCTTCGTTGCTTGTACTTCTTGCTAGCCTGATCCAACTCCAACTGAAGGTTTTCTTGATCCTTCATGGCTTGTAGGGTTAACTGTTGTTGTTGATCCAATTGCTTATCTTTTTCTGCGATTTGACGGTCTTTGACACGCATCTGTTCATCTTTTTCAGCTAACTGTTTGTCTTTGGCCTTTAATTGCTCATAAAGACGGATGATTTCAGCGTTCTTTTCATCAACAAGAATCTCCATTAACTCACGTTGCTTCACATCATCACTAACAGGTTCATCTTCAAAAATGGTTTTTTTGTAGATTTCTTCAAGCTTAATCAAGCCACTGCGAGTTACCACAGTGACTCCTTTATCATTTTTAGTCGTATCTTCTTCAGGTAATTCCTTGACACGGTTATTGATTGCTTGGCGGGACAAGCCCAAGACCTCAGCAATCTCACTAACAGTCATCTCAATACTCATAATATCCTCTGAAAGTTTTTCTAGCTTTTCTTTATTTAAATATTATCATAAGCAAAGCAAAACTGTCAAATATCACCGTGTTTTCAACCCTTTTTCATAACTTTTGCTGGTCTAAACTGCACTACTTTTCAGATTTTTTAAAACTCAAAATCAGTTTACAATTTTTCCACCAGCTCTAATCAATTGAAAACCTTTCTTGGTTTATAAAGATGATCACGTTTCTCTAAAATGGCTAATAATTTATCACCTTCAAAACCAGCCAATTCCTTTTCGGTTTGTTCCAATTCAATAAAGCGACCAAAACGCACTTCTTCTGCCTGCTCTGGAGTCAAATATACCTTGACCAAGTCACCTGTCCCAATCTCTAAGGGATGAAGAAAGTCTAGTTGTCCAGCCTCTACTTTTTCGGAAATTTCTTCCAAGGTCAAAGCATCATCTAACTGCAAGCCCGCAGCACTTGTTCGTGTTAAATGAGACATATGAGCTGCATAGCCAAGTTTTTCTCCCAAGTCAACTGACAAGGTACGGATATAAGTCCCTTTGCTACATTTTACACGAAAGCTAAATCGAGCAAGATTCTCCATATAGGAAATGGGACTGGTTCTTTCGAAACTATAAATCGTCACCTGACGTTCTGGACGCTCCACTTCCTGACCAGCACGCGCATATTCATAGAGTTTGCGACCATTGACCTTGACAGCCGAGTACATAGGTGGAATCTGAGTGATAGGACCTGTCAGACTAGCGATTGCTTGATCAACAATCTTTTCATCTAAGGGAGACAAAACTGGCATCTCTGCAACAACCTCACCACTAGCGTCTTCAGTTGTCGTTGAATAGCCTAGGGTGATTTCACCTTCATAGACTTTACCCTCGTCCTGCATAAACTCGACCATGCGGGTTGCCTTACCGACGGCAATCGGCAAAACACCCACTACATCCGGATCCAAGGTCCCACCGTGACCGATCTTCTTAGTCCCCTAAAATCTTACGCAGCTTGAAAACTGCATCATGCGAGGTCATCCCCGCTTCCTTTTTTAAGTTGATAATACCGTTCATTGTTTTTGCTCTCTAGTTTTATTTAAAAATATGTCTTCTTCAAAAATTGTTATGTAATTCTCTTTTGTAGGCAAAGAAAGATTACTTAAACGCTTTGCTTGATTCATAATTATTTTTATCAAATACATTTCTTACAAATCGACCATTTGCATTCTTATTCTCAGAATCTTCACTTTGTTTATCAAGATACTTTTTGAGTCTCTCTGCAGCTGATTCTTGTAAAATATAATCTTCGTTCTTACAGTATGATAGAAAAAAATCTCGAACATTTGATTGACTGTATAATCTTCAAATTCAATAAAAATAATTAAATCGTGATTTTAAACCAGGATTAGACTCAAAAAAATTTCTTCATTAGGTCATCATATCCTGCTACAATTACAACTAAATCATCACGATAGTCTTCCAAAGCTTTTTGTTAGTTCAGTCAGACACTCTCTACCATAACTGTCACTTTTTCATTTTCTGTGATACTGTATGCTTCATCAATAAATAAAACTCCACCTTTAGCTTTTTGAATTAGTCTTTTAACTTTTAAAGCTGTTTGTCCTTGGTATTCAGCTATTAAGTCCGTTCTAGTCGCTTCAATAAAATGACCTTTACTTAGTATTCCTAGAGAACGATACATATTGCCAACAATTCTAGCAACTGTTGTTTTACCTGTACCTGGATTCCCGAGAAAAAGCCATGTGCATCGTTCTATTAGTTTTTCAACCCAATCTTTTCTCGGGTTTTTCTGAACTTTGTTAAAGTTACTAGGTCTTCTATTTCTTTCTTTACATTTTCTAATCCTATCAGGGAGTTTAATTCATCGGACAACTCATCAAATGATTTGGTATTGATTTCTTTTAAAATAGCGTACTCACTATCTATTAATCTAGAACCAAGATATTTATACAATAACTCTAAAACCGTTGACTGTCTATCTTTAATCTTAGGAAATCTATCATTATTTGACGAATTACCTAAACGTTTCATAAACTCTAATGCCGAATACTTTTTATTATCAACAATTTCTTGAAGAACAGTCTCAAATTCAAAAGAACTATTTGTCAAATCATCAAGCTTTTTCACTTCTGATTTTAACAATTTTAAATAAGTTTCACTAATCATCTACATTCCTTTAAACAATAGAAATAATACTATTAAAACAACGGCCACTCCTAGAGTATAGAATCCTTTTTAGAAAAAAACAATCTCCTTTTGTTTTCTCTTCTAGTTTTGTTTCAAGACTTTCAACAATTAACTTTAGATTATTTCCTCTGTTATTGATTTATTATTGATTTCATCAAGGTAATTTTAAAAATTATTTTGTATTATTTACTTGTACTTGTAAATTATTAAAACTATTTTCTAGTTTTTCTAAATCATCTAATCTATCATGATGTTTCTTTAAAATATCAATTAAATCTTTATTTTGTTTAAAAACATCATTTAATAAGTTTTTATTATTTTTCTTGATAGGCTTCAATTTCTTTTTAATCCCTGTAAAGCCGTATTATTAGCTTCTTTTGCAGCAATTAAAGAGTCTGAAAATTCTTTGAATATAGTCATCATCTAATATCTGAAAAGTTTCGTAAATTGTATTAAATTCTTGAATAATCTTTTTTTATGTGCTGGTTTTTGTTCAATCATTCTATTTTTGAACAGCATCCGTGAGAGCGTTTAAATCCTTACCTTTAACTCCATAGTCGACAGAAAAAAATATTAAATATATTCTTCCCTGAGGAACTGTTGGTAAAATCTGATTGTTCTGGTATTTCTTCACTAAAAAGCTTTTTAACGCTTCTTTTTTTCTCATTAAATTTTTCAGACTTTGCCAAAACTTGAATCTCTAATTCTTCTGACATAACAATCCCTCCTATAGTAAATCATTTAATACGTTTTGCATCTCAGCTAGTTCATCATGCTTTTCATCAAAATATACTTCATTATTTAGTAATCTTTGTTTGAAATTCACTTAGATAGATAAATATCTTCTTGGACATTTTCCAAGTAATTCTCGTAATTTTTGATGATTTTTGGGCATTTTACTAAAAATTTGGTCTCGTTTAATAGCAACATTTTCTTCAGCAACAAAAAATTTGAACATCCTGAATTCTTAACAATTCATTTCTTTCTTATTAGCTTGTTTCTTTTGATTTTTCCTCAATTAACTTTCTGAAATAAATCGATCAAGTCCATTAATGATTATTGCTCCCAAAGATTCCGGTTAGTAAACTAGCTAAAAACATTCCCAAGATATTTTGCATGTTCCCTAAAGTTTTAATCTCAAAATCCCATTCCTGAGTAGTGGTAATAAGTACTGTTTCAAAAATATTCTCCTAAAAACATTGCTCCTACTCCTACTAATGCAGAAGTAATGATTTTTGAAATATGTCAAGTTTAATCTCAGTAGAATGTGACTGACTTTCAGGATTTGATAGATAAGAAATACTCTCTTATTGATCCAAATATTTGTTTAATCAAGTTTGGTAACTTTTTCAACTTTTTGAGCGAAAGCTCCAATAATTTCTCCCACGATACTCCCAACAAAACTATCAATTCTACTTTGATAAAATCTTTAATTTTTACTAAAGAAGGAATGAAGTGCATTTTTCATTTCATCTAAGAATGTATCAAACGAACGTTTTTTTAGATTTAAAAAGCGAACTAAAGCATTCATTATTTCTTTTCAACATCCCAAATAACGCTGCAACAAACATAGCTTTTTAAACTGCATCTTTACCTGCCTTGTTCGCCATTCTTACAGGAGCTTTTTTTGCTATATCTTATCATAGCTTTCTTTGGCTTTTTTCAGCCTTTAGCATCTTATGTGAATCAGCAGATAATTTATCATTTAATTTTTATTATTTTCAGCTTTAAGATTTCGCTTTTCGGGATCTGAGATATTCATCTTATCAATTTTTATTAGCTCTTTTCAACTTGTTCTTTTAGATTTTTCTCTTACATCTCTTTTCTTTATATACTCGCTATTAGATTTTGCCCTTTACTTTTATTAAGATTCATTAGTTGCTGCAAAATTTTTCTGATTTATTAGCTAAATCAGAAGTTTCAATATTTGCTATTTTCCTCCATGTGTTTTCAAAAATCTGTTTTCTTGGTATGACATGATCCAAATTAGCTTTTTCGTTAATTTTTAATTGTTTTTCCAGTATATTCATCCTTTAAATTTCCATTTTTTTGCTTTTCTTTCATAGCATTATTTTGCATCAGTATACCTTTTATCATTCATTATTTTAGCACCTCTTCTTTTGTATAACCATTAGGGATGTTTATCGTTATACTGCTTAAGAAGTGTCACTTTGTCATGTCTAAATCAATTTGATTCGCAAATTGACTCCAAATTTCATCTAAAATGACATCTCCTAATTTATCCGGTGAACTAATTTCTTTACATTCTAGTTCTAATTTCTCAAGATTAGAAAAACTCCATAGTAAATTGCTGTTCCAATAGTTCTTCTAATTCGTCATAATTTAAATTTTCAGAGCCATTTACTTCTTCAGTATTCAATACTAATAATTCATTTTCCACTGCTTTCTACTCCCCCTTCAAGGCATCAAATTTCGCTTTCATAGTTGGATTTTTTCTTGTCAATTTTTTAACGGAAACATCATCCAATTTGTTGTTAGCAAGGCGCAGTTGGTTTTCTGATGTGGTCAGGAATTTCTTGACTTCTTCCATCCGCTTGATGGACTTGTCGATTTCGTCAATGGCCTTACCAAAGTTGACAGAAGCTGAATTGTAGTTTCTTTAGCAAAGGCTACCTTAAAGGCATCCAGGTCTTCTTCAAAGTGGGTGATGTCGATATTTTGTTCACGAACAAGCGCCAATTCCTGCTTGTATTTGAGAGAATTCAGTGCAGCATTTCGTAAGAGTCCAATCAAATGGATAAAGAACTGGGGACGAATGACATACATCTTCTCATACTCGTGGCTAACATCGACAATCCCTGTATTGAAGTAGTCGTTATCAGCCTCAAGCATAGTTACCAAAACTGCATACTCACAGTTTTTCTCACGACGATCCTTATCCAATTCCTTTGTAAAAATCCGAATTCTTATGCTTCTTCTCAGTACCATCAGCTTCATTTTTCATCTCAAACATGATGGAAATGAATTTCTAGTCCATTTTCATCAAAATCACGGAAGATAAAAGTCGCCCTTTAGAACCACGTGCTGAAACCTTATTGTCCTTCTCAAAGTAGGCATTTGGAAAAGGCAAAACTTCGAACCTTGTTGAATTCACTCTCCGCATAGTGTTCCAAACTTTCACAATTGCCTTAGTTGATTGTTGCGCCTTGAAATTCTTATAAAAATTCAACCTGCTCACTGGCTGCCTTGAGCTGGGCTTCGTAGTTTTGTTTAACAGAAGCTAGAGAAAGCTCGTTTTCTTTTTCTTGTAAAAGGAGCTGATTTTTGACCTGATCACGTTCTTTTTCAAGATCAGAAAGAGTTTTTTGTAGTTGATTTTCATGCTCCAAGCGCAGGGTAGCTAACTGATTCTCCAGTGCTTGAACTTCTTTTTCTTTCTCTAGCAGGCTTTGACTAGCAGTTTGCTCTCACTTCTTTTTCTTAGCCAATTCTTTTCTGTATCAAAGTTGTTAATTTGACTTTGAAGCTGGGCAATTTCTTGATCCTTTTGAGCCAGTTTTGCCTGTTGTTCATTTAAGGCTTTTTGTTCCACTAATGTCAACTCTTGCTTGATTCGCTCGTGTAATTCCTTATCAAACTCTACAGTTCGAACTTGAGAAATCAATTCTGCATATTGACTTTCATTGACTGTAAAATACTTCGCCACAATTTGGGACATTTAATCTCGTTCATGTTATTCCTCTATATTTATCTATTCTACATTCATTATAGCATGGATAAACAAAAAGAAAAAGTTGGAATGAATCCAACTTTTAATCTACGTATGTATCTTCGTTTTTATTTAAGAAGGCGTAAGGTAATCCCATCAGTAGACCACCACCAATAAAGTTACCAATAAAGGTTACACCCCAGTGACGAAGAATATTTCCAATACCGAAGTTTGCAATTGAATCAGCAGCGACACTGAATTTCACAATCGCAAATGATGCAAAGTTTGCGGCGATGTGTTCATTTGTTAAGAATACAAACATATAAATCGCTGAAAGAACCAACCAAAGTTTTGCTCCACCATCCTTAACTAAAACGAATGAAAGAATCGCGATATTTACAAAGACATTAGCCAAGATAGCTTCAAGCAAGACAAGTTCATTTGAACGGCCCAACTTCATTTCCACAACTCCAGAAATAAAGCTATCATGGGTAAGGTTTGCATAAGCTGCTGAATGGGCGAATCCCCAACCTGCTATAAGAGCACCGATTAAGTTGAAGAAAGTACAGTATAGAAGAATTTCAGCTGTTTTTCTCCAGCTAATTTTTTTCAAAAAGCTACCAGCTGTCAAGAACATCATGTTAGATGTTACTAACTCAGCATTCAAGAAGACAATGTAAGCCAATCCCTCAAGCGAAAACAAATGGGAAGAGGAAAGCGTCCACTACCAGGAGCAATCTTATTAATCAAGTCAGCTCCAACTGCACCAGCTGCTGTACTAAATGTTAAGAATGCACCAGCAAACATTGAACGGATAGCATACTTGAATTTACTTTGACTGTAAAGACTTTCCTTTTTCTTACAAGCAAATTCAATTTTTGAGATAAATTCTGAAGAAACCATATAAACTCCTAAAACTTTTTATTTGTGAATATTATAACATAAAAATCAGAAATTATGGGAAAGGCTTTCTTAATTCTATTTACAATATTTTTATCACTTTTTAACAATCGTTTCCATTTGCTTTGTATCAGTATCTTTAATGTTTTCACCCCTTTATTTTTAAAATCCTCTATTCTATATATTTAATATATAATTTTTATTTTGATCAATATTGAATTTACAAAAAGTCTCTTCAGTTTTCAGCTAAAGTCCATGAACTAATAATATGTTTGAATTTATAGACAGAGAAAATAACGTTTTTATCAAAAGGTTCTTTGGACAAAAATCGAGGTCTGGATTTTAGTCCCGACCTCTCTATTATTGATTTTTCATTATATTTTCAAAAAGCTTGTACTAATCAACATAAGTCTCTTCATTTTTATTAAGATAAGCGTATGGTAAGCCTATCAAGAATCCTCCACCAATCAAGTTAGCAATGAAGGTGACACTCCCAATGACGTAGGATATTAGGAATATCAAAGTTAGCAATTTGGTCAGAAACAATGCTGAATTTAATAATGCTAAAGGATGAAAAGTTAGCTGCAATATGCTCGTTAGATAAAAAAACAAACATAGAAATAGCTGACAAGATAATCCATAGCTTAGCACTGCTATCCTTAACCAAAATAGAAGATAGAATGGCAATATTTACGAACATATTTGCCAAAATCCCTTCCAACAAGACCAACTCACTAGGTCGTGCCAACTTTCTTAGCTACAATCTTTGGAAGATAACTGTCGTGTGTCAGGTGTGAAAAAGCCGATGAATTAGCAAAGCACCAACCTGCTAACAGAGCACCAACTAAGTTGAAAAAGGCACAATAGAGCAAAATGACAAAGGCTTTTTTCCAATCAATCTTCTTCAAGAATGTTCCAGCTGTCAGATACATCATGTTTGATGTGACCAATTCAGCATTTAAAAATACATGTAAACAAGTCCCCAAGCAAATACAAAGGGAAAAGAAAATAGCCAGCACTTGGAACGATGCTATTGAGTAGATCAGCACCTATGGCCCCAGCGGCTGTACTAAAGGTTAAGAAAGCACCTGCTAACATGGAGCGAATGGCATATTTAAACTTACTTTGGTCAAATAGACTCTCTTTCTTATGACAATAATAATCAATCTTTGAAATAAATTCTGAAGAACTCATATAAACTCCTAAAAATTTTTCTGTTACTATTATAACATAAAAACCTTAAGGAAATAAAGATTTTTTATAAATTAATTTCAGACCTTATTTTTCCATCATCTTTTTAGAAATCCTTACCCAAGCTACAGCGAAAAATCATTACCATCTAGTTATTAGTTGCCAAAGTTCATAATTTCTTCCCTACTCATTCCAACAAGCTCTGAAACCCACAAGCCGATAATATTGGACAAAATAGAATCACAAACATATTCATCCTCAGCATGACCATATTTACAAGTGAAAAGAGGGGTTCTTATGGCTGATTGATAAAATTTTAAGGCTAACTCTTGCAGTTTTTCTGGATCAAATTCAAGTCCCAAATCTTGTGCAAGTCCAGTTCTCACTTTATCCCAATCTTCACCTTTTGACTGGTAGTTTTCTCGTGCTTTGTCGATAAATCCCTGACTGAATTTTTCCAACAAATGCTTGTTTTGATAGAGCAAACGACAGGAAAAGTCTGAGATAGAACCAGCATGAAGTAAGAAGGTAAGCAGGTCATCAAGGCTTTCTGCTACCCTCCCAACTTGGCCTTCACTCCCTATAAAGCCGATACTCTCATCCTCAAGAATTACATATTCTCCCCCGCTATCGTCCTGGGCAAATGCATGACCAGCTAAAGAATATTCCTCATTGTTATTAGAGAACTGGACCTCTCTAATTTGATCACAAAAAGTAAATATCACACTCATCTAAAAAGTAATCTTCTTAAATGCTGATTATTTCTGATTATTTGTAGCCTTTCCATCTTTATCCCTCTACAATATTTGGAATTGTTAGTGAATGATAACTTTGATATGATACTTTTCGTTTCATTTTTAAATTTCGACAAGCTTATCATTCTCTTTTGATTGGCCAAAAGAAATAGGCTAGAGCTTTTTCCGCTCTTTTTGTTCAATACACAAAAATATCTAGCACCATTCAGTTTAACACTTGGAATAAAATCGACCTCAATCTTTTTAATATTATTCAGTGGTATAATGCGCTTTCTAAAAACATAAGCATTATGGATATAAAATCTTCCCTTAGCAATATGAAACGGGGCAAAAAAGTTTCCACCACTTTGACGCACAATCACATAACGACGCTATAGAATCAGTAAAAAGAAGGAAGGAAATAAAGTAAATAGTAAAAGTAAAAACCGAGCTTTTCAGCATCGATTTTAGCCCAATCAAAAATAATCTATCATAATTAAACCTCCTTTTTACCTTTATTATATCACTTTTTATTGAGCAACTAGTTTTATGGACAAAGAAAACGACTGAACAACGTTCAGCCATTTTCAATAATATTTGATCTGATATCTTTATTTGGTCAAATCAAGTCGTTTACCGATTTTTCCAATAAGAATAGCACCAACAATGAGTGAAGCGAATTCTCCGATAGCAGTTGTAAACCAAGTTAAGAAGAAAAGGTGCTTCTGCACAATGTTCAATTCAGCAGCAGTATGATCATTGAAATCGAAAAAAGAATTGAAAAGAAGAAATGATCTTTTCGAATCAATCCATTAAAAAGATAGTCTTTGCTGTATTTGCTGAACAACCATACTCCCAGGCTAAGGAATACAAGTGTAGAACCACCACCTACAGCGACATCAATGATTCCAAAACTGAAGAAATTAGCAATCATACATCCAAGAGTAACACCGATGATATACTTAGGATTGTAAAAGGCTAAGAAGTTCATCATTTCAGAAATACGGAACTGATAAGCACCATAGCTGATGGCATTAAGGGTGGTGTGATTGTCAAAACCACATAAATAGCTGCGACAATGGCAATATCTGCCAAATCACGAACAGTTAGTTTTTCATGTTTTCTCCTTTTAGCGACAATATCGCGTCTAATATGCTTGGTGAAAGAAGTTACACCAAGGGTTGAGCAAGTCAACCCTACAAGTATAGCTACATTTATCTCCTTTATGCTATACTATTTTTATGAAAACATACATCAAAAAATTCTTCGATAATGAAATTCTCTCCTACTTATTTTTCGGAGTTGCAACTACTCTTGTTTCTATCATTGTTCGTATCACGATTTTTTACCTTTGCCAACAAGAATTATGGGCGACTGCTCTGGGAAATATAACTGGAATTTTGTTTGCTCACCAACGATACCATTGTTTTTTTAAACAGAAACGAAAAATTGGTTCAAGCGTCTGATAAAAATTTACGACTGCAAGATTCATAACCTTCCTCTTAGACCTGCTTCTGACCTTTATTTTTGTGACGAGTTTCCCCCATATTATCGGTCAGTTTGTAGGTGATAATCTCAATACTATCAATACAATTGAGACTATTTTTGCACAAGTTACTATCATAGTCCTCAATTACATCTTCAGTAAAGTTTTTGTTTTAAAAAACACTAGTCATATTTCTTGCATTCACATTAGGATTAAGATATAATGTAGACTGTAAAATTTCGAAAGGAAAAGAAAATGTTAAAAGATCTTAAAGAATTTTTGCTCCGTGGTAACGTCGTGGACCTTGCTGTCGGTGTGATTATCGCTTCAGCATTTGGTGCTATCGTAACTTCATTTGTTAATGATATCATCACTCCGCTTCTATTGAACCCAGCCTTGGAAGCTGCGAAAGTACAAAACATCGCTGAACTTGCATGGAATGGTGTTACATATGGTAAATTCTTGAGTGCTGTTATCAACTTCCTTGTTGTTGGTACTGTTCTATCTTTTCTGTGATTAAAAGCAATGGAAAAAGCTCAAAACCTTGCACAAAAAAGAAGAGGTTGTTGAAGAAGCACCTGCTGGTCCAACTGGAGTTGGAAGTTCTTCAAGAAATCAAAAAGCTCTTCTAGAGAAAAAATAATCATCTCGAGGATTCGGTTCAATACTGAATCCTTTTTTACTTCTCCTTTTGCTGAGTTTAGAAAAAACTTGAGTTCAGCTCTCTTTTTTGATATAATAATTAAAGTTTCCACCCTTAGTGTAATGGATATCACGTAAGATTCCGGTTCTTGAGATGGGGGTTCGATTCCTCAGGGTGGATATTTTATAAAAGAACTTACCAAAATCTGTAGATAAAGCTGTAGGATTCAGGCTCCATAATATTTCTAGTGGATAAATTCCCTATAGATATTATGGAGCCTATTTTATTGTTGAAAGAGGTTTACTTTTACCTCGGTTTCAGTCTAAATCTTTTTTGATAATCGGAAAAGCCTCTGTAAGGACGTCTATTCCAAAATTAATTCCCTGTACTTGGTAGTGATAGATGGGGTAACAGATAAAACTTTTTGAACTCTGTTTTTAAGGTGAGTGTCTTTTCATTTCAAGTAAAATCCCATCTGATAAATAGGGAATTTCTGATCCGCTGAGTAAATCTTCTTCTAGTAAATTCAGGTTCCACCCCTCATCAATAGATCTGCAGAAAAGAATCTTACCAAAATCAATACAGTATTTTAACTTTTGATTCTTTAAGCCCTCAAGAAAAATTTGCAGATGATTTTCTTGAGAAAGTTGACACCGTAATTCATACCAATCATACTCTATTTCCTCACCAATATGAACCCACTTCATTTTTTTGTTCAACCTCTTCTATCCTTATATCACTCTCTTCATTTTTATAGATAACTAAGTCAAAGACTAGATTCTTTTGCACAAATACGAAAATGAACCAAATCTTCTTCAGCCAAAAACTCCACCCGCCCTATGAATCACTTCTGTAATCAGGCTACTAGTCTCTAACTTACAAATAGGGGATTCAAGCTCTGGCGAACTAGGAATCTGATGAAGAGCATCAAATAAGTCTCTATCTGTGATTTGGTAAAAATGACAGAAGGGAAATTTCAATCGAATCAGATGTTTCTTTCCCTTCAAAGTCATCGTAGAAATCTCATAATGACTATTTTCACTAAAAGCTGCACTAGCTTCATATTCATCTTCTGGAATAATATAGTAAAATGAACCTAAAACAGTACGTAGTGTGGTATAATCTTCTTATGGCATATTCATTAGATTTTCGTAAAAAAGTTCTCTCCTATTGTGAGCGAACAGGTAGTATAACAGAAGCATCACACATTTTCCAAATCTACGTAATACCATTTATTGCTGGTTAAAGCTAAAAGAAAAACAGGAGAGCTAAACCATCAAGTAAAAAGGAACAAAACCAAGAAAAGTTGATAGAGATAGACTCAAAAACTATCTTTACTGACAATCCAGATGCTTATTTGACTGAGATAGCTGCTGAATTCAGATGTCACCCAACTACCATTCACTATGCTCTTAAAAACTATGGGTACACTCGAAAAAGAACCACACCTACTTTTGAACAAGACCCAGAAAAAGTAGCTTTATTTCTTAAAAATTTTAATAGTTTAAAAACATCTAGCACCTGTTTATATTGATGAAACAGGATTCGATACTTATTTTTATCGAGAATATGGTCGCTCTTTAAAAGGTCAGTTAATAAGAGGTAAAATATCTGGAAGAAGATATCAGAGGATCTCACTGGTTGCAGGGCTAATAAATGGTGAGTTAATCGCTCCAATGACTTACGAAGAGACTATGACGAGCGACTTTTTTGAAGCTTGGTTTCAGAAGTTTCTCTTACCAACATTAAAACACACCATCAGTTATTATTATGGATAATGCAAGATTCCATAGAATGTAAGCTAGAGCTCTTATGTGAAGAATTTGGGCATAAACTTTACCACTTCCTCCCTACTCACCTGAGTACAATCCTATTGAGAAAAACATGGGCCCATATCAAAAGCATCTCAAAAAGGTATTGCCGTTGTAGTACTTTTTCGAGGGCTCTTTTTGTCTTGTTCTTGCTTTCAATTGACTATAGATTTCACTCTAGCATTAAATCTCTCCTCCACTATTTTTCAATCATCTCATACGCTTTCTCTCTATAAAAATCTAAAGTAGTTTGAAAAACGCTACAGCTACTTGTTATTGATTTACCGTTAAATCCATCCTTTTTTTCCTTAAATTCAGCAATACGAGCTAAATCTCATCTGAAGGTTTATTGGAAACAATTTCTTTTGTAATAACCGAATACTCTTTTGTTCCATTTTTAAGAATTGCAATAATAGAATCTGAAACTCTGATATCTCTTTTTCGAAATTGACTCTAAATTCCACTCTTGAATTTCAGAAAGTCCCATAACTTTTGTGATTTCGATTTTTGAAGCTGCATATTCTTTTTCTTTTTAGCAAAGTAACCATTTCGCTATAATATTTAACTTCTTTTTCAAATGGTAATTTATTGCCCTATATGCTCGATTTTCTCTCGGATTTTAGCGATCTGATTCATCGATAAAATAGTTAGTTTGCCATTTTTGAGGGAAGATATGCTCGATTTCCCATTTACTTGGTAATAATGAATCCTGATGTTTATAAGCGTGTTTTTAGCAACATTCTCACCACATTACGGTGAGGATTTTGGATTCCTGCTTCAAGTTGAGCTTGGTCTAGTTCTTTGAAATCAAATTTAGGAATATCTGATACAACAATTGTTGAATTTAATTTCAAAAATATCACCTTAACAGCATTGATAGTTGGAATAAGAAATGTATTTTTGTCATTAGTTCAGCGAGTAATTTATTTAAGAATCTTGCAAATTTATCCTCAAAGTTTTTATCCTTACGATAACAAATATAATATATAATCACTGGATATTTCAGAACTCATTAGGATATGAAGTAAGTGTATCTAATGTTTGTTTTATCTTTATATTTGATGACCAACTCTCATCTTCCAGCACTTCACCTTTATTAATTACTTTCCATAATTCGATCATTACGAATAAAATTATCTAATAATTCAGATTGATAGAAGGCGTTCAAATTTGTTACTCTGAATAGTATTTTCTGACACCAGGTGTAGTACTTTTTAGTATCTTTTTCCAAAGCCCTAAGATAGAACATATAGTAATAAAATAATTGTTGGATACTTTCGTTAGCTGCTGTAGCTTGTTCATCAAGCTCTTTCCAGCGTTCAATAAATGTTTCCTTATCTTTTCCCTCAAGATGGTTATAAATCTTAGCTTTAAATATATCAGCATCAGATAGCGGTAAACCTCTGTCATTTAAAGTAGAGAAAAATAGTCAATGCTGTATCTTGGGTATCGGCAGTTATTGGTAAAAGAATAGCTTGATTTAATAGGGAATAAATGAACTGATAAATCATTAAGGGATTCTCACTTGAATGTTTATCAAGTAACTCCTGAAAAATGAATATAATTTCTAGAATAATTATCTTTAGAATCTTTATTTGCTCTTCCAGTTTCGAGAATTTTTACGAAGAATTTTCATTACCTTCATTATTAACAACACGTGATGTTAGAAGAGTAGTCTTATAATCAACTGTTCCAGTCAGTTTATTAGTTCTGCCAGATTGAAGGTTCAATCTTACCAATAAAATTGTTTGCTTCTGGAGTTCGTTCTGATAATGGAGAATTAAATAGCTTTGTGTAAATCGCTCTTAACAATAAAAACAGAGAGGTAATACGTTGCTGACCATCAATAATTTCCTGTTCACCATTATCATTTTCATACGAAACGATACTTCCAAGAAAAATACGAACCTTCGCGTTCAGTACCACCATTACTGACGGTGAAATTCACAAATCTTCAAACAGTGTTTCAAACTCTGTTCATCCGTCCAAGCATAAGGACGCTGATATTCTGGAATAACAAATGGTTTTGTTCTTCCACTACCAAAGTAGTGCCTCAACACTCTGTTTATTAACTTCTATTGTAGTTGGCATCTTAAACCTCCATATTATATTTGCTAAAATACTACATTTTTATTGATTATTTTGAACACTATATCAAATTGCTTTAACTAGCAATCCTACAAACTTAAAACGAACTTTGAGTAACTATTGCATATCTTCCATGGCTTCTTTCACATATCCTTCTACATCTTCAATCTCTACAAACGATGGGTCTAAGTGACACAAGAAGTGCCAATCTTCGGCGCCTTTTTCTATAGACAATCGCTTCGCCGTCTTCACTTCCGAAAAAGCTTCTGTCAACTTCATACCCATTGCGCTCTAAGAAATCTTTTACCTTGTGATAATTTGCTTCTCTGACTTCTACATAGGCTTTCACTTCATCGTTGTTAATGACATAAGCATCGACTTTTGTAGCTCCTTCAATCACTTTATCGTTTGGTTCGGATAGATTCGAAATTTCTTTCCAAATAATGTCCACATTTTCCTCAAAATTAAACGAAAATCTAGATAAAGGGACAATATTTCCGTTAAAGACAATTTCCATATAATCGGGCAAGTGTTTAGGGTTAAAATACTCCACTTCAAAACTCATCTTCTGTTTCTAAAGTATACCCAGGGATTTGAGCGACAAAGGCTTTCCCTTCTTCTAAAAGTCTCAAATACGACTATGTCTTTTTGAATAATCATTTTGATAAAATTCCAATAGATACATCATTAATCCTTCCAATATTTGAAAAACCAACCGAGATTTAAGCAACTTACAACCTAATTATCTGTCCTTAGTATACACATATATTACATAACGAAGATATTTAACTATAGTCTATCCAGGATCTACATCTATGAAGTTAATTTGAAACCATCCTCATTGTATAAAAAATTCTAATTGTAGGGTTAAATCTACTAATTCAGAATCTGACGTCATCTGATATTCAACAGCAAAGCCAGTTTGATCATTAAATTCATAAACTTGTAGTTGAGAATACTCATAATTCGGATGGAAATTACATTCTACACCATATTCATCAATTTTATCAAAATTATTTAATTATAACGAATCGTCAATATATTCAAGCAACTCTTTTTACATCATCAACTTGAACCATCAATACAATCCATAATATCTCTATAGTTATTTAGATGAATTGTTCTTAAAAATCTTTTTAAGTACTTCAATTACTTTTTCTTCATTTTGGCATTTTTCTTTGTACTCAAAAATCATCGAATATTCCCATGACAATACTTCCTTTTCTAAAATTTAAAATCCTTTTCTTTACTAATTCTATTACTAGCCAATATAGTATAAATTAAATAACCAATAAAAATAACATAGCAGCCAGTCTTAAAACTTACTACTTTTCATATGATAATTTACAAATGTTTTTCCAGCCACTCGATCTTTTTAAAAATCCTTATTGTTATTGTGATCGTTTCGATAGGGTCTTGAGAAGAAGATTTGTAAATACTAGATACTGCTCCAGACTTGGAAGACGAAAAAGTGATGCCTTCAATGTGAATAAGCTCTATATCCGATTCCGAAACTCTGCAAAATCAAGTAAAGGAATCGATACTTCTAAATTCAACACTCTCTCTATCCTTTTGGAATTCATGCTCATGAATATCTATTAAGACGTAGCCTAAGTCTTTCATCACTTTCATTATCTTGTCCCAGTCATAAATTCTGAGATGGTCAGGTGCTTCCAACCTCTAGGGTCACCAGGCACATGAATGTCAATGTCAGACGGCCCCTCAATTTTTCTTTTCGTTCTAAACTCCAATCCCAAAAGAACCCATCAGTGTCGGTGTAATTCCGACTCGATTTAAATGGAAACAAATGGTTTTAAATTCTTCAAATAAAGAGACTCATGTATACTCTAAACCTTTCATATAAATGTTCGTTATTTCTACTTTATTACCTTGAACAAAATCATCTTCATTTTCTAGAGTATATCCATTTATTTTTAGATACAAATTCTTTTTCTTTACTAATTCTATTACTAGCCAATATCGTATAAATCAAATAACCAATAAAAATGATAATAAAAATAACATTAATTTTTAACACAAAATAGAGATTTAACAAATTTTACGAACGCATGAAATAATATACAGTATCCCACAGATTTCGTTTGACGGTAAAGAGCCTAAAACAAAACTTAAAAAATAATGTATATAAAAAAATAAAATAAAAGGAAATCTTGATGACTTTCTCCAACTATAAACCATAAAGGCAGATGCCAAATTCCCAGATTGAACCTACAATCAAATTAGATTGCCAATAAGTATATTTTTTTATCAAGTAATGGTTGTAATATTCTCTCCATCCTAATTCTTCATGTCCACCACCATTAATTGAATAAAGAATAGTGGCATCAGATAAATTGATACTCCGTTTAGTTCTAAGGAAGATACAGAAAATAATATCAAAATTGATAACAAATGAATAATAGAAATAAATACTACTATTTTTCTTTTATTAAATACAAAATGTTTAAATTTTATATTATTACTTTTTCAAATAAAAAGCCACTTGCAATAGCTGGACCAAGTGCACCTACTATATGTAACATTCTCCTATAAATGTTTCTAATCCCAAAAATATGAGATTGAATAAATACGGCAAAAGCCCCCAAGCTATATAAGTAATTCCAAATGTAAAACAAAGATAATTTTTAAATTCCTTTTATCAATTTCTGTCATTTTTCTTCCTTATTTTGATTATTTTATATGTAATATTTGTTACTGCTCCTTAGTTGATCTCGATTATAACTACCTATATTCTATCACAAAAAACAAAAAAAGCCTTGCAATGAAAGGATTTTCATTATTGCTCCGTTCCAAAGATTTTTACTCTTTTACAAGCAATCATACACACTCGGCGGTTCGTTGTTACACGTATCATTTCGTCGGTGCCCTCCTCATTCTACGAGTCCTATCGCATGGACAGAACATCTGCTTCTACTTCTCTGATACCTCAGCTCGTACAAGCAGTGATACCGCCTCAACATGTGGTGCTAGTAAACTTCTATATTATAGAACGAAAGGGATAGAGTTGATGTTTAAAATTATACTATAGAATGAAAATATTTTATAGTTACCATTTTTTAACTTTATAGTTTAGAATTATCATTTTATAAATTTACTTGCTAGCTTGTAAACTTGTTGAATATCTTTACTATTAATATCCCAACCATCAAGTTCTTCTTTAATTAACTCTGGAAATTTTTGCTAATATCCCTCAAAGAATTGCCAACTGATTTTCTAACATATTCACTAGAATCTTCTTTTAATGTTTGCGATTCGTTTTAATAGCTTCATCTGGATTATCCTTGAGAATATGGTCTACTCGTCCATATTCTCAAACCTTCTGTAACAGCTCTTCTAACGTTTGGATTAGTGTTTTGTAACCATTCGTCAATAACCGGAAGAGATTTTTCATAACCTGTTTGCTTACAAAAACTCATCAAATGCTTTTCTAATACTTTCTGAACTCTCAATTGTCATCCTTTGAAACCTCATCCTCATGAATATCAAAAATTTCTTCATACGATGACAAATGGCCGAAGAGAAATACACTATACATTCTAACTTGATATACATTGGATTTAAAGGCTAAAAATGCTAATTCTTTTAGTATACGCATTATCGTTTGATAGATAGTCAGCAAGAGCTTTTTCTCTTCTTCTTTAAATCCATTTTCTATTAAAAGAGAATTCTTTTTCTAAATTTAAAATATATTCTTTCATGTAACTTGACCCCTCGAAACAACATTCCCAAGTTTCAAGATAATTCTCGATAGCTATTAATAAAGAATTGAATTCATTATAATATGAGCAAATAATCTTGACATTTTTTCAAATTGATATTTAAACTCTTTTATTATTCAGCCTTTTTCTCAATCAAATACCAACTAGGAATGATTTGCTTCATATCATCATACCATTCTAAAATTTCCTTAGCTTGATTTTGCATTACTGATATTTCTTCAACTCCGTAAGGAACAGACCATGGAAGAGCACTCAACTATGTTATTTAGAATATAGATAGCAGAAGCTTCCAAAATAAATCTGGAACCTTACCATCAAAAATATCCATCTATCATACCTGACGCAAAAGAGGAGAGACTTGAGCAGACCATACAATACGATTGAATTCCTCCCAAGGATCTCCAAGATCAAATCGATCAAAGTCAATGACATAAATTTTACGATCTTCACCAATCATGAAATTCCCTGATATGATAATCTCCATGTTGGAAAACCTGAGGTCTATCTTTCAACAATTCTCGATTTGCATTTAAAAAATCAATAAAGATCTGACCATTTTTCATATTGGACGGGACATTCTTTGTATTTGGAGATTTTATCATCAATTTTTCGATTAAAAAGCTTTCCCAATCTTCACGAACTTCTGTAACAGGAAGTGAATGAATTTTTCGAAGTATACTTCCTGCTTCTATTCCGTAAGTGTATTGTTGTTCTTTCGAAACAGTTAGAATGGTTTCTCTTGCATCTTTCCCCGTCTATCCATTCGTGTATAGAATGTACTTCGTCTCACAGAGGTCAATGCTAATTGGTTTACATAGGAACTCCAAGAAAGCTACTTTTCCATCATATCAAATTCAAATTTTTAGAATCTAACTTCTCCTTATCAGAAACACGCAAGAAAATATTTTTGCTGATTTTTGATCGTTACACAATATTTTTATCATCTGACCAGCCTTTATTTATGCCTATCTTACTAATAAAAATTCATCAAGCACTCTCCGATTCATTTCACAACACTTTTTGCAGTTTTCACTAGTAACCTATCCAGTTCGTCTACACTTTAGTTACCTAGATCGAGATTTTAGATAATGAAAACTAGTCAATTCTCTCAATATTGTTGCCAATTTTATCTAATACAAGACAGGAATGATCGTTTTAGTGGGATTATGAGAACATTAACGAGTTCTTCAGCTCTATCCTTATTAGCTTTATCATTCACGAATCATAATGGACACTAATTAAAAACTGATTAAATAGTCCCTAACCCATTTTTTTATCTTTTATCTGATGATCTGAATTATCATTAGGTGAGATATAGACCTTTTCTCCTAATAATAAGGCTCCTGCAGAAAAACCCTATAACTTTTTGCCCCTTTATTAAGCATATGATCGATATAATTTTTGAACTCTGATTTACATAAGTAGCTATGTATTTTTCCGTATTTCCACCACCGATGATAATTAGATCAGCATCTAGATAGCTACCAAAATTAATCTGCTCAATGTCCAAGAGTAAATAATCAGTGTTTAGGTTAGAAAAATGGCTTTTGGAAAAACTTCCGTGTACTTTTTCATATGGGGTTTGCCAATTTTTCTCGATAAACTGTAAAATGACAATTCTTTCGATCTTCCTTGATGACACAATTTTTATCAACAATGCTATATTTCTTTATTGAGGATTCCACCCATCAAAAATTTGTTCGTCCAATCTTTCACACTTTCTAAAGGTACATAAATTTTGACCACGTTCTGAAATTATAATTTCTTCTTAAAAATGAATAATTCTATTTGCCTCCTGAAATCCAATATTGAGATGAAATCTTATAGAATCCGTATTCGTTAAAGTACAGTCACTTGCAAATTCCTTACATCCTTTATTTTTCGCCCATTCCTCACATTTTGTACAGAGATTTTTAGCAATATCCTTTAAACGATATTCCTCGTCGACAATAATCCCTTCTAAGAATCCAACAGGACTATATTTACAACCTTCAACATAATCAAATCTGAGTGAACATAGTGCTAGACCTACAATTGTGTCACCTTCAACTTCAGTAAAGATTGCAGTATTTTTGCCATTCGTATATTTTTTTACTTCATCAATAGCTTCTTTATCGGTCAATTGGGGCCATAATTGTTTCATTAGTTTAGCCGTTTTTATAGAATCTTTTGTTATTCCATCCATATTGATGTTCCTCCGCAAATTACAAGCAAATGTTTCGAATCATGCTGTTACTTTGTTACTCATTGATTGATATCAATACCATCCCCTTCTACTTTTCGACTGTCTCAGATCGGAAGAGCAGAGCCACGCACTCAGCGGCTCGGACAATCAGTGGTACGGCCTTAACACGAAAAGAGTGAACACTAAGTATGTCAGGTAGTCCTGTCTGTATGTGGAAACATATCTATAAACCTTTTAACGATATCATAAGGTTATCCTTAAAAGCGTTTACCTCGAAAAACTGCGATCTACTTAAATGAAATCCACTCTTGCTTTGATAGACAGGTTATGTGTTCTGTGCGAAGAACTCCTTCCAATGCACATGGAACGTTCTCTTTTGTATGATGATAACGGAAACCACATTTTTCCTGAACTCTCTGTGACTTTGTATTACCATCAAAATATCCGCACCACAGTTTCTCCAGATTCAGGTCATCAAATCCATGTCTCATAATTTCACGAACGGCTTCTGGTATCAGTCCCTGATCCCAATACGGAACTCCTATCCAGTAACCAATCTCCGCCTCAGTATCAGGAATACCTTTATCACTTGCAGAGCCGATCATCAATCCTATGCTACCGACTGGATGCATAGTTTCTTTTAAAACGATGGCGTATATTTCAGGTGCTGAAAAATAATTTTTTATAATCTCCCTACTGTTTTCAACACTGGTATGTACAGGCCAACCTGCAATCGGACCAATCTCTGGATTACTGGCATATTGAAACAAATCATTGGCATCTCTTTCTTCCCATGGGCGAAGAATCAATCTTTTCTGTTTCTAAAATCATTTTTCTCTCCTTAAATTCAACTGTTTGTAACATTGCTTAAGATGATAGTTTTACGATTTTACTCTTTGCAATAACGCTACCGCCTAAACGTGAGACTGACAGTGTCTTCCAATAATATCAAATGAAAAATCGTTCTTCTCTTTAAGATTATTTTTTATTGAACGAAATATCTCCCTCTTCATAATAATTCCATCAATCCTCACATAAAAATGGAATATCTTCACTTGGTGAACCCAAATCATTGCGACCACAACGCTCACACTCTGTTACTTCATTAATTTCTCCGCAGTTCAGACATCTACCTAAATCTGTGATAGTTTCATCAACACATATCCATTCCTCTCCACACTCTTGGCAAGGTAAATCTAAAAATAGGATCCGAGCCCACCATCTTTAATAATAGAATATCTGGAACTTTCCACTATCTCCTTTATAATCTGTGAATTCAGAATTTATTATATCAACTATTTTTTTCACCTAGTCTAGACATCTCGTGCTCTGAAAATACCATCCATTTGGATAGGCATATAATTACCTTGAAACTCATTGAATTCAACCTCCCCATAATTATATGACACGCTTCCAATTTCTTCTAAACTTGGACTACCGTCTTTTTTTATAATCTAAATATAGAAAACTTTGGGAACCTTCATAGTCCTTAATATCAGTATTAGCCTCAAAAGCTAATTACGAAACCATCAATTTTGTTTTGAATTTTCGAATACAACACTATTTGGATTACAATTCTTTAGTTCAGAATAATCGCTGAAATTCAAATACTCACTGAATCTGAAGGATTCTTCAATCGAATCATAAAGTCGACTCAATTCATCATTGAATAGAGCAAGAATCTGATTACTATTTCGAGTTATTACCCCACTCTCACTTTGCTTTTAATTCAAGAATTCTTTCCGACATTAACTCTTCCAGTAATAATAATTCATATTCAAACGCTTCTTCATTGCGCACTTCCTCTCGATTTTAACTCTGATGACATCTTTTGTATACCACATAGTAAAAGCTTTCCTGAACAACATCTATTGAATGTAATATACTCTTTATAGGCTGATTTATCTATCAATTTATTGTGAGCGATATGATTTCGATTCAATTCAAATTCTTTGAAATCAGCTATAAAAACTTTCTGGTAAAAGGAGAAAAAATCATTTGCCACCAATCACTATATACAACTTGCTGTCTTTGTAGAAATTCTAGTCAAATTTTCCAAAATGTATATTAGGTTGAGTCAATTCCATGATATTCTCCTCGAAAGCCTCCCACTTCGTCACTTTATTTGAAAATATATCAAAGCAAAATCACCTGTATCAATAGACATCAATCTTTCATCTACATCTTTGAAATTATCAGTTATTGCTTTGTAACCACCAATATCTAATTTTTGTGTTTTTTCTTGAATTTTTAATGGTACAAGTATCCACCAATGAATACCAAATTTTTCGATTCATTACCAATGTAATAAATTTTCTAGCTAAATTTTTCGACAGTAAAAAACTTTTAGGGTATAAATCGGTTGCTAAAAATTCGGACTCAGAATCATATAACCAAAATATTTTTCTTGTGCTTTTGTTTTTATAAAAATTTTTGACTATTCTCTTTAATCGCTCAAGATATTCATTTTCTATACTAATTATATAATTTTCGCTTTTGAATTGAAACCATCAGTTCATAATCATAGGTACTAAATTCAACACCTATTTCTCCATATGTACTCTTCAGAATGAAAATCAATAACATAAAGTGGTACTTCAGTGAGGCTATAAAATTGTCTATCTACATCCTCAGCATCAATTACTCCTGATTTCGACCAAGAAATTTTTGAAATTCCATCATGTAATTATCGAAATTATCAACAACTTTTTCCTCTGCAACTGCTACAAATTCAACTAAACGTCTTCAAATTATATTACCTCTAAATTATAAATACTATGTCAATTATACCATAAAACCATATAAAAGACTGTAACCTCTCAGTCACGGTCTCTATAATTCTACTCCATTTTCTTCAAGGAAGGCTACTGTAATTTCTAATTTTCTGAAATACTGATGTAATCTAAAACTTAGTTTATGGTAGTTCTTTCAAATTTAACTAAATCAAGTAAGTGATACATTTGCTTCGCATAGTGCTTATGAAGCTTAGCTACCACGTCATCTCTTTGTTCTTGTGGTAGTCCAACTGCTTTCATAAAAGCTTTCTCGAGCATTTCATCATAGATATGATTGTTTAAACATCCAACCTGTCCTTTAATCCTATATCGATTATTACACTGCCATACCTTACGTTTACCTCGACTTGTAGTTCAATTTTTTCTACCAAATGCTAAACCACATTCGGCACAAAATACTTTTGTTGTAAAGGGATTGTTTTTCTTTCTGCATGATATAAAATAGGTTCTTATGTTTGTTCTCTAAATTTCTATCTTCTTTCTATAGTTTATTGAACCTAGAATAATACGCTAAAGGATTCTAAAACATGTTTGGAAATTAATTTGACTTTCCTAATCTCTTTGTTCATATCTTATTTCAATCCACTATGTTTCTAACTGAACAATCTCTCACTTCTCTCTATTTAAGATTGGTTAATGATTTTGCTCGATATAATATTGATTAACTTGTCCATCATTATCAATTCGTTTCTTCTTCAGGAAATCAACGGTATAGGTTTCTCTGAAACAAAGCATCACCCTTGTATTTTTCATTTTGAAGCTTTTTCCATATAGCACTTGGGCACCACCTTGCTTTACCTGTGCAACCTGGTATTTCCTGTTCTCTTAGCTCTTTTGAAATTAATTTCGGACTGTACCTTCTAGAAATCTATCACACATATGCGTTAAGTACTTAGATTGTACATGTTTTACAATGCAATTTTGCTTTTTATATTTGTCTTAATGCATAAATTTCATAGTATTTGACTCCTTACTTAAAATTTACAATACCAGTATATAAACTAATAAAAGGATGACTATATAGCCACCCTGAGAATTTTTATAATTGTATAAAGTTTTACCCCAAAATACTGTATTAATCTAACCTTCTCACATTAAGAACATCAAAAGTTCAGTCTACGAAAGCATCACATCCTTTATATCAGGACTAATACTCTCACTTATTAACACATTTAAAAAAAGCGTCAGTCAAAACATAATCACAATCTATATAACACTACAAAAGAGTATTCCACTATTTGCAATACTCTTTTGTAGTGTCTCGCTAGCTTTGCATAAATGCTACCGAAGCTCCTCACCGCTGCGACGAGACACATTAGAAATTTTGAACCCTGCGAAATTATTGTTACCATAATCTTGCCCTCCATTATATTAAATACATTGAATAAGCAATCACTTACTAATTCTATAAGTATTTCTACAGCCAATTGTGTGACCAACAAAAATAAGGTTGAGGAGTCTGATACATCGGTTAGCAGCAAATGATGAGGAGGGGAGTCGAACCCCTATTCCCGATAACAGAAGAATCAATATTTTCAGTCTCATTCTATCATAAAATTTTCAAATAAACAATCATAATTTTACTCTTAATGTTCTAAAATTAAAAATCAAGCTTTGTTAAGAAAGTCATCACAACAATTACTAATTTCCCCAAGACCAAATCTTGCCTAAGTTTCATATATAAGAGGTGACGCATTAATTCCCATAAAGCCATGCTCATTGGTAATAAATGTATCCCTTACGTGTAAATGGAAATAAAAACTCAATAACACCACCTATCGGACCAAAACACTCAACGTCTGCTCTCAGTCTGATACTTCCTCATATATCAGCCTTTACATTCAAGGCTTTTCATTATCGCTTTACTAAAAGGTTTTCAGCTTTTACCAGCAGCACTACCATCTCCACATGCTGTATTTGCGGGACTCAAAAAGGTTTAGGTGAACCTTTTGAGGATTAGTTGCGTTTTACTAACAAACTTACACACTCCACGTGATGTGTTTGCGGAAAAAGATCCACCGGTTGGACTTTCTTCAATTCATAGCCCAATTCTTGATAGAGTTTGATATCCCGAGCCATGGTGGCTACGTTACAGGAGATATAGGCGATGCGTTCAGCTCCTGTTTGGGCGCTTGCTTTGATAAAGCTTTCAGTCAAGCCCTTGCGTGGTGGGTCGACTAGGATGGCAGTTGGTTGGATGCCTTCCTTGAGCCAATTTTTCATGGCATTTTCAGCTGTGTCACAGTCATAGTGGGCATTGGTGATATTGTTTAAAGCAGCATTCTTCTGGCTATTTTCTACTGCTTCTGGGATGACTTCGACACCATAAACTTCCTTGACATGCTTAGCGACAGATAATCCAATAGTCCCTATTCCTGAATAGGCATCGATCACCTCATCATCTTCACTTAACTCCGCAAAATCAATAGCTGTCTGATAAAGCTTCTCTGCCATTTGAGTATTGACCTGGTAAAAGGCTGGTCCAGAGATTTGGAAGCTATTCCCCAACATTTGATCTGTAATGTAATCTTGACCATAAAGCGTACGCCATTCTTTCCCGAAAATGGCATTGGTATTTTGGTCATTGATATTTTGCATAACTGATACGATTTCTGGGAACTGCTTAATCAATTGTTCGATCAACTGTTCTACTCGGAAAATTTTAGGACGAGTTGTCACCAAGATAACCATGATTTGACCTGAATGATGTCCACGACGAACAACAAGGTTACGAATCAAAGCCAGACTGTTCATTCTCATCATAGGTTTTGAGTCATAGCGGCAACAATCACGTAAAACACAATAACTTGGTCAATGACTGGATCCTGGATATAAAAATCTTCAGAGGCATAAGATCGTGAGAATTCTTACGGAAGAAACCAGTCTCCAGGACTTCATTAACACGACGAGACAGGAACCTGGGCCTTGTTACGATACTTGACAGGATTCTCCATACCAAGAGTATCAGCAATCTCTACATCCGTGATTCCACAGTCTTATAAGACTGTCTTTTACTTGTGGTTTTAAACTTGAGTTGCTCTGAATAAGCTAGATGTCCCAAGTCAGCAATGCCTGAACGTGCAGGTAAAGTCAAATCTAAGTCTTGGTTACGATGTGCAGACTGTGTAAGGTATTCCTCGACTTTAGCAAGCCAATCTTCTTGTTGACTTTAAGGCACGCATAAGGATTTTTCAGTCGGAAGAGCATTCTCTACAAAAGACCAAGCCATCTACCTTCGCAACACCTGCTCCTTCATGGGTCGATCGACAATCTCAACTTCTACAATATCATTTTTCTTTAACATAATTTTTCACTTTCTATGTGCCGAGACGCAACTGTTCTGTTACCATCTATTATACCATGGAATTAACCTAACACCAAAACTCTTGAAAAAGTTTTGCAATTGCTTGCCAAATAGCACTGAGAATATTGCCCCATCCTCAGTGCTTTATTAGCATCAAAGTTAAGGTCAATATTGCTGAAACTATCCTGTACTTGCGCAACAATGCTTTGTTTCAAATCTTTTAGGTCTTTGTGAAGTCTTCGTTATTCAGAATATCGCTCTTTGAAAGATTAAAAAGGCAAAGTTGATGATGATATCGATCCGATTTCCTGTTGCAACATGGTCAACATAATTTTCAATGTCTTCTACAATCTTACGAACATCATCTTCAATAAGCTCACCCTTGGACTCTTTTAGCCTTAGCGATAGTGAATTTGATATCGGCAAAGGGCTACATTGGTTTATTAGCATCATAGCCTGATTTGTCCTTGTTTTTCATCGTTGATGTCGACAGGGCTTTTAACTCTTCCTGAGCTAGGTCTTTATTTTCTTGAGGAAGTTGAACACCATTAGCTTCAATGAATGGTCAAATGCCTGCTAGGCACTTTCACCTGTTACAGGGATTGGTGCAGCAACGGTGATAGAGCATGTTCCACACCCAGGTAACTGCTGTACGGTACATGTCTTGGGTCACTTTCAGTGATATTTTCAGGGGTTTCAATCTTCACTTCAAGTGGAGATTTTTCACTAATTTTTGAATTTTTGCAGCGAATAGAGCTGGAGACTAGAGTCATTGGCGACGTTCATAATCTTTGAGTAGAGCATCTGGCGTCATAGTCTTCGAGTTCTTTGGTATCTGTAGAGGCGTTATAGCCGAGTTTTTAATGTTTGATTTTTGATGCTTCATTGAGAGAAAGAACCCAGACGTACTCAGGTTGGACATAAGTTTCATCAGTACTTTTGAGACATCAGTGGCTGCTTGAGGCGCTTTGCAAAGTTGCAACTGCTAAAAGAACTGCAGCACTAGTCAGAAAGAATTTCTTTCACGTGAGACGTTCCTCCTTTTCCTATCTAGGATAGTCGATTAGCCTTAAAGAAAAGCATAGGCACAAGTTTTCTACAAATTGTGAGATTAAAGGTTGTGTGTGAAGTTTGGGTTGGTTATGTGCAGGTGTGTGGTTTCTCATCCATGGGTTGCTCACGGCGAGAGGATGGAGACTTTTGTGTGGATGAAACTGTGCTGGACGGACTAAATGGTGATGGGCACAGTCTGGCCTTGAAAATTCAGGTAACTTTATAGCTTTCTTTGGGCTGATGTTATCTGGGCAGGAAGGGAGACGTCTCGTGCAATGCTGGGCTGTGCTGGGTTGCAGCACCGCTCAGCGTGTTCAAAGTGATGAGCATGTTCGACCTGATGCGTCTTGGAATAACGCGAAGATCAAAAATCGAGCATTGAAACTCGGCTATACGCCTCTGCAGGCCAGGCGGCGCCCGGGCGCGGGCCTCGGATGGGCGTCATCAGTGAAATGGGCAAAAAATGGGGTGGGTGGGTGCTGTGGTGGTGGTCGCTCGGCCTGCTGGTCGCTGTGTGTTCAGTGTGGTGCTGGACGACAGATGTGGAGACCGATGCTAAGACAGGTTATGTGGAGATCATCATCATCAGCTGAGGTGGTGTTGCATGAACAGTGGTTTCATAATGGTGTCTTTGTCTTGTTTGAGATGAAGTGCTGAGCAGTCTCGGGACACGGGTGGAGACAATTCGTGAACGTAATGAATGTTCGGCGCCAGAGTGCGTTGAGGTGTTGGGGATTGATTGTCGTTTGTTTGTGAAGGGGCAGTGTTGCTGGCGGTCTTTTGTGTGCTCTCGACTGAAAAATCCTTGTGGTGGGGTGGCTAAGTCGACCTGGTCTGCACATCGCCAGACACCACGTTCGGGCGTGCTGACAGGACATCGGACGACCAAGCAAATGGGCCGGTCTTCTGGGTGCTGGATACCAGATGTGAAAGATGCTGACCTCTTATGAAGAATCTGTCATATCATGGCTGGGCTCGGTTCCTGTTCATCTCGTTGTCGGTATCTGAAACAATTTCAGTAATTTCGTGATCTTATGTCTTGGTGCCTGTGTCAGGATGATCATTGACAGTGACTTTACGTGGTTGCTCGCCGCCTGACAGGCTGTGATGAGGAATGAACAGTCTGGCGTTCGCTGACGTTGGTGGTCGGAATCAAATCATCGGTTATCGCTTTCCGACAAGGGCGTTGATCAGGCTGATGGCAGTTCCCAATCGTATCGGTGTCGCGAATATCGACGAAACTCTGTGCCATTTCGGGAAAATGACGTGCGCTTGTGGTCGGATACGTGCAGATCGTGGTGATGGCTGGTCTCGGACCGGCTTCTGGTCAGCTCAGTGTTGTCGAACGACTGGTGCGGAGTTAAGTGATGTGATCGATGAGGCCAGGACGATGATTATCTGTCGCTAACATCGTCGAGGAAGTTTATGGTGGTCGGTCATCGAAGCGCGGTGAAGCCCGGGAAATGCTGCTGGGCTGTCGCCAGTGCCGGCGTGACGCTGGTGCCGTGGTGGTGAGCATTGTTCAACGCGTCCTCGACCACTGCAGAACCGACGGCTTATCAACAGCATGGCTGGAGCTGAACATCTATCTCCTGTGGCAACCGCCGTAATGGTCTCAGCTCTGTCAGGGCCAGACTATGGTGAAGAGAACAGTGACTCAGGCCCATCGCGTGGTGTGATGGTGTTGATGAACGCGGCAGTCCTCGGTTCTTAGGCTGCGGTCACGGGCCCGTGATGAGTGGCTGACAAGTGAATCCGCTGTGACGAAGGAGGAAGCGCGGATGTGAGGGCTTTTGATGTGATCGACTGAACGAACGTGATGTTTTGATCCGACAGGTGATGTTTTCCGACACGTGAGACCGTTATTACCAATGGTAACTTGTGAAGTATCTCTCTTATGCGCGAGGCAGGCGGGTGATCTTAGTAATGATTGAACAATGACTGCTGAAACGATTTCTTAAACATTGAAATAAAATATGAACTGTTGTTGAAACGCGATGGTGGTTGATTGATTCTTCTGTTATCGAGAATGAGGTTGTTCCCTCCTCGTCGTTGCCCAACCGTATCGGTTTGACGGTCACACAGTAATAAATACCAGTGGTGCTGGCTGTATTGTGTAATGGAGAACGTGCTCAATGGCTGTATTTCGCGAAATTCAAAACTACAATGTCTGGCAATGACTTCGACATTGGCAAACTAACGGTTTAACCTGAGGGTGCAATCAGTCGGATCTTTAATGATCAGACGCAGATGGATGTTTTGATGACGGCACAAATGTGTTGATGGTCTGTTGGATAACAAACAGACTGAACGTTCAGTGGGAGGTGGAATATTTGAGGTGTTTATGATCGTATAAATCACTTTGATGGTTATGGCTGCTGAACGTTGTGGGAATTTTGATGGTCAGTACTGAGTTGTGCGTTGGTTGAGCCAACAGGGCCCGGTCAGCCAGGCATGTTGCTGATCAGTGCTGGCACGCGTGAATGGTTCTGGAGGTACGATCGAGTGGTGGGCTGAGGTGAGATGCCGGGTTGCACAGTGGTGGTGCTTGTCTTCCTGTGGAGAAGGTACTCAAAGTGATGAGACGTCGCGCTCGGAAGGAACCTGGACCGTTTCTGAGAACGATTGACAATGATGGACAGGTTAATCAATGACCCGCTGTCGACGAAATCGTCAACCGATCTTAAATGAAGAGAGTGGGGAATGGTTCGGTTAAATATGATGGATGAAATAGACTGTGAACGAGAGATCAAATTATTTCAGGCTGTATTTCATCACTGGCGTGTTCAGGTTCAATAAACTATGAAAGATGAAAATTTAATCGTACTGAGAAAAACAATCACAACTGAAACATTTTGATAGCCGGTGTTTGGCATTTGATGAAAGAATCGAACTACAGTCGAATAACGTAGTGTAACGTGCTGACCAATCGTATGGATGAGACAGGTGGAATGTTTAAACAATCTCATATCTATGATAGTAAACTGCCCCGTAACGATTGAACACTACAAATGAAGATGATGGCATGGCTTTGCTCTGGCTAATAACCTCGCTGCTGTTGATTGAAATTTGTTTACCATAAACTGGTACCGGGCCCATCGACCTTCGAAAGGTGAAGCCGGTAACGAAAATGAGCAGACCGTGACACAATCTTATATCGGTTTATGTTTGACGGTACTATTATGAGCCCAGGGTAATAATAATTTGCGGACGTTAATTGAGCCAACGGTGCGAAGAAAAAGTTGACCCGATATTTCGATGATTGTGATGAGCCGAAATTTCGGTCGGCTCGAGGTATTGACAAAGGATATGAACAATTTATGGCTAACTGTGCTGCTATGTTGTTTTCATTCTGAAAACATTGGAAAATTGACGATAAAATCGTACCTGTGAAAAAATTATGAACTGATGATTCGACGAAAAATATATTGTATAAATATCGTGATAAGAAGAATAGTTCGAAAATTTTATGGCTGAGGCATGAAGGCATTTTGGTTATATGTTCTGGGATCATTGCAACGGCCGTTGCTACCCTGAAGTTTGTTGTCATTTGACTGAAAATGACCGTGATCGGTGTTCGACGGTGGACTGCTGTGAGGTGAAAACGCAGGTTGACGGACCTGAAACGACGGTGGGCTAATTTCAGATGAATGAACGGTCTGTGGGCTGGTGCTGATGTGCCTTTCAGGTAAGTGAGCCAATCGGGGCTCAGGAGGACCATCGTGGTGTTTCGACTGAACCCCGTTTGAAGAAATTTGACAGGCTACAGGGGCTGGCTGAGACCAGTGATTGACAGGCGATTTTTTCTTTGCGGGACTGTGACTTCGAGGCGGACAGTCGAAATCTGTCTTCACAACAGAATGATGAATAAATCGACTATAAAGGTATATTCGTAGTGTTGTTCGGGCTTTACTGTGTTGTAAGATATCGGGGTAAAATCAGATGCGGCGGCGTTTGAATATGGTGTTACGGGAAGGACCGTAATCAGGCGTGCGAACCGGCTGAGGTGGTGAAGATAACTCGAGAAATGTCAGATTCTTCGCTCTGTTCGAATGATCGACGTTCGATGAAGAATCGCTTCGGATTCGATCAGTGTTCAAGGGTGTGATTCAAATAGTGTTGGCATTCGGGGTCAAAACAGGTGATGGTTTCGTAACTGAGGCAATATTAACGACCGTAATTCCCAGAAGTTTTCTGTATTGGATATAAGACGGTCGGACTGAAGAAGACGTCATCGGTGTGGGGAGGTTAATTCGGCCGGTTCAGGCTATGAAATGGTCGACGCGAATCTGAACTGGAGAATGGTTGATATAATAAGTGCAATTAAGATTATGGGGAAATGATGTTGACCAGATGGGCTCTGATCTATTTTAACGCAAGTGAGGGCGGTAATTATGCGGGCAGGTGAGACGAACTGCGGTAATGAGCGTTAATGATATCACTGTTTACTACCGAAGATATTCCATTTTATCGAAGGAACCGCACAAACCGGTATGAGTGAATATTCGTTCAATAAAAATGTAAAGAGAAGGACGTTTTTCAATTTGATGACGGAGAGAGACTTCAATCAGGATTCGCGGAAACGACGGCACCGATTGACTGAGTAAATCGTGAGCATCGTCTTAAGCAATGTTCAAACGGTTGAATTTGGAATGATTTTGAAACGGTGTTCTTCGCGCGACGAGGATATCGGTGTTCGTTTCGGCCGGTAATCGAGATGGCTCGTTACGGTTGTGGTGTTGGCGCAGTGGAAGATATAAGGTGATGCGGCACTAATGGCCGTTTTGAAACATGCGTCGATCGACATGGATTGATGATCGGCTCTGCCAGTGACTGGTGTTCTGTGCTGAGCGGAGGTGTTGCAGGATATGACCGGATCGAGGTTGTTGCGAAGCCGTTCGTGAGGTATGGACGACGACCTGATCTGACGGTTGCCGGGCTCTTCGATATTGTCTGAAGTCACCGAGGGCATGTGTTCCGGTATCATCGTAGTGCACCGTTGCTCTTCATCGGCGCGAAGTGGTTCGTTGAAATGCGGTTTTCGAGTGGCTGCCAGAATAACGCCATGATATCGTTAAGGACTGTAGACCTGTTTCCACATGCCGGAACCTGACTGTACATTCATGCCATGATGATGCCGGCTGGGTTCGGTCGAGAGGGATGTTGATCGATCGATGATGTTTCAAACTGACAGTTCGAACGCTGTTGAGATATCGTGAGGATGAACAGATTGCGAAACGACTGGGCAGAACAGTTGTGTTGTTCGACGATGGTGATGATAAAGTATGCGAGATATTTCGTCTGCTGAGGATTGAAGATGACACAGGCCAGGTCTGACATATGTTCGCTCGAATTTGATTATGGTTGAGCGGTCCTGTTGGTCTTCAGAAGGACCCATTGATGGGCAGTGGTTGAAGTGATGGCAAAATCTGGCCTGTGGGGCAGCAGGATGCGAGGGTGTGCTGTTTCAGTTCAGACACAAGACTCGTCTCAGCTCAGTGGTTCGGAGGCAAATGGGGTATTGGAAGAAGTGTGATTTTCGGAGACGTCAGAGTGCCCAGTGACCACGATGAGGTCCCAATGAAATGTGGCATTGATGGGTGTGTCGTCGAGGAGGATCGAAGGTGTCCATTTTACGGTTTATCGAAATTAACGTATGAAGGGGTACACGGTGAAAGCCGACACTGTTTCTAAACACTGATTATTGCTCGCGAACGTTGACAGATTAATTACAGTGACTGTCTGGGCTCGCTGATCTGGTATCATCGATGGTCGACTCTGAGCTACTGTGATCCGGGATCACTCATCGTAATAACGAGGGGCATATGAGTTGCGGGGAGCAATGGGAGAAGGTATATCTTCGCCACAATGACGGGTAGTCATCGAGATAAAAATGGGTTGGGGCTGACTGATCCGGTTGCAGTAGTCATTATGATTCGTGGAATTGATGAAAGCTGACGGAGACGGGCTGAAACCGTCCGCTAAATGATCGTTCTGTTGTATGATAGACAAAATTGACGGCAATGTGGTTTGCGATGGCGGTCTGGGCGGCAAAGTGAACCGAACTGAATGGGTGCTGATGAAAACTACTGAAAGTGTTGATGATAGTCGAGATGTGATGGTATTGGTAGATGAGCATCGGCAGGCGGTGAATGATAAAAATGATGACTGAATCGAAAATCATAGTATTTCTTGCGTGTTTATTAAAGAAGTTGAATTCTAAAGTTGGTGATATGATGAATGACTAACGGAGTTCTAATGGTGATGGCGTTGACTGCGGTGACTTCATTTACAACACGCAGTGAATGAACGGGAAGATCACCGAGAGAAACCATTCTGGCACATTTCGAAGGATGTCCCTTGCGGAGCCAAACGGGTATGCTGAAAGATAATTCTTTCACTGTTGCAGAGGACTGCGTGAGATGAGAGGGCCCCTCGAAAATTGATGATAAAATCTCGAGTAAAGTGTTGTTGACAATGGTCAGTGCTGTTGTTTTAAATGCCAAATCAGGGAGCGGTGAAGATAGTGAACATGGAAGGATATCATCAATTGTGGTGAAGATGGAAAAGAACGTTGACACAGTCGATTGATCTTGGAAATCGCGGAGATTAATCGTGGTCTGCTCAGAATGTCTCTTCCGTCGGTGATGGTTATTTTAATGATGGTTCAGTTGCGGAAACTCTCGCTATCCTGTTCTAAATAGCGTAGTTGATGCTCTTCCGTGATGCTGTTCTACGGGTGAAATCAACTGAAGGCAGAATGGCATGAGCAAATCATTCCTGGTGTGATGAAAGGCACAATAACAAAGGTTTAAATATCGGTGAAAAATGTCGGGTATTGCTCATATTAGTTAATTCTTTGTTATGTCGAGGTTAATCTTGAACTTGAATGTTGTTCGGAGATCAGTGCATGAAGAATGTATTTTGAGACTGGAAAAGAATTCTCACAATGGAGAAAATGGTTGAGAAGAGAAGAAACAACCGTTATCTATCGAGCGACAAAATTGGCGGGCCTGGCTGATCGGTATCGGTTGGAATGTGGTCTGTTCTCTTCGACCGTTGACTCGTCGTGGCGTTTGTTCAGAGACGTTCGAGGATGACGGAGGTTCAGTAAAACGTTGGGCTGAGTTGTGATCTCTTCGGTGAACGGTATTGGCTGCTGGTGGTTGAAGAGCTGTTACAGAAGGGACTGAGGTATGGACGGTGGTTCATATTCTCGAAGTTGGCTCGTTAATGATGGCTGGTCGCAACGTTAAAGAGATTCTGGTGAATAACGTTGAAAATCGGTTGGCGAATTAACGGTGTTAACGAAGTTGAGTGAAGAACGATGAACGAGACAATAATGGTAAAAGGGCCTGAAGCGGCAAATGGTATGAAATGACGTTCTAAACTACTCAAGACCAATGTTGACTTTATAAAACGCCACCATTCTATAGTATCAATTTAGCGTCAGCTCACCGTTCATAATAAATTTTAACTGCATCTTC